>Ga0123352_10004124_pt1 | contig 21310 bp, 19 predicted proteins | sample TergutLab28metaG_FD_89700 | JGI IMG/M metagenome (GOLD analysis project Ga0123352, IMG submission 89700) | Labiotermes labralis P1 segment gut microbial communities from Petit-Saut dam, French Guiana - Lab288 P1 | ecosystem: Host-associated > Arthropoda: Insects > Digestive system > Gut ...
CTTCATCCCCTAAGTATATGATTTTCAATTTTTGTGCCAAGTATTGCACCTGCTTTCTAAATACAGATAAATACTCATGCGCGAACAGCAAAAAGACTATACGTTATGCTGCTCTTAGTAATCTCCTTCAATGTCCTTATTCACGCTTCAAAAATAACTTCCCCCGTACTCCTTATATGTTCCAAAAACCCACTACGGTTGCAAGATTCATCTAACATATGCGGTTCAATGTCATAACTGACATTCTCGCATAACCTTATCAGCCGCCCCCACTGCTCCAAAAAGTCACCTTCTACATGCTCGAAAACAACAGCAATATCTATATCGCTTTCTGCATTTGGCGTACCGTTTACATATGAACCAAACAGAATGACTTGTTTAGGGCTGCAGGTTCGGCGGATAACTTGTGTATAATTTGCAGCTATTTCTCTAACCGTGCTTTTATCCAACATAAGAACTCCTCCGTTTCCTTCAATAGGTTGGCGCAGTAATCGCTTGTTAGCGTTGCAGCAATCATAGCCTTGTGTTCTGGGTATCTTGCTTCAATTTGTAATGGCATCAATTTACCAAGAAGATTTTTTTGTGATTCGCTCAAATCATCGTTGACTCCCGACATATTTGCCAATTTGAGCAAATGGTGAATTTTCGGCACTTCATCAGTTATGCTTGCCATTGCAGCTTTCAATGCTTTTTCTGCGATTAAGTGACAAATGAAGCCCATCCATAAATAATCTTTAGAAGCAAGCAAATTCTTTGCGGCTCTAAGGTCATCATCGCATAGTTCGAGCCAGTAATTAACCTTATCAATCATTTTAACCACCTTTTATAAGTCATGTTTCACATACCATCATAGCAAGCAACACCTATTTTTGCAAGACATATCCAGTTGTGGACAACCATATATATTAATAAATGTATGAAAGGAGGTCGTACCATAGCTAAACAACAACTCATTATACGTTATCATAATCCAAATACAGACGAAGAAACCCTTAAGTACATAACAAAAATATTTATTGAAGCAAGTAAGCTGACATTTGAAAATATATTGCAAGAAACGGCAATGAAGTTGAGTAACTTTATTAAAATAAAAGAAAACCCTGCCAATTAGGTAGGGCTTTCTTTCTCCCGCTTAATTGTACCCCATACTCTTTTGTTTTTTCTGTATCTGATAAATGCTTGAATGCGGCTAAATAGCAGCAAATAGCGGAAGAAGGTGAATTCTAGCAGACTTATTAAAAATGCTTTTATAAGGTCAAAGGCCGATAGCTTAAACTTTTGTTGATATATGTGCTGCGAGTAGATGCATAGGCTTAAAATAATGCCGTATAGTGCATAAAGAATTAAAAATACTACCATAAACCTAACGTTAAGAATGTTTAAATGTGCGGCTAGAATTATGGACAAAATGCCGAATACTTCTACTGCGGGCGATAAAAGCTCGTATAATAGATAGTACATAAAGGATAAAAAGCTTACCACGCCAAACCTAAGGTTCAAAAAAATTTGCCAATGGGCAAGCATGCTTTGAAATAGCCCCAGATGCCAACGTCTGCGTTGACCAACCAGGTCTTTGATACGTGATGGTGCCTGCGTTAGACAAACGGCACTTGGGGCATAGCGCATACGGTACTTTATATTATTGTTTCTACAGTAGACATGCGTTTTTAGTGCCAATTCCATGTCTTCGCCTATGTTGTTTACATCATAGCCACCAGCAGCAATTACTATAGACTTTTTATATAATCCAAAGGCGCCTGATATTATAAGGTTGCCATTAAAGGTGTCAAAAAGAATACGGCTGCCTAAAAATGTACGGTCATATTCTATTGCTTGCATACTTACCAATAAGCTTGCAGGCAGTTTGTAGTTTACAGCCATTCCATCTTCTATTTGCACACATTGGGATATTAGTATCATGCCCCCGACAGATACAATTGTGTCGTCTTCAAGCACCGGTTGCACAATCTTTTCTAAAGAATCTTTTTGTAAGAAAGAGTCTGCATCCATGCAAATAAAATACGGATAACTACAAGCATTGATGCCCATATTTAATGCATCACCCTTGCCGCCATTTAATTTTCGTATAAGAGTAAGGTTAACGTCGTCTATTTTTTGTTCGTATACGGTTAAGTGGGGCTTGCACTCCAGCAAACAGTTGATTGGTCTATTATGAATTGTCATGTTAAATTCGTCGATTAGCAGCTGTGATGTGTCATCATCAGACTCGTCGTCTACTACTATAATTTCGTAATGTTGATAGTCTAATGCCAGCAGGGATTTTACACTTTTTATTATAACAGCCGCCTCATTATATGCCGGCACAATAATAGATATAGGTATAGTTGTGTGTTTAAGCTCGTTTTTAAGCATTTGCATGCGATCTTGGGTGCGCAGCGTGTAAGCCCCTACAGCTACAGCCATAAAAGCATAAGTTGCATAAATTAGCAGATAAATAATAAAAAATATGCTAGCAACAAAAATGACTTGTGCTAAAAAGTTCATCATATACTAACCCACTCACATTCTCGCTTCAAATTTGCTTGAAAACATTGATATAAAAGTTATTACCCCTAGCCTTATATTGTCATTCCACTCTTTATATTTGCCCCATAAATGCTGGGCTAATACGTCCTTGTCTCCGGTAAAGTTGAACAAATCTTCTGCCAATAGTTTGTGGTGTATGAAATTGTCTTTGTCGCTAAAAAACTGTAAAACACTTGTAATCCCATGCAAATCTCCAACCATGCAAAGTGCTTTTAAAACATTTACTCTACAATAGATATCCGAAGCTTCTATGTAAGAAACCATCGTATCGATTGTATTTGTACATATGCCTTTTGTGGTCTTTGCAATTTGAGGATGCTGGGAAACAAAATATGCGAAATATGCCCGTTCTTCATTTTTCTTTCTTTTGTACGCAACTGCAAGTCTATGAAAAACGCCACATTGCATTAGCATAGCCATATATTTTTCATAGAAATCCGTCCCATGTTTAAGCTTAAAAAAATTTAATGCGTTAGAAAATGCAATAAGCTTTTCTACATGTTTTAAGCTTCTAGCCAAGCGATTTTTGTGCTTTTGGCTAAGAGTTGTCATGCTGCTACTTGCATGAAATTCTCGAAATATAACTATAATCCATTTGTTTTTATTTTTTTGCATAGCCTTGTCGGTATTTTTTTTGTGAAAAATTACAATTGCATTGTATATCATAAGAGATAAACAGCCGCCCATATACATAATAATAGCTAAGTGAATCCTGATGTCATTTACCATTTTATCTCCCCCATGCTTCTTGCATAATATAGTATGAAAGTTTTAAACGCTCGTGAAACTGCAAATTGCCCCTCCATGGCTGCAACTGTATTGGCGACATAGCCACATAGCTTGAATTTGCGTGAGCAACACCAATATAGATATTGCTGATAGATAACCCCTCTACGCCAAAATTGTCAAAATAATCGTCATGTATCCGCTTTGTTGATGGGTCAAAAAAATTTAACAACATCCAAGGCAGCCTTATTTCAACTAAATTATCACCAAAGCAAAAGTCCGCCAAAGAATTAAAATTATTATGAGCAGGGTTATTTACACCATGTGTAAGCAAGCCAGTTTCCCATGATAATAATCTGCGCTCTGCAAGGGTATTTAATTCGCCCTCTGCAAATATTTTTGTGTTGTGTAATGCAATCATAATTGGTACAAATTCTGACTCCCACCTAAGCGGCACAAATGCAAATGGGTTTTCTCCGGTTTTTTCTTCATGGAAGCGCATGAAAGTTGCATTGTATCGCATGTTAACCATTAAACGTGTATTTGTTGTGCCATTTAGTTTAAGCAAAAAATCAGAAGGCTGCGCAAACTCCAAATGTTCGTAGTGCGATGTGCCAGACTTTGGGGTTACGTTTATCGGCAAATATAATGGACTATTAGCGTTGATACTATCCCCGCGTATTAGCAGGTAAAGCCCTTGTATGCTTTGCTTGGCGTATATGCTTATACCGTCGTACTCGTGAATGAAATGGGAATCATTCCATTCATCTGCATTACCGTCTATAAAAGCAGTACGGGTATATGCACCTGGGTCAAAAGACATAAGCCCATAACTTTGAGAAAGGGATTGTAGATTGTGCCAGTATTGGTTGCGCCAAGTGTCTGTTGCAAATGCTGTATTCCAGGTGCGCCTTTCCCAGCTATCTTGCCAAGTAGAAATTATATTGCCGGCCCAACCACGTTCCTCTAATTGCATGCTCATTGATGCTAACGCCTCTCCCTGCTGGCGTTCATTGTAAGGGATAGTATCCATGCGTGTTGGTGCACGGCCAGAAGACACACTAAACCCTACTGTCACCACTGGCATGGTATGGTAATTCACAAGCAAATCTAAATAGCCATTATAGTTGCAATCCATATTCAAATTGTCTAAGAGATGAGCAATATTATCCTGCTGCTTAGATGTTATTAGACTTAAAAAATCGTCGGTTAAATAAAATAGCCTATATGCCGCAAAAACTCCGGCTTGCATATCTTCTGAAAAAATAATATTTTCGTGGTCTATTTGCACATACTTGCGCAATTGTGCTGCATTAAGCATTTCATATTCCAGGAAGTCTGTCATCGGGTTTGACATAAAGCTTATTGGCCGCTGGGTTTTAAAACGGCGGGTTTCGTAACTTGTTGTGGTATCCATTACTTGTGCAAGCATTGCTTCAAACCTATTTGCCCCTGCGCTGGTACTAAAAAACTGGCCTTCAAAGCTATCCGGCATATCAGCATTATTATTGATATAGGCTATTGTGTCTGGGCTCCAATCTGCTCCAACAACATACCCCACAACCCAGGGGGAAATATTACGTAAAAAAATTTGTATACCGTTTCTGTTAAGCAAATCAATCCGGTTGCCATGTATAATATCTATGGTTCTTCTCATAGATTGAGACAAATCTTCACCATATATGCCCCCGACGCCTTGTATAAGAAATATATAATTTTCGTTGGTTGTATTAAATGTATACAGTGCATTATAGAAGTCGCTATGCATAACATCAGCTGTATAAACAACGGTGGCACCCATCTCTTGGATATATCCAAACCAACGCATATAATCTTTTTTGTCGGCACCCATTTCCCAGTAAGACTGCCCTGGTACAAAAGAGCTAATCTCCACACCACGCAGTAGTAACTGTGTTTTGTCAGCACCTCTAAAAATTCCATTATCCTCTGCACAGAAAACTACATTTACAGGCGCGTTGGGGCGAACGTTAACAAAGAAACCCAGATAAAAGTGTGCATGAAAAGCCAAAATTATAAGCAGCATTATTGTAAATACAGAAACCAGATATTTTGCCATGTTAGTAGCTCCTAAGGTAAAGTCCAAAGTGCGTGCCTGGAAGGATGACTATATTGCCGTAGTATTTCAATGTGTTCGTCCATCCAGCGGCCGCGCTCTATCATAAAATTTTGTTTTTGCTCCATAGCTTCTTCAAAACTGGCCGGGTTAAGGTCTGCCATTGTAATTCCCGCGGCGCGTTCTTCTGGCCGTGGGAGGCGACGTTCAAATTCGGTTAAATAGTTATAGTCAAAACTAAATCCCCATACCTCAAAATTTCGGTCTATAGCACTGCCTAACCACATAGTTACGTCGTCCATGTATTCTACAAGCCTTTCTTCAGACAAACCACCTTGCCTTAAACTGTTCCAGCGGCGTATAACTTGCTGGGTAAAATACGGTGACATAAATAAGCGATCAAACCAGCCACGTCCGTTAAGATAAAATTCGTCAACAGGCATGCTTAAGAAAAAATTATCGAGTACATTGTTGAAATCCCACACAGGACCAGCAACTAATTGGCCTCTTATGTCTTTATGGAAATAGGAAGAACCTGCAAACAAGTCGTTGTTGCCTATAAACTCATTAATAATAAAAAAGTCTACAAAAGAGTTGATGTCGATATGTCGTTCCACTGTTCTGGGGTTTATCAATATTTCCGGCGAGTATAGTAACCGTTCGAAGGAGTTAATGCTGCCCATTACATAATTGCGTACTCTTTGGCTTTGGTTTAAATAGGTAGGGTATAAAAGTTCTATTAAACTTTCATATTCCAGTCTTAGAGTATATACACCAAAGGTTTCTATTTTCCTGCCAGGGTTTTGCGTAGACCAGTCTATGCGGAAAAAGTAACTTGTTTCTGGCATGCCAGGCCTGTACCTGTTTAGACTAACGCGATTAGGCTCTACCCTTAAAGTTTCCATAAGAACATAAAGCCCTTGAAACTCCCCGTTTAAAATTAATTCAAAAAAACGCACTTCTGGTACAAACAGCCCAGACATGACGTCATGTGCAATGTTCATCCACATATAATTACGCATAAGTGTTTTGTCTAAAAACGGGCCGTGCAACGCCCACTCGTGTCCAGGGTTCATACCTAACAAAGGCAGGCGGTTATTGCTTTCATCTTCATTGATTAGGCGTATACGATAGTTTGGTTTGTCAAAAAAGCGGGATGAATTGCCACGTATGCGTATAGCAGACAATGATTCGAACACAGGAAAGTCCGTATCATGATTCCAGTCATTTTGGTTATCTATCACTGATACATGGGCAAGTGTTTCTGTTTCGCCTTCCGAAGTTGTATGGAATGTGTTCCGCGTGAAACGGTCATGGCTATCCATGCCAAATGCTAGCGGTCTTCCTGGGATATCCTGTCCAAATGTATCAATTATTATTATAGGCAAGTGGGTACATAAGAAAATATCTTGGTTACATTGTGTGCATATCCCCAAGTCGGCCTCACTTGGGCTTCTCAGGTGTTGGTGATGCCGTGTGGTTGTGCTACCTGTATCAAAATGGGTAAAAACTAGTGACATAACTATGACGACAATAAAAGAGCTTACGTAAACAATAATACTTCTGCGCATATCATCACCCGCTTATTTCATCATTTTGGGTAACAATGTTTACGTACTCCATGCCTTCTTTTTCGTACAGCAATTGAGTAATATTTTTTCCGCTTTTATAAGTTAAGTTATAAGTGCGTCTGTCAAGTTCGTAAATTAGTTCCAAAGATTCTACAGTTGTATTCTTTACCCGCAAAAGAGCCTTTCTACTAAAATGTGCGAATATAGTGCTTTCAATATCTTTCTCTAAACTGCGGTTGCTTTTTATAATTAGCAGAATCCGGTTTTCGTTGCGGACTTTACCCATAAACAGCAATATGATAAATACTGCGCTACTACCAATAACTGCAGTCCAAAAGTCTGCTACACCACTACATAGCCCTACAATAACAGACCAAAAAATATATGCTGTATCTCTGGAGTCTTTTATAGCTGTACGGAAACGGACTATAGATAATGCCCCTGCCATACCAAGTGACAGTGCTATGTTGTTGCCAATAACCGTCATTACAGTACAAGTCAAAACGGTTATTGTTACTAATGACACATTAAATTTTCCACTATAAGATGTGCCTGTGTGCGTATACCAATATGAAATGTAAATTACTAAACTTAACACAGTTGCTACACTAATGCGTATAGCGATGTCTTGTATTGTTAAGCCCCCGCTTTGATTTATTAAATCCCTTAATGCACCAGTCATTATAATCTCCCCCACATGCCAAAATTAATATATTTTTTGCTTATAATGTTCTTGCCTTAGAAGTAATATTTATCTAAGGTCGGTCTTCCTAAGCAGTATTTGCTTACTGCCCGTTCGCTTTCGTTACATGTTTGAATTATGTCTTTAATATAGCTTAATAAAAAATTATTATACTTAACCTCTAGCACAACCATGTATGGATCAACCACAGGGATTTCTGACAGATTGTTGGAGAATATATCAAAAAAAGATTCTGTACCCTTGATATTATGGTCGAAGGTTATACGGGTTTCGTTTTCTTTTGCAACAAAAACTTTGCGTGTGTACGATACAATTGCTTTTGGCCGGTAGCAGCGCATATTCATAATGCCAAAACATTCATCTGCAAAATCAGACTTGCACTCTAGTAACGCAGTATAATCACAGTTAATAAGACGAAGGGCTTTGCCTTTATCAAGTGTTAAAGAACGTTTTTTTTGCCATTGGCCTTGCTTTTGCTTTAGCTCTAGTTTTGCAGATTTAGAATTTAGGCCATAATTACGCAGCCGTATTTTTTTACGAACCTCTACACCACTTACTTTTTCTTCATAATCGGTATCGTCAATATCATCGAAATACAATGAACGAACTAAGTATCCATCCCCGCTGCTGTGGGTATCTTCGATAAGGACACGGGAAAATTGGCGAGACAAATAATAATATCTGTCAAGACTTATAAGATACTTTTTTTCTTGCCTAAGAACTTCGTCCATTGCTTTCCTCCCGAATACTTTGATATGTAAAAAGTGTTCCAATAATAGTGACAAATATTCATTAAGCAATTTTTTGCTGGAATTACTAAATTTGGCATGTTGCAATGCGCAGCACAGAGGAGTGAAATACATGAACATAATAGGCTACTGTCGAGTATCAACAGACACAAGTGACCAATTAAACAGCTTGGAAACACAAAAGCAGTTTTTTGATGAATACGCACATAAGCATGGACATAATCTTGTACGAATTTATGCTGATGAAGGTATATCGGGCACAAAAGTTAAAAATCGCATAGAATTTCAACGGTTACTAAAAGATGCTAACAGTGGCCTATTTGACATGGTGGTTGTTAAAGATATTTCACGCTTTGCAAGGAATACAGTTGACTTGTTAAATAGTACGCGACAGTTAAAAGCTCTTAACATAGAGACGCTTTTTTTGACTGCTAATATGACCGTTCTTGGCAACTCTGAATTTGTGCTAACCATTTTTGGCGCACTTGCTCAAGAAGAAAGTGCAAACACTTCAAAACGTGTAAAATTTGGCAAACAGCGCAACGCCGAAAAGGGGCGTGTGCCTAACATAGTTTATGGTTACGATAAAATAAAAGGTGATTATTTTAATTTGCAAATTAACAAATCCGAAGCGCAAATAATAAACCGCATATTTAATATGTATGTTAATGAAGGGCATGGCGCAACAAAAATATCCATTATCTTAAATGATGAGGGTATTAAAACCAAGCGTAATTCTAACTGGTCGCAAAATGCAATATCACGCATACTAAAAAATGAACTCTACATTGGCAAAATTATCAATGGCAAAGAAGAAATAACTGATTTCCTTACTGGCGTCCGCAAGGCGAAAGATCAAACGGATTGGATGATGGTTGACCGCCCGGACTTGGCAATAGTTAATCTTGAACTTTTTCAAAAGGCACAGGATACATTAGCCGGACGGCATACAGCATTTAACCTTACCCGTGAGCGGCACAGCAACAAACACCTTTTTAGCACGTTGATAAAATGTGAGGAATGCGGTTACTCTTTCCGCCGTACTGTTCACACATACAAAAATACTTATGTGCGCTGGGTTTGTAGTGGGCGTAACACTAAAGGCACAGGCAGTTGCGATAATCGCACTATTATTGATGAGGAAGAAATAAAACAATCGTTACATGAATATTTTACAGGCATACTAAGCAACAAGCCCAGCATCATTAAGCAAGCGACAAAAGAGTTTGTTGCGCTTTACAAAAGCAAAAAGGATAATGAAAATCATGAATCTACATTGCGGGACAAGCTATCCAAAGCGCAAAAGTCGCGGCAAAAATTTATGGATATGTACACAGATGATTTAATTAGCCGTGAAGAACTGCGGAAACATATGACCACACTTAATGCAAATATTGAAAAAATGGAAAATGAACTGAAGTTGATAACTTATAACTTAGATAAGGGTAGTCAGTTGGAAGATTTGCTATCCCGCACTTTTGAAACAGTCGAGGATATTGTTTCAATGGAAACTCTCACTAATTCACAGCTAAAACAAGTGATTCAAAAAATAATAGTATCTCACGATAGTACAGTAGATATTTTCCTTCGTTTGTTCGGTGAAATTGGTTTAGACGAAACATTTCTAATTACACCTGACCAAACATAAAGATGTAACCGAACGCTTGATAAAAATTAATCCAAACCTAGCAGGTGAGGCACGGCGGGTTTTGGAGGTAAATAAATCTGAGCGGCACATTCGCGGGGGGTTGGCTACAAAGGAGAAGTACTTGCATCAGCATGTGTTTATTAAAAAATTTTAGTTAAAAAAATCAGCTAGTGACTTGTCACCAGCTGATTTTTTATCTCAAATTATTTGTTTTTCAAATTAAACCATGCCTCAAGGCCAGGATATTCTGCTGTATCATCCAGCTCTTCTTCAATGCGAAGAAGTTGGTTGTATTTTGCAACCCTGTCGCTGCGGGCAGGTGCGCCGGTTTTGATTTGTCCTGCGTTTACTGCTACGCAAATGTCTGCAATGGTGGAATCTTCTGTTTCGCCGCTACGGTGGCTGATAACGGTGGTCATGTTATTGCGGTGGGCAAGTTTGATTGCCTCGAACGTTTCTGTCAAGGATCCGATTTGGTTTACTTTTACCAAGATGGAGTTGCCTGTGCCTGTGTCAACGCCTTTTTGTAAGCGCTCTGGGTTGGTAACGAATAGGTCGTCGCCAACAATTTGCAATTTGTTGCCAAGGCGGTCGGTCAGCAGTTTCCAGCCGTCCCAGTCATCTTCGTCAAGACCGTCTTCGATAGAAATTATCGGATATTTGTTTGCCAAAGCTTCGTACATATCTACCATTTCTGCGGCACTACGATATACTTCCTTGCCTGTCATTTGGCTTTCGCCGGCGAAATAGTACATGCCTTCTTTGCCGTTTTTCTTTGCGTCGCCATATAGTTCGGTTGCGGCAACGTCCAGAGCAATGCGGATATCGTCGCCTGGTTCGTATCCGGCTTGTTTTACTGCTTCAAGAATTAGCTCGATAACTTCGTCTGGGGTGGCAAGGTCTGGTGCAAAACCGCCTTCGTCGCCAATTGCGGTTGCAAGTTTGCGTGCTTTAAGCAATTTTTTCAGGTTGTGATAAATTTCTGCACACCAGCGCAAGCCTTCTTTGAAGCAGCATGCGCCAACAGGCATAATCATAAATTCTTGGAAGTCTACGGTGTTGTCGGCATGTTTGCCGCCGTTTAAGATATTCATCATTGGAACTGGTAGCTCTTTAGCGTTGAAGCCGCCAAGATATTGGTAAAGCGGCATACGCAATGAAGCAGCTGCGGCTTTTGCCACTGCCATAGATACACCCAAGATTGCATTGGCACCAAGGCGTGCTTTATTTGGAGTACCGTCAAGTTCAATCATTTTATTATCGATTGCAACTTGGTCAAGAGCGTTCATTCCGCAAATTTCGTCGGCGATAACGTCATTTACATTGTCCACGGCTTTTTCTACGCCAAGACCCAAATAACGGTCGCCGCCGTCGCGTAGTTCTACAGCTTCAAATGCACCTGTTGATGCGCCAGATGGTACTGCCGCTACAGCAGAAAATAGATTGTCTTTCTCGTCAGATACTACTACTTCTACCTCTACGGTAGGGTTTCCGCGGGAGTCCATAATCTCGCGGGCGTGTACTTCAACAATTTCGATGAAAGTTTTTAACATTTTGTTTGCTCCTTCATATATAAAATTTATTTTTTTACTAGCAATGATTCGCCAGTCATTTCCTCTGGCTTTGGTAATTCTAACAGTTCAAGTAGGGTAGGGGCAATGTCTGCCAGCCGCCCGCCGGGCCTTAGGTCATATCCTATGCAGTTAAACAGTGCGAATGGCACAGGATTAGTCGTGTGTGCGGTAAACACGCCACCGGTTGCGGTGTCCAGCATTTTGTCTGCATTGCCATGGTCGGCACATAGGAATAAACGCGCGCCGGTTTGCATCATTACTGTCATGGCGCGGGCTACACAAGTGTCGATAGTCTCTACCGCTTTGATAGCAGCAGCCATATCGCCTGTGTGGCCAACCATATCGCAGTTTGCAAAATTTACAACGATTAAATCGTATTTTTCTGACTCGATTGCTTCCAGTAGTTTGTCTGTAACTTCTGGCGCGCTCATTTCTGGTTGAAGGTCATAAGTTGCCACTTTGGGTGACTGCACCAGAATACGCTCCTCGCCATTGTATGGCTCCTCGTTGCCGCCGTTGAAGAAGAATGTTACGTGAGCATATTTTTCGGTTTCGGCAAGGCGAAGTTGAGTTTTACCGCTGTCTGCCAAGTATTGGCCCAGAACATTGTCCATTGACTGCGCTGTAAATGCCACGTGCTTGCCGCTTATGCTTATATCATATTCTGTGAAGCAAGCATAATATAGCGGCAAGTATTGGCGTGGAAAATCATTGAAGTTTTTATCGCAGAATGCGCGAGTAATTTCTCTTGCGCGGTCTGGGCGGAAGTTGAAGAACACAACGGAGTCGTTGGCTTTGATTATGCCGTTTGCGTCTATAATTGTGGGTACAACAAATTCGTCATTCACATTTGCGGCGTAAGATTTTTCAAGGCATTCCACTGCCGTAGCGGCGATTTCGCCTTTGCCAAGTGTCAACGCGTCGTATGCAATTTGCACACGATCCCAGCGATTGTCACGATCCATTGCGTAATATCTGCCAGAAATAGTTGCGATTTTACCGACGCCGATTTTTGCCATTTCGGCCTCAAGTTCTTTTACATACTGGATGGCGGAAGTAGGGGGCGTGTCGCGCCCATCTAAAAACGCATGGACAAAAACATTGGTTAGGCCACCGCGCTTTGCAAGTTCTAGTAGGGCGTACAAATGTGTGTTGTGACTATGAACGCCGCCGTCAGAAAGAAGCCCAAACAGATGCAGCGCAGTATTATTATTCTTTGCGTTTTGTACTGCGCCAAACAAAACTTCGTTTTCGAAAAAGTCGCCGTCTTCGATAGCTTTTGTGATGCGCGTAAGTTCCTGATACACCACGCGGCCCGCACCTATATTAGTGTGGCCGACTTCAGAATTGCCCATTTGCCCGTCTGGTAAGCCAACGTCCATGCCGCTTGCCGCACCCGGTTGGAATGAGAATTTTTCAAACAACCAATCAAGATGTGGGGTTTCCGCAAGGCTTATGGCATTGTGTTCTTTCTCGTCGGAAAGGCCATAGCCGTCCAGAATCATCAGGACTAATGTTTCTTTATCCAAAATGCACCACCTGCTCGAATGATGGCACAACACTTGCGCCACCTACTAGGCCGCCATCGATATTAGGCATGGAAAATAAATCTGCCGCATTTTTTGGATTAACACTGCCGCCATATAGGATGCGAACATTATTGGCCGCGTCTTTGCCAAAACGTTCTAATATTAGATGGCGAATTAACGCGCATGCTTCTTCGGCTTGTTCATTACTGGCGGTAAGGCCGGTGCCGATTGCCCAAATTGGTTCGTATGCGATTACGACTTTTGTGAAGCAGTCCGGTGTTAATTCATCCAACGCAAATGCAAGCTGCTTGCGCAAAACACCTTGAGTACGGTCTTGCAAACGCTGCTTCTGTGATTCGCCAATACAGATAATTGGTATGATGTCGTGTCCTAGTGCTTTTAAGACTTTTAAATTTACTGTGGTATCGGTTTCGTTAAAACGCTCGCGTCTTTCGGAATGGCCGATGATTACATACGGCACGCCCATATCTTGAAGCATAGCACCAGATATTTCGCCTGTGTACGCGCCTTCATCCATGTAATGCATGTTTTGCGCGCCCACTTTTATATTTGTACCACTAAGGCCAGCTTGTACCGATTGCAAATTTACATATGGTACGCATAATACAACATCTATTTTGTCGGTGTTAAATTTGTCTTTCATTTCGCCTACAAAGGCACCGGCTTCGCTGGGGGTGAAATGCATTTTCCAGTTACCGGCTACAATTTTTTTACGCATAATATAACTCTCCTATTTATCCTGCACCGCAACTACGCCAGGCAATTCCTTGCCTTCTAAAAACTCTAGTGATGCGCCGCCGCCGGTGGAAATATGGCTCATTTTATCGCCATAACCAAGTTGGTTAACTGCCGCCGCACTGTCGCCGCCGCCAATAATGGTGGTAGCGTCAAGGGTCGCAAGTTCTTGCGCAAGCGCGAGAGTACCTTTTGCAAAATTAGGAAACTCGAAAACACCCATTGGGCCGTTCCAAATTACGGTTTTTGCATCTTTTAACGCATTGCAGAAAAGCTCACGGGTCTTTTCGCCAATATCAAGGCCGCCCCAACCGTCTTCAATTGCGTTGGATGGAACGGTTTTATGCTCTACATCCGGGCCAAAGCCAACAGCTACAACAGTGTCTATTGGCAGCAAAAATTCTATGCCTTTTTGTTTGGCAAGTGCCATAATTTCTTTTGCTTCGTCAATTCTGTCTTTTTCAAGTAAAGATGTGCCGACACCGTGGCCATTGGCGGCAAAAAATGTGTATGCCATACCACCGCCTATAATAAGCTTGTCCACTTTGTCCAGCAATTTTCTTATTACCATAATTTTGTCGGATACTTTTGCTCCGCCCAAAATTGCTACAAACGGGCGAACCGGGTTTTCTACTGCGTTGCCTAAGAATTGCAGCTCTTTTTCCATCAGAAAGCCTACGGCAGACGTTTCTACGAAATTGGCTACGCCAACGGTAGAACAATGCGCGCGATGTGCGGTGCCAAATGCGTCGTTAACATACACATCGGCAACGGACGCCAGGTCTTTGGAAAACGTTTCTTCGTTTTTAGTTTCTTCTTTGCGGAAACGGGTATTTTGCAGCAGTGCTACTTCGCCGTCTTTTAGCTCGTTTACTGCGGCGCGGACAGCATCGCTTACAACCGCGTCATCATCAAGAAATTTTACGGTTTGTCCAAGATGCGCAGACAATGCTACCGCTATGGGCGCAAGCGTTGCGCTTGCGTCTGGGCCTTTTGGCTTGCCCAAATGCGAACAAAGAACCAACCTGCCTCCATCGGCAATAAGTTTCTTCAAAGTAGGAAGTGCCGCAACAATGCGGTTTTCGTCAGTGATTTTGCCGTCAATTAGCGGCACATTAAAGTCGCAGCGTACCAAAACGCGCTTACCCCGAACATTAATGTCATTAATAGATTTTTTGCTTAACATTATAAAACCTCTTTCTGCTTATATGCATATATTCTAGCACTTTATGGTATGCGAATGCAAGAGGTCGTGAAAAGTATCTACCCAGCCACATCAAACTGGCTATTATACAGTCTTGTATAAACTCCGCCTTGCGCAAGCAATGCATCATGCGTGCCCTGTTCTACAATATCACCGTTTTCCATTACCAGAATCAAATCTGCACTGCGTATTGTTGATAGACGATGCGCAATTATAAAGCTGGTGCGCCCTTTCATTAAATTATCCATTGCGCGTTGGATAAGCACTTCTGTGCGTGTATCTACATTACTGGTAGCTTCGTCTAGTATTAAAATCTCCGGGTCAGACAAAATTGTGCGGGCAATTGTTAAAAGCTGCTTTTGCCCGGCAGAAATATTGTCGGCCTCTTCGTTTATAAGCATATGGTAGCTGTCTGGCAAGGCGCGAATAAAATGATGGGCCTGTGCTGCACGGGCAGCGGCTTTTACGTCGTCGTTGCTGGCATCCAACTTGCCATAGCGGATATTGTCGGCAATTGTGCCGTTAAACAGCCATGTGTCTTGCAAAACCATACCAAAATGCGAGCGCAACCCATCGCGGGTGTAAGCGTTAATACTTGCGCCGTCAACGGAAATTTCGCCATCGGTTAAATCGTAAAAGCGCATTAGTAGCTTTACAATTGTAGTTTTGCCCGCGCCGGTATGGCCTACGATTGCTATCTTTTGCCCTGGTTCAACAGTGGCAGTAAAGTCGCGGATAACTGGGACATCCGGCTCGTAACCAAATTTAACATTGTCAAACACAACGCGGCCTTTTACATCACTGTTTACAACCGGGTTTTGAGTGTCTGCGGGTTCTTCTTCCTCGGCAAGGAAATTAAAAACACGTTCCGCCGCGGCGACAGTTTGCTGCAGTACGCTTGCTACGCCGCCAAGCTGCGCAACAGGATGCCCAAACTGGCGTGTGTACGATATAAACGCCTGAATGCCGCCAATTGTCATGCGGCCGCTTATTACAAACGCGCCGCCCAGTATTACAATTGCTACATATGTTATGTTGCCTATAAAGCCGATTATCGGCATCATCAACCCAGACAAGAAATTTGCCTTCCAGCCGCTGCGGTACAGTTCCTCGTTGTGAACATCAAATGTTTCAACGGAAGCTTTTTCTCCGTTAAAAGATTTGACAATTGCGTGGCTAGTAAACATTTCTTCTATATGGCCGTTGAGCTTGCCAAGAGTTGCTTGCTGAATTTTAAAATATTTTTGCGATTTTTTAACGATGAAACTAACCGCCACGCCGGATAAAGGCAATAAAAGCATCGCAACCAGCGTCAGCAGCGGGTTGATTGTAAGCATCATAATGATAATGCCCACAACTTGTACAAAGCTTATTACAAGTTGACCCATCCCCTGACTTAGAGTGTTGCTCAAAGTATCTACGTCGTTAGTAATGCGGGAGAGAACATCGCCATGTGGGGTCTTGTCGAAGAATTTTAGCGGAAGTTTGTGGATTTTGTCGCTAATTTCTGTACGTAGCCTATATGTGATTCGCGCGCTTACGCCAACCATAATAAAGCCTTGAAAATAATTGAGTGCGATATTTATAACTTGGATTATTATAATCGTCAGTAAAATGTTACCTATTCGGCGGAAATTAATAATGCCCAAATTCTCTAAAACGCCGTAAACAATTTCATCTGTTGCTTCGGCAAGAATGCGCGGGGCCAAAACGCCCAAAGCGGTAGCAACTACAGCAAGAATAGTGGTTGTAATAATTACATATTTTTCTGTACCCAAGTAGCTTATCAGACGCTTTAACGAGCCTTTAAAGTCTTTTGCTTTTTCCGTGGGCATACCGCGTCTGCCCCATGGGCCACCGCCGCCTTGTTGGGGTCGTCTTCTGTTATCAGCCATTGTTTTCCACCTCCAACATTCCTTGCGACGTTGCAATTTCGTTGTATGCAGGGCAGGATTTTAGTAATTGGTCATGTGTGCCTTTGCCTACAATTTTGCCGTCTTCCAGCACAATAATTTGCTCTGCATTCATAATTGTGCCTACGCGCTGGGCAACCACTATTACTGTTGCGTCGCCTGTGTGTTCTTTTAGTGCTTTGCGAAGTTTGGTGTCGGTTTGGAAGTCCAAGGCAGAAAAGCTGTCATCGAAAATAAGAATTTCTGGACTCTTTGCCAGTGCACGTGCAATGGAAAGCCGCTGCCGCTGTCCACCAGACACATTACTGCCTCCCTGGGAAATTTCGGACTCATATTTTTCTTCTTTTTCGGATATAAAGTCCAATGCTTGGGCGATTATTGCGGCTTTTTCTATTTCGCCGTCTGTAGCTTCTGGTTTACCATAGCGGATATTGCTGCCGATTGTGCCAGAAAGCAGTTGTCCTTTCTGTGGCACGTAGCCAATTTTATCGCGTAAAGCGGCCTGTGTAACATGTCGTATGTCAGTCCCGTTTACGCAAATTGAACCTTCGGTTATGTCATATAAACGCAGGATTAGCTGCGCAATTGTGGATTTTCCGGAGCCTGTCGCGCCGATAATTGCAGTAGTTTGCCCAGGCAGTGCTGTAAATCTGATGCCTTCTACGGCGTTGGCCTCGGCACTTGGATAGCGGAACGAAACGTTTTCTAGTGTGACCACACCTTTTTTGTCATTAGAAAAACCAACCGGGTTTGCCGGGTCTGTAATTGATATTTCCGTATCAAGCACTTCTACTATACGCGCGGCAGAAACCTGAGCACGCGGTACCATTACCAGCACCATAGATATCATCATAAAAGCAAAAATTACTTGCATTGCGTATTGCATAAACGCCATCATATCGCCAACAGGCAAAGTCGAGTTGGCTACATGATGCGCTCCAACCCAAATTATTAGAACTTGCGTTCCGCTTATCATAAACGTGATTAGCGGCCCGGCAACAGACATTACACGGCCTACAAAAAGCCCCATGTCGCGCAGTTCTGTATTGGCTTTGTCAAATTTCTGTTTTTCATGATTTTGCGTACAAAACGCACGAATGACTAAAAGACCATGTAATATTTCCCGGGAAACTTTATTTAGCCTGTCCGTCATTTCTTGAATAATTTTAAACTTTGGCATAACAATTGACACGATCGTTATTATCAGTCCAAGCAGCACGATTATTGCCAGCGCGATAATCCAACTCATGCTGACAGAACGCGTGAGTGCCATTGTTATACCGCCGATGGCCATAATTGGTGCATACAAAAGCATTCGTGCTGTGATATTGGCGAGCTGTTGCACCTGGCTTATATCGTTGGTGCAGCGGGTAATTAGTGACGCGGACGAAAATTTATCAAATTCCGCTTGTGAGAAATTTTCTACTTTAGTGAAAAGTTCGCGCCGAAGTGCTTTTGCTACCCCTGCCGCTATTTTTGGCGAAAGATACCCAGCACAAATGGATGCTACCCCCGCAACAAGTGCGATAAACAGCATAAACATGCCAGTTTCGACAACTAAGTACATTCGCGGCTCTTCCCCCATTTGGGCGGGTGTCATAAGGCCGTCATTTACAATGCGCGCCATTAGGGTAGGGAGGAACAGCTCCGCCATTGCCTGGCCTAAAAGCAGCAGCATAATCAGTATTATGCCAAGCCAGAATGGTTTAAGGAATTTAAGTAGTTTTCGCATTTGTCACGTCTCCAATACTATCTCACTAAGAATAAACTCCCTGTATTCACTGGGTCTATAGTGCATGTTTTCTATTAGCACAATCATTTCTGCCAATGAGATGGCTTTTGCGCCAATGACTTCGTTTGGCGGGAGGGTTAGCTTGGTTATATCAAATTCCGTTTGTAAAAAATAAATGTCAACAAAATGGTGGTCTTCTTCCCAAGTGAATCGTTTCATAAAGCGGAAGTTAGCTTCGACGACGGTAAGTCCAAGCTCTTCTTGTAGCCCGCGGATTGCACACTCAATAGATGTTTCGCCTGCCATTGTATGCTCGCAATGTATGTCCCATCCGCCGGGTAAGAATTTTTTGTCCAGAGCGCGTTGCTGCAGGAGGAATTCATTTTTTGAATTAAAAAGATACACATGAGTGCCTAAGTAATATTGGCCGGGGGGCAAGGGAGTGCCTTTGTTAGCGGTGCGGCCCATGAAGATGCCATTTTTATCAAGTATGTCGAATTGCTCCATGGTTAAACCTCCAACACTACCCCAACCGGACAATGGTCAGACCCCATTACATCTGGCAGAATAGTGGCTTCGCGCACAGTAGATTTTAAATTTTCCGACACTAAAAAGTAATCGATACGCCAGCCGACGTTTTTGGTGCGAGCCTGTCCCATGTATGACCACCAGGAGTACGCATTAAGCTTATCTGGATACAAATGCCTGAATGTATCGATATACCCCGCAGACAAAAGTTCCGTCATTTTTGCGCGTTCTTCTGGGGTAAAGCCGGCGTTTTTCACATTTGATTTTGGGTTCTTTAAATCAATTTCCTTGTGGGCAACATTTAAATCGCCGCACACGATAACGGGTTTGCGCTTTACAAGCTCGTTCAAATATGTGCGGAAAGCATCTTCCCATTGCATACGGTAGTCTAGTCGCAGCAGCTCGCGCTTGGAATTGGGCGTGTACACAGTAATAAAATAGAATTTGTCATATTCTGCGCAAATTATGCGACCCTCTTTATCATGTTCTTCTATGCCCATACCGTAAGTAACGTCTATCGGCTTTTCCTTTGACAGCACCAGCGTACCTGAATAGCCTTTTTTTTCTGCCGAATTCCAAAAAGTATGATAACCCGGGAATTCGAAATCGGCTTGGTCGGGCTGCATTTTTGTTTCTTGCAGGCCAATTATATCAAAATTGTTGCCGGTTATAAATTCCATAAAACCTTTGTTCATACATGCCCGCAGGCCGTTTACGTTCCAAGATGCAAGATTTAATTTCATTGGTTTTCTCCTTTATTTTCCTGTAAGGCCTCTGAAATAGCCTTTTTGATTGTGGAGCCCAAAACATCTGTAAAATAATCTTCGTTTTCTGTTACAATTTCTTCAACGGCTCTTTTTGCACGTTCAATACGTTCTTTGCTGCCGGGTTCATCGCGCAAATGCTGTGCTTCCATTACCGCGCTTAGTACCGCAGCTCTTATTACATAATATAGGATTGTGAAAAATATAGCTATGCCAACAATGATAATTAAAATTATTTCCATATCAATGTGCACCTCCAAAAATATTATAGCACAAAACAGCCCGTTGTCTTCCAAATTTCCTAAGATTATGTCATAATATTGCTGTGATATTAAAAGTTTGCAGGATTGGAGGTGCGAGTTGTTTAAAAAGCAACACACAAAACCAAAAAAACGTAGCGATACTCGGCTTTATTTAGGGCAAAAATACTTTACGCTTAAACGGCATCTTAACTGGATATTAGGTAAGTATAAATTCGCCGTCAAAAATCATCAATTACTTCCACACAAATGCTGTGCGCACAAAACTCCACTGTACCGCAGGTTAAAAAACGTGGATATGTCCTTGCAAAAGGGTAAGGTCACTAACTTAAGCATTGCTGTGCCAAAAATACACCTCGTAACTATTCGCCCGGGTGAAACATTTTCCTACTGGCGGCTTATCGGTAAGCCTACGCGCCGCAAAGGCTATGTAGATGGCATGATATTAAAAAGCGGCACTGTCACCACTGGGACAGGCGGGGGACTTTGCCAGCTTTCTAATTTGATATATTGGCTTACTATTCACACACCGCTTACTGTAACGGAGAGGCACCGCCACGGGTACGACGTTTTTCCGGACTCCAACCGGACACTACCATTTGGCAGTGGCGCGACATGTTTTTACAATTATGGCGACCTTATGATACAAAACAACACAATGCAAACTTTTCAACTTTTGCTGGAAATTACAGATGAGTTATTAAAGGGTGCATGGTTTAGCGACCAACCGTTGGAGTTTTCATACAGTGTGTACGAGAAGGAACATATAATGCAGTCCGAATTTTGGGGCGGGTTTACGCGTCACAATGTTCTGCACAGGAAGAAATACAACCGTGCTACCGGCAATCTTGTAGACGACGAATACGTAATAGAAAACCATGCGATTATGATGTATGCCCCGTTTATAGGGGTAGTGTCAAGTAGCGCATGAAAATACCGCTGAATGGATGAGCATGTAGCAAGAGGAAAGATAAAAAGCGAGTTTACCGCATTAAGGGGCATTACCGCATCAAAAAAGCAGACAATCACGAA
>Ga0123352_10004127_pt1 | contig 21309 bp, 14 predicted proteins | sample TergutLab28metaG_FD_89700 | JGI IMG/M metagenome (GOLD analysis project Ga0123352, IMG submission 89700) | Labiotermes labralis P1 segment gut microbial communities from Petit-Saut dam, French Guiana - Lab288 P1 | ecosystem: Host-associated > Arthropoda: Insects > Digestive system > Gut ...
CATGACAATGTCACAGGATGGTGGTACAGTTGTCAGCCTTAAGCACCACATGTGGCATATAGCATGCATGTAGTAAAGAAGGAGGAATACAAAGTTTCCTTAGGAAACCTGAACAGGCAGAACCACTTTGGAGACTTCGGAGGATAATGTAAAAGTCAGTGTTTGAAAGAAATAGGACTGCAGGATTGGATTGTTTTTGTTACGTTTATGATAAGAGTGAGTAGAGGGTTGTTCTGTACATAGTAATCTCCAACACAGTACAGGGACATTTAGAAGAAGCACAGATGAAATTTTTAAGACACTTACTTGGAATAACAAAATTGACAAAGAAAAGAATCAGTGTATTAAGGAAAAAATGGGAGCACAGAACACAGTAAAGGAACTAAAACAGTACCAGGAAAGGTGCCTACTACACGTGCAGAGGACGGACACAAATAGAATACCAAAACAAGCACTACAATATCAACCAGAAGGACAAAGGAACATAGGACGACCAAGGAAGAGATGGAGGGACCAACTTCACCATGAGAATTAAGGAAAAGGAAACATGCCTAACCCTTCATGAACATCATGATGATGTATATTGTTTTCACATTTTTGTATGCAGTGTTTTATAATTGTCATTACCTGTTAGGTTTTCTAAAAGGCGAGGAATTTCTTGACTATGGAGCAGGCATAATGTTGTGAGGAAGAAGAGTTCTCCATGTAGGTTGTTGTTTGGTCATGTTTTTAAATTGTTAATATATAAAACCCAAACAGACAGCTACTATCAGTTTTAATCAGTGTAAAATGTTTATAATAGATGTGTCCTGTTTCATATGATGAGAGAAGGTAACCATGATTTGTGTTGTGGTGTTACAGAACTGCATTGGTTTTGTGGAAGGGGAAACTGGTTCGTGTAGTGAGACAGGTGTAACATGTGATGTTGATGGAACTGAAGAAGTCAGTATTAAGTTTGAAGATGCCATAGATATAAAGGAAGAATTCAATATTAAAGTTGAAGATGCCATAGACATAAAGGAAGAACTCAGTATTAAAGTTGAAGACGCTATAGATATAAAGGACGAAATTCCAGAAGATACATTTACACCACTCAGGACTGAACAAGAGGTAAGGCTTTGGGGTGTGTGTAAGGTGGTGGCAGCTCAATGCTTTTAGGCCATTTATTGACATGATAAGGAAATTGTGAAATGACACAACTATTTCTTGCATTGTGTTATAATGTAGGTGCCTTATACCTTTTAAAATTTGGATTGCAATCCTGAAGAGAAGAGACTTTTTGCAAGTCATGGTCATTAATTGAAGGATGATATTGAAATTTGTTTTGAAGATTAGTTATGGAATAGGTGGACTGCATTTCTTTCTGCTTTGCTAATGATGGTTTTGTTAGTGTCTTTAATATTATCATGGAGTAGAACAGATTATAATACAAAACACTGCAAGAAGACAATAGTAACTTTGAACATACATAATATTTTTCTGCAGCCCTTATGTTGATGCATTTAGTAGCCCTGCACTTTGAAAAGTTCAGTGTCGTGATAACAGATTTTGTCTAAGTGACCTGCTTTCATAAGATATTGATCGTATTCCTGAACCTTGTGTGGATGGATTGATATATGGGTTTTACCACACCTCTGTTGCTGCATACTCAAAGCCTCCAGAAGGAGCTGTGAGACAGTATTTGGGGATTTTTCACTGATAAGGATAGCACATAATCCAAGTGTGTAACAGCCATTTCCGAGCCCCTCTGCGAGTTCGTCTGCAACCAGGCTTCATGTCTGTGGGGTAAAAAATGCCCCTCTGCATACAGCACTTGGCCACAGACCCCCCTACTGTTTCTTCTGAGAATGTGGCCAGTCTATCACTGGTGTGTCTACAAGCCGTGCCATTTGGCAGCCTTTGGTAAGTCAAGTGAAGTGCTATCAGAAGCTCCCTCAATATCTAGGAAAGATCAAGTGTAACTTCCTGTCTTCCCCTGCTTCCTGTATATGTGTAAACTTGCAGCTCTGGGTGAGGTGATGGACATACTCAAGGTATTTTCAACCATTTGTGCTACAACACCCAGGCTATGCCTATATTTCAGGTTTTGAACTTCCTCTGTGTCACTCTTCTGAATCCAGGTTTTTTTAATTGGCCTGAAACTTTTTGGGAAATTTGTGGACCCCAGCCATAGAGTGTACTTGCAATTCATCCATTGAAAAGAACTTGTGAAAACAACATGCAGACTTTTATGGTGTGTGTTGATTAATTGATGTGCTCAAAATATTTTAATTATCCTTACTTTTTTAAGTAATGTTCCAGATTGCATTTCATGTAGCACTCTAAAATAAGTGTGACAATGTAAAAGCTGGTGTTTTATTTGAAGAAGATATTATACAGAAAATTGTTAGTCACGTAATACATTCTCATAAATAACACAGTTCTTCAAATGCAATAGATTTCTGTTTAATATATATATATATATATATTGCTGTAAAAATAATTGTTATTTCTATCGGAATGTATCCTAATGTTTAACCTTTGTGATTTTAACAGGGCACTCCAAATGAACAACTTCATGTACACAGTGCTGAATGCAGGCATTCCTGTGATACACGTAGTGGTGTGCGCCCTTATACTTGTGATGTGTGTAATAAGGCATTCAATTATCAGAGCACTCTTATAACACATCAACGCATACATACTGGTGAACGCCCTTTTACTTGTGATGTGTGTAATAAGGCATTCAATTTTCAGAGCAATCTTATAACACATCAACGCATACATACTGGTGAACGCCCTTTTACTTGTAATGTGTGTAATGTGGCATTCAGTAATCAGAGCAGTTTTAAAAGACATCAACGCATACATACTGGTGAGCGCCATTTCACATGTAATGTTTGTAATAAGGCATTCATTCAACGGATTGAACTTGTAACGCATCAACGCATACATACCGGTGAGCGCCCTTTTACTTGTAACGTGTGTAATATGGCATTCAGTAATCAGAACGGTTTTAAAAGACATCAACGCATACATACTGATGAGCGCCCTTTTACTTGTAATGAGTGTAATATGACATTCAGTAGAAAGTTCCATCTTATAACACATCAACGCATACATACTGGTGAGCGCCCTTTTACTTGTAATGTGTGTAATAAGGCATTCAGTCAACACACCAATCTTATAAAACATCAACATATACATACTGGTGAGCATCCTTATGTCTGTGATGTGTGTAACAAGGGATTCAGCCAAAAGAGCAGGCTAATAGGACATCTTCACATACATAGTGGTGAACTCCCTTAAGGCTCTGAAGTGTGTAAAAAGTCAGAAGTCATTATTACAGTGGTGTTGCTGAAGCTGCAAGTCTTTTGTGGTGTGACCATGTGATTTGCGTGAGTAGTGACTGAGGTTTATCTTTGACTGCTGGATGAAGATCCTTCAGAATGCCAGGCGATACTGTCTAGCAACACATTGTCATAACCTAGAGGACTTTAATGTTGTGACAGTTGGTGGGACACCATCGTGTTTATGTTTCTAAGAATAAGTGGATTGAGTGGCCACACATTCTCTGCCATCCCATGTGATTGCCAACTTCTTTATGAAGAAACTTAAGCAAAGGGCACTCTACAGAATCATTATATTTGCACTATGTTTTTGGTCTGGCATCATCAACTGGACTTGCTGGACCACAACCAGCATATTCAAAATGTCAACTGCAGCACAAAGAGACAGGTGGTGTAAACCTGCCTTTCCTGGCCACTGACACACACTGAAGGCCAGGAGACTAATGGGATCAGAGATATACAAGGTGCCCATCCACATGAGCTGCTGTTTAGATGCCAGATATTACCATTCCATTAGTAAGGAGGCTGTGTTTTTCCTGTTACCAGCATACACAACTGATATCATCTGTGACCAGGATTGTCTCTGAATTAAAGTTCTTCTGTAGAACCTTCATGCAGAGTGGCTGTGGCTACAGGCACTCTGCAGTCTCTCAATCCATGTGGTAGGGTCAATTTCAGTGTACAGTAATTTGTTGGTATATGAACAATCAGTTTACAAGTTTCTGCGCCATCATTTTGGAACCAACTATTGTTCCCAGTGCCTCTTCTGAGCTGGCATCAGTCCCCCAATCTTCTCAAATGCGCAAAACACCATGACATCCCATAGCAGTGCAGTAGCAGCAGCATCACAGTGTTCTCATTTTTCTCAGTGCTTTCTTGTGAAGTTTTGTATTAATCATTTTCAATGTTTACATCTTAACAAATTCATTTTTGTGTATTATATTTTATGGAGGATTGCACCTGAATTGTAAGAATTTTCCACACAGCTTTAATGCTGTATTGTTTGTGCATAGGTTTATGACTAAGGATGTTATATTAATACAGGAACTGTTGTGTGTTGTATGAAGTGAATATTGTATGTATGGGGAGACGTTTCTGACCTTTGGAACTGCTTGACTTTATAACAAGAAATGAGCAATTTTCATTTCATGAGTTTTCACGGAAAAGAATTAAGTTCATAAACTGATGTATTATTGTTTGTTTTACCTTGTGCTGGTGTTGTCTCCAAGTCCAGTAATAGGGTGCTATCAAAGCATGCGTTGAGGTATGTAGACCTCATGCTGAGGAAATAATCTGTCTTCCTCTGGCTTCTAACACTTTAAGGATATCTGCCATATTTTTATGTGTCACTGAAGGCACTGTCTGTGACTGGGTACAGTACCAGGGGAAGTTCCGTTGCATCCTACCAGTCTGGCTGACTGCTCTGCTATTTAGAATACATCTATGTATTGTTTGTGCCAAGTGATGTTCATACACACTGCTTTTTGTACATGTAAATGTCGGAACACCACATCATTATATTCTGATTTTGTAATCTCCAGGCCAGGCACCATCCCTGTGTGTTACAAAATATATGTAACATATAGGTATGGTGCCTGGCCCAAAAATCAGGTCACAGTATACGGGTCCAGCATTTGGATGGAGGTTTACATGTGTTAACAGCAATTTACACACTTGTCACTAGGCATAAATGGGTATTACATGAAATTGAGTTAGTAGACACCACAGGGCATTCTGGCATCCTTCTTGAGTGTGTTAAAGAAACCAACATGTATGGAATCCTTTGTGAGTGTAAAATGCCTTACATTGGAGAGACTGGGTGCTTCATTTTCAACAACACCATTGTATCATCTGTCCTGAATAAGTCTGCTGTAGGTGAACATGGCATAAACATGCTTCTAAAGTATAAAGGTGTCCTGGCCAGATAAATGCAGCCACATAAAAGCATCATATGGGATGTGACAGTGATTGAGCTCTGTTGCAATGAGATGATTACTGCCCATGCAAGTTGTGCACACCTCTAATTTGGAATGTGGTCATGTGTATAGGGTGTGCATAGCCATGTCTCAAAATTTGGAATTTTGTGACCCATTTTTAAGCTTGTATATTTAAGTAGAATTTAGGTGTAAATTTTAAGAAATGTTCATTTAAAATCAGTTTCTTTAATTTTTTTGATGAACAAAAATAATGTCCATGGCTGACCATTCAATAAATGTTCCCCTGTTAAAAATAAAAAATAAAATTCCCTGTGTGCACACCCTAATGAGATGTGCTGCGCAAGCTTAAGATCCGAAACAAAACAGGCTGCTTCAATGGACACTACTTGATTTTTCTTATTCCCATAGTCATTATGTGTGTTTCTTTTTATAACTGCCAATTTGAAACCTATATAAATATACCATGTATCAGCCAAACACAACAAAATTTTTATTACTTAAGGCAACATGTTTTGACTATTACTTATTCATCCTCATGCCCTTCATTATATGTTTCTTTTTATAGCTGCCAATTTTAAACCACTTACCTTCACATTTTACTCCTTCCAGCACAACAGCTCCACTGTTCCACTGAGCACTCCTACACTCTGTGACTCCCCCCCCCTTCACCCCTTCGCTCTTACATAGCTGTTCCCCATACCAATCATGGAGAACTTAAAGTCTGAAGTACAAGTCAGCATGTCATTTCGAATTACTGTAATTATAAGGGAGAATATCATGCACAACAATTATCTGTCAGTTTGATATATGCTGTACTGTGACAAGTCTCAGGCACTCTATACAGACATCTCCAGACTGTTCACATACAGTTACACACACAATATACAAGCATACAGTGTCACATATTGCAAATACAATAAACAGTAGGAGCTCAAAGTTTTCCCATACAGTATGCTGTAAGCATTAAATGTTGAAATTTCAGTAGCATATAAAAATACTTTAAACTTACAAGTAAATTTATGAATTTTTTCCCATTATGTCATCAGTTCCACATCCAAATGCAAACAGGATATCATTAATTTATCCAAGCATGTCATGGACCTCACCAGTGTCCACTTTTACAATGCAAGTATATTCTGTGAAAATGAAAGATATCTATGAAGCAATGGCATACCCAGGAGTTTTGTTTGGGGGGGGTTCAACAAATTCAGTTGAGGATAGAGAGAATGGGTATCTGGGGGTGGTAACCCCTAGTCAGGGGTTCTGGAGGCAGCTGTAATTTGGTACAAGAAATTTCATTTCATGTTCTTAATTTTTGGTACTTTAAGACCATTTAGGATGATAACTAATTTATTTGTCATTGCTAATGTAAAACAATTGCAAACCTAGGTAATTTTAGAATTTTACTGCCTTTTTCCAAACATCTTGGGGTGTTGGCATCCTAAATTCACCAATTTTTAACAGTTTTCACAATCGGGTTGAGTTTGGCATGATTTTGGACGGCCTTCGGAATTTGGGGGGGGGGGTTGAAGCCCCCAAACCCCCCCCCCCCTGGTACGCCACTGCTATGAAGTATATACATGATGGTGGTGATTTTGTAACAGTGTACTAAGTTTAATATTCTTTGTAATGATTTCATAAATCATATACTACATTTATATTACTCCAACTTTCCATATGAAGCATGGTGTGAAGTCCCATTGTAATCCAAATGCCAGACCATATATTGTCACAATGCAAGGGGCCACTGCTTACTGGACTCACTGTTACTTCAAACATCCTTTGTTATGTCTTTCAAGGAGAATGCTCTTTGATGGTAGCATAATAAGACGAATTTCAATGCATGTCAAACAGTTCAGCATCTCCCTCAATTAACAGCATTCAGTAATGTCAGGTGCATGTGATGACCGACTGTGGTCCTAGCTGGTCTCTGTGTTGTCACATTTATCATGTAGGTTAGGTTAGTTTTGTTTTGTTCATTTTTTCAAACACAGAAGGTGTCAATGTCAATTGGTTGAAATTAACATGTTCCATGTATTTACATGAACAGTTGACAAAATAATACATAAATCCTCGTTTTATCTGGAAACTAATTTGAATGAAAATTGTAAGCCACGTGTTACATCACAGAACAAAATGTGTGTTGCAAACAGGAAGGATCTCCCCTAACTCTAAAATAACACATTCTGTTCCAACTTTTATATGATTTGGTAATTTATTTCCCATATTCATATTCACTACATTTTTAAAGAAAATATTTGTTTTTCAAAACTGAAAACATAGGCTCAATTTCTTACATGCCTCATAAGTGAGGAAGGGAGAATTATACAAGTGAAATCAACCTACAATAAGTGATATTAACTTATGGTATGATCCATATTATGTATCTTAATATGCACATGTGTGAAATAATCTTAAATTTGGCGATTAAAGACCAAATCTGTTAAAACATACACATCCTTAAAATGTGTGAAAAACACTTTTATGTCGTCAGTTCTATCGATTGTGTTTGTTTTTAAGAAATGTTGGCTACCTTATGAAAATTCACTCTAAATACGTGACAAAACATTTTTCCTGGCTATGATACTTTTACTCATTTGTAACAGACCAAGTTTTATTTCATACTAAAGAAAATATTTTCTAGGCACTAAATTATTATTTACCTCAGTTATACACTTGGATTACTTACATTCGACGAATCTGTTTACAAGCACTGGAATGTTTGTTGCCATGCCAGCGGTCGAGACATCACCAAATTTGGCCGAATCCTCGCACAAGTGAAATATTTTTTATTCGGCTCTTTCAGGTTGAACAAAGTTTGTCAGAATTGGGATGACATTTATGAATTGCGTTGAAGATGTTATTCTGTACCTCAATGAAAGTCGTGCCTAACCTAAATAACATCTCCGTAACCTTATCGCATTCTGTATTCATTGTACATGTTGGTCGCAACATCTGTAGGTAAATCATGAAAGCTGAACTGCGTCTGACAAGTCACGTGACTCGAAAGAGTTCGGAGGAAAGTTCCTTGCAGTTGTAAGGGCACTAGTTTCGTGTGATTTGCGTGAAATCTAAACATGAGAATAACAACTGCTAGAACATGAACGTAATGGAAAAAAAATACCCCAAAAGTTGAACGCGACCGGCCATGGACGTACTGGGGGAGGATCAAGCTTTGTCGGCCGTCCTAGGTGAGTGAATGTGAAACTGCCTTCACTGCAGTAGGCGTTGTTGACGGATGGATGGGAAATTATCTCGTGAAGCAGCAACACTGAAAGTATGTTTATGTTTACGTATTTGCTATCGATGTATTCAACACGCATATTAATTTGTGCGCACGTGTTTGACATTGTATTTGTTGTACGTCATAAGTGGGAAGTCATTTGTGTAAAATAGAATATGACAAGCAATTCGCGGGAGGCATGCAGGAAACTTACGGGTCGTCATTTGACTGCCACACACAGGCTTGGTACCTGCGGAATGACCTTGGAAGCGAGTAGTGTGATCGGTGTCATTAGTTTTACTCAATCATCAGCTAACAGGCGGCATATTTTCACCGCCTTGAACAGGCCCTCAGCAGTTTAAGTCAGTTGCACAAAATGTCAGCGTGCACGGACATATTTACGGAGACAAAAAATACAGGTGTAATGCCTCCCGATATGGTACCCTGGCCTAAATACCTGCCTCGTGGAGACACTATTATGTAACTTATGTGCTGCCACCAGCCAGACTTACAACCAAATTCAAGCTGTCGAAAATCTGGCGAACTACTCCGCCACACAACGAAGTAAAATACAAATTGTACTCGTCTATATATCTCACTTAGCTTATCTAATCTTCCAGGGGCATCAGTTAATAGTTAACGGTACGTCAATTATGTCAGTCAAATTTAGTAACTAACCCAAAAAAAAAAATTTAATATTAAAGTAAAAATAAAAATATACAAACAACCATAATTTACACTGTCACCATATAACAAATAAAAAGTATAAATTTAGTACCTGTCCAAATACTCGTTTCGCCTTCCTGTATGTAGTCCAAAGTACACTGGGAATTTAGAATTAAATTTCGAAATAAATTTTCCTAAATAGTCGTTTACTGAAATTGCTCAAATCGAGTCAGTTTACTTAACTGTTTTCTAATACGTTCAACACAGCTTACCTTGAATACTCAGCAGAAGCCTGCGTCCCGTGCACATAATTTAAAATCTTCTTTAGTGTAGGAGTCAGAACAATCTTCACGTTAAACAGACACATAAGTACTACCAAAATTTCCATGAGAATGAGGGCGTTTGCCTAGTTACAGTGGACTATATAAAGCAGGGCCGCTGACACATCTAAAAAAATGCGTATTCTACAGTGCATTGCATTGTTTGCCATGAAGAAGTTCGCTAAAAATTCATACTTTACAGCAAAAGGAAATCAACAGCTAAGTTGCACATATTTGTGAGTGCAGTGCACTGCTCTTGTCAGCATTCAGGAGCTTGTCGTGTCTGTGCGCGACTGATTTCTAAGTCAAATCTAAAGTACATTGTTCATTTATTACACAGGAATATTACATTTAATACGCATCATGTCATGGCACCGTGTTGAAAGACCTTAAAATCTACCCGTGACTAATAATAAATTTAGTATGTAGTATTTGCTGGTATTTTAACAATGAACGTTTAAAACGTATTGCACATTCGCGAAGAGTTTCAGTAGAGATAATTAGAATGCAGTATATATTATTTGAGATTCGGGTTTGGATATTACGTACCTAGGTACGGCCAACTCATGTAATTTTCACGGCTTTTATGTTTGGTTTTTAAATATCTTCGTGTTACAAAGAAGACTGTTGAGCTAATATTCAAAGTCAAACAGAAAGACCACTAAAAATAGTGGACTGGATGTATGTTAGGTAAAACGCAGAAACTTTGACTGCATTTCAGTAATTTCTGATTTGAAGTGCTAATGATTGTAAGACACATTCTAAACGTTTGCATTTAAAATAGACGCAAACACTAAATACGAAATTCATAGGCATAATTTGAGGTGTGCTAGGGGGTATGGCAAATGCCCCTTCAGTATTTTTTAAACCTAAGGTCAGTTTAGTCAGTGAAGAAAGTGCGTGTTTGGTGTGACAGTGGGCGAGAGAGATGTGTGTGTGTTAAGTGCTGATTTGAAAGGATCTTCTCCATCTTTTTCACCTGACTGCATAAATACGTATGGTAGATATGCCCCCCCCCCCCTCGTATTATTAGCCAAGTTACGCCTGCGAATAAATTGATGACAAGTAACAAATTACCGCTGCGTAAAGCATTACTGTTGTGCTTAAGAAAAACCAGGCACATTAGAACTATTTAAATATATTCTATCAAACGTCCGTGCATTAGTCAGATCCAAACTACATGAAATAACCAGCAAAATGCACTTCAATATTCACGATGTATTCACAGTATTCTCACCAACATGTTTCGACCGTTGTTCCTGCCATCTTCATGGTGATATTCTCATAACAAGAATACAAAACGTACAGATGTGATTAACTGTGTCACCGTCAGTCCATAGCAATTGAAATTAAAATGCTAATTTTGGTTAAAACTATTTAAGTAATACAAATATTGGCTAAAAATGGACGATTATTAAAATATTGGCAGTTAAAATTGTTTAGTTTGTGCGGAGTGATGACTGATGCAGTAATAGTGCACCAGTCATCACTCAGCACACACTTATGGTGCAAATGATAGCAGGTGTTCCTGGAATGTTATGTCCGGGAGCTTTGATTTGTTAGTGCCCTTCGCCAATGTGTTACCTTTGTCACTTTTTTTCATAGTCTTTATAGCATGACTTTGTCCTGCATTCCGGCCAGCAGATGTGTCCATTCGCTGTAGTATTTAAAACCAGCTACCTTACGAATCCTCACCAACAGGCCTCATCTTTTTCACCCAAAACCCTCACGTTGAAAAGCCATGGCGATAGAGCCTTTCCTTACCTCACACCATGCTGGATAGGAAGAGGGAGGGAGGGAGAGAGAGTGAGTGAGAGTGCATGCTTGTGTGTGTGTGTGTGTGTGTGGTATATGTGTGTGTTTTTGTATTCATGACTTACGTGATTTCATTATTCTTTATGTCATTTAACCGAATCCTGTTATACAGCTCATGCTAACTGCACTGTTGAGGGGCAGGTAGCTTGCATGTAAGAGAAATGCGAATTAATATATTTTGATAGGTCCTTCTACTTTGTGTATATTTGGGAGCTAGTGTGACCAAGTTGTTACCAGAATTGTGTGTCATGTTTACGCTGATTGATTTTTTCCAAGTCTGACATTCATACATCCAGTCTGGACGCCTTTATGTGTGCAACACGTGAGGAGAGAGACGAACTGCGCTGAAAGCAGAAAATGCACAAAGAAGTGGTGAGCTGCCTACATACATATACTGTACGTTATTCTTCTTTTCAATTATTACAAGAACATATGAAAGATGGTTAATGCATCCATATATATATATATATATATGTAAGGAAAAAAGTTGGGAAACTTAAGTTAAAAGTTTACAGAAATCCATAAGTTTAAGTGCCGTTTTGCAGGAGTGGATGTTCTCAGATTTTTGGATTATCCATGGTTTATAAATACCTGCTCTGTCTTTACTTGCTGAAAATAATTAAGTGCATACTGTGTGTTTATTGTATACTTTATAGCCAACATATATTTCATAAGAACTTGTGTCATCTGAAATAACTTTTCTTTAGCTCTATTGAATATTTGCAAACCAACGTACTGGAAACTTACTGAAGACGAAAGTGCAAACAAAGGAGATCGTAACAGAACTGCAACAAAGAAGTCGAGACTCTCCTCAAGTGTCAGAGTGATGGCAGTACACCATCTGCACAATCAACTTTTATAATCTATGGTATATTTAGAAGGTGCTCTTTATTTTATAACAAGCCACGAAGGCACCAAGGGGGAATACAGGTATAGCTCTACTCTTTCTTTAATCTTTGTGCTATAAGGGGGTGCGTGGTTAATGCCATGCCCCCGTTGATTTAACCTTTGGAATGTCCCAGGACTCACTGTACAGGAAGTTGGATTGGCCCCACGGCTGGTCTGGACAGGCACAGAAAATTTGCCCCTTGTGGGATTCGATCCCCCACCATCCAGCCTGCTGTGAGACACTATATCAACTAAACTAATCTTTTACCAAATATAACAATTTATCTTTTTTCCTCCAAATTCCCCACACCTCCAGCAAACACATGTTGACTCAATACTAAAAGTAAATTGTATTTTTTGTAACCTTTATTGTGGACACTGAAAGTTGATACAGTCTTTTTGGCAGTATACTAAATGCCTGTATTCTTATCTGTGGCTGCAGATATGCAAGTGTGGCAAGAACACATAAACTGAAATTATAATTAAACTTAATCCAAAGTTTCATCAGAAACATCTTCATCAGTGGTCACTTTGAAATGCCAGTTTTTAACTTAAAGCACATAATTTTCATATACAGTTTGTAATTTGAATATATCGTGTGCTTTTACAGAACACAGTCTCCAAATTAAATGCAGTATTCAGCCTGAATCACAATACATACATAAACACTGCCCCTTTTTTTTTTCAGTCAATCTAGCCAAAAGAGATACAGAAGTCAAGAAAGTGGCTCATAATTTTGAAGGGTTTCCCATGCATCCTTTACATCTATTTGGCAATTATTCTACATTTTGTTTCTACTTATTTCAAGTCGACATTTCAGTTTAATTCATATGACAACATACCATAACTGGTTATATCGCTCATTAGCGACAACAGTGTCACAACTCAAAATTTGTGATTTTTCAGGAGAATGTTTTAAAGGTTTTGTAGTGCTATACTTTTCTGTGAGTGCAACGACGACACAACTGCTCTCCAGCGGCGAGTTTTGCAAACTGCGTTATGACAATATACCTGTTAAAAGTGCATCTGCAAACGTTTCTTTCTATACCAATAACTCAAATATGCCATATTTTGAGTTGTGACACTCTTGTCGCAAATGAACGACATGCACTTTTGGGGGAACATATTGCATGTGTTTTCACAGCACACCGTGGTAATGTGTTCCTCTGATATCTACCTTACTACACAATGTCATACCTAGAGGACCACAGTACAAACATACATTACTGTGAAAACTCAAGGACCACGTGTCAGCATAATCTAGTATATGTAAAATCCCATTGCAGCGGCACCTGAAACCAATCACCGCTCTAAGCCCAGTCCACTACTACTGGAACCCAAAACTGTGTCATTCACAAAAGACACTGCAGTGTGGAGTATGTCTCACACAACAGTAAAAGGACGTGCACAATTGTGGGAGGCACAGACAACATTGCCCCTATGCTTAATTAGGCACCACATCATGAAGATGTATGGGGAAGTGGAGATACATCTCCATCTATTATTAACCTAAATGCTCAATAGAGGTGAGTGGTCAACTGCACACTATGACGGCTTTCGCTACCCACTGGAAAGTGAGTGGCACCCATTGTCTAGAGCCTGGGTGGACCCCAAAGCCAGTGTATATGCTCTGAAGAAGAGCAAAAAGCTTGCTGACGCTGGGATTGGTCATCCGGCCTGACACCTAGACATTAGTATGGTAACCTTGAGGATGCCAAACACCACAGACATAATAACAAAGCACCCAACACCAGATATATCACTGTCATATCTAAATTTCTGTTCATCAAAAGCCACATATGAAAATACTGAAATGTAAACATTTGCTTCTGTTAAATGTCCCCAGTGGGAGGATAATATTATAATGGATCTTCAAGTAGTGGGAAGGGCAGGCATGTACTGGACTGATTTGGCTCAGGATAGGGACACAGGTAGAAGGTTGTTGTGACTGTGATAATGAGCTTATGGGTTCCATAGAATGCATGGAATTTCTTGACTGGCTGAGGACCTATTAGCTTCTCAAGGATTGGTAATGTCCACAAAACAAATTTATATTCTCCCACTTTCACAGACTGAGCAGCCATTACTCAAAATATAGAGATATCATGGAGCCTCATCACCCATTCTCATTGCCCCCACAAATCTCTCATCAGTGCTAACCACACACTGAAACCAGTTGCACTGTTTCATAGCATCCCTCCAAAGTCACATTATTGTGATAATAATCTGCCTCTGCTTCACCGCGTGAGCCAACGGCTATCACAAAGGGCAGTCACTGATGCACTGACAGTCTCATTCCGTAAAATTTTATACACCAGTCAAGATGTTAGTTGGGGGCAGAGTTACAATTATTGTGTGGCAGTGATGAAAATTCCATGACAGTTAGGGGGATAGTAATATGTGGTAAAAATGAAACTGTGCACATATGTCAGAAAAAAGACAATGGAACATTGTATTAAAGGGAACATTGCACAAGTACAGTGTGAAATACACAATTCACAAAACATTAACAACTACAGTGAAATCCCCAGTTAAGTTTTCCATGGACAGCAGGTGATTAACACACTCAACTGAGGGAATTTTAACCCTTATCCTGCTAACGTGGAGAATATGGTGAGCTCCTCATAATGCCAGCAGATGGCAGATGGGATTTAACTTGGCGTTTAAAGGGTTAAATGGAAGGATCTTAATACAGCAAATACAGACTTGGGAACACTGAAAATGAACATTATAGAAGAGAAAATGATAAAATGAATGTTAATTGGGGGATCCACTTGATGTGAAGGCATGTCCAGAAGTTCCTGAACACATTCCTAGGAACAAGAACCATAAGTAGTATGGCTTTCTGCCACTAGGTGACAGTGTCACTATCTTCTTAGTCAGTCTACTGCATTTTTAGCCATAAACCTCCATATTACTTCTCAAACCATGTTTACTTTTGTGTCTGTGAAGTGTTGGCCACAGTTCTTTAATGGCTGACAGGAACACTGTACTGGAGTTGAGTCTTGCTTCGCACTTGGAACACCTGAACTGAAAACGCATAAAATGCTCGAAACATTTTATTATGACCCACAAACCAAACAGCAATATAATAAGGCAAGTTACGGTGACATCTAAAGCATGTGGTTGATCTGTTTTACTTGAAGGCACTGTTCATCATGAATTTACTTTGCCAGGTGAAATGGTTATCAGCACTATTACTGGGATGTTTTGTAATATCTGAGGAAACAAGTCCATCAAAAATGTTCTGAAAAGTGACAGAACACAGAGCAACTGATTGACCATTACAATGCACTGGCCCCCATGGCACTCAGTGCAGCAATTTGTGGCAGCTAAAAACACAGTTGTGGTCTCCCACCCTTGGCTCCCTGTTATTTCTCATTTCCAAGATTTAAATCACAGATATGAGGGTCAGATTTATAGGATGTCCCCAAAATTCAAGCAAAATTGCTGCCCAACCTACACACATTTCCAGGAAGTCAGTTCGGCTCTTCCTGTAGGGACAGAAATCCTTGACCCATTGCATAAACTCACACTGGGATTCCTCAGAATGGGACAACAATGACCCACAACAAAGGTAAATGTATATTTATTATATTATCAACTCAGTCCAGAAACTTCTGGATATGCCCTCATGTTTGCATAACAGGCACTAGTGCTCTGAAATACTAGTGTGCACAATACTGTGCACAGGTACAGTAAAGAGACTCAAAAACACCACACTAAAATGGATTTTATATATATATATATATATAAATGTATGTGTGTGTGTATATATAATATACAAGCTTACATATTTAAAATAGACATCTGACAGAATATACAAAATGTAAGAAACTTTTACTTGGCTTGTAATATGCACTGGCGAAAGAAAAATTACGGCCATACGACATGACAGATAATCCACCTTATTGAGTTGCTAAGGCAAGCAGGCACTTTTTATAGTCCCCTGAGGTATCCCCCTGGAAAGAAACAAAAGAGATCATTTTGTACAAAATTACACAATTTTGGCGATAACAGTGCCACTAATTATACGTCACAAATGATAAAAGATTCATGCTGTATTTATCTATATAATTTATTTTCAGTCCATAAAAATGGGCAAGTAATGAATAGGGAGGTATGGGTCTTCGGCAATGTGCTACCGCACAATCAAGGCTACATAACCCGGAAGGAAATATGCTGCTATAGAACCTTGCACCTCATGAAGCTACCACACGTAAGGTAAGGGTAGAAGTAAAGTTCATCCCAGAACAGGCCACGAAGGTCCAAACAGGAAATGGAAGTATAGCTCTACTCTTTCTTTAACCTCGGCGCTAGATAGGTGTGGGTGTTCAGTGCCAGGCCCCCCCTGATTTACCCCCGGGAAAGACACGGTACCCTTTGTATAGGAGGCTGAGTGGGCCCAGGGCCAGTCTGGATGGGTGCAGAAATTATCGCCCCCACCTTCCAGACCGTACGAAGTTGCTATACTGACTGGGCTGTCCCAGCCCATCCAGTAGTAAAGTAAAGCCTATTAAAATGGGCATTTGTAATAGCAAGAATGAGACAGCAATGTACATGTAAGGTACCTTTCGGGGACATTCGCATAACCACTGTTGCTGTGGAAAAATGATAATACACATTCTGTTTGTATGTATGTAGCCTCACTTATCCAGCATGCTGTATTACACTGTTTGGCTCTACTGTATCTTTTCATATTATCTCATAAATAGCACGATTTAAAAAAAAAAACGTTGTTGAACATAAGGTACACATTTTGATTTTCTCTGTAACTTGTCTCTGCAACATTCCTCATTCGAAGAATACTTCTGTGAGACAGCATTGTAAGTGTACACAGGTCTTAATGTAAAGTACCCAATATTCTGGTCAGATTATTATCAAATTACAGCTTCCTTGATAAGATTTTTGAAAAATTTTCAGTTATCAAATTTCATGAATATCTGGCCAGTGGGGGCCAAGTTCTTCCATGTAAATGGGCAGACAGACAGAATGAAGCTAACAGCTGCTTTTTGCAATTTTGTGAATGCGCCTAAAAATGGTCGAAAACACAACAGCCACATTTTAATTTGGCAATATAATCACATCCAAATTCAAATGCTTATTTCCTAGGAGACTACGTAATAATTAGTGACAACATGTGAGTCCATAAAGAAATTATGTGTTGTTGTGCAAGTCACTTTGCAAGTGAATCGTCTTGGTAAGTCGGAATCAATATATAAAAAAATGAACTATTGTGTGGGGTTGACAAAGTGAGAATTCTTACACAGTAAAAGGTAAAGCAATCCCATTACAGGCCTGGACAGGCCCAGAGGGTTCCAGGAGGTTGAAGCTCCCAGATTTCAAGACAATCGGCACATGAAGGTGGTAAGGTTGTCAGCCCTACGCACCGGCCGCCTTTACCCCCAGGAAATATTCCTGGTACTCATTTCTGTTAGACGCTGAGTCAACCCCAGGGTCATAGCACAGCCGAAAGATTATGTCAATGAAAATTCCAGTGACACCATTGGGAATCAAACCCATGACCTTCCAGCTTGTAGCACAGTGCCTCAACCAATCGCGCCACTGCATGCCTCATTCTTACAGAGTACATTACAAATATATTGATCTAATGTCATGTCCTGTCTACTTGAACATACCACTGAACAAATATGACACGTGTCAGATCATACAAAGATACCAAATGCAATTGTATGTGCATGGCTACATTGATGTTATCAATTTAAGCACATTTCAGAGTAATCCATTAGAACAACACAAACTCCAAACATGAATGTGGCTATTATGTACACCCACGAGAAGTGAGAACTTGAAAAGTAATATATGGTAAAGAGGGAAGAAGCACTGGACCCTTTGCTGCCTATTTACATGGTAATGCTGTGCTGACCTCTACCTGCATTGCAGTTTCAATCTTCTCCACATTCTCCTTAATTTCTCAGCTACTCCACCTACAAAGAGTAGATTTTTGTACCTACTCTAGCCCCTAAATGGGCTGGGATGGCTCAGTAAGTATAGCAACTTGCTACGGGCTGGACAGTCCAGGGATCGAATACTAGCAGGAACGAGAATTTCTGCACCAGTCCAGACCGGCCCTGGGGCCCACCCAGCCTCCCATACAAGGGGTACCGGGTCTTTCCTGCGGGTAAAGCGGCCAGAGCGTGGCATTGACCACCCACCTCCATCTACCGCCGAGGTTAAAGAAACAGTAGCGCTATACATCTACTCCCCCTCTGGGCCTTTGTAGCCTGTTCTAGGGTGAACTTTACCTTTATGCCAGCCCCTCAAGGTTGTGGCAAGGCAAGAATGGTGAGAAAGAGACTACAGCCAACATGAGGCTACATCAATAGCAGTTAAGGAAAAAGGGCTTTAATGTCACTCATAATAACAGAAGAACTAACAGACTCACACGCAACTGCTCTTACTACATACACACATTGAGTGTGCACTGCTGAACTGCAATTAGGATCAACTTCATGTTATCAGCTGTGTTTATAACAGATCTTCACAGTATCTGACATGACAAAACCACGCAACTTACCGATATAAAACTCTCCAATGTCTTGCCATATTTAGCCTGAAAAGCATTCTTTATGTCAACCATATCGACTTCACAGCGTGTCACCATAATACGAATAAGAGCTTTGTCTTTGGTACCCAAGCCAGACATACTGTCATGAAGACGTTCTGCGAAGAAGACTGACTTGTTGCGCACAGACTTCACTGGAATGAAAACAATTCAGTAAAACAGGGGAGTCACATCTGAACACAAACTAAAACCTTCACCCCCACCAACGACAAAGCTTCGGCAATGTGAATAACAGTGAGTGCTGCAGAGTTTGGAACCAAAGTTAAATTACAGGCCCTCGGTCTGACTGTTACTCGAACAACGATATAATCTGCCCTTGCTCGGTGGGCAGATGCCAAAATGGTCAACACAGGCCATATCTGGGTACAGTGAGACAATGGGTAAGGTAGAACATATTTAAACATTCCTGATTGTTCAATCTATTAATTCTCTGTAACAATCACTTGTATAAATATTCCCATTTTATTAATTTTGTAACTTTAGCATACATAAAAATAAACTCCCTGTAGATGATACATATACATCGAAACAAGTAGGAGTGCTATAAGAAACAGATATTGTATACATATATTGTGCATCTGTTGGACAAACACAGTAAACTGTACAAAATGCACGGTACATACATCAACATTCCTGATTGTATTTATCACCATTAACCTTTTAAATAAGTTTCTTCGATTGTCATTCTTGTGGGACTTTAATATCTCCACAATTAATTTCAGTAGATACCCCAAGACCAAGATCACAACACATTACTATTACGTTCTGCAGGAATGTCTTGCTGTGTAATCTGGTATGGAGGTATCACTGGTATAGAGGGGGCTGTCGCCTTCACTTCAGGTTACCACTTTACTCCCTCAGATTGATATCACAACACTTTCAATATTATGGTCTGCAGGAATGTTGCCGTGCGCTTTGATAAAGATGCAACCCACCAATCCGTGTATTAGCCTGGAGAGGCCTTTAAGATTCTAGGAGGTTGAGGCTCCTCAAATTTCTAGACAGTCGGCATATGAAGGAGGTAAGGTTGTCAGCCCTATGCACTGGCCGCCTGTTCCCCTCCTGGCGATATCCCTAGTACTCACTTCTGTCATAGGCTGAGTTGACCCTATGGCCATTACTTTGATACAGAGATACCACTGATCTATAGGGGCCTGTTGCCTCCACTTCAGAGTGTCACTCTAACCCCCGAGAATAAGATCAGAGCACTTTAATACTATGGTCTGCAGCAGTGTCATGCTGTGTAGTTTGGCACAGAGATACCAATGATCTGGACGGACCTGTTGTTACCATTTCATGGTAGCATTTTACATATGTATAATTTTAGCTGATATTTCAGGTTCTGTAAAATTCTCTGATGCATGATAACATCCTATGTCTCTGTCAGGACACAAAGCTTAATGTATGCAGTTATTGTGAATCAGTCTTCACTCTGAAGTGCCTCAAAGAGTGCACTGAATTTACTATTAACTTGTGAAATTTTACTCACCAATTGCAAGCAAACCTGACTCAATGTCTCCTGAAAATTCCTTCTGTATAGCCTTTTCAAACTCATGGCCTGTACGACGCTGATATTCAATGAAGATCTGTCGAAGCTGTGGATAACTGCGAGAGCACAAGATGGCATTGAAGGTTGATTCATCTGTTCCAAACTTCAGCTCACCTGTCATTAAGAAGCCATAAATTTATTGTTAACTTGTTGCACATATCTTGCATTATACCACAGCAAAACTGGATAAGAAAACCATGATAAATCAGGATAACCAGTTTTCAGGATGAGATTTCAACTCAAGACCTCTTGAATAGGAAGCACAATGACAATCACTAAACCAAAATGTTTAAAAAAGGTAAAGTGATCCCTTTACAGGCCCAGTGTGGCCCAGAGGGTGGGTAGAGGTATAGCTCTACTCTTCCATGACCACAGCACTAGAAGGGGTGAGTGGTCAGCAGCACACCCTGGCCACACTTTACCCCCGGGAAAGACCTGGTATCCATTGTACAGGAGGCTGGGTGGGCCCCAGGGCCAGTCTGCACGGGCGGAAAATCTCGTCCCCACTGGGATTCAATCCCAGACCGTCCAGCCTGTAGTCAGTCGCTATACCGACTGTGCTACTCGGCCCACCAAACCGAAATATTTAGTGAATGGAAATGTTTGTAAAGTGATCATCCATACAAATGGAAGTGTCAGTACTTACCGGCCCTCAGCAGGGCCTGGGCATCCTGCGCAGCTGCTGCGTTGTCTACAGTGTAACCTTCATCACGGTTGCCCTGAAATGATAACAGTCAATTTAACACGCTCTGATGTGTCAAGTAAGGGATTATGATCTGGAATTTGTCAATGCTGACATACTGTATAACAGCATTCAAATGATCAAGTCAATAGAATGAGATAGGTGGGGAAATGCAGCATGTATGTGGGAGATAGGAAGTGCATACAGGATTTTGGTAGGGAGACCTGACAGAAGGAGACTACTTGGAAGACCAAGGTGTAGATGGGAGGATAATATTAAAATGGATCATCAAGAAGTGGGATGGGGGGGGGGGG
>Ga0123352_10004128_pt1 | contig 21304 bp, 11 predicted proteins | sample TergutLab28metaG_FD_89700 | JGI IMG/M metagenome (GOLD analysis project Ga0123352, IMG submission 89700) | Labiotermes labralis P1 segment gut microbial communities from Petit-Saut dam, French Guiana - Lab288 P1 | ecosystem: Host-associated > Arthropoda: Insects > Digestive system > Gut ...
CCTGTCTTGCAGGTGCTGGATATTCCTTATCTTCTCAGCATACACAATGTTCTTAATGTACCCCCACAGGAAAAAATCAAGTGGAGAGAGATCTGGGCTTCAAGGTGGCCAGTGTATTGGTCCACCCCTTCCAATCCAGGCATCAGGGAAACTCTCATTTAAAACATCAGTCACAAAGCAACTGAAATGCGGAGGAGCTCCGTCTTGCATAAAAATAACCCTACTTACAATTTCTTGTTCGAAGGTTTCAATCTGTGGAAACGCGTACTGTTCAAGTAAATCGAGATAGACAATCCCGTCCATCTTTTTCGATGACCCTGTATTACTTGCATATGTATCATTGTATAGATGTAAGTTTTATAACCTTGAAAGGGGCATTTCTAAATTTAATACAACAATTTCCATTGTATTGAGGCTTGCAGAAAATTAATTTATACAGTAGGAATGCAAGGGATGTGGTTTCAGTTTGTCAAAGTTCAGCAAGTACCTGAAATATGTTGACCTGCTGTTGTAGGTAAACCAGAAGAAGTTCAGAATATTTCTTGCATCTCAAGGAATTGGCAGAATTTAACATGTTCATGGAAGAAACCTCACAGTTTTGTGAAGACCACATATGATCTTTACTTTCGCCTGCCTGGTAGAGCTGGAGGCAGGTAAGGTGGTACTGGAAATCCAGTATGTTTCATAACCATGCTGAATCAGACTGTGAGTGAAGTGGAAGAATGAAAATTTTATATTAACTAGCTGCATTTGGTAGCATCTTTATTGAGAAGTTCAATGTTTCTTTACTCATCGGGAAATGTTTGTTCTTTATTTTGGAGTTACACTGTATTATTCTAATTGATACCTTATATCATGAAATTAGTGTTTCATCAATTACCAGTGTGATATCTTTGATACAGATTTTAAGTTTAAAACTTTTCTTTGACTCCCTCCCGAGGTGAGAAATGTTTTATGCTTTATGAGTCATTCATTAAATCACTTATCTCTCTCTCTCTCTCTCTGTGTCTACAGAATTCTATACAAATGTCCCAAAATATTGGACAATGACACATATGGCTCCTGCTTCTGGGACATCAAAACTAATCCTCACTACAGGCAACCCTATGAATACTACTACTTTACACTTAATGCCACTAATAAGTTTGGTAATTGGACCAAACAAATAGAGTTTCATCATTACTCTCACGGTAAGTTATTGGCCAATTGTCACACTGTTTAAGTCACTTCTAATCACTCCTGTGTGGACTCATTTCATGAAAGGAACATTCTTTTGCTCATATATGCCCATGACAGGATATCACTTGTATTTTTGGAAAATCAAAAATGTTACTGGTGAGGAAGAACTGGCCGGAATAATTCTGAAGCTAATGTATACATTGCAAACTTACACCAGAATAATAAATATTTGTAGGCAAGGTGTGTTGTGAGTAGTGTAGAAAGGATGAAGGATGAACAGCAGCTTACCCAGGAATAAAATGTATTCCTGGGATGCAAGGGTAAGTATCATTTATTTTTAAAGCATAGATGTGTGGGAAATTGGAGTCCACCTCACTTCTGTATTTTTAATTCCTTGGCATAAATTAAAAATGACATGATTCAGTGTGTAGACAATTGAGAAAGGTAGTGGCTTTGGGACTAATTATGGTGGTGTTGTGCAATCACAAATATTAAACCATCTTAATTTATTTATGTGTTACCATGTAATTATTAACTAGGCAATGTCAGAATGTATTTGCTGTTGCGTATCAGTGTATGATGGACAGATCAGATCATACTGCTTACCCATCCACGGGGCCACAAACAACTATAGAAGACAAAGGGACCAATCCCTGAAAATGACGACATTCTGAGACAGATGTTTGTTGGCATTCAGATTATAAATTTTTTTATATACTTATATGTAATTTGCCTTATACCTTTTAATCATTTTATACAATTTTAACATGTTTTTTAGCACTACATTCACACATCCATGATGTAATTAGTCAGTGTTGTGTTTTCCTTTGTTGAGTACCTCCCTGATGATGGCCAAAAAGGCCGAAACATGTAGGAGGCTTGCTATATGATGGTACATTTTTGTATCAAACTGTTGTACAGTTGCTGGAATAAACGTTATAAAGCAGAAAATGTTTTCAGTCAAAAGGATAAGTTAAAGGAAAATAAAACAGTTTTCTTCTAAATATAATTGACCCCGAAGATGGAGACAGTACATTCCTCTGGAACATCAGAACACTTACCTACTACACACCGCACGAACCCACAAGAAGACCATCAGCAGAGTTTTCTTCTTATTTCATGTGTATCTGTTCTTGTAGAGTGGGCGCAATAACTTTGTTGTTTGACCTCATACACTACCTGCCATATGTCATCAGCCTACATTCCGACTTGCCTCACTTTTACCTTGTAGATGAAAACATCAGGTTTTTCAGAAATGATGGTAACATGTTAACCAAATTCTGCACTACACGATGTCATAACCCAAAAGAATGCAGTCTACATGTTCTTTGGTGTGAAAAGCTCATTATATCATATTGACATCATTCACTGTCAAATGAATTTATGTTTGTGGGTTTCATATATATGCTACAGTCTGCATCATTTATGTATTGTACAAATTAGTGCCTTAATCCTCATAGGTACAACACGTGAGTTACGCTTGATCTTGCCCAGTTGTACCACATCCATTGTCAAGCTAAAATCTGCACATTATTTTGCAAAGTTTTCCTTGATCTCGCCAAAGTTCCTGCAATTTTTATGCCTGCTGTTCGAATTCTCAAGATTGGAGATATTCTTAAAAATGTATTTGGGTGTTAAGGGCCAGTTTGGCTGGAGCTGTTATACTGCCATGTACATTTTTGGCCAGTTAGATTTGCAGTGTACTTACCTGTATTCAACTGCGAGTGTGATATTTTAAAATGAACTCAGATTTTTCAATTGAAATTACTGTAATAATTGCAATGGTAGGTCAGTTTGAGTAAGTTGCAGATTATGAATGAGTGACTATTTTAAGCAACATGTGTGTAGAACAGAAATAACAGCGTAGCTAGTTGTGCAGTGACTTTTGGTCTGTGATAGGTTGCTGTTGCATTAATTGTGCTGTAGTGCACTGGAGCTGTTCTGTGTTTTAAGACAACCATCCATGCCTTTGTCATCTGAAATATATTGATTTCTTTTTTCCAGTGATACCGGATCCTCCTACAGAACTCACCATCGTTAATACCACAGTCAATTCTGCCACCTTGAAATGGTCAGTTCCTTTTCCTATGGAGCTCTTCCCCCCTGGCCTTGTACCAAAAGTTGAATATCAATCACTGTATGATGAGAGAGACAAGTGGCTGGTGGGTATATAGATTTAAGTTTATGAAAATAAATGACTGGTATAACTTATGTGTAAATTTCTGAGGTATGTTTAACACTTTAATTATAGATAATCGTTTAGTACTTTCTCATTAGAACTTTTGTAAACATACCTCATGTGGTCAAATTATTTGTTACAGCTGTTTTACAAAAGAGGAGCATTGTTAGTCATGTAGGATGTAGTATGGTATGAGTACAGTTATGTTACCAAATTGCACAATCTTTGCAGAATTAACTTTCAGAAGAAAGACAAGTCACCATTTCGTTTTGCAGTGCTTAGTTTTAGGGGTGCTCATAGAATTTCTGTAACAAAGAACGTTTTGTATTAATGACACCTTACATATTGGTAGTTCTGTGGGTGCAGTGTGTAAGGACAAGCCAAGAGTATTTATAATATTGTAGATTTGTGTCATTTCCATTTGTATTTATTAACCTCTCAGGAAGTCTGAGCAAGTTGGAGAATGGGGAAGTGTCATGTAGGCACATCTTTGATTCATTTGCACTGAATGTATGGTTTGTAGCGTCTGCCTAGGTACACTTGTTGACCGTAAAATAAGAGTCTCATTTAAAGTTTTTTAAATACTGGGTATGTGGAAAAAATGGGCTGATAGCAACCACACACCAGTATGGTAAAGATGCATTATAATGTGAGTTCGTAATAGCATGGAAACCTGCTTGTTATAGGAACATTTTCACTGGACAACATAAATATCCAAATTACAGTGCAACATGTGTTTGACATACATCCCTTTATGGTGATACGGCACAAAGTGTGTAAAGGAATTATGAATTAGTATGCAAGAATGAAATTTTGAGGGGATGATGTTGCTAAATCATAACTGAGTATACCAGTGAAAAATAACAATACGGGTTTGACAGTTGTGAGAATAGCTCTGCAGTCTACTGTAAACATAGGGGGTGAGCTGAGCAACATGGCGAACTGTCCACATGCCACTGAGCGAATGTGGAAACTTTGACAAGGTTTTGTTTTGTTACACATTCATTGTGTGTGCGCGCATGCATGCATGCATGCATGCACACACACACACACATGAAACAAAGAGAATGGACTGTGGCTAATACACATGTGGGCTGCACCAGTAACTGTTATGGATAGACAAACAAGTGACCTTCAACAAGGGATGAAAAACATCATAGCAGATTGATAGCAGTGAGCTCGTTCATAGAAATGATGTTAATTTAATTCCTTGGCTTCTCTGAGATGAAGATTTGTAACGTGTGTACACTCTTTGTATATCATCCTTATGGTGATAGTTTTATAGGTTTGAGATGTGATATGCATGTAGCATGCACAGGGAAATGTGATTGTCAAGCACAGGAATGGATAATATTAAAATCAGTTTTATGGAACTTAATTTGTTAGATTGTTTGGAATGATTGAACTGGCTCAGGATAGGTTTCAGTGGTTGGTGCATGTGCTGCTTGTGATTATTGTTTATATTCCAAAACAGTGCATAAATACTTACGCTGTTGAAAATCTGTCAGATGACAAGCAGTTTTAGTTAACTGCACTGCTGATTATAAAACAGTTTAATCCACCTGGAATTGTTTGTTTTGAACTCTGTTTTCTTTTAACTTCAATATTCCAAACAACGAATTGAACCACATCAATATTTACATAAATTAAATAAATTTTGTTGCCAGGTTGCAAATACAAGTTTACTGTATGGTCATCGCAATGATGTATACATCTATACTTTGGATGACCTGAAGTATGCCAACACGTTATATGATGTTCGTGTCTACTTGAGGTCTGCATTAGCATTAGGAGAAGATAAATGGTCAGCTCCAACTATAAACACCTTCAGGACAAAATCTACCTGTGAGTACACAGACAACTTGTCTTCTTGTTGACTGCCATTTATATGTTGTCATTTTATGTCTCAATGCTTTTACACTTACGTTACGAACTTTCATGGTTGTTGTTGCTGCTGCTGCTGCTACTGCTACTGTAATGTAGAGTGAAGTAGATCAGTTTGAAACATTAAGAAAAGCTTTGGGATGGTACTGGGAATACCACTTTCCTTTTGTGCAGTTTTTTTAAGTGCTGGCTGTATGTTGCACATGCCATGTCTTTTCAGTGTGTACTTTTGAAGTACACTAAGATTCCATTAATTCAGCTTGCATGGGCCTGGATAGGTGCTAAATTATCAAGTATTCCACATTGTCAGACAGTACATACACTGATGGGTAATTTTTTGTTGCTACTCCTGTACTTGGGCTGTACAACTAATCAAAGGAGTATTCCATGTGGATACGTCCTTTGGCTGCTTGTTCAGGGTCATGAGGGCCCTCTGCTTTGTTTTCTGAGAGTTTTCATAGCTGAAGAAGCTGATGGAATAGCAGACAAGGGGACGGGAGATAACACAATGATTGATGTACAGACTCTCGTGAAGGCCTGTTTCTTCCTGGTAATAAACAAAACCTCCATTTTAGGGACCAATCTTCGCAAGTGCTGGATTATCATACTTTCAAATTACAAGGTATTGCATTAATGGAATTTGCTGTATTTTAATCTTGTAACAGTATTTGGAATGAACAGTCACATTGCAGTTCATTTTTGTCTCACTGTTACTGTGTCTCTATTTAACTTCTGTGCTGTCATTCTGATGCCTAAATAAGGATTTATTATCACACAAGTTCTTACCTCTTCCACAGTTTCAGTTTCCATTCTAACTAGATGGCATGGTCATTCATTATCTGCCACTTTTCTGAAAATCCATTGCGCCATTGCAGTGCATAATGACATAACATGTGAAGGTTTCAGTAGCAGTTTTCTGCAGTTCCGAAACATTTAATGGTGACCCATTCCTCACTTTTTCACATGAAGCATGTTCACAGCAGATTGGTAACTTGCTTAAAAAATTTTTATTTTATGTTGCATCAACACAGTGGAGCAAGGTTTGGCACCTGACCCATGGGGAAGGTTTTGTGGTGACTAGGGGAGAGAGAGATTTCCATTGGTCAGCAGTTTTGGTCAGGAGTTGCATGCACACTCTTGTTCTTTGATAGCCACTGCTGCTCTATAAGTATGGTAAAACCAGAACTAAATTAAATCATATAGCTTTCTACTGTTAGTGTCAGGCTGATAATAAAGGACTGTGATTATATTACTTGGAATCTGTTGTACAGATGCTTAATCCGGTTCTATTTCTTCTGTACTGTTGTTGTACATGAGTTATACTTCATGCGTTTTGTGAGAGCTTGTCACTCCTGATATTCATGGGGGGTACGAACAGAACAGAACTCATTGTAAGTTGGAGAGCATTCATTAATATGTAGCTGTTCGCGAATCATATATGTGTGTATATGTGCTTTGATGTTCTTGCTTATGTAAGACAAATATATTCCTTTCAACTGTGTTTTAACCAACTTTTAACTTATCCAAGTTTTTCTCTGTCATGAATATATTTACAGGTCCTGGTGCAGTACCAAAAACTGATATTGGAAGTTTTGAAGTGTCTGGTGGCTTGCCGAATAGAGATGTCTACATTTACTGGCAACAAATTCCTCACTGCCAAAAAAATGGAAATAAATTTGAGTACAAAATTATATCTGTGGAGGAAAATGGATATAAGAGGTAGTACATGTTATCTCTGTGGAGCTTTAAGTCCAAGGGAACTTCCAGATTTCTGTAATCAGGATTTCTTTACATGTGATACTGCCTTGAAAATACCTCTCTCTGTGTGTGTGTGTGTGTGTGCGTGTGAGAGAGAGAGAGAGCGCGTGTGTGTGTGTGAGAGAGAGAGAGAATTAGTAGGAATTCTTTACTGTGGTGTATATCTGAATTGTACTATTCACAGAAGCAGTTATATGAACGTGATATTTAGGTTTGAGGTTTTAAACTTTTATGTTGGCACGTCCCTAGTTGTCCACTGTTGCGCCATCTTTAAGTGAGAATTTGTATAGGCCCAACCATTTCACTGGTTGCTGTACTTGTGTGCTTTTGTATATACCTCCCTGATGATGACCGCGTGAAGGTTACAACAGGATGGAAGAACATAAGTGACAAATGATTACTTATTACTGATTGTGCAGTTTGTTGGATTAAATACTGTATAATTTTTTATTATTATATTGTTTGGTTATAATTATTGTATCTTTTACACCACCAGAATAGTTACTAATTTTTATGGAGACTGATGAAAATGAAATGCTGTATTTTCCCAATGTACATTAGCCCAGTGTATGAGATGGCTTCCCTGCACAGTCTTAATTTGCAGGAAAATCCTTCTGAAGAACATGTGTAACTATATGCATAATTATAAAGTGACTGCCAGTTTTCCATATTATGAGTTAGGACAATATTTTTATGTTATATTCAGGTAATTATAGTAGTTGGTGGCAATTAGTGCTCTTGTTTTTTCAGTCTGTGGTTTCCTTTATGGCATGTAAGAATAAGAATATTACTTAACCTGGTCTTTGCTAGTAGTGTAGCCATGCCCAACTCATTTACTGGTTATAAATCTAAAATACAAGAAGGATTTAGTCCAATCAGTGGTCCGTTGTTTGTATTATTGAAGACAGTACATCAGTTTCTATTCATTACAGATCACTGACACCGAATGAAACAACAAATTCATATGCAAAGTTCAGAGGAATAAGCTTCAATAGCTTCCGGTTTAAAATTGTAGCTTCAAATGAGCAATGTCATTCCGCGGATGTGTCTGAAGTGTATGTACCAAGCAAGACTGAAAGTAAGTGTGTTTTTCAATCACATAAAATATGACTAGTTTAGAATGTATAAAAGATGAAGCCTTTTTTTTGTGTCAGCACCATATGAATGCTGGGGGCCTAAACCTTTGTGCCTTCTAAAATTTACTGTTAGGTACATGAAGAATCAAGAGAGTTATTGATGCATTTTGATTAATTACAAACTGTATGTTTTGGTGGAGGGAATATCCACTACCATATTTAAATTAAATGCAAATTTATTACATTTGTTGAGTTAATTGTATTCATCAGTGTTTTGATATGTGCTGCTGATGAAGTAGATGCAGGGTGAGATGTTTTAAATTTCATGTAATCCAAAATGCACTTTCTCATTTAAATTTTAAGAGCCATGATCTTATGGATGGATTTGTTTGTAATGTTAAGGGTGTTTACCTAAAAACATGCAGAATTTAACTCTTTATTTAAAATAGAGCAAGGTCATTCATTACTGTGGTAATTAAACTCTGTGTGGTAAGCTTGTAAGCTTTCTTTCCAACATGGACCTAGATCTCACTTCCAGTAGCACTGCACACTCTCCTCCTTTTTACTATACAAGATATGTTGTGTGAGGTGCTACTTTTCTTCCTCAAGTATGCACTTAATACATTCTGTGAATCAAAGAGTCTTGTTGTCTGACATGGGCTTCAGAGGTTGACATTCTGTTCTTTCATCTGTTGTCCAGTATTTTGAAATCAGACCTTCCACAAACAGAATTTTAAAGAACAAGTTTTCAAAATTTTATCACATTATATTCTGTACACTACAAGGGCATTTGGGTGCACGTGGTGGTGCAGTTGGTTGAGGTACTGTGCTACAAGCCGGAAGGTCACAGGTTCAATTCCCGATGGTGCCATCGGAGTTTTTCATTGACATAGTCCTCCTGACCACAGTATGGCCCCGGGGTTGACTCAGCCTCTAACAGAAATGAGCACCAGGAATATTTCCTGTGGGGTAAAGGCACCTTCATGTGCTGATTGTCTTGAAATCTGGGAACCTCAACCTCTTGGAACCCTCAGGGCCTGTCCAGGCTTGTAATGGGGTTGTTTTACCTGTCTTATAAGGGCATTTGGCACTGAAGTATTCAGATGTCTCTTGAACAGTGTTTGATAACATCCTTTGCCTTTCACTGACACACACACCCACATGTAATATCCAGTCTTCTGAATCAGCTTCTCTGTGTGTTTATTGTAGTCTGTCACATTTGACTGGCTTCTGTTCTTTCCCACTCTGTAGTGACTGTGGTAGGTTAAAATCTTGGTGATGGTTCTCTTATCACCATTTCATAACTGTTGTCAGACATGAATTCTGCCTTTTTGTTTCTCCCATCTTGGATCTTTTATTTGCTCATTGAGTGTCAAAATCCACATACGCAGCCTGTGTTGTGTGTTTCTAGAAAGTGTGCAAGTGTTGCAGTATTGTGGTAATTAATCCAACCATTTTGTTTATCGTTTAGTGTAACTCGTAGAGTTGCAGCATTTAGAGTGTTTGTGTGATGGGTGTGGGTTGAATTTGTGAGTCCTCACTTGTGTATACGAGAAAATGTCACAGATGTCCGGCACTATTCATGTAACGAGTTTTAAATGTAGGGCTAAAAAATGGAGAAGTACTGAATATGAAAGAAGGGTCTGTATATGTCAGCTTATTGTAATCATTGAAACATATGTCTGCAAGTAAGTGCATATTCCTCACTGGTAATAGTGTGACTGAAACATGTGTTTACATGACCCTTTATTTCAGAAAATATAGTCTTCTTGTAGGTTTTGGGATGATCCCTGTCACCATAAACAAACTAAAGACAGTATATATATATATATAATTATATTTATCATCATCAGTTGCTTGATACCAAGGCTTGATGGGTGATTGAAATTAAGAAAGACTGTCTCTTGAATTTAAATTAAGAAATTTTCTCTCTTAACTTTTAATTCTGTTGTGTGTACCTGTTTACTGGTTGGAACATGGGTTGAACCCATTTCCTACTAAAACATTATTCGAGGCACTCCACTACTATCTCACAACCTTCACACTATTTTGGGGTCTGTAAACACTTAAAAGTGGTTCCCTTTGACTGATGAAATTTTTCGATATTTTTCCACCAGAAACCTTTATTCCTTTCTTCTGTTATTTCGTTGGCATTTTTACTCATTGGCACTTAACCCAGTGCACTGTAGTCAGCATGACTCAAAAACCACTGTCATTACAAACAAATTTCACACAGTTTTCAAATTACAGCAAGTTGGCTTAATATTCTGTTCATAATGTTATGAAATTTATTGCCATGCAGACATGAACTGAGATTATGCTTCGTGTAGCAATGTAAAGCAGCACGTAGCAGCAAGAAGTGTAGGGAAGAATGCATTCAGAATTTGTACACGTGTTGATGTACAAGTATATACCAGTCAGTAACTTTTTTTTTTAAACTGCAAAACGTGTGTTCACTGCAAGAGCAGCACATGCCTATCCATATACAACAGTCCCTGATACTGTGTGAATTCAGGTAATACGTGATTATTTCACAGTGGTTGCTGATCATATACACTGACACAACCAGTGCCCTTCGTTCAGGTACAGAACAGTTTGGAATATTAAATCTCTTGACCCCTTTCATGCTGAATTAGCAAACTAAATCCATTTCATTACTGTGCAGTGAACTGATCGCTAAGAGTTAGACAAAATGCTTATATGGGATGAAAGCCATAGTTTCATCTTTACCAAGGCCGTGATGTGATACTTATGAATTTTTTTGTGAGTGTGTGTTTAGAGGTACTGTTGCACAATTCCATACTGTGTAGCAAAGCTGGCACTGAAGGTCTAATGGAGGGAACAAATTAATGTAAACCATGTTTTTCCTAGTGAATGGTTTACCACAAGTTCTTATAATTTGAATGTTTATTTACAGTTCCAGCAGAGCCAGTTTCATTCACAAAAATTGCACTTAGTAAGACTGAGTATGAACTTTCTTGGAAACCACCAGCCTCTGACAGAAATAAGATAGAAAATTACACAATATTTTGGTGTAACCATGATCGAGATAGACCATACCAGTGCACGGTAAGAATGTTTTTCTTGTCTTGGAAATGAATAAAACACATTGGAAGAACTAGATCATTTGATACTTAAGTGGCTTGTTGCAGACATGAAAGCAGCATTCAACTCCATTGCATGTAGGATAGCTCCTGTTATTTCATTTCTTCATAATTGTCGTGTAGTTATATTTTCTGTTATTGCATATACTTTTATTCATGGTGGTTATTATTTAAAGTATGCTCTTCCATAGTGGTCATTTCATCAGTTGCTTCGATAGATATTGGTAATAGGATATGAAGTTGTTGCTAAAAAAATGGTGAATGTGTCATGTCACGTAACTGTTAGAGTTGGAATTAAGTGCCCAGTGTACCGTGCAAAAGACAGGTTTTAAATGGCCACCCATTATTTTCCTTGTTCATGACCGACGACTCAGTTGACATTGGTTTTCTCAGCATCACACACTCTGCATCGACTGTAGTCTGCTTTTAGCACCAAAGGATTAGCAACACTAGCAAATGAATGTACAGTACTTTAAATTGTATATATTTTACAATTTTTAGCATTTTTATGTGCGTACGTATTATGACATGGGTGCCACCAAGATTTCCTGCAGGGGTATTGGGAAGGCACAGTTTGCTTGCAGTACCAGCTTTATTGAAGATGTTACTAAAGGTGTTTTAGTCAAGACTAAAGAAGAGCATTTATTAAAGAAATTTTTTTTCTGTTTGATTTTTCTTATCAGTTCTTTCACTTTTTACTAATTTTCCCCTCCAAAACTTTGGGTGTGGGGGGATGCCTGCCTTGCCTTGCCTTACCTTGCCTTGCCTTGCCTTGCCTTGCCTTGCCTTGCCTTGCCTTACCTCCACCCCTATCCTCCTGCACCCATGTAGTAATGATCATTTGTGCATGTTCCATGTGTTGTCTTGCTTGTTTTCCACCCATTTATACGTACGCATACGTTTTTTACACCAAGTAAACATGGGAAGCAAAACGCAGTGTAAGGCTTCAGGTTTTCATGGCATTTGGTGATCATATGTGATCTTATTTTGGGTTTATGTGCAGTGTAGTGGTTAATTGTTCTGTGGGATGACTGAATTGGTTTATGTGGATTCCAAAGTAATATGGAGGGGAAAAATTTTGTAGCTCTCATGGGATGGTTTGTGGTGGTTTGGCCAGTCACAGCTACAGAGGGCAGAAAGAGGAGATAGGATTATTCTGAGCCATTGGGTGCTGACATTTGAAGAACAGCTCAAAAAAGGCTGTTTGTGAAATAAACACTTTATTTACTCTTGTTGTGGGTTATTAGGTGTACACACTTGGAAGATTTCCCATCGTAACGTTACTTATTTTTTAAATTTGCCAACATTTGGTTGTGTTCTGGGATTTTATAAATTAAAAATCAGATATAAATATGTTGAATTTTTTACTGGTTTGGTGAACTACATTAGCCTTTATGATGTGACATTTAACTCGCATTGTAGCCACAAACTGCCCATGCCTGCATCTGTGCAGGACAATGTTTACCATTTCATCTGTGAAGAGTTACATTTCATAGGTGACAGGCATGCTGTTCAGACAGTAGAGGTTAATAAACAAACCACAGCTGTGGTTTTCACAAAGGAAGTGTTGGGAAAAGGAGGTCTTTTTATTCCATTGCATTAACTTCTCCCCCCCCCACCCCCCCCCCCCCCCCCACGGTGATATTAAAGTTTGCAGCTGGAAAGGCAGACATTTATATGTGTGACAGAAGTAAGTGATGGACTACAGATTTTGATTTCATGGAGTTCATTCTGTGAACACTGAAATATTTGTGACATGGCAAGTACTGGAAGAAGGTAACAAAGCTAAGACATGGTAAATCATTTTCAGAGCTGGCCGAGTTAATATGAGTGGCTGCTTGTTTTTATTGGCATTGGATATGTTAAATACTATGTTTTTCTGTATGCTTAATATGCATTACCATCATGCTGGTTGCATGCCATGTTGAATGTTGCAGGGCTTTTTGAACTGGACTCATGTACCCAGTAATGAAACATTTAAAAAAATTCATGTTCCTGAGGACAGGATATATCAGTTTGCTATCTCTGCCAATACAAAAAATGCGAGCAGTGGCATGATATGGGCATCTTGCACTGTAATACATAACAAGGGTAAGTAGTAATATGCAATTTGAACTTGAAACCAGACGAGATACTGTTTCCAATTCCAGTACATTGATTTGTGTTAGAATTACTTTGTCTGTAGAAGTTTGTTTATTCATCTGTGGAAATATAATTGTCACATTATATTCATGAAAGTATGCCTGTCTTTTATGTATCTAATAATAGGAGTTATTTTTATGCAGTTTTTAAATTCATAAGGGCATGGGGAAGCATTGGACTTATCGTTCGTATCCACCACTGTATGAAGAATCGCAGCATGGGTTTCAGTATTTCCATTTTCTTTAATATTGTGTTGGGCGTTCAAGAGTGCAGCAGACTCTCAGTTTTGTGCTGTACTTTCATGATGTACACTAAAATCAGATCTTGTTTAGACCTTCATGAGGAAAGAAAATTCTGGTTCCTAACTGATAAGTACATGTGTGCATGTATGATTACTGTATGTTGGGTTAGAAAATGATGATTGTTGAATAAAGAGAGAGACCAACTTGATGTCACTTGCTTTTTTATTTCATTATTTAATGCTCAACATGTTTCGGATGTTAATACATCCATCCTCAGGAGCTCACGACTTATTTGTTGAGTTATTTCATAGGTTGTATTGCTCTGGTTCAATGCGTGTTGGTGTTACGTTGTGGTTTGGCTCGGTATCTGGATGCAGGCTGAAGCACTGCTCTTTATTCAACTATCAAGATGATGCACGGTCCAATAAACATAAAAAAATTATGATTCTTAAAATTGTGTCACATTAATTAGTTTTGAAAGTTGCACCGTAATTTTCTTTTGCTTTTGTAGGATTGATAGTTTCCGTTTTATTATTTTTTTATACGGAGTATTTCATGTTACTGTCATCCATAGGAGTCCTACCAATTGTGGTATGTCTGAAGGTGACCGTGGAACATCAGCAGTGGGGAGGCCTAGGCTGGCTAAGGCTGTTAAGTCATTTTAAAAAAATTGTGTTATTACCAGTCCTTAGATTATGCCATAGGTTAACGAAATAATGCTTATTGTATCAGAAAATTTTGTTTCTTTTAGTTGTTGATAAAATGAAGAGTGTGTGGATAAACAGAATTGGTTCAACATACATTGAAGTGGGCTGGAAGCTAGATTGTTCTGATCGGATTGGAACTGTGAAGGGTTTTAACATTTATTACTGTCCCATTGTTTCACCATACAACCTTTCATGCAAAGGTAAGGAAATTATCCAAGTTTAAATGTATGAACTGATAGATATTTTTGTACATAATAAATTAATAATCTTACTAACTTAACATTTATTTCATGTGTTCTTAAAATAATGTCATGAATGAACTGAATGGACTCTGGTCATGCAATTTTTTTTCAGTAAGTGACTATTCATGTATATCTTCTTAATAGGTGAAGGAATTTCTCTACTGTTTTGATTCAGCAAAACTCTGTGTATGATCTTTGGGTACTTTGAGTACACCTGAATGGCATCTGTTGGACACAGTCACAGTTCTGTGAACACTTGACATGAATACATCAGTTACAGTACTTTGAATGGCGTAGGCAATACAGATTACATGCTGTTATTGTCATAATATGACAGTGAATGCAAACGTGATTGACGTGAATAAAAATGGAGGGGAGAAATGGTAAAGACAGACAAATGTGAATCACATTTGGCAGAAAACAGTGGCATCAGCAGAGTGCATAGCCAGCTTCATTGAATCATCTCTCTCAGTGTACAATACAGTGTTTTAATAGTAAAAGTACAAGTGGGATGAAACTGACAAGTGATCCTCTTGTTACTGTGGCCTTGTGTACTTACTGTACCATCTTCTGAAGTGAGGCTGATGGACAAGTACACAGTTTTTGTTGAGTGGTGATTGGTATATTAACACTTTGATGCCTGACATCAGGTATACTAGTCACACAGTGTGATTCTCAGAGCAATAATTGATGGGTGTAGCTGACAGCCTCTTACGGCCTTTATTATGCACCCTCCACGTTCCCGTCTGGTGCGTAACATAGTGGGCATTTAATTGTGTTGCCGAAGAGTTAAAGACACAGAGAAAGAAACGTGTCCATTTGCCACATTTATGTCATCACCCACATGGATGGCACTGGGACTGAATGCAGGCTTCCACAGCAAGAGATCAGCAGCTCAGTGCCTGATTTGTGGCATGGCCATGATGCATGGTGCTGTATAATTTTGTAATGTGTGTGAAAAACTGCATGTACCTTGGACCATGACAGTCCACTTAACAGGAGAAATATTGTAGGGTGGCAGTAATAGTGATGGTTTTGAAAGTTATAATCTTCAGAACCAAATAATTATATGGTCATGTTACTACTTGTGTTTTTTGTGTTACAGAGCATGAACTAAACACAACAGTGTTGGGTGACCCACAAACAATTCATGGCAATATAACAAACCTGAAGCCTTACACCATATACATGGTAGCCATTGCAGTAATTACCCAGAGTGGTGAGGGACTGCAGAGTGAACCTTTATACAATACCACTCTAGAAGCAGGTAAGCACTGTGTATTGTGCTGTTGTGTTATGTTTTGTATGTATGTGTCAAACCTGCTTGCAACAGGTCCATAGCCTCTTCGAAAGCAAGTTCTCCACAGAGTGCAATCTAGTGCTTCCACTTTCAGTTTCCAGTGTTCTCTCATTTTCTTAACATCATCCAGTAGTTGCAAATGTCATCTTTCACTTCTTCCCTCTATCTTTTCTTCAATAACATGTTTTAGAAGGCAGTTCCTACACAAGATGTGACCACTCCAGGTAGCCTTTCTCTTATTTATTGTTTGTGGCATACTCCTTTTCTCCTTGACTCTAAGCAATACATCTTCATTTTTCACATGATAGGGAAATGGTGCTGGAGGTCTGATTTTGGGAGGGTGGAAACCAAGGTTTATTAGAGACGTAACTAACATTGCTGGTTCCCCAGAGGTTTCCTTGGTGCCTTCGAATGTTTTTGCTGTTAGCCATAATTTTATATATCCCTTTAATATTAATTCATAGCATTCGATGCAATCATATACTTTCAGTGGCAGTAGCCAAAATTTATCAGAAAATATTCTCGTTACATCACTTCGGTAACATTCCTTCCATTTGCCTAACAGAGTATTTTCATGTATAATTGTTATGTGATTTAAAAGGTGTCACTCGTCCATCATCCACGCTTAAGTGGCAGCCAATGAAAGTTATATGGCATTAGTAGTATTTTGTTTGGTTTCCTTATACAAGTGTGAGAAGTGCAAGTTTTGTTCTCCATAGGGGAGAGTGAGGAGCAGTCATTGGTCCTGTGCAACACAGGCCACCCCAATTTATTTGTGCTCCACCATCATATTCCCTTGCCCACAGTTGTGCTTGTGGAACTCATAAAAAAGTCTCATAATTGCCTGACACCTGCATTTCACCCTTTCAAAGTACCCAATAAATTGTATACCTAAACGCAACCCCATACCTCATTCCTGCACAGTCACAATACCTGAACAGTATTCCGTTGATGTTGAACATGAAAGTATCCTAAATGTGTAATAGCAAGAAGAATGTGCCTGATTATTTACTGTTATTGTAACAAGTTATGTTGTATATTTCTGGTGATGAGAAGAATTCATGAACACCTTGAGAATATTCAGGTAATATATTAGTCACAATGGAAGCCATTTGTACAGGTGTTGAGTAGTTAAATGAAGAAAACTTTCAGAGACGGTAGTTCCAGTGACTGCAGCTTGACTCTTTGTGTTCATTGTTTTGTGTGGGAAGTGTAGCAGGGGGTTCTATAAATTTTTGTCTTTTTACAATGTTCATTCAAGAAGTTTTCAGGCTGCACATGCAACATACCTGTAAAATCATGTGATACAATGTGACATTTGGGCATAGTTTAGTTGATTGGATGCTGTTACTGTTTATCCAAATGGTATGTGTAAAAATTATCATCTGTTTTTCTCTTAGCACCTGTTGCTCCCGATCCAGTGAATATCACAGAGGTCACCAACACATCAATGGTTGTAACATGGCATCCACCAAAATCACTGAATGGAGCCTTGCGGTATTATGATGTATTTTATAACAACGGAAGTAAACGGCTGAACATGAACACAAATGTACGTAAACTTTTTTAAATGTTGATAACCAAAATCCTGAGGATTCTGAAAAGTGAATATGTTTGCTGTTGTGTAATAGAGTGAAAAATCTGTCTTTTTGATATGCAGGTGGCTGTGTTGAATCATTTGCACAAGGATGTTGTTATATGCAAAGAATTTTTGTTTCACTTTGTAAGCTTAAAAAACTCACCTGTAAAGTGGCTGTTAGTTAATGCCAGAATTGTATGAGAGTTAATAACAGGATTGCAGACTTGGAATATGTGATAATGTGTGTGGTGAGTACCCCACGCATTGAATGATACAGGACCATTATTTTATATGATGCCAGGCATTTGCCACTTCCTGTTGGGTTTCTCTCTTCTTCTTCCAACATAAGAAGAGTTTTTGTAAATTCAGAAAAAAGTGATGCTAATACATTTGTTTTAACTGGAACTATGTGTGACAGGAAAGCATTCTCATCAGTTCTGGATGTAACTCCCTGTTTTATTTTTACTTATTTCTTGTTTTAAATATTTGTGCACATTATTTATTTATTTATATATATTAATTTTGGACAATTTTTTCAGTTCTGAAACTAGAAAACTGTGTTCCACTGGACACTTTTTTTGGGCATAGAGTTATAAAATGATGAATGGTTGGAGAGACTAAAGAATTGCTTCTTAGTGAGGAAAATCTCCTTGTCTTGGTTTTAAGTGCCAGTTACATTTTGTTATTGTTAGTGCTATATGGCATTTTTAGGTGCATTCTCAAAATCGTGAAATGCCACTATTAGCTTCATCATGTTTGTCGGCATGGAACAACTTGGCTCGCACTTAACAAGTTTTTATGATACGCGATATTTGCATCTTTTTCTAAAATCTGTTGAGAAAATTCATGTGTCTTTAAATTCTGACAAGAATAATGGGTGATTTACGTCGAGACCAACATACGTTTTATATCACATCTTGCTCATTTCTGTCGAAAATGAAAAATGTTTCAGACAAAAGTTGTAGAGAAATTCAAAAGAAGTTTTATGTTCAAAAGCATTTCAAATATCATGCCATTTTCTGGGCAGGCCACAGATGACAATATGGCGCTTGTGTATTGTGTGCTGGATACCAAACGATACAAGTACACCCTCAGAATATATAATACTATTTCCTGTCACATAGCAACAACAGTTGCATGAATGCACCTAAGTGTTATGTTACACACAAATGCATGTATTATTAATATTGCTAGTATTAATGCATGACATTTTTATTACTGCTTTTGCTGCGTGTGATCTTTTTGATACTGTTAGTACTCCCTGTGACATTCTAGTTCTGCTGCTACTGTATGTAACTGTTTTTACATACTGTTAGTACAGAATTGTGTGTGACTTCTTGAATACCTCTAATACTAATTTGTGACTTTTTGTAAGCTAGGCCAGCACAGATTCCACCAGACACTGTTTCTGTAAGAAGTTACAGGGAATCAGAATTGTATGCATTCATACTGTCTCTTTTAGTTCAAAGTTTACTGCTTCAGAAATGAATGCATTCAGCACTTTCCAGGACTGCTTATTTAAATTTTGTTAATTTCTTAAATGAGAAATATTACACTCATATGAAGGTAAAGGCTTAATTTGTCCCTGTGCATGCCATGAGGGCTAATAAGGAGAGTAGGGGTGTAGTGGACTCACAGTCTCAACCCTGTATGAAGATGAGTGAACAGCTTCACGCCCTGGTCACTTGTACCCCAGGAGATGGACCACCCCCCAGTGCCCATTGAATGACAGGCTTGGTGGTCCACCAATCCTAGGTGAACATTTTGAAGAAGGGGAAAATTCTCTTGCTCCTGCCAGGGATTGAACCTCAGATTGTCCAGCCTGTGGCATACATTACAAAATATTTGTGTGTTTGTATATTCATTCTTGCTCAGAAGAATGCACCTTCTTGATACTGTATTTCTATATGTTAAAATGATGATAATGTGCACACAGGAAAGGCACACTATGCCAGTGTCAATGAAATTGGAGAACTTGACGAGCTATGACAATTACACAGTGAGTGTGGTGGCCTGCACTACTGCATGTTCTGAGAAGTCAACACCAGTCACTGTCCAGACTGACATTGGAGGTAGGTTATGAGCATGTTATTTTATGTTTTTGGGTGATAATCGCTAAGAGCTTCTCAGTACACATGTATTAAAAAAAAAAGTTAAAGATTATGTGGTAGGCACAGGCATAGAATCTACTGCTGCTGTTGAAATTTGCAGGTAAATGAAAAAAAGGTAAACTCCACCCTATAACAGGCCATGAAGGCCCAGAGGGGGCATAGAGGTATAGGTCTACTCTTTAACCTCGGTGCTAAATAGGGGTGGGTGGTTTAACGCCATGCCCTGGCCGGTCTGGACAGGTGCAGAAAATCTTGCCCCCACAGATACTCGATCTGCGGACCATCCATCTAGCAGCTAGTCACCATATTGACTGCGCTGCTCCGTCCCACATCAAAGCTGGCAGTCAGGCTTAAAAAAAAAAGATCTTTCTGTTTCACATATCCTCTGAGAATTTTTAACAAGCAAGAACCATCTATCCTAGACTTTGCTGTGCATGTTTGTTTATTCATATGTATTTTTGAAAGATAAAAATAATGATGATTGGACTGTTCACTCTAAATTCTGATTTGTCACTTTAGTATTCCAAATAAGAAACTAAGAGGAGTTGTTGTAGGGTATGATTGAGAAAGATTTAATGAAGGTTAAAAATAATGTTTAGCAAATTTTGTGAATTGTTTCTGAAACTCCTGCATGAACTTGAAAAATTTTCAGTCTTCAGCTGCACACTATCCATTTATGCAGTTGGATTATTAATCTGTAACATATTTACAATTTTAATTACTTATGTGTATGAGACAGAATCATACAGATGTTCTTGTAGCTCAAATAAAAGCAGTAGAGAGGTAGATTCATGATGCCCCTGAGCATAGCCAAATTCAGACTTGGTGTGTGTAGGCATGTTTGCTAAGACTGTCGCTGGTTTTCGCCACCAACCCCTGAGCAGCTCCAGTACTTACCTAGTCACATGTACACTCAATCGAACAGAAATCCATCGGTCTAAAATTTTCTAAGTCCCGGACTGGAAGTCACGTGACGTACGGTTGCCAACATAATTTGAGTCGTTTTTCTTTCCCCGCATTTGCGCATTCATGGCGTTTCTCTGTCTTCCTTTCATTACAATCAATCACACCGCGTTTGTATTAACCGAAAACAAAAATGCATCTGCATAATTTCAAATTAAAACATTAATTAAACTACATTAACTTTCCCACGCACGAGGCTAGCTAGCTAGCTTTTCTACTAAGGATGGATGAGTCAACCGGACCCTTCTTTCTTATTGTCAGCAGGCATAGCCCAGACAGTTCAACACATGCTAGGAGTAGCCGTAGGAAACAAGCTATGTTGGTTCGAGTCCCACTATAGGCATATTTCTTTATGTAGCCCAGGCAGTTGAAAGCGTGCTAGCAGTAGCCTTTGGAAACAAGCTATGTTGGTTCGAGTCCCACTATCGGCATATTTCTTTATTTAGCCCAGTCAGTTGAACGCGTGTTAGCACCAGACTTCGGAAACAAACTATGTTGCTTCAAGTCCCACTATCGGCATATTTCTTTATGTAGCCCAGGCAGTTGAAAGCGTGCTAGCAGTAGCCTTTGGAAATAAGCTATGTTGGTTCAAGTCCCACTATTGGCATATTTCTTTATGTAGCCAAGGCAGTTGAAAGTGTGCTAGCAGTAGCCTTTGGAAATAAGCTATGTTGGTTCGAGTCTCACTATCGGCATATTTCTTTATATAGCCCAGGCAGTTGAAAGTGTGCTAGCAGTAGCCTTTCGAAACAAGCTATGTTGGTTCGAGTCCCACTATCGGCATATTTCTTTATGTAGCCAAGGCAGTTGAAAGTGTGCTAGCAGTAGCCTTTGGAAA
>Ga0123352_10004129_pt1 | contig 21301 bp, 5 predicted proteins | sample TergutLab28metaG_FD_89700 | JGI IMG/M metagenome (GOLD analysis project Ga0123352, IMG submission 89700) | Labiotermes labralis P1 segment gut microbial communities from Petit-Saut dam, French Guiana - Lab288 P1 | ecosystem: Host-associated > Arthropoda: Insects > Digestive system > Gut ...
AATATGCTGCCATAACACCGACCTTGTCCATGTCAACGGACACGATAGAATCATTCTTGTAATTTTTAGCCAAGCACTGTACAAGGCTCCATGATGATGGATCCTCTGTAATCCGAAACATTTTGGAGCACTTTTATTTATTTTATAATTTTAATTGTATCTATAAATTATATATTGTGCATTAGTTGGATAATAAAGTGTTTGTCATTGATGCACGGTGCAAACATGAAGATAACGCAAACATATTTTAAAAGAGACCACGTCATAATTAAACGGATAACAAAACATAACACAGAGGGAAGGAACATGGAGTATTCATTTAGAACGATGAATGAGTCAGTAAAATTAATAAGCAAACAGGAAACGTTTGACATACCAAGGTCCAACATCTGACTGCTTGCCGCAATGCAGCCCAAAAGTTAAAAATACATTTCTGCGGCCATTACTTTGTTTTAAATTTTGTGAGAGAAACATTTTTCACAAGATTTTTAGATGTATTTCCAGATAATTTCGTAATCCTGCTTTATGTGCTAGTAGTAGTGTCAGTGCTTCTTTCTCATCTTCCAATTCCAAATGGCCGTGTATACTTTACTGGTATATTGCACATTTCAGTTCAAATTGTATCCCAAATGGCTGGAATTTCTATAGAAGCCTTTTATTGGTGGCCTAAATACCTGTGACGTTTCTGACACGAACCACACAGACTCCGGATAGTGTAACGTTCGTCCGTAGGTCTCGGTAATCGCGGATTGCAAAATATTACGACTTTCATTGTTTCATGCCACAGTTCAGGTGGAATGATGACGTACGAGAACACGCAATCTCGCCAACTCTCGTGCCCAGTTATGATGCAAATTTTATACCTGCGCGTACAACGGCACATTAGCATAAGGTCTCAACGATCACTTCTAAGAAATGCTCGCTCGAATTCCAAAGCCATTTTCAAAACGAATGATGTAATTCTATGTTCTTACTTGCAAAGCACACAGCACAAAGTGTGAACCATGGCACGATTACCAGTCGTCGTAGCTCCGAATTTTCCTGGTATTCCTAAATCTTCTTGGGTGAATATCCGAACAGTACACAGAAGCAGGTTGCAATCACAGCCTTCTAAACCCTTGTACATCATTCACAGTCACCTTCTTTTTTTACACGCTACAAACATGTGCACACTGATACGTGGTTGTTAAATAACCAAAAAAAAAATAATTCTGTGACCCCTTCAATTCCCCTATAAAAGCATGTTATGTGCTTCTTCTATGGTATGATGTCGGGCAATGTTTCAGGTTCCTCGGACACTACAGCTTCCTGGTAAGACTGTCACTACGGTGAGAGCAGTCCGGCAGTCCACATAATCTACCAACGACGTAAGCTCGACCATACGGACTACGACTTTACGAAACTAAGACACAGTAACAGCAAGTCAACACATTCTAACAGGTGCACAATTGGTAATCTTCGGGACCTGAGCAAGCTCAAAGACCTGCTTTATAGAACCATGAAACTCCCAGTGACTGTAAAGCAAGCTCTTCTGCTTCTTTCGCAATTCGTAATTCACTTTGTAGGCACCGATGCATGTAGCCGAGAAGGAACCTACCCATGCTTAGGTTTGTGAGAGCATTGCATCAAAATGTTATCTCTACGCAGTAGCACCGATTACCTTGTGAAACTGTCTTTCTGACATTTTTCAGGTTCACTATGTGTATATTCAATAACGCTGTGATTTAGTAGTATCCCTCGCGGGCTATAGTGTATGAGTAAATCACTGGAAGGATTATCTGTGGAAAGGATAGGTGCATATGGAAACTGTCAAATTATCCCGCTTAAATTTCAACAGCCCTTAAAGTGGACAATATATATATTCATGAAACTTTTAATTTTAAGCTAAAAAGGATCATGTAGACACTTCATGAACTCAATAATACACGAGGAAAGGCAGACACAAAACTTTCGAAGTACCGTGCATCTCTTTCGAACTTTCTGTACTACCACTGTCAACAATATTAGTTTCACCAGGCAGGGGTGGCTCAAACGATAACGCTTCCAACCTCAATTCGTAAGTTCTCCAGTTCGAATCCCCCCACTAGACCCTGGCTGTCCTGAATGACAATTGAGTTAGACTCTCGTGGTCCCTCCAGACCGCTGTCACGAAAGCAGGTTGTCGCATTATGCCACGATCGATACCTTCTCTTCTTAATTTCTAGTTCATTACTCATTAGTCACGTTACCGTCGACGCTACAGTTCGTATACACCTGAATCACTGGCGGAGTACTTAAACAAACCATCGACAAGTAAATAAAAAAAGTGCAATTGCTAGCTTCATGCTGCACCTCACATGTCATTTCGTACCTAATGATGACGGCGGTGAAGACGAACCCTGCAGACAAGTGAAAAGGACAGTTAGTTATGAGAGGATTTAGGATTTCCTGGAACTCACGAATTCACAAATCACGTTTCATAATCGTCGTGAATAAGCGATGACGTGCTTTTCGTACGCAGCGCATAATAAAGCCAATGCAGAGAAGTGTAATATTGCACTCTAATGCTTTCCATTCTTAACAACACTAGAAGTACTCTTGCATAATTTCGAACATGTCACCCCCTTCCCCCCTCCCAAACACACACACATAATGATATAGAATTTTGTATGAATTTCAAAGAATAAACACTACAGACACACTACGGGGGACTGCGGTAGCATACAAATCGAAAGGTCGCTGGCTCGATTCCAGATGGTATCATTGGAATTTTTCATTAACATAATCCTTTCGATCGCACTATGGCCCTGGGGTCGACTCAGCCTCTAACAGAAATCAGTACCAGGAGTATTTCCAGGGGGTAAAACCGGCCGGTGCGTAAGGCTGACAACCTTACCACCAACCTGGGCCATTGTCACGTAATCTGGGAACCTTATTTTTCCTGAAACCCTCCGGGCACCTCGGGCCTGTAATAGGACTGATTTTTACAGACACACTATGTGTATTTATATAACAAGCATACAATATTTCACTCCCTTCGTGTTATGTAAAGATGTGTCAACATTCATAAATTAACTATATTTCAGAGAAATTGTAAGTTACATTTGGTGTATGGGTTTACATATGGCGGACGTAGATAAAAATTAATTGCTCCAAACAAATTTTAGTACAAGCATGGACATCGTGTTTTCATGTGAAGTGTATTTAGGTAGTGGAAATATTAGTTGTAAGGCCGTACAGTCTTATCGGTGTGTACAGCAATATTAAGAGGAAAATGTATCCATCTTCAAGTTCGACCATGAACATGGAAGCCAACAATGCCAAATTTAATCAAAATACATTGGAGTCTCTGAGATAAAACATCTAAACTGATTAAATTATGGGTGTTTAGAGCACTACCACGAGAGAATAACAAGACTCTCAAAACCAACAACGTGTTTTACTTTGATGTCAGCTCGATACATGCCTAACACAATAGCAGGAAGATGTGGAGTCGAGGCTATTAGATACTCTGATACGATGACAACACGACATCCGCAATATGCGATTACTGTATTCACAACATGCAAAGAACACGTGAAATGTGTATTAACGCGCGTAAAAACTTTCCATAAGAGTGTGAATTCGCAATCACTCAAAAAAGTGTTTTCTTTAACACGTGGATTCAAAACACGCATTACGTAATGGAAACAAAATGGCCTCTTCACATAGCCATAGACTGGTGTTAGCACAGCTACATAACCTTTAAACACTAAAAGCACTGTGTTTATGTCCTTCGATTCCTACGCATGCCAAAACAAAGACTGTCATAAGAGCAGTTTCGTTCGGTTCTTCTGCACCTCGCAAAACCAATTTGGCGTTTAAAACTAAATTTCTTAAGGGGCGTTTATATTAAAAGGAAGGAATACATGGTGAATTAAAACATTTTAAGCCTTCAAGTAAGTAAATATATGTACCACGTGATTTAACAGAAATAAACTCTGGATTTATTCACACAGTATACTTATTTGTTTCATGTAACTGTCACAACAATTATCAATTGTTTCCCTCTACGGTATTCACCGAATGTGTAATGGACAAACACTTTGTATTCTCTGCGGTACGCAGTGCATCTTAACAGGCTGTATAATTTACATAAACGTTGTATTCTAAGGATTGTTGACTGACTCACTTCAATCTAAAGAGCTATGTCCACAATGGTAGAGATTACCCCTGGCCAGTATTTTGGTATTTCTAGCACACGTTCAACTGCCTGGGCTACATAAAGAAATATGCTGATAGTGGGGCTCGAACCAACATAGTTTCTTTTCCGAAGGCTACTGCTAACACGCGTTGAACTGCCTGGGCTACGCCTGCTGACAGTACGAACGGAACGGTCCGGTCGCCTCATCCATCCCTACCAGCACAGCTAGCTAGCCTCACGCCTGCGAAAGTTAATAACGTTTAATTAATGTTTTAATTTCAAATTAAGCAAATGTATTGTTGTCTTCGGCTAATATATACGCGGTGTGATTGATTGTAATGAATGGAAGACAGAGAAACGCCACGAATGCGCAAATATGGGGAACGTAAAAGACCCGAATTATGATGGCAACTGTACCGCACGTCACTTGCGGTTCGGGACTTAAAAAATTTCAGGCCGATGGATTTTTTTTCGGCTGAGTGTACAAAGAAACCTATTAACAGATATAAGGACCAAAGAGAGAAATATCTCATATACAACTAGCAGATCTTAATTAAATTCACAGTTCAGATTGTTTACGTTTCAAAAAGTGACTGCATCAAGCTTAAGAACGGGTAACTAGACAAACAGATTCTTATTAACATGAATATTTATTTATGCTAATTTGCCCTAATGTATTCGTTGCAAGGCTCTGCCCACATATTTAAGTCTGATGTCACGTCATAGAGGATTAGGATCGAGCAAGCATTCAGTTGACAAAATTGACCATTCATCATATGCTACACGCAGTCCTATTTATCAAAAGTACAGGGTAAAAGTAAAACTGTCCTGTATCTGAGACCCAAGCCATGAGGGCTTCAGTGCGTTTCGAGGCAAAGAATTCTTAACCTCGGAACTATATGGATTTAAACAGTATGACCCCTCGAAAGAGGGAGCCTCATCATCAATTTGTAAACGGCCGGTCTGTGATGTTTCAGGTTTACACAACAATAATTATGAAGATTAGGTTAGCCTTCTGAGATTAACGTCCTGAACTTTGATAAAGAGCTCCTGCAGAACTTTGGTACCTGTCTACCAACGGCACGGCACCACATCCGAGAAAACCGTAACCCTGAAAGGCGAAGCTGGCTCCGAAACCGGCTAGGATTTTGTACAGAGATAAATTCCTGCACCTGCTGTGAATCGAGGCCCGGTCGTAAAGCTCACAGTCAGTTACTGACTCAGCTGTTTAAAGAATTCGTCAAGGATGCTTCAAAACAAGTGATATACTATTCCTATAGTAAAGCCAACAAGAAGCACCAGTGTATCAAATTTATTTATTTTAGAATGACACTCTTACATGTTTCGGACGGCCTTTCCTGTCCATCATCAGCAGTACAAGACTGTACGTACAGCAACAGGCATCTGTCAAACAGATACAGCTGTCTGCTTGCTAGTGGTGTCATTCTAAAATAAATTTGATAAACTGGTGCATCTATTTGGTTTTACTATAGGAATAATATTACGATGCACGGCCCTATGAACGTCAAAGAACGTCAAATGATACACTGTTTGAAACATATAAGACTGCATGACTAATTTCTATCAAAGGTAGACGCACATACACCTGTATTTTGACGGAAATAAATAGAGTCATTAGGAAAAATATCTCTGGCAATAAACGAAACCTTCTGGTGAAGAGCAAGGCTGCATCTCTCTGGTACCGTTAATGCATGCAATTTACAAAACCGTAGGTGGGTGATGCAGGTGCTCTTGGGGTGGGAGGGACACAACACAAAATTAATACCAGACATTTAAAAACAGGCTCCAACAAAATATGTATGATATATTCAGACATGTAGCAATGTGCAGCCGACATCAGAGCTGCTTATTGCCTGGATGGACAATGATAAATTTACATTCTAGACTTGAAGAATGTACTTATGTGTCACAGGCTATTGCAAGTTTTATGGGATCCAATAATATAACGTCGTGGAAAAGACACATGCAAAAATGTTTTAATAACCACCAGGAAGAAGCCAGTGTAACATGCATACTGTACATGCTGCACTAGTTTGTATAATATATACCGTCAGTACACAAAAACATCATTATATTTATCTCAGTAATTAACCAACTTGATGCGCAAAATTGTTGTTTTACAATAAGTTTATTTCATGCCTCTACATGTTTCGAGCACATGTGCTTGAAACATGTAGAGGCACGAAATAAACTTATTGTAAAACAAAAATGTTGTACATCAAGTTGGTTAATTACTGAGATAAATATACTGAGATGCACGGTCAGCAAAACGTCAGAACACCAATATAGTAATATAATGTATGCAATAGGTTTCACTATGGTCATTATGAAACCTATTGCATATATTATATTACTATATTTATGTTGTTATGTACTGACGGTATATAATATATTACACAATTGTTATTGAACAACGGGATGGCTTATGTCAAAAAAAATGCTCTAGGTTGCCTGGGCTCGTCGCATTGCAGGACACCTGTTTTTTATAGGTGCAATAATTCGAATGAATAACCCCTGGTAAGGAGTACCGAAGAGTGCGTATTAAAGCCTCACACGCAAGCCCACCTCAAACCGACAACCTCAGAATATGTGCGACAGACAGCAAGTAACGCCGAAATTATGGCTAATCATCTTCCAAACTATGCGAAATCACACTCCAGAAAACTGTAGCCTGTTGATCTAAGAGCAGTTCCAACATCACCTCGTTCTCAAACGTCTAACCAACCACTTTCCAACAGACCTTTCCATCAAAACGGTGTATACTCGTACGTCTTTGTATCCTTTACGGAGAATTCATCATTCTGAACTTCCTTCCACTGATCAGCTTTCAAAATACCATTAATCTGAAGAAAACTGTTTAATGTTCGGGAACGTGCAGTCACAAAATAATTTTTTTTAAAATTTTCATTTATACTCATAAATCGGGTTCAGTTTGTAACAAACACATAACGTGATATCATGGGAGAAATCAATAAACGCACTAGGTACTTAAGTGCATGTAGTCTTAGTCAGGCACTTAAAAGTTTGATCAAAGACCTTTACTAGCTTTACTGTACAATCTACAGGAAATCTAAGAGACAAATGGTGACGTCAATACTTTACCGCGCCTTTCGTTGTCGAATTAAGTAAAAAGCAGACAACCAGATGTGGACTGTTTTCAGGCACAATATTAAAAGTGCCTAAAGAAATTGAGTAAACCCAGTAAACTGCAGTACAACCGGCTATTGAGTAATCCTACATTGGTTTCCTCAGGTTTCCCAAATTCAATTATACCATGATCACTTTCTCCCACATTATGTACAATTGGTTATTCGCTGACCATTCTATTATTCTGCACCATATACCATGTAAACCCCGGTAGCACAGTGGTTAAGATGTTGTGCTACAAATCGGAAGTTCGCTGGTTCGATCCCAGCTGGTGTCAGTGGATTTTTCTTTGACACAAAATCCGTCCGATCGCACTATGGCCCTGGGGTCGACTCAGCCTCTAACAGAAATGAGTACCAGGAGTATTTCCTGGGGGTGAAGGCGGCCAATGCGTAAGGCTGACGAAATCTGGGAACCTGAACTTCCTGGAACCCTCTGGGCCCCTCCGGGTCTTTAACGGGACTGCATTACCTTTTATGAGTATATACCACGTAAACTGATACACTGAAAGAGTCGTTAAACACAACAGGAATAAAAGTAAAACTTACTCATTTGTTACAGGCCTGAGAGTCCCCAAGTTCAACAATTTATCTCACAAACGTATTTAAAAATATGCAGTTTAAAAACCTAATATTACATGGCAAATTTATATTAGGTGGAGGCAATGCCACCTTCACTAACCGGTTGTCCTACTCCTATACAGTCGTTGTCAGATAACCTTGTCTACGAAAGCTGAGTTTGGTTTGGCCGAAGGTGAACTATGATTGAGTTATGTTTTCGGAACATAAAGTAAACCCTGTCAATCACAACCTCTCTCTTTGACAGTCTGCAGCATTTTAGGGGAGTAATTCAATGCACAGCACGCTCTGGCTGTCTCTGTCCCTAAGAATTACTAAGCTGGTAACATCGTGATCAAGGCCAATGGTTATGTAGCGAAAAACGGAACTGCTCGTGCAACAGAACACGTCTCTCCGCGACTGCACCATGTTTGCTACCTACATCATTCAGCGACCCCAAAAGTCTGACAACCAAAGGCTGTTGTCTACACAAACAGGAAGAACTTGAGTCTATTCTTGGCTCCTGTGCACAGGATAGATTACATGCCGTGGATGACAAAGAAAATAGCAGCCATGCATAGCTTTAGTTACTCATTCCTTGCGTGAATGCAAAACCAGAAAAATAGCGTCTACCCAAATTATTTCCTGCTAGCGCGAGAAAAGCAGATGAAGCAGTTACAAATAACAGAGTCACCTCTGGCCTTGGTTAATTCACCTTGACAAGGACACGTAAGCGGAGTTCAAACACGTAAAATAAAACTGGAGAAATAAAAGAACCGATGGTAATATAAATGTAAAATATAGTCTAACACGACTTTCAGTTAGGCAATTATTAAAATGTATTTTCAATCACATCTCTCAGCTACACGTTTCGGCTCGTCTGTATGGAGTCATCTTCAGGCTGAAAATTTAAAAAAAAACGTAATATGTACTATTGACGTTCCTATGTCTCACCTGAAAAATAGAACCCACAAACTTCTAAGAGTGTTAACTAAAATGGAGTATATGTACTTGTCTAACACAACTTTATTTGTTGGGAGGTGAGGTGGGCACGATATCTCGTGCCCACCTCACCTCCCACCTCCCCAATATATACAGCACATAATAAATCCAGTATAACTGCTTACTAAGTATTCATGTACAACCGGAAGATGGCCATTGTCAAGCACCGAAACATGTAGTTGTGCCTTACGTAGTATATTATTTACAAGCCTCTACCAACAAATAAGTTTGTGTTAGACAAGTACACACAGTCCATCTTAGTTAATCTAGTAACACAACCGGGATGACAAACCTCATGATCCTAACAGTGTATTGGTGAATGTTTTAAATATACATCACCGTTTAGCAAACTCTTTTCACTTTTTTTTAAATTTTCTCCTATCTGGTAAACTGAAAATCTTACACCACCAATATATTCACTTTTGGCGCTTACAGTAGGCTGCAAATGAAGATGGCCAGCAGTTATGAATAAGCAAGGCTAAATCAGCAGTAATTCATCGTATCTGAATCTGGAAAGTATATTTTTCTGCGTGCTTTCTTGTACTTGTAAACTGTCATTCCCTGTTGAATAGTAACAAAAGACTATACTACTGTGTGTGCTGTATCTGTTGGTTTAGTAAAATAAAATAAGCTGGGAAGTATCTCTTTCGAATATTGGCCACAACACCAATTTTCCTGACTCACGCACTCACGTTTCCTCCTTTTGTCAAACACATGTCTAACCGCTATACCTCCTTTCAAACCTCTGTAATATCTCACCACACTACCTAATTATTTGTCACTGACAGTACAATGTTAGTTAAAATCTTCCGGCAACTTCATCGGTACTAGTTTCAAGCTGCCTATTTTGAAACAATGACGAACTAAAAATCCACTCACACGGATTCTGCAAATTTGTAAACCAAGAGACAGAAATCAGTACCGTAAATTTTAATCGGTACAATATTTTAAATCAAATCATAAATTCGGTAGTCTGAATTACATTAGGCCTAAAATCGACCTTAAATGTAGAGTGTTAAGGTGTAGTTTTTTCTAGATGACATACCCCCGTTGTATTATTCAGTCACAGATATACTTTGTACTACAAACAGTCATAAACAGCATACAAAGTAGGAAAAACAGCCTTACTTGTTTCGGATTACTAAGCCATCATCAGGTCCTTATTACGAACATTAAAGAGAGGCTTAATACTGCGACAGGTGCGACATCTCCAAATGCACGGAAAATAATACATTATAAATGTGCCTAAAATGTTTTAAAAAATGTATTTCAATAAAGATTCCTAAACATATAAGGTGATAGTGGGAATACATAAAAATATTACTGGTAAAAAGGATCGTATCGAAGTGCGTGGATGAGCAAACAGCAGAGTCTGCTTCGTTTACTGTTTAAATAAATAAGGCGCTTTCACTTTTGTGACTCAGTCTGATGTAGAATTTATGAAGGTTTTCTCTTATTTTTTTTTATTTTGGTTGGGAATTTGTAAATTAAAAAAACATACGACGTAAAAAAGTCTTAATTAAAGGGTTGTTATAACCGACAGTGTAAGGAAGTAAAATGTATTTAATTATTTGGACAGTTGAAAATATGTCACTTATTACTAGTGTGCTCCTCGAATTTGTTTGGGTATTGTAACGTTACGTTATGTCCGTTGTGTGTCGTAGCGTTTATACCTGCCTACTGATGTAAGTGAAAGGTGGGTATTGAGATGTAGACGTATTAGTCAAATGACCTTCTCCAATTAACACGGCTCTAAATGTTTCACTGGGGGGGGGGGTTAATAACGTATTTATCCTTGACCTAATTTCCTGTAGCTGATTCTTTGTAAATATAAACTTTCCCTCCTGTTTTTTTACTTTTGTTGACTGTGCATCTCAGTATATTTATCTCGGTATTTAACCAACTTGATGTACAAAATTTGTTTCACAATAAGTTTTATTTCATGCCTCTACATGTTTTGAGCACATGTGCTCGAAACATGTAGAGGCATGAAATAAAACTTATTGTGAAACAAATTTTGTGCATCGAGTTGGTTAAATAATGAGATAATTTCTCTCCTGTATCCAAAAGTTTTCCCTTTTGGTAAGAATAAGATTTCCATAATGTTATTAATATTTCCAAATGAGTGGCCGTTTTGTAGCAAATGTTCAGACAACTTAGAGTTGTTGTTGTTGTTATTCTTAAAAGAAAGAAGATGTCCTTCAAATATTTTGTCAAATTTCTTCCTGCGTGCCCTGTATATTTTTTCTTACAATCACAATTTATTGGTGTGTACCAATTGGTACACACCAATTTTACGAAATTTGTCTTCATTATTATTTGGAAATTTATATTTTACATGCTGTTGAACGGAACTGTTAGTTCTATGTGATATTCGCAAGTTGGTATGTTTGAGTTCTATAATATATTTCCTTCCGATTGTGTTTTCGGTTTGTAATCATTTTCGTACATAAAGATAATGATATTGCCCTTATCTGCTCTGGTAATTTTTGCGTTATTGTTCTTAAGTTTACTTTTAATTGTTTGTTCTTAGTTTCATTTCCATGAAGGTATTGCAGTTTACATGTCGTAAGTGGCGTTGGTATAAAAACTCATGTTTTTGGTCACTTGTCATCGTATTTATTCTCGGTCAGCTATAGGAACAGAAAATTTATGTTTCTGCTACTAAGGCTAAAGTTCTTATCCAATTTTGTGGTTTTTAATTAAGAATAGATCAATTTACTTCGTTCAGGATGGGGTCCAATATGGAATATTTCGAATGTGATAATAAACGTATGGGTTCTGTACAGAGTGGGATATATCAAGGCCAACTAAGCTTCCCAATCAGGACTCTGATCCATAAAGTTCCATTACTTATTCCCTAAATTCACGCACTCTAACTTTGAAATTTACAGGGTTACAAATGGTAAAGCTAAATCAATGCATTTACGATTATCTGTATCAAAACACAGCAACATTCTACAGCACACTTTCTCTCAAATTACGCACAAAAGCCGAAGAACAAAAGCTCAAAAATATGGGGAAAAAACAAGTAATGAAAATTTACTTCTCCCAGAGCCATTCGTACTGCAGATTTAGAAAATGCTATAACGTTCTGCACAAAAAAGATGAAACACAAAACGTCCTTTTACTCCTACACAAGGAAAAGAAAGTAATTTGTAATATAAACTGTCGGTTAAACCATAACTTTATTCCCTCAGTAACTTGATACATCTCTTTAACTGTATCTCATTTTTCAAGCTCTCAACTTCGTACCCTTTCTGTCTTCTTATCCCTCTGTTTCCGTCTAATATTATCCTCCTCGCTGTCTTCTCTCTTTTTGTATCCTTTTCTTTTTCTTTCCATCTAGTCTCTCATTCTTTTTGGTTCACTTCAGGCTTTTCCATTACCCCCCTACGTTCTACGGTTCCACTCTAACCCCGCCCCGAGGTTTCTTGACTCTTCTTCTTGCAAACCTAACGATTTCTGAGGCCCCTTAACCTCCTTGTATGAAAAAAAAAGTAAAATAAGAGATTCCACCACATTTTTAGAGCTATTACAATGCGTCACGACTTTTTCTGACTAATTCCAGCAGTTAGCTGGTATATGGTGGCCTGAAGAGGCTTTTTGGATAAGTTGCAGCGAGAACTTCGGGGCACCATCACCGTCCTATGGATCCTCCTCATCTGCGTATAACTTCAGATACTTCCACTGCGGCACATTTTATCCACTTTGTAAAGTCACATGCTATGCGCAGTAAATTATATTATGATAAATGATGGCCAGTCTGCCGTAAAAAGGGAGTGAAAAATATCTGTAAAGTTTCAGAATTGCAAAGTACTATGAAAACTTAATCTTCATTTAAGTTAGTCTACATACACGTACAGTAAGCCAATTCATTCAGATCCTGAATAGCTTATTAAGATTACGGTAGACAGACACGTCACCTCACTTTTAATTAACTTACGTATATATAGCATTGAGAGGAAACAGGAAAGGATGGAGTCCGTTACAAAATGTGTCATGAAACCACAGGTGCAATGGGAGACACCACAAAAATATCACAAAAAGTAATGCACAGCATGAGCTATAATCAAAAAAACTGCCGAAACAGAAATGGCATATAATATTACCGAGACGACATCATTGATATCTGTGTGTGCAGTAGTTACATGTTGAAATATCATCATGTTGCTTCAAACCTCTCCGATCCAAATGTGGATCGCAGCACGCCTTCTTAAACACCTCAATGGTGCGTTCTTTCCTTACAGTAAGATAATTATATAAACTACAAACAAAATTATAGATTTACGTATTTCACTTTTTAAATAGTTTATTCTCTGGCAACAAAGCGCATGTCCAGTACTGGTTATACTTAAGGACACCATCAGACACGACGGTAAGCCAGTTCAGTTATTATACACATTCTCATTTCTTCAGTCGACATGAAAGTGTTGGGTTGGAATGCCTCCAGAAATCTGAATTTCTGTTGCACTATATCCCGAACCCTAGGAGCCGAGATAGTGTAGGTGGTTTAGTGATAAGGCTACAAGCTCATGGCAAAGTAAAAGCTGTTCGATTCCCGGCAGTGGCTAGAGACTTTTCTTGTAAATATCCAGACTGGTTCTCTGGCCTACCCAGCCTCCACTCTCGGGAAAAAGCCCACGGCGTGGGCTTTTTCCCAAGAGGTGAAGAGGAAACGGAGGTTATCCATTCACCCCCTTCTAGTGCCGAGGTTAACTACGAAAGGACCTGTACCTCATTCCGCCATACACTGTCATGACGTGCGCAGTGGCAACATACCTACATCTTGAGAGTGAACTCTGGCGAAACTACAACCACGTTGTATTTCGGCAGTATCATTAACTGATTACACGCTCGATCGAACACTCATTGGTAGATACTATCAGTTATGGGCTCACATCTGCCATTCCTATTTTAATTCTAGTGGAGCAGATAGAAACATAGCGTACTGTAGAGTGAGAAGTCAATATTCAGCCCAAAGGCACAGTCGCCTGCAAAGTTAATAATTCCAGACAGCTGGAATACAACGCGCCATTAGCTACCATCATCAGACGGGCAAGAGTCTAGAATGTTGTGCCTACAAATCAGATTAGTACTGGTGTGAGAGAAATTCTGAAAATCATCACAGAACATGCAATTCTCAATGAGCACAAGGCAGGGTGAAACCTAGAGTCGATGTGGACGCTTTATAGAAGATACACAATCCTTGTTCACTAACAACACCACCTAATTTGTCTTCAGTTATATCCACCATTTAATTTATCGTTCCTCACTCTATCACCCCACATTTGCGTTTAAGCTTAGGTAAATATGTATCTGTATCTTTAAGATAAGTTTTATCACCGCAACTTTGTGTTTTCGTGAGCAATAAATCCTGATTTATTACTGCCCGCTTCTTACATAGTAGTTCGTTCCTCCTACTTCTTGTTCCATTGCACTATAATAAAGTATACTGTGCATCCGCCTCAGTACACTAAGTAGTTCATTTCGAAAAAAAAAATCGTATTACAATTCATGGGCTCCACATTTTATTTCCGAAGTAAAATATGTTAATGTTAATATTCTCATAGAAATGCCTGTGTTATAACATTTGACTGAAATTCACTACGCAATGAGGATAATGGTTGAAGAATAAAAGACCAACTTGATATCACTAGCTATTTTATTTCACTTCTTATGTGCTCAACATGTTTCGGACATTAATATATCCATCATCAGGAGCTTACGACTTTGCTGTTGAATTACAACATCGGTTGTTTTTTCCGTGTTGCAGGCTTCAGCCAGCAAAACGGAGACTACTCAAACCCAGCCGCACCAAATCTCCAACACACAACTAAAGGAGAACAAAACAACCAATGTGGTAATTCAACAACACAGTCGCAAGCTCCAGATGATGGATATATTAATGTCCGAAACATGTTGAGCATATAAGAAGTGAAATAAAATAGCTAGTGACATCAAGTTGGTCTTTTATTCTTCAACTATTACAATGACGCACGGTCCAATAAACATAAGAGCATAATGGGTTTACTGCACGGATAAATGTCAGCAGCAAATTCATTTAAAAATTGCACCTGTTACCCTACTGGCACACCTCGTAGAAATCCGCCGTACATAAATGCGACATATGATCGTACGACAACCACTTTATACTTTTTGTATAAAGAAGGAACAAAAACGGTCTTCTTATTGTTTCGTTTTTAGGTGCGTTCGCAAAATTGCGAACAGCGACTATTAGCTTCGTAATGTCTGTCCGTCTGTCTGCCCTTCCGTCCGCATGAAACAGCTTGGCTTCCACTGGACGAATTTTCAGGAAAAGTTGACATTTGGGTATTTTTCGAAAATATGTCCAGAAAATTCAAGTTTAATTAAAATATAACTAGAATAACTGATACTGAACATGAAGACCGATATACATTGACGATCACACCTCGCTCATTTCTTCTGGGGATGAGAAATATTTCACACAAAAGTTGCAGAGAAAATAAAAAACACACATTTTATGTTCAATAACTTTTCTTTTTCCGAAAATCGTGCCGTTTATGAGATGACGTGGAAAAATATTGTGGAGTCGCACAGCCCACAAACGAAAATTAACACAGAGCTTCGCACTGCATGCTGGATACGTAAGGCTACACAAACACACACTCACAATACGTAACACTTATTGCTTTTCCACTGCAACAATGGTTGCTCGAACGGGCCTCACCGTAGCGTTATATGTACATTGCCTGTATTATTAATATCAGAATGACGTGTTCAGCGTTCGGCGTTAATGTTTAGATCTGGCCGCTCATCGCAAATAGATTCGCATTATAATATTCCGCGGTGCCATTTACGGATCGTGTACTGTACAAGGACGACCAAGTTAATTTTGGTTCTCTTCACGCTCATCTTCGCTACGTCATAACGCCCCAATGCGCCAGGAAACGGAAATGGGTTGATGTGTTACCCCAGTCCTACCAACAGTACTACAATAGAATGGTATATCTATAGGCCTACAGGTATTCTCCATCCTACAAACGGCGCAAATTTGTGTCTTAATGACCGCTACTGGAACTGCCTGTAAGGGCCTGTCCTAGTTCGCGTATTTTCCCAAACAAATTGAAGTGGACTTAAGAGCAAAATTTACATATTCTCCTAGTTTTGTCTCCAGAAAGGAATAATTATGTATTTGCTGCTTTCCATAATCATTCACTACGCCATCCTGGGTCTTCCACAAGCAACTATATTGCACTACGCGTGTCTGCAATGTCGGTACATATGTACACCTTCTCCGTGTCCGAACACAGCCTCTAGTTCCGAATTTCCCTAAGCGTGATCTAAGGATTTTTCAGCGCCCTACGCCAATTTTTGGAACAGAAGAAAATAAAATGATTTTTTCCATGGTTTCCTTTCAAACAGAAATACTTTGGCGTCTACCACTTTCTAAAGATGTGCTTTCGTTTTCAGAACAGTGCGATGGACTGACAGATACATGTATGGGCGCTTGTCCATTACATTTTATATTATAAGGATACTTACACATGCATTCCAAATAAAAGTAAACATAGAAATCAAGTTTGCCTTCAAAGGTATTCTAACAACCGAGTAGGCACGTGTTATTCGCGAGGGACCCAGTTCTCACGTCAGCCGGAACACCGCTATTCTGACAGACGTTCCTTCCGGTGTTCATCGCTACTTCCAGACAAATTCCAGTACAATACCTTTACAATTCACCATTCACCAGCTATTTTCACATCGAAAGCCTACAGTCTGAGTCGCTGGCGATGTCGTAAGAAAATTCACAAAAATTACGTCCCTGACTCTCCGTCCATATCCTACCAATGAACGGCAAACCGTGTGATGTTTATTGGACCGTGCATCATTGTGATAACTGAAGAATAAATAAGCAACTAGATGCCACTTGTTATTTTATTGTACTTCTTATAGGCTCAACATGTTTCGGACATTACTATGCCCATCATCGGGAGCTCGCGACTATGATGTTGATTACCACATTGGTCGTTTCGTTCTTGGTTTGCTGTATGTTGGAGGTTAGGTGCGGGTAGGCTGGAGTAGTGTCCGGGCTGCAGGCTCAAGTAATTGTGCTTGAGCCTGCAACCCGGAAACCACTCCAGCCTAACCGCATCTTACCTCCAACATACAGCAAACCAAGAACGAAACGACCAATGTGGTAATCAACATCATAGACGCGAGCTCCTGATGATGGGCATAGTAATGCCCGAAACATGTTGAATCTATAATAAGTACAATAAAATAACAAGTGGCATCTAGTTGGTTTTTTATTCTTCAGTTATCGGCAAACCGTGTATTTACACAAATTCTTATTTAAAAAATAGTAACGCTTAATATCAAATACACAAAACACAATTTCCGTATTTTCACTATTTCACTGCTCTTTCACGAGCCTGTCCACAAATTCGCCGACAAAGTTACGACATCATTAGCTTCGTACTTTAATTATACATAGTCCAATAATTTCACTTAGTCACTTTTAACTTATTATGTGCTTCACAGTAATCAATGCACGAATTAGTCGCACTGTGTCGCATCCCGTGGGTACTTAATACGCAGCGCCGGTAATAACATTCGATTCCCAGGAGAAGATACATCAAATATAGCTGAGGATGGATGTTTGTGCCACGACAGTTGGTCTGCTATTGGAACCAATGGAAACTCTTGATGTGCGTTACTTACATCACTATGGCACTTCAGAGTTTTCATAATTTCCAGTACAAGTTATAGTAAAGCGATAATAGTCTTTCAAGGCGACGTCTGAGAACGCTGTCGTCACGGTTACTATATGGGCCATGGGAAGATGTTCTATGGCGGATAGGCACGACAGGGCTTCGGCCTTCTCACTCTGTGCTTAAAGTTGTATTCGCCTCCGGGCCCTTGACGCCTATAAAAAAACCAGTCCACAGCGTTTTGTTGATTGCGAAGTGGGTACCACTTTCACAATTCGCGTGACAGAACAACTTTACTGGAGGGGGACGTAGGGAAATATCCTGAGGGAGATGAGAGGTGGTCAATCTGTGATACTTCTTTTTGCACCCACTGTAAATACAACTGTATGACACAGGACAGAATGATTCATAATAGTGCATACCGTTCTGGTAGCTAAAACGTATTCTAGCAATTTTTACGAAACGGTTTGTAGTAACTTTTTAAATTTCACATTTCTGTCGCACGATATACTTACCGCGTAAAGAATCTTAATGCACACGGCCATCGAACGTGAATAAGGCCAACAATTTTAACACAAGCGTCGTCCTTTCCTAAACATATTTGAGGATGAAAACTCCCTGTAATATGCATCATGTACTTCTAAGATCTTCTGTTATCTGTTCGATATTGGAAAAACCATCGGTGCTATTCTAAGTGCCTGTATTATTTTTCCGGATGACTGTTTACGGTAAATAGAAAACATATCTTTATATTTCTTAGAATTTTGTCCCTTTCATTCAAAGGCATGTCCACGTGTACATTATACTGTTCAAAGGCATGTCCACGTGTACATTATACTGTTCAAAGGTAAATCATACCCGTTACAGGCCTGGAGTGGCCCAAAGGGTTCCAGGAAGTTAAGGTTCCCAGATTTTATGACAACGGCACAGGATGGTGGTAAGGTTGTCAGCCTTACGCACCGGCCGCCTTTACCCTCAGGAAATGCTCCTGGTACTCATTTCTCTTAGAGGCCGAGTCGACCCCAGGGCCATAGTGCGATCGGAAGGATTTTATGTTAATGATATCAGCTGGGATCGAACCAGCGACCTACCGATTTGTAGCACGGCACCTTAACCACTGTGCAACCGCGGTCCCTTATTATACTGTTTACTATGGCATACCTTAAAGTGTGTCTCATACAAAATAAAATTCTTAGGGCTACACAATAATAACACCAGTATTATCATGCAAACAATTAACTTCAGGCTCATAAATTTAATTAATCCAGTGCGACTACTGTGATCCAAGAAAATAAATACACTTTCCACACACAGAACTTTCTGCTTCACGTCGTATAAAAACTTACGGAATTATTCATCTACCCTAATTTTCGCGATTTCCAACCTTTTCCTTCTCGCTCCATCGTAGCCCAATATTTGACTTATATCCGTTGAATGCTCAGTAAAATGCGGTAGGTCTTTTACAAACTTCCGTTTGCACAATGAAGCACATGTTGAAATTCACACAGATAACATCCAGCAAGCACATGCAGAAAAGGCTTAGCAACTGCGAAGCAATCATGTGTCTCCTCCAATAGAGAGCAGGTACTTGAAATTGCTACTTCAAAGCCGTATCGACAGACTAGCGGCTCAGCTCGCTGTATGGGGAGCTGTTAAAAGATAAGAGCCACCGATTTCAATCCTGCTTCTGCCTCCTACAATTTTCGACCTTCGCGAATGTAAGTATAAAGTGTTGCATTCCCTCAATTTTCTTCGTATAAGCCAAACACGATATGGTGAACACGCGGCACGATACAATATTCTGCTGAACGCATTACAGAACAGGAAACATCTACAAATTTCCTCCAAAATTCCAAGGTTAATATGTACTGTTTTAGTCATACAAATAATGCGAAACTAATTGTAGCATATTAATAACTGTCCAACAAGATGCAACACAACGCAGTCTATTTATTATTCTGCAAGTTCACTCTACATGTTTCGGGTGCCAGCCACACCCATCATAAGGAGTACACAAAATTGTAACTACGGTCTCCGGTACTGGTCATATTTTTTGTGCAGCTGCCTCCCTCCAACGTGGCCAAGCTTGGCCACGTTGGAGGGAGGCAGCTGCACAGCACATCACAGCATGACCAGTACCGGAGGCTGTAGTTGGAGTTTCGTGTACTCCTGATGATGGATGTGGTTGGCACCCGAAACGTGTTGAGTGAACCTGCAGAATAATAAATAGACTGCTTTGTGTTACATCTCGTTGGACAATTATCAATATAGATCAACGATGCACGGAACCATAAACATAAAATAATTGTGGCATTTTTAGGGACTTTTCACCACCATATTCAAACAGGATCCTGTGGCCTCTTATCCAAAGAACTAGAGATAAATTGGCTGCAGCATAAAACTAATCACCCAATCGCACCTCTTGATGTCATCATGGCGTGGTGCTTACGAATACACTTAAGTTTACTCCTGCCTTTTTTAAACATCAGTTTGTGAACTAAACTGAGTTAACCATGCCCCCTTATAAAAGAGCGTATTTCTACGGAAAATCCGCCACAGGACACAAGCCTGTATGACTTCCATTCACTTTCCATCATTTCTCCATACGATCCAAACCTCATTCGCCATCTTCAATTAGGCACCCAACCAAGAGATTTCCATGCAATAATTCTACATGCATGTCTTGTCTCTCGATTAACCATAATGAAATGGACGGTAAAAATGTCTGAAGAAAATTTGGAATTGATAACTGCGTTCTTATGGGATATCACGCAGCGAATAGTAGCAATTCCTTACCGACGTTTCGAAACAATCTATCGCTCCCATCTTCAAGGGCCAAGCACCTTGGAGTAGTGTGGTTATCATATATATTACAGTTATAGTAATTATGAATGTGAGTGTTATGGCGTGGTCATGGAAGAAGATTACCTGTTCTAAAAAGGAGGAGGCTCCATTTTGTAGACTTATGTTCAGCCATGTTGTCGATATTGATTCCAATGGAAGTTTCAAAACCTTCTATGTGGAGCTTAAATGCAGTGCACCTATCTGTCACGTGTAAAACAACCAATAAATACTAACCTGAAATCGCCCCGGTTGATACCCCGAACCCAAAACCAGAAAATAAAAAGTAGGAATTAATTAAATTTCAAATAAAATATAAAAGAGAAGTCTCTTCTGCAAGGGTCCACTTGGATTCTTCAACCTTGAATACGGGACAGATAGGTTGTCCCGAAACGATGAAAAGGAATTGCCACCACTCGCTGCGTAATAGCCCAGAAGAAGGCAGTTCTCATATACTTCGCGACGGAAGCCTGAAGTCACGCAATGAGCTGCTGAAGTACACATGCAGGATAACAAGGCCTGGGCACGCAAAGACATAGTATTGGATTGGGGTCAGGGCACGAAGTGTTGACAAGTCACTTGCACTGTTTCATTCAACGATCTGTAATTCGTTTTCGTGGCATGACCCTGAACACAGAATTGGTTCACTGGGCTACCGTCACTTGCTAACCTGTCGTGTCACATGAAGAAGCTTAATTAAAAAATAAAAGCTACTGTTTCCCCGTGCTAAAGTCACTACTAAGCTAAGAAAGTACACGAGACAAAAGGGGGGGGGGGGGCAGAGGCCCAACCATTTTTAACCTCACCACTGGATGGGGGTGGGGGGTAAACGTAAGGATCCGGCCCCTTTTTTCCTGAAAAAGGCTTCCGGAAACACT
>Ga0123352_10004130_pt1 | contig 21293 bp, 13 predicted proteins | sample TergutLab28metaG_FD_89700 | JGI IMG/M metagenome (GOLD analysis project Ga0123352, IMG submission 89700) | Labiotermes labralis P1 segment gut microbial communities from Petit-Saut dam, French Guiana - Lab288 P1 | ecosystem: Host-associated > Arthropoda: Insects > Digestive system > Gut ...
AGTGAGGGAATGTAAAAGTAATGCTTTTTTACGAGGTGAAATAGTAAAAAAAAAAAGGGGGGTGGGGGGGGGGGGGTCTTAATGTGTAGGCATTGTGGTTCTATGAAAAAGCCAGCCCACATGGCATCACATCCCAAAGACCTGAATCTTCTGGCTACAGCTACTGATATTTCCTTTCAAAATGACAGTCCTTTCAGCATGACACAAGCTTGAAGTCATAGTTTTTAATATTACAGCATGATACTGTCTTATTCAAAAGTCAGTGGAACAGTGATCAAGTAATATTGTCTCAGTACCATGCCCACCTTAATGTGTTTCTTACAGTATGTGCACAAGTGCTTTGTCATTACGGCTCAAATTTATGAACCAAAGGCAAGACATGGCAGCAACATCTGTGCATATTTAATGTCATATGCCACATAATTAGTTTAGTTTAGTTTAGTTTTGCTTATTAGTCCAAAATAGTGGACTCATCAATTTCTAGCAATATACAAGAGGTGAGAAAGTCCAATAGCAAAGATCATAGTATTCTACAAATGATTTCAGAACCGCTTATATATATAGTGTAATAAAGTGTAAATTAGATACAGAGCTAATGAAGTTACATAATTACAAAGCTACAAATTCTTCCACTGAGTAAAAGGAATGCAGAAGAAAAAAAAGTGATTTCAAGTCCTTCTTAAAGGTCTTATAACTATCTATTTCTTTTATGTAACCAGGAAGTTTGTCATATAATTTCGTCCCCATATTTATGACACTTCTCTTATATAAATCACTATTGTGTGATTGGATGTGTATATCCATCTTTCTTCGTGTATTATGAGCATGGATATTTGAATTTAGATTTACACACTGGTGGTGTTCTCCATTATATATAGTGAAACCAAGGTGAGAATATTTAATTCTTTAAATAGCTGTCTGCAAGATGTTTAAGATCTAAACAGTTCATAACACACTAAAATGTACATTTCACCAGAATTTTTTCTCTAGAGGAATATTTTATGCAATGTAAAGCACTGCATTAGAACTAACTGAGAATGAAGTGTCATAAAAAAGTGTCAAATGAGAAACTTATTTTTATTGACAAGCAGTAACAAATACTCTCCTGATAGAACTGAATATGTTGACTAACATTATCAATATCAATAGAGAAATAAAATGATGTTACAATATGCAATGCATTCTAATACTTGTTGTAACCAACACGTCACATATAACACAGCACTGTTCGGTATGAACAATTTATATATGTGCTGAATGAATACTTCAGATCATTTGTATAAAATCAAGCTATTTAACCTAATCTTTCAACCATAGTGCTTATTTTCTACAACCCTGTAAGTGGCATACATGCTACATACAACAGGCTCTTCAGATGTGTGCTCTTATTACTTCCTTGTGGACAGCATGAACTGTTAACACTGTATGTAAAAAATGTGTTGTCTTATGTGTTATCTTTAATAACATCAACTATTATTAGAAATGCCATATCCAATTCCAGCATTTCATTTCATATCAACCTGTGTACCTCAAATGTCAGTGAACTGTGACCCAAACAGGAACTGACCCCCCACTGCTCAGGCTGGAGCCCATCATCATACACAATTGATTAACTCTCCTGCAATATAACGGCTTACCTAACAAACAACTTAACAAAACACTGAATACAGGGTTTACATATTACTTTGTAATTTTACACTTCACAAACGCATGAAGAGATGTAGAAAACAGTCAATTCATGAATTAACCTTTTGACGCCTAATGTCAACTATAGTAGTTGTACCGCACCGCTAACCTCTAAAGTTGCATTTTATATATTTATTCAACAAATATAGGTAATGAATATTTGAAACATGGTATATACTCTCCATTTTTTTTCTCTTCAAAATGCAGTTTGTTTCATAATTTTAACGTATTTGGTTCCTGTATTATTCACATTTTGTATGCAGGATGTGCTAAAATTAAAAAAAATAATTCCGGCGCCAAAAGGTTAATATACAGAATATCCCAGGACTTAAAGTTAATACTGCATAATCTAATTCCAGATGTAATTCTGAGTCAGAAATATTACACACACAGATCCAATTCACAATGTTTATTGGATTGTTATTTGTTGAAGTGTTGGGGATGCATGCAATTATGGACATGCAGCCAATATAGCATCAGTAGTATGTAAGATAGCACACAGTGCAGTGCCATGAGAAGTGTACTGTAAGAAGTAACTATGAAAATGCCGGTTTTCCATGAAGGATAACAATGATACACATTTTGTGAACAGGTTTTGCAATGGTAACACCAATGCTGCTATTAACGAACATCAGCAAAAATATCGTTGATGACAAATCCCTGACTTATGCATGGTCGCTAATGTTCACCAGCACCTGCGGAAAAAGGCTCCTTTCCAAGTGAAAACTGCAGTGCTGAATGTAAAGTATAATGAAATGTGGAGGAGCAGAAATACATTATGGATATAGTAAAGCAAAGTCCATGCACTGGGACATAAAGAATTTCCACCTGCTTCAGTGTTCTGTGAATGACAGTCAAGAGAACATTACATACAGGATTGTATCTGCACCATTATAAGCCCATTCAACATCTGAAGCATGCGGACATACGTAGCTGATTGGAATTTTGTCGTTGTATTAACGTTAACCCACAAATGTTTTGTAACATTTTGTTTACTGATGAGGTCCATTTTAATGACAATGAATTCAACACTACCAGGAATTCCAATATATTGGATCATGATAATCCATGTGGAACAGTCAAAAGTGAATACCAATACTGCTTTTCCCATCAATGTGTGATGTGGCACCATTGGTGAATCACTGGACCATATATCTTCCCACAAAGTCTAATAGGTGACATTTATGCTAAATTACTGCAACATATACTGCCTGCAATCCCTCTTCAAGAAGGTTCCACTATGAACATGACATCAGATGTCCTACCAGTATGATGTACAGTTCACTCATATCAGTCAGACTGTCATGCAGTATCTGAGTCAGCAACTTCCCGGTCATGGTGCTAAGCAGAATTGGCCACAATGGTCAATGTACATGACTCTGTTGGGTTAACATGTATGGGGATACATGAACACTGTGATGTATGCACGGTGACTTTCCAGTGAAGCAAGACACATGAAGTAAACTTCACTGCTTCATATGGTTAAACATTTCCAGTCCAAATGGTTCAGAAAATGTATCCAAACAGATGGAGGCCACATTGAACTACTAATCAATCAATAAATAATGTACTTCTTTCTTCTACTTTATTCAATTTATTGTACACATTCACAGCTCTGTAATTTTGCAAAGAGGATCCATGTACATGAGATTTCCGACTTAGAATTACAACTGAAATTAGATCCTCCTGTATTGATCTTAAGTCCAGTGACATTCTGTATAAGATGATATGATTGGCAAAAGAGTTCTGATTTGTACCAAATTACGGTGATAAGAACTGTAGATGGGAACTGGTATTATATACATTAAGAATGAGTGAAAATAACAGCATTAAAAAAATAACATTACAGAAATGAATTATGTAAATGTTGTATGTATATGGATGCTAATATCCCACAGCTCAGTGACCATGCCCATTTGGGGTACAGATTGAACTAGATACTAATGTCATGTCTGTAAAGGCATACGGCAATGCATACCTATAAAACGGCCCTCATTATGTATTTCTAGCTGCCATATACCAAACGGTTTCTCTCCCCAAGTATGGACGGACATAAAAGGCCAGGCCTGGAAGCCAGACCGTGAGACATCATGAGGACGACGAGCTAACAGGGTGGCACGGGTTCCAGCTGGGGATGTTAGATGGATTTGAAGATCACCTCTTCTGGCTGATGCAAGACTCACTTTAGCCTACAAGATAAAATCAAATTATTTTTACTCTTTACAAAACTGCCAATATTGCCTTTAAACTAACAAGGCATTTGCATCTGTTGCAGAAAAGTATATTTGTGGCTAAGCTGGAAGATAATCTACAATATTAGATTTATACCAGGTGTACTGATTATAGCCTCTGGGTACTCCCACCTCAGAAAAGAAGTAAATTACTCTTACCGTGTAGACAGTGATGAAATCTAACAACTGTAACAGGATAAACTGTAAAATAATTGCAAATTACACTAATGCTTGATATAAGTAACAAAAAGGAGAATATACTTGATACATTTTTAGAGTTGCAAACATACCTAGCTCTGACATGCAAATCAGTTTCATTATTACTGAATAAGAAGTATAATGAAAAGTATACATCACACACTGTATCTTCTGGATTACAACACACTTATTTCTATGCCCCCCCCCCCAGGAAATACTGTATAAAATATGCCTGTATCTTACAGTAAACACCTTCAATGCAACTCAGATTCTGGTGTTTGCTGGAGGGAAGAAACTGTGCAATTTCTGAAGAAATGTGGTATTAGTAAAGCACTGAATGGAGCAGTAATGCACTGAATGGAGCTGAAGATAACGTACTGTTAGAAAGAAAAGGAAAGTTCAGAGTTAATTACAAATGTGGTTACAGTACTGCAGATTTTAGAGGATTTTATGACACGAGGAAACTCTGCACTGCACTGTCAATTCATTGAAGAAATGTAAATAAAATACACAAAAATCTCACTATCAACTTAGATGCACAATATTTCTATGTATTATACAATGTTCCTATGTATTTTGACCATAAATCTCAGACATCTTCAGGGAGCTACAAGTTTGATCAATGTGTATGTGTACACTGTATATGGCAACTTGTCATTGATGACAAACACAAACTTGCACACACACACATTCACACACAATACACAACCTCACACACACACACACAAACTCACACAATGAAAAAATACAATGAAGACTGCTGCTATATAAATTGACAAGATATTAATAGGTAGATATAATGTTAAAAACTATTTTTAAAACTGGTCTTAAACAGTTATACATATTTAAAGTATTAAAATAATGCTCCATATCCAATAATCTGTGGTGATGGTATTAGTTCATCTGTTTAGATTGTATCAGAAATCCAATGTTGGTATGCACCATCAACGAACGTGCTATACTTTTAATTCTTATGACTTTTTTAGACCATGTTGTTAACAAACAGTGTTCAGCTTTATATCTACCTATTTACATATTGATTATTTATATACTGTCATCACTGTATTTTTATTATTTTAAGTATATGTATATATGCTGTAAATTATCTATGACAAGTTGCCTTATATGTTGTACATGTCAATCAAACTTGTTTCTCCCCAAAGATGGCCAAGACTGATGGCTGCAACATGTAGCAGCATTGTATAATAAACATAAATATTGTGAAACTAGTTGGTGATGAAATTTGTGTTAAATGGATTGTTGCATGGAAGATGTACAACATCAAAGATAGGTAAATAAAATATTTTCTACTTAAAATTACCTTCTACACTCTTGGCACATATTGTATTCCAGAATATACGGTTCATGTATAAGCTCCAGGCTTTCATGATGAGCACTGTTCCCTACTCACAGTCAGATCCCTGACATTTACCGTTTGAACATATAGTTGGTTCTGAACTGGTTTTCTGTCCTTTTCGAACAATGTCCAGTGCCTAATGACAGTATAACTACCAATCCCAACCAAGAGATATGTAGGAGCTGGATAGCTACCAGGAAACAGAAAACAATATGTAATGTTAACAAGTAGCTAAAGAGAACAATTCATTTTCTGTTGTGGAGGAGGTGGAGGGGTGCAAAATGATTTCTAAAAAAGTGGAATCCATTTCTTATACGTCCTTCCTTGGTTTTATCTTCAACCATGAACTTCTCTCTGCTCCTCTAGTAATTCTGCATCTTAGTATACACCCATTTCTCAAAACATTACCACATATATGCTGAAGTAATGTGTTATGTTTCAAGTTGTGGGAAAGGGACAGATTATACACAAAAAGCGGGGAAAGAGGGGAGAAAATTGGCTTTAGTTCATACCGTAATGTGGTCAACACTTTTACACAGAGTGACCAAGGAAAGCCAAAAAAACCAGTCACAGGCAGTAATCCTAGTTGAGACTTAAACCACTTGTTATTCATACACAGGAGGCCATGACCCAACATCATGCTGTTTGACCACAAAAGAAGGAGAAGAAAGTTTGCACACATAAAGCAGGCGTGGTTTAAGTACAAAAGAAAACCAGGCTTCATTTATTAATTTTATGTTCAAACATACGTTACATTTTACAAACAGATGCTCACCTGAACATGTTCAAGGACGTTAACACCAGCACATTCCTTCACATGCAGCTGAAGAGTTACATGACTCTTTGCTGGTATAAGTCTGCAATCATTACATGTATTAGTATTAACAGCATTCTTACTGAAAGAAAAAAGTGTTTCATACGACAAAAATACCTCAAATTAACACACAGAAGCTACTTCTAGCTGAGGTGAATTACTGTTCAGATAAATTATAAAGTGATCACAAAGCAAGAATTTCACACTTACACATTTTCTAGACTGGTTATTCAGTACAGGCCCATCATGGAACTCAGCATGCTACTGATAACACCTGACATTTTGTTCTGTCAAGTGTGTCAACCATTAATGTGACCATCAATGGAATGATACTAAGCCTACAAGTGAAATTTCCAGAAGGTTTTACATTTGTCTGTAATGGTAAATTTAACACCATGCTGTAAAATTATGAGACATTTGATTTTTGTCAAAAAACAATTTTGTAATTATCTGTGATTTATATCACATTTTCTGATATATGATTTTATTTGAGGGTTATTGCTATATTCAGATATGTATCTTAAGTGACTTTAAAGATAGTAACACTTGATTTGTTTAAATTCAGATTCCTTAAAAATTGACAAAATTGCTCTTTTCACTTATTATTATTCTACTTTATGTCCCACAGACACAAAATTAAGAAACATTCAATACATTCAAAATTTCAATATGGCAAGTATCTATATATTATTTATTTAGCCAGCTTTCTGCTTATTCATTTCTTTAGTTCAACCACATGATTTTCATCTGAGGAACAGTATGGATATCCATAAAAATGTCATACTTTTGGGTGTCAAATATGATTTGATGTGCCTTTAATATTGTTGCTTAGCTGCTTTATTCAGTTAAACCTGTCAATTTCAGACCAGATTTCTTTTGAACAAAATTATAAATAATTTATATATTACTTTTGCCAAAAACTAATGAGTAATAATCTTACTCTCTTAACCACTTTAATAGAAAATAAACTTTACCTGAAAAAAAAGTGCTTTTAAGATTAAAAACTGTTTTGAGATTTCAAATGACCTTTGTGCAATAAAAGGTCGCTCCACACTGGTTTAGATGGATTAGATAGTGTGTTATACACTTTTCTTTCCATGCCTTCTGGTAGCATGAACTAAACTAAAACTTACTTGTCTGCGTGTGGTGCAGAAACTTCACATTTATGCTGCTCTGGTACAGTCTTCCAATTTCGAGCCAGCTTCACCATTGCATAAGCATCCATAAGACCATAACCAAATGCATGGCTCACTGAAACCACAGAAGAAGAAGAAGAAGAAGAAGAAGAAGAAGAAGAAGAAGAAGAAGAAGAAGAAGAAGAAGAAGAAGAAAAAATTAGCTCAACAGCTAGCAATACTATAATAGTTCAATATGAGTTGTCATGAATAAATTTTCCTGAACAGTTCGGTACATTGCAGAGACATAGGACATGCCTATTTAAACCCCTCTTTTGTAAATAACTTCACACAATATGCCTCACTTTTACACACAAAGCTCTACTGATAAGTAGAGAAACAAGGACATGATTCTATTAAGTTTAGTTTTTAATTGATTTTGTATGAGGTTAATGAAGGCAGCAAGCACAGAGCAGTGTAACAGTTTTCATTCAGTTGACTACATGCAAAACTTAAGATGGAAATAAAAAATTGAATAAAATAAAAATCCAAGGGAACATAGAATTAATTAGGATCATGAAGAAGAAGAAGAAGATACAGCTGCAGTCTAAATGACACTCTACGGAGAATATGAGGTTACATACAGAAGCATAATTTCAACATATACAATTTCAGTTCAGCTGAGCACAAGATATTTTGACAAATGCTTGCAGTTATGGTTTCCATCAGTATTTCCAGCCATGGTATATGAAAGTAGAAGCATCCAGAAGATGGATTCTGATATTCCCAAATACCAAGCACAGGACATAGGCAAGAATAATGTCTGATTGAGGTAATACTGATATACAGCCTCACATTCTTTTCACAACTTTGTTAAAGGCAATATATCTGAACATAAAATATCAAATGAAATCTTGCTTATGACTGCCAATCTTGAATCTATTACAAGAAGATGGCTAGGTCCTCACAGAACAGAATGTATGTTATGAGCCTTCAGGAATAATGTTCATGATAAAGACATATGTGTTATGGTACGGTGATGCAAAGGAATTCCCCTGCTGCTTAATGCTAAAGTTCCTGGCTTTGTGGTTTTGTATGGAATTTCTGCTATGCAATGTTTTATACGGTAATGCCCATTCATATTGTTGATATGCATGCTCCTCACCATTAACATGGCTGACTTTAATGCAAACACAGTCCACAAGCAATGTCTCTAATGTGTATATATCATCGCAAATAGGTATGAACAACTAGAAATTAGACTCCATTACATACGTTTGTTGAAGGTGGTGGTGGTGGTGGTAATGATGATGATGTAGAGGAGGAGGAGTAGAAGGAGTCTAATGGGGGATGCAAAGTTTTACTTTTTTCCTAAGTAAAAATGGGGGTGAGGGGAATGAATTTGGGTAAAATATAACTGGATTTGGCTCACCATGGCATGAAGTTCTTATGCCTGAATCATGACAAATATTTAATTTACAGCAACTTTGGAATGAATATGCTAATGGAGTTTATGAGAGTTTAAAGATCCATAACTGTGCACTGAGAAATTAGATGTGGTGGTTAAAATCAAAATGTGGCCATCGTTAGGGAGATGTGTTACAAAGGATGGATACATCAAGAAATTACAAAAGTTTGTGAATTTTTTATCCATATTTTGAAGTTTAGTGTGCACTTTAAACCAAGAATTTTTAAAACTTAATACTTTACATCCACGCACTGGTTCACAAACTTCTGTAATATCTTGATATATCCATCCTCTGTTATACACATGTATGAGGTATACTATGTTTATAATATACTTTCATACACTTATGTGTATTGGTTGGTTTCAGCTATAATACCTAATTTTGTTTATAATTTTATTTGAATACTGTATAAATATGTGTACAAAATTAAAGGCAAAGCTGTTCCTGCATGCACAAAATGAAGACATACAGGGATTGGAGAAATAACTCCACTCTTAACCTCAGTTCTAGATGGAAGCAAGTGGTTAGCTTTATGCCACAGGTGCTTTACCAACACACAGAAAAGTCTTTTGCCTCTGCTGGGAATCTAACCATGGTGCCTCAGTAAAAATATGCCACTTGTACAAAATCGTAATAACTTACCATTTCTCCCCACGCCATTCACTTTCCAGTCTGAAGATTTTAGATTGGCGGGCCGTGCAGTACGCACCACAATATGCTGCATGTCTCGCCATGTGAGCTCTCTGTTTGATTCCAATGCCAGGGCACAGATACCAGCTGCCAAGGGTGCTGAGGCTGAAGTTCCAGTGTGACTGCTAGTGCACTGGTGGTGTAAATCTGTTGTCACAACCTGCAAATATACAAAATCAATCAATATTAGCAAGCATGTAAATACAAAATGATAAACCAAGGTTAATCATTGTATTGTACCAACAACTATTGTATTATGTAAGTAATATTTTCTTGGCTTGTTCCGTATCCAAGTTATTAATATGTTTTGGATTCGTATAAAGTAAATACAATTTCAAGTAACAATCTTCATGCACACTTTCCATGTATATTCTATAAGTGGACAGACTGTATTTCAGTGGGCATTTTAGTAATTACATATATTTCCATCATAAATCAATAAATTCTTCATGTCCATTGTGTTTTAAACAAACCTGTAAAAGTATTACGGTACTTCAAGGACTGTTTGTTTAGTTTTGTTTAAAATTTAATGTAAGTTTTAAATGTTGTTTCCAAAGCAAGAACAATCATTTTGTTCAGTGACCACTGAAATACCTAGGAACAAAACTGGGTATAACAGAAGCAGTGCATTCAAATGTAATCAAACATTCTCAAAACAGTATATCTATTTTACTATTCAATGCAAAACATACTGAAGTGCCTTATACCTGAATATGTCAAGCTCACTAATCGACATGTTCTAGCAGGCTGCAGTATCTGTCAGAATGGAAGTGGCTGTCTCGCATATCATAATTGACATGTGTAGGTGTAAATACACTACTGGCAGGTTTTGTATCACAGAAATATTGTATCTGACTTGAAAACTGCATGAGCCACACTGATTGTGTTACAGAGATTTTTACACATTTGAATGGGCCAAATGTCTGGAATAATTTTATTGTTTTTGCATACTGTTACTCTGCTATTTTTGCAGATGTGGACATCCAAATAACCATGTAAGACACTACCCTGATCATTGTGTTGAACAGTAAAATATGCTGTAAAATTTTAAGTGTTTAAGTAGTTTTGAATTAAACAGTACATTGCATGTGAAATGGTGAGAGAGATCAAAATTGTAAAGTTGTCATACGTTACACTCCAAACACACAGAGTTCTTCCTTTAGAGGACTTGATACATACTGTCACAGAACCATGCCAAAACATACTTTCTGTACATGCAATTCTCTTGTGAAACTGAATACCTGTTTCTCTCCAGAAGTCCCACTGCTGTATGTAGTTGCTAGAGTTGAGCTGCATGCTTCTGAGTACCAAGGAACATAACCATTCTCTGTTGCACTACTGATGGACAGAGTCCAGATAGAATTTGTGTAGCCATCACAGTTGCAATTATCATGATCACGACCTCCATTACCAGATGCCCATACAAATATCGAACCCTTTCCAGAGCGACCCTGTATCAACAAGTTAGAATACAAGTCAAATTTTATAAAAAAAGTCAGTAATGTATGAAAGTGTAATTAGGTACCATCAACATATATGTCCCATACCTTTCTTTGGAGGAGGAAACTTAATTTGGAAACACAACTAACCATCTTTCTTTGCTCACAGACACATCCCTTTGTTTCTTGTACTAAATTATTTACAATGAGTCTCTGAAATATAGGGCAGGCAATTCCAGAGATGACCTATAAGTGCTTACTTCCCATACATCCTCTCCATTTGTACTGGTACATCACCATTCTTACATATAATTTTCTCCACATTCTTGGAGCATTCTTTAAGTGATATACTTTGGCCAGATCCAAGGAAACTGCAGCTCATACACTTCAGCTAAGTCTAGGGAATCTTAATGTGATAAACTTTGGCCAAGTCCAACACTAATTTTGCTAATCAGGGAGTTACTTGCCACATATGTGCTCAATTCTCTTAACATGCATATACCCTTTGCACTATCAATCCTGTCTATTGATGTTACATAATTTGGTTTATCTTGGTAGAGGTTTTGGTTTTATTAATTTAGGTTAAGTTGCTTCAGGTCACACTGGCTTTGTTTGGATGTTTTCAGATCTAGTAATAATTGTTCAATCAAAACAGTACTAAATTGTTGCATTTCACAGACAAACATAACTGTTTTGAAGCAACAAGACTATGTATATTTACACTCCCAAATTTGTTACAAGGACTGTTACTTCAGAGCTTTCTTGTTAAGTGAACTGCAGCCAAAATGTATATGTCACTTATCACATCTTAGCTAATTGACGAGTATGCTCACTTCATGTTGTAAGGTGCAGAACACAATTAGGTTCCCCTATGATAGGGTAACATAACTCAACTCAACCTAACCTAACTTAACAAAAACACATTACATCAAACAATAATACTACTAACCTCATTTCAAAGTTTCTCTTTTGGGTTTCACACATTTTTTATAATGTTGGAAATTACATACATACAGTTAACCATACTGCATCCACCATCAGAACTACTAATATGAAATAGACACTACCAAGAATGTATTTGATGAGTAAAATTGGAAGAAAAATGGCTGACAAGGGTAAATGAGTACTTTTACAGCATTAACAATAAGGTACCACTTACAGTATGAGTAGAAATATTTTCACTACTTTTGTTTATTAATCCTTACTATGCCTAGTACAATGAATATTAGATAACTTTATTTTATTATGCACTAAATTCAAGATAAGGAACAAAAAACTGGCATCATGTGTGCATTATATAACATATTCATTGATAAAATGAACTGCAACTTTAATCTATTCTTGGTATATAGCTTATGTATCTGTAAGTGTTCATGTATGAGTGCACATGTGTGGGTCTACATAAGACCTCAAAATACTCCATCTTTGGCATATTTTTTAAATGTATAAAATATCACTCTACAAGAAATATTACTTTAAAAGTAATGACTCGTGGCAAGGAAGTACCCGTGGATGTGTTACAAATTGATACAGTACTTGAAATGTAAAAAAAGAGTATTTACTTCAGTTTCAGTTGGGTACACCAATTTACAAAAGATATGTTGGTTAGGCTGTATGTATTATGAACTTTGGTTGGGTCAGATATTAATCTTTTTTATAAATTGTTTATGCAATTTTTCTGTCTTGTAATATATAAGGCTGTAAATATAAATTGAGATCTAATTTTGATTTTACTTCAGAAAGACTCAGGATACTTAAAAAACACTTTAAAATTGTACCATTATCTCCAACTCTTCAAGCATCAGGTCTTGCTGGATTAATTACATAGGGAGATACTGTAAGAAGAACAAAGAATACACATGCTAAAGGACATAATTATAAATGACTGTATGGAATAATATTTATCAGAACTGCTGCTGCCATTAAAACAACTGAAATGCTCTATTCAGTTGCATGCAGCCTCAGTGTGGTCTGCCAAACAGCACCATTAACAGTGCCAAATGTTACTAGTGTGTCAGTGACTCAAATCTTCTGGCAATGGACAGTTCGTTTAAACCGAAGATAAGATATAAAAACAAGGAGCAGTTTTAGACGAAGACTGCCAAAGAAACAAGTAACAGTTGTAGAATTAGTTCTGGATTTGGAAAAGTAATCATTTTTACAGAAATTCTACAATTCCATAGGACCACAATTACTGAATGTACAAAATAATGTTTTCAGCCATTTATTCTGTTCCATATTTAAAGAAAACCATAAAATAAATGACACATTCATTAAGGCTATGAAAACAATCCTTTACTATTTCTCTTTCCAGTATATTTCTCACATTCCTAACACAGAAATTCACTGTTTTGCACTATGATAAAATTGTGCATATCAGATTTAAATGTTGATTACTGTTATCACCAAAGACAAATTTGACCACGCTTGGTGTGAGTTCAGTCCATTGCAGGTCCCCACAACCAGTATCTCTATGACCTGTTTTTACTTAATTCTCCCATAGACATGTCTAAGTGGTCTGTCGCAATGTAACCTTTTTCTGTTCAGTACTAAAGGGCACTCTTGTCAGTTGTTCAGATTATACCATACAGATGTGAATGGCTGGATGATGCACTGAATAATTTTAGGAAAAGATGTGGAAGAAAGTCGCCATGGCAATTTTAAGGTACTTTTCCAGGATTTGCCTGAAGAGAGTCAGGGAAACCACAAAAACTGTCAATCACAATAAATGGTATCAGAGCTAAGATTTTAATCCAGGATCACCTGAGTATTTTTTTATAAATATCTTCACTACATAAGTTTCTTTATCCTCCTGTTACATCACATATTTCATATCAAAATGCTTTTACATCACTTTGTTTTCAGGTAACATTTGTATTGCTCTTTACTGAGAGTGATATAACAAGTTTTATGATAATACAGTACAATTGGTGTACACTATACATTCCAAAATATAAAACAAGCTTTTTTCCTAATTAACATCTGATAAAAAAGGCTCACCTTATAATCATGGATACAACAAAGCACTTCACCAGGAAACATATATATATCACACTGTTACAAAGTGACTCATGTATCATGTTAGCAGAATGTAGCTGAAATATGTATTATCTCAGAATTATGACAAACAGCATGGGCTTAGAGAGTCTTGTGGTAAGGTTACAGTGTTCCAGGATTATGGTAGCATGTACGTCTGTAGACAAGTAACAGTACTTTGGAGAACAGATTCCTTCTGCTTTCAGGGTAAAAAAATAAGTCCAGTGCGGTAATCACAGAAAGGATGTCCAGTATTAAGACCAAGTTCCTTCCTGTACCCATCTTTAAAAGAACAGTTCTTTTGATGGCCACGAGTGTTTCTATTGGCGCACCTGTAGTCCTGGTCTGGTCCTTCATTTCCTATATCATGTACCAAGTTACCCCACTACATTTGCTCCTCTGTGCTTAATATGAATGAAGCAAATTCTTCCCAAACACTGATGCGTATCTTACACACTACATGGCATCAAATCTCAGAAAATCATAAACATGTGCTAAACAATGACTACACAAAATATGACAAAACTGGGTTGTTGGAGCTTTTGCAAGAGCTTTAATTATGGGGTGGGGTCACCCTACTCTACTCAGGCAAATACCATACATCATATTCATGAAACAAAAGAAAATTTACAGACGAACAAATTGAACAAGAGATGCCAGCTGACATTTAATACTGGTTTCTAACCTTTGTAACACCTTCATTGAAAGCCCTTGTGGCCAGTTCTCCTGGACCATCCACTGTCTTTCCATCATCATCTGGTCCCCAGGAGGCACTGTAAATATCGATATGCTGCGGATTGAGGCTCAGAGATCTGGCTTCCACTGCATCAGTAACGTCTCCATCCAGCATCCTCACACCTGCGCATTGACAGTGATGAGACTACAGACTACAGACTGTACTCAGCACAGACCATTACACTATGTGGACATTACAGCTACAACATTTCTGCCACCCTAGAAACAGAAAGCACTGAATTTGGGAATTCGAATGTCATCTAGGAAAATTTTCTGAATTGGCCTTCATCATCAGGTCCAATTTAATATATGCCTGGGCCCAATGAAAGAGTAAATTTGGGGCCCTGTCTACGTGTAGCCCTAAACAGACAATGCAGACAGAACACTGTGAGAACTGACATACAAAAATATATGATGTAAATTTTTTTCCCTCTTTAGGCCCCGAATGCATACGTTTGACACACAGTCCGAGATGTAACCAGTCAGCACCTACAGCCGCACAGATCATGATAGCCTTTTACAGGCACTACCCTTCATCACAGTCATGCAGGCGACACACATGGCTTAAGAATTCAGGAACTGACAGAGCTCGAGAAATTCGAATGCTCTATGAAAGTCATGAAAGCAGATCGCAAATATTGAATGCCCACGAGGCCTAGCCGTGTTTTAGGTGATTAATTCAGGGGCCTCAGACATTTTTAGAGCTGGATTATGTTCAGAACACTCACCTGCATATAAAGGACTGTAACACGTATGATGTTCTTCATCCCATTGTTTTACGAAACTATGTAAACTGCTAAGACGCGACCTTGCGTCCAAAGATAAATTTTATGATAATTATATATCAAAAACAAGTGTTGAGATTATTTCTTGGGCTGTTTTATGGTTATTACACAAAATTCACAGGCAGACGGAACTGAGGAAACCCGGAAAGAATCGAGTTCAGCACATCCCAGGCAGGATTCGAACACAGAACTGCAAGACTCGCATTACACGTGCTATATCCAGTGCAGTAACATGAATAATTAAAAAGGAAGACAAGAAAGCGAATATGCATAGAGAAAATTAGAGGGAAATCAATAATTACATAACGGCAGAAACACTATGAAAGTCACAGACAGTGACAAACAATGAAATAAGGTAAGTGACTTTCCCGTTCCGTGAGAAAGTTCGCCGTAACCGTTCGACAAATTTCCCGACGTGAGAATGAAGCGGGCAGTCTAAACAGCAGTCTGCAGGTTAACCGTATTTTTTCCTGCCAGGCAATGGCCACAATTACGTTCCTGGCTGAATCATGTCAGTACAATTTCATATCGACTGGCTATACAGGTAGATCTTAGGCAACTTCGACGTTGCGACCTTCTGAAAGAACCTCCTTACCTTATGAAACATAAACGACTTTAGAAGACTGGGATAAAATGGAGAGATAACACAGAATTTTACACAATTCATAATAAGAACATTCTCCCTTGCTCAAGATAATGTTGCTCACCTGCACAGCGTCAGTAGCTTTACTTAACATTCGTGACGACGGTGGCAGAAAGTATACATATCCTGCCAAAAACATGAGTTTCTATCGCTACATGACCTTCTGTCCACTAGTTGCCGATTGTCAGGTGTCTCGTTTATAACAAACCCGAAGTCAAATTGATGCGCAGCTCTGATTACACAGACCATTAAAGAAAAGAAAATCTGTATTCTCTAATACCCCCCAACACGCGACTGCATTTCAGAACAGTGTATTTTTAACTGGAATACATCGGTTACGACAATGGGTACCGTGTCTTTCCCGGGGGTAAAGCGCGCGGGGAGTGGCGTTGACCACCCACCCCGAGGTTAAAGAAAGAGTAGAGCTCTACCTCTACTCCACCTCTGTGCCTTCGTGGCCTGTTATAGGGTGAACTTAACCTTTACCTTGTAACCTAACCAAGCTTATCAGTCGTTTCGCATGTCTTAATCTCAGGGAATCTACGTGTTCTAAGTAGCAAAACGGGAATAAATAACTGCCACCATAAAATATTCTTCGTATTATTTCACCAGATTATTAACGTTTACAGATGTCTGCATGTATGGAGGCGCCGTTGAAAATCTATGCACTACTAGCCTCGATATCACGTACACAACTTCTCACATCCTGGGTAGAAAACGGACTACTTGCTTACGTTAATGTTTCAAACTCGCACATTTCAAATCCATCTCCCCTTAAATATGCTTACTCTTCCCAATTGGCTAACTGTTTAAATCCCACACTGCCTAATAAAATCAACAGTCAACATTTGAAATCTTTGTTTCTGTTGGCTCACGTAACGCTGCTCCCGTATCGTACTAGCATAATCTTACTGGTCTTCTCTCTCTCTCTCTCTGTCACCCTCTCGCTCTCTCTAACCCTCTAAAAGTAAAGTGCACCCTTGTACAGGCACTGAGGCTCTGTACAGGCCGTACGGCCCACAGGGGAAGTAGAGGCATAGCTCTACCCTTTCTTGACCACGGCACTAGAAGGGGGTGAGAGGTCAGCGTCACGACCCGGCCGCTTTTTACCCCCGGGAAAGACCCGGTACACATTGTACAGGAGGCTGGGTGGGCCCCAGGGCCGGTCTGGACAGGTGCGGAAAATCTCGCCCCCACCGGGATTCGATACCCGGACCGTCCAGCCCGTAGCCAGTCGCTATACCGACTATGCTAACCGGCCCACTCTATCCCTGTAAGCTGCTATACAAATCCGTTACACTCGCCATTCCACCCAAACTAAATTATTAATTAAAATAAATCCATCCAATCTATCAAATATATAACTTTAACTACAACGGTTATACCCTGTTATATCGGTTACAGGTCACAAACAATGGACGGTCGGCTTTCCCTACCGCAATTGTCAAGGTCAACTGTAAACTCCTCAGTCAGTTTGAGTAGTATCTACTTGGTCTGAGAGGGTTACATGATGTCTACATGAATGATTAATATTCTCACGTCACGAGATATACTGCTCAGGTGGAAATGAGCACTCGTATCGAGCAGATGTAGCTCAAGTTAGATGACACAATGTACTCACCACCGACACTAGCGCCAAAAGCGACGCCGACGGCACAAAAGGAATTGTTAGCGGTGGCGGCAACTTCACCGGCGCATCGCGTCCCGTGGCGATTAGAGTCTATCAGGTCGTAACGAGGCATCGGGTCCTCGTCGTGGTTGTTCACGTCGTAACTCGCTTGCGGATCCTGCAAAGACAACAAACTGTCAACTCAACCGTCCTTCAACGAACAGATATAATCTTTGCAGAAACAAATGAGCTTTCTCATGACCCCCCTGCAGAACAAACCCAACTATACTTCAACAACGTACTACAAGGGTGCACAAATTTTCGAAAAATAGGAGCCACCTCAAAATTCTAGGAACCGCAAGGGTGACACGAAGCAAGTTTCATAACGAGGACCAATAAATATTAGGTGCCACCTTATAAAATTTTGTAGCTGGGGGAACTCGCCCCGTGGTTTTAGTACCCCAGATCTATATACATCTCTGCAGAATCAATTCAGCTGTCCATCAGACAGTGTAACTTTAAGGCTAAAATAGGCGTACGGTTCACTGAGGAGCTCAGCGGATATCCATGTATATCTGTGGTCAAAGGCACAGAGGAGAAAGCGAGTTCTGTTAAACATATATATGTACGTACACACACACACACACACACACACACACACACACACACACACAGACATACTACAGGAAAGTAAGGTATGATGGAACAACAGTTTCTCTTGAATAACTCCATAAACGTCTATTAAACAAAAGGACACCAATATTTAATTACAAAATTTATGTTCTTTAAGATTATTGTTCGCCGCAACATAGTGCCATTATCATTCGAAAATTATTGTTTCTTAAAACAGATGTTTAGTGACGGCAATAAGAAATCCGGAGTATAGGTGACGCACAAAATGTTGCTTTCTTAGTTTCGTTGGCTAAATGAAGTTCAAAATATGGTTTAATCTTGTACTTTCAAATCGTGTGTGTTCTGGAACAGAAAACCAGCGTAATATTCCACATTTTTTTTATAAACTTTCGAGATTTTTCGCTGCTTTGCGCCACCGAGGAGAAGAAAAATTATGCAAATCCTTATTGCCAGTCCATTACACAACACCATAATTTATATTTTACACTCTTCAAGTTAATTTGCTTATTCCTTTCAGACTGATTATTGTATATAATGGAAACAGAAATCTTCGACCCCAAAACTGATAGCAACATAACACACGCTACGTGACGTCACAAAGGACTTCTACTTACACCCCTTTACTTTATTTGCCACTGCCGGTATTGTCCTCAATACAACAGCTGTTAACCTTCAAGCGAATTGTATGTCATGTAACGTGTAATTTCTTGCTTGAATATTTGAAAATATCTATTATCCAGTATTAAGCTTTATTCTATTAGTTATTTAACGACTGTACCAATAGTTCATATGACGTACCGTCGAGTGCACAAAACGAACAGTGAAGAATAAACTGGAATGTACACGGAAGTGGTTATGGCCTAATTTGTGGAGACGGATTAGAAGGACCGAGGGGAACGACGCCAGATCTCAGTCAAGATAGCCTGTCTCGTGTCCAAGATTTGAAAAGGGGGCCTCTTTTGTAAGAAATAAGAGTTTTTCCAACTTAACCGGGAAGTTAGGCCAACTTGAAATGCATATATATTAAGAAATATGCTGAGCCGATTGTTAAGTGAAATGAAATTTTATGTGCAAGTCACGGCTTTCTGGTTTGTTTTATGACGCTGTATCTCGCACTTTCCTGTGACGAAGAGTAGGAATACATGTGAGAGGTTATTTAGAAGAGATATGGAATAAACCGGCCTTTCCTCGCAAGTCACTAACCACGGTTTGCTTGGAAGAACACAGGAAAACAACATAAAGTGAATGACGGCAGCCGGTGTCGCGACCAAAATTCTTCTTCTTCTTCGTAGATGACACTACAGTCCAATGTGCACCTTCGTCTCCTTAATGAACTTCCCCCAGTAAATTCTGTTTTATCACCTCTCTTTCCAGTTTGTAATTTTACATTTATTAATATCTCTTTTTACACAGTTCCACCACCTGTTTTTTGGTCGTCCTCTTCGCCGACTTCCCTGAGGATTACTGTTGAATAATTGAATTACTTTTCTTTTACTATGCATTTTATTAACACGACCTATCCAATACAACCGACTTATTGTGACAAATCTAAATCTCCAAACAGCTACATAAATTCCATATTATATCGCTTCCTCCAATTTTCATTTACTTTAATTCCCCCAAAATATTCTTCCTAAAACTCTTCTTTCAAAAGTAGCCAGCTGCTTAGTAATATCTTTATTCAATGTCTAAGACACTTCCAAGGGTCACCTACAAAAATTCCGCGCTACTAAGCATTTATTGTTTCTTTTAAGTGACCAGCATACCGTAATTATCTTCAAACTGTAACCCAGCTGCAACGTAAGAACTTCATAAATTTGGGTTTTGGTAAGCAGTCCATGCACTGAATAAACCACAAATTCCCTTGACTTGTTGTGTGTATGTGTACGCATTTAATACACACGTACATATTGTAAAATCTTATGAAATGTATAATATAATTAATTGACGGTGTTAATATGGTGTGCTGAAATCAGCATATAAGCAAACAAAAGTAAAAGTGAAAAGTATCAGAAAGTTATGCTATTTTATTTTGTAGCACTGAGACTTTCGAATATAAAATTTCCAAAATGTAGGTAATATCAAAACGCAATTTAAAGTAATTTTTTGCTTTCAACTTTTGTTGAAAGAAGCCTTAACACTTGCCTGTCACACTGCAGGAAGAAAACGCCATTGACAGTAAATATTCAAAAAGCTGCAAATGAATTGTGACTTACGTGAAAGAAAATGCGAATCTCTGGTGCGCTATGTCTTCTCGAATTTTTACTGTTTGTAACTCACACAACTCATCCGATTTTATGAGCATCTGATCATTCTATGCAAGAACTCATTTTGATTTTTTGTTTCACGGACTACCCCTTTGATAAGCGTAGAGAATAAAACCAACTAGATGCTACTGAATACTTTTATTGCATTTATAATCTGCTCAACATGTTTCGGGTAATTATATGCTCATCATCAGGAGCTCCATACTATACTTGTGTTATTGCTACATATGGCGTGTAATGCTTTGCTTGCTGGTGGACGGCTGTTAGAAGCAGAGCAGCAAGCTATGAGTCCGGGATGAGGGAAATTTTGCGACTCGCAAAATTTCCCTCATCCCGGACGCAAAGCCTGCTGCTCTGCTCCCAACAGCCGACCACCAGCAACCAAGGCATTACACACCACATGCGGCAATAACACAAGTATAGTCTCGAGCTGCTGATGATGGGCATATAAGTGCCCGAAACTTGTTGAGCAGATTATAAGTGCAATAAAGCATTCAGTAGCATCTAGTTGGTTTCTTCTCTACGCTTATACAATAACACAAGTATAGTCTCGAGCTCCTGATGACGGGCATATAATTGCCTGAAA
>Ga0123352_10004131_pt1 | contig 21292 bp, 14 predicted proteins | sample TergutLab28metaG_FD_89700 | JGI IMG/M metagenome (GOLD analysis project Ga0123352, IMG submission 89700) | Labiotermes labralis P1 segment gut microbial communities from Petit-Saut dam, French Guiana - Lab288 P1 | ecosystem: Host-associated > Arthropoda: Insects > Digestive system > Gut ...
ATTTGCAAAAACCCCCCCCCCCCCGGCCCCTCTTACATAGCCCAGTATAACGCCCTTGAAATCTTTTGCCGGCCGTTTCCTTGGGTCACAAATGCTACCGACTCAAAACTGTCCAGATCTAGGCCAGGCTGTGCCTGATTTTCCTGCTCAGTCGCGCTGATTATTCTCACCTAAACTTCATCACTTCCCATTATTCGCTTTTGACTCTCTCAGTTGTGTCGATTTTGCGATTTTTTTGGCACTTACATGTAGCACGCATGAGGGATGAGAGAAATGCATATGCACTGAAAATGTTGTTTTAAACTGGCGAGGTAACGGACCATTTGGAAGAAACGAGTCAAGTTTCACACCCATACAAATGAAAAGCCATCTTTATCCAGTAGACCGATACAACTGAACAGTTACAATCTTTACTGATAATCGAATATTTAAACATTGCTACATGTTTGGGCCTTATCGGCCATACTCAGGTCTAACATCTAACAATAAAAGATTAACCTTAAGGCCAGGGGTACACAACTTTAAAAAAAATCTAGAAGCCACCTCGAAACTGTAGGCGCCATGAGGGCCACATGAAGCAGTTTTCATACTGATTGAATCCACGAACATTAGGCACCAACTACTAAATCTATTTGCCACGGCAACCTGGCGCCCGAGATTTGTGCACCCGTGCCTAAGAATATTAATGTATTTGCATAAATTGTACCTTGTTGGCCGTATTAACTGATTAAATTACAATAAACTGTGATCGTGTATGTCAAGTTCAATCTTAATATTTTTGGATAGCACACTGTATGACCAAACATTTGTGTTTCCCTGAGTTCAGTGTGCCCCTACCACCCTCATAGCCTATCTTTCTAACTCATTTTTAATATTATCCTCACATATTCTCCTGCGATCGGTCGCTCTTCCTTTCAATTTTTCCAACCAATTTTTTTTTTTTACATAGTTCTCGTCTATGCCACGCCCTCTGAAACGGCATAAATACACTTTACCCAAACACACCCTTATGACACCGAACCCCAGAAATCTTGTTTAAACCCCCTCCATCCCTCATGCATCAAGACAATTGCCATGCAATTCCCACGCAATATTAGAAGATGTCACAGGACCACTACCAACTTATTCTTCCCAACTTCTGTTTACAAACACAAGGTCTGTAGACACTAACACCCCAATTTTTTTTTTTCGTACATTGTCTGTATACGCGTGCGTAAGCTTGTACCGCCTAGCACTTATGATTGGTCGAGGCTTGGCGCAGGATTCATCCTATTGGATGCTAGTGATATCGTGTCATTTAGTGGAACGTGGTGGTGGGAGGAAAGCTTTTTGAGGGGAAGGGGAATATGCAAGCACGAGCCAGGCAGACTGCTAGTCTAGCAGAAGGTCGACGAACGTAGAAGCGAGTGGATGTGTTTTGTAAACTGTGAAGTAACGTCACACTGACGGAACATTGTGCACACGTTGTTGTCTCTTGAACACTACAACTAAACAAAAATAGCCTGAGAGATGGCTATACCATTCAATCTACCACGAAATCAAGACACCGAAGAAAATTACGAGGCTCTTGATCAACTCTTCGAACAGCTGTTCGAAATCGTACGACAAATCATACTGCGTCGAGGAGGCGGGCGGCTCGCCGAGAATTTCCATCTACCGGTGATACAGCCTAGAAGTAAGTGACCAGTACTTTAATATACCGATTTCATTATTGTCGTAACAGTGAATCTTTAACTGAATAAGAAACTGTGAAATATCTAAACATGGTTTAGCCGACAGACGTCAGAAGTGTGGTTTTGTGCGAGGAAACAGTTCGCAATGCTTTCATTCTAACGTGCTCTAACAGGTTTGGTGGAAGTATTACACAACGCTATCTCTTTATCCCAGCAGGTGTTCCCTTCTTTCATAAAAAAGTGTGATTAAAAAAAAAAGTGGTTTCGCGATCGTCAGTGAAACCAAAAGTTGCGATTTTGCGCGAAAAAAAAAATGTAACGAATTGTTACATGTAACAAGTTTGGTGAAAGGTAAAGTTACAGTATCACTCATTCGCTATTTTCCATATTAGAATGTTTCTGAATAACACCTGTGAATCCGTCGTGGTTTAGGCAACAGTGTGTGCTGTATGTCGTACCATGTGGGATGATGTGCGATAACACGATTCATTGTTCGTTCTCAGTGATGTTAATTCGTTCCTTGCAAGTGACCTGTACGAATACTGTTATATTTTTTCAACGATATGTAAGCGATCGTTGTGTGTCAATGAACTGCTATGCCGTTCGCTAGAGTGCGTGGTGTCGTAACCCTGGTGCAATTAATACAGGTGCAGTCAGATACTTAACGGTGATCTTTATGGTCCCGCCCAGAGTTATCTGACCGTTTTCAAGGTCTAGCTAATTTGCGTTGTGCAAAGTGCTACGGGACGTGATGCAACAGGCCTGAAGACGCTATGTGGGTCAATGATCTGGCAGCCTCACCTTCGGCTGTACTTTCTGTGTCGGTCGAAGTTAGTGCTCTTGTTCTCCGTGATGACTGAGCGAAATTAACGAGGTGCGCTCTGTCGGTCCGCGTAGCTCCGAGAAGTATTACATGAATTTAGACTAAATTTGGCGTGAACATTCTACACCAAGTGAGTGAGTGTTATTTCGTTCGTGTCGATTCAGTTAAGACATTATACACGTTATCCCGATTTTCTTTTATTTCTGAATAAACCGCTAATCTCATAAAAACACTTAACAGGACATAAAACGTAGACCTATTTATGGCCTAAAACTTTTACTTGAAACTTTTTTCGGTTTGATGAATATTTAACGAGATATTACTTACTTACTCCTTGGTTCTACAACCCTCTGAAGGCCTTGACCTCAATAATTACGGATGTCCATTCTTCCCTATCAGCTGCCTTCTATCGCCACCTCTTAACATTCATCTCCTGCATATCCTTCTCCACATCTTCCAACTATCTCATTCTAGGCATTTCTTTTCTTCTTTTTCCCTTCGGTTTATTCTCAAGTATTTCCTTCACTGTCCTTCCCTGATCCATTCTTACTGCATGTCCAGTCTGTTACAGTCTCTTCATTTTAACATCTACTACGATGTCTAATAATTTATATAGCTCCCTCAGTCTCTGATCAGTTCTTATTCTCCACATTCCTTGCTCTGTACCGCGGTCCATGCACTATTCTTAATATTTCCCTCTCTCACGTACCCAGTCTGTTCATATCCATCTCAGCCACATCCCATGTTTCACTCCCAAACACTGCAACTGGTTTCACCATCGTTTTATATAAATGTTAACTGATGTTTAGTAAAATATAAGGGGAAATATTTTCTGAACGCCCAAGTACTGAGAGTTTGGGGTTTGTGTCTGCGGTAACTCGAACTGCATGGCTGCACAGAACGCATGACGTCCACGCTGTCATTAATTTTGAACCCGAATTCACCTGCTGTGGCCAAAATTATACCTAAAAATCCTCATACACATTAACTGGTGTAGATAAACGATGTCGTTTGTTTCTGCGCTTGCTTGATATATCTTAATTTTTATTGTTAGGGAGAAATCGCGAGAGATTTTATCGAAGACTTGTTGTTACAGGTGCAACAATAGTGCTGGTGTAGTTGATAGGCCTATCTCGTTGTTTAGCATTTAAAGTGCTGACATAGCAAGGCGGATGTTTGTTGATATCAGATTGTACTGTAGCGGACTGTGCATGTGTACTGCGCTGTATGTGAGACAGTTAGTTCTCTGGAAGGCGGATTTTATTCGTTTTTAAGTACACGTGACGTGAAGCATGCAAATAAGTTTTCTTTTTTAACTTCGACATTACGGAAAGCAATAAAGAATATTCTCCGACTGTATATATTTTCTAAACAATAGAGTAATTTGAGTTAACTTAACAGATGTTGACGACATTTCAGATGCCCCGATGAAGCGCGTGCTCTTCGCAAGTCGATAGGAATCGCTAAACACAGCAAGATAGCGCTAAATCGGAAAACGTTCTGAATTGACGTCTGTAGTGCAATATCAGCGATGTTGATGATTAACGTGGCTTGTCACTGTATGTCGCTATTTGTCACCAACTATAAATACTTTTATATTGAGTAACACTTCACCTGCGGTAACGAATCTTGCTGTAGATACAGTGACGTAACGCGAGGATCCATTCGGTACTCAGCCACTCGTCACCGCCGAATATCCAGGAATAAAAAGTTCACTTGTCTCTAGTTTCAACGTTAAGTGACTCAGTGACTGTTATTTATTACGCTCCTAATCCGTAAGTTTGTACATAGAAATGGTGGGGCACGCAGCACGCTGTATTGAAAAAAAAAATACAGTACTTGTTGCGGACATGTTCAGTATATGCGTCGCGTTTACCTCAGCACATCTTCGTCGGAAGCGTCAGACTTGACAAATATTGGTCGGGCAAGTGTTCGTAAATTTGAAAATCCTGTCGTACTGCAAGGATGACATTCTGATGCACTTTATACGTATGTTGAATGAACACATTAAGGAATTTTGAGAGTATGTGAACTGTGTTAGGTTGGTGTACGGATGGGTGTGATATTCGTTAATGCGGGCGCGCTTAGACGGCAAGACGCGGTGTGGCTGAGGCTGCCGCGCGGTGCTGCCGGCGACGGCACGCGCCTCCGCCCGGTAGCTGACTCCACTCGTGGGCCGGTCGCCGTTCGAGCGATCTGCAGCGCGGTGTATCTGTCACTACGATAGATACTCAAGTTACAACAGCGACTGGTTCGCGTTCTGGGGATTCCTTGGTCGTGTCTTTTCTCTTGGTTTAACCGGCGCTGAGACGAACCCTTCAGATCCCAGTGATCACTGTATATACCGCCAGGTTTAACATTCAGCAATCCTACGTTCTGCCCACGCAGTGTATTTGTGTGTTTTGTGTGGTTCTGAGATCAAACAGCGATTGTTTTGCATCTCATGTTTTGTATCAATTTCGTGTATGCAATCATTGCAAAGTTCCACATCTCTTACTGCATTCCGCGGTTGCATGTCGTCACCCGTTATTTTCATTCGCACAGCACGATGGCAGCTCTTAGTACAGCCGAAACATGTAGCTGTTGATATATTTTTTAAACATACGCTGTGTTGACTGATTATTTGTTGGTTGTATTGAGCTAAAACACAGCGGGTTGAATTGTAATTCTTTAAGCAAACATTGTTAACGTAATTTGCGTAATACTGGAGACCAAGTGTGTTTTACGGAAGGTACGAACTTTTTTTTTCTAATGGAAGCATCACGATGTGCTTATAAACGGAATATAATATTAAATAGTGTACATCAGCACAGCCACTTTATTACCGAATGTAATTTTGAGGCTACATGTTTCGACTATAGATTAGTCATCTTCAGGCCTATTTTTGTCAACTGAGTCACGCATCTTGTGACTCAGTTGGCAAAAATAGGCCTGAAGATGACTAATCTATAGTCGAAACATGTAGCCTCAAAATTACATTCGGTAATAAAGTGGCTGTGCTGATGTACACTATTTAATATTATAGTGCGAACTTTGCTGTTAAATAGCGTGTGGATGAATCTCAGGCCCTCAGACGGTTCATGTGCCTGAGTTCCGATGGTATAGCAACAGGCACTGTTTGCACGGATAATCGCGTTGACTCAGAGAGTAGCCTGTTATACATATTATCTTATCTGGTCGTTTCAGGTAACCTTGACATCTTATTAATAACTTCGAATTGTGACACAGTTTTGACGATTCATTTTTGTTTCAACACATCCGGGTTCGGCTCAAGGCAGTCTGTTGAGCGAGGCACTGCACCTTGGCACTAATGTCGTAGATAACTTGATACAGAAAGAATTGTTTTTAAATACGAATATTAAAAACTGTGTGGCGTTGTACAAATGTACAGTTAACGTAGGCGCTTGGAGGAACAACGGCCATAGCAAGTGCGTTTTAATTTAGACACTGACAAATCAGTTACGCTGTTTACTGTTGGCTGTACTTTACGAACTCCCCCAAGCGTAGTACGAGATAACTGGCTTGAAAGTTGTACTCCTTCTAGTCTGATTATGTCTGGTGTTCAAGGTCGGTGAGGGAAATGTAACCCGTCATCTGTCCGCTGTTGAAATGGCTGTAATGACTGTGAGGTACCGTGGAACTGCGCGTAAATCACGGGAGAAGGGTCCTTCCTATAGATGTGCTAAAAATAAGACATAAAGGGCTAAATTCCCAGGTGTAAGTAGTAGGATAATATTAAAATGCATCTTCGGGAAGTTGGATAGGGGGACATGGACTGGATCGAGGTGGCTTAGGATAGGGACAGGTGGCGGGCACTTGTGAGTGCGGTAATGAACCTTCGGGTTCTATAAAATGCCGGGAATTTCTTGACTAGCTGCAAACCAGTTAGCTTCTCAAGAAGGGCTCTGCTCCATGGAGTAAGTAAAGGGCTCAGTTTTTTACGAAATTAGCAGAGAACACAGGAGTGAATCGCAAAATAAGTAGGCGCAATGTATTCTGGTAGATAAGTGCTGACATTTCGGATGAGCATATATCCATTACCGGAGTTGGTGACCTGTGCGTCTGCTGAGCCGCATGAATCCAGTACACGCCCCCAAACGATTTCTTGAAAATCCGTTTTAATATTATCCTTTCGTGTATGCCTGAATCTTCCAATTGCTCTCTTTCCGTCATGTTTCCGAACCAAAACACTATGCACCTCGCCGCTCCCCATACGTGCTACCTGTCCCGCCCATCTGACGTTTGTTACGGCGTTCCATGCGATGTGAAAACCCGGCATACCCTCATCTGAACAACACCCTCCACAAAAACTAGCAAACCTTTAACACTATCCAAGTGTTCTTTCGTTAGGATTAACCTGCATGGCGTTAGGGCAAGCTCCGTGATGCAGCCTGATAAGAAACACAACAGACAGACCTAGTATAAGTTTATACAATATTTATTACCAAATTGTTGCACAAGGTTTATTTTTGTTAATTACTGCAATAATTAATAACAAATGTAAATTTTGTGCAACAATTTGGCAACAGATATCTGTATATGTAATACAGTTTCACGGAAAATGTTAACTATTAAACCAGTATTCGTTATACTGGTGTGTGGTCTGTGATAAATACGGTGGATACAATATTTCCGTCTTGTGGAACGTGGCGACGTGTAGTTCGGCAAAAACTTACGGACGTTTAGGAGGAACGTCTGTAAAACATTACCAAACTTCACGGCGTCACATAGCAGAGTGCTGTGTTCATAGTCACCGCTGTAGGAAACTCCACAGTCTCGCACGGTCTGTAGGTCTGTAACTAAGTGACCGATGTACGTACAGACCAACATGAGACCTGTCGGATAAATAACGGGTTTAGTGCTTAAGAAGCCAAGTAAAACAAAAATTAGCGTTAGGAAGAGAAATGTAAATTACGTCGTACCACGGTACACAGGCCTGCGTCACAGTTCCAGCCACGAAACTTGAAAATACGAAAAGTCGGACAGAAAAATAGCTTTCCAGGTACGGGACTCACTGAGAGAATTTCCAGAATTATTAAATATACGCAGTAAACTGTTTATGCGCGTAATTCATTGCCGAATCTTAAAGTCTGTGGTGTAAATCATCATCATTTTACGTACTTAAAAACAATGTAGGATGATGCAATTGCAAAATTAATAGAATCAGGCCATGTTTACGGCATTTAAAGTTCACGCAGCTCTGCCGATATGTTGCTTCATATGACTTGTATCCCCCCCCCTCACACCCCCACCCCATATCTTACGGTATCTCAATCTCCTGCACAAGCTCGTTTATCAGTAACCTGTTCCTACAGGTCTGATACGTCACGTGTCTATCTGGGAGAATCAAACATCTCACCACGTGTCAGTGATTCACTGTTCGTTTTGCTCTCCAATTTGCTTACAACTGAGCGTTTGTTTGTCAACACACAATACCTCTATGTTTAATCTTCTCATAACAGAGTAAAGGTGGCAACAATTGGCGCTCGTGTCCTTATATAACGCCGTAGAAGAGAGACACCGTTAGCCAACAACAACAACAACCCATTGCTAGCAGCTGTAAACATTCAATATACCGTAGGTGAAAACGTTGTCACGTAGCCTGTCTTACAGCAGCTCCATATTCTCTTCCAAATCGAGGTCCCAGACATTTGCGATAATGCTTTCTCTTTAATTTTCCACCATCTTATCATTTCATCAAGGTCATCAAGTAGCTGCTTGCTTCTTCTTCCTCATCTTCCCGTCCCTTCTACTCTTCGTTCACCAACGCGTTTTATAAGGCATTTCTTACGCAAGATGTGAACAAGCAAGTCAGGCCTCGTTCGTTTTAGGCGCGTTCACAAAATTGCGAAAAGCGACTATTAGCTTCGTCATGTCTGTCCGTCTGTAAACTGTCCGCACGAAACAAATCTTCTCCCACTGGACGGATTTTCATGAACTTGATATTTGTGTATTTCTAGAAAATTTATCGAGAGCATTCAAGTTTAACACCTGATGTAATGTATAATTTATGTGGAGACCGATATACATTTTTGGTCATACCACGCTCAGGCTTCTTAGAATGAGAAATGACGCAAAGAAAGGTTGCAGAGAAAATCAAAACACACATTTCGTGTTAATTTTTTTCCCCCGAATATCATGCCGTTTAAGAGATAATGTGGGGGTAATAAATGGCAGTGTCAGACAGGTCAAAGATGACAACATAATACGGCGCATACACTTAGCTTGATGGATAACCAAGGCTACAGACACTTACCCAGAATATGTAATACTTATTGCTTTTCTACTGTAACAGTGGTTTATTCGAACGTGCGTCATTATTACGTACATTGGCTGTCTTGTTGGATGTTTGATGTTCCTTTCCTTCCGTTTCGCGACGCTCTCAAATTTATTTGCTAAGTCTAAAAGTAAGCTGAATTTCTTACGGTAAGAAAAGCAAGTGTTTTCCGAACAAAAAGAAAATGTAGTTACATTTTCTAGTTATAATTAGACAAGCTGGCTTTGTTTATGTGTTCTCAAACAGGAGGGAAAGGTAAAAGGTAAAGTGCACCTTTGTACAGGCACTGGGGCTGTGTACAGGCCGTACGGCCCATAGGGGGAGTAGAGGTATAGCTCTACTCTTTCTTGACCACGGCACTAGAAGGGAGTGAGGGGTCAGCGTCACGCCCCGGCCGCTATTCGCCCCCGGGAAAGACCCGGTACCCATTGTACAGGAGGCTGGGTGGGCCCCAGGGTCGGTCTGGACAAGTGCGGAAAATCTCGCCCCCCACCGGGATTCGATCCCCGGACCGTCCAGCCCGTAGCCAGTTGCTATACCGGCTGAGCTACAGGGCCCCAAATAGGAAGGAAGGTGACTTGAAATGGGATCCGGCCGTATAGTCCGTTGCCTCTGTTTTAATTCCATTGGTGATGGAGGAATATTTTGCATTGAAATTACGCATATTATTGAAAGCTGCTGCTTCTATCAGTGTGCATGTTTATTGTGATGTCCAGGGGCGGTGAACTTATTGATAAGAGAATAGCTATTGTCCTTAATTTTTATTATCTGAAACTGTAATTACAAAGATCATGTCAGAAGTTATTAAATTCCATTGTTTACTATATGTACCATCCGGTTTAACATTCAGTAATTCTTTGTTCTGCCCACACAGTGTATTTGTGTGTTTTGTGTGGATCTGAGAACAAACAGCGATTATTTCCCTGTACTTCATTAACTGACTGGGTTTTGTAACAGAGACGGAGTGTTTACTGCGCGGTACGGACTGGACCTTCTGTTTATAATTCAGGTTAAATTTTATCTTTAAAACATCTGCATTAATATAGTGCATTTTACTGTTCAGAATGTTTGACAAATAAAATTTTAAAAACCTTTATATGTCGCCACGCAAAATTCAGACGACCACTAACAGGTCAAATTGCCATCGCTCAAAGCCGCTGCGAAGCATTTTGCTTTAGCTTTACAATCTTTTGGGATGTCTCCGTTTGATGCACGTGTACCAACGTTTCGTAGTGATTTGCTGCCTTCATCTTTAGGGTAGAAGGTCCCCGGACGTTTTGAATTTGCGTTTCCTCCGAAACCTTGATACCTGTTCACCAGATGACACGGTGCCACGTTCCACAATACCGTAACCTCAACACTCGCCGTTGTAAGAACCACTTAGCATCACTTCACACCTGCCATAATTTCATTTGCGTTCGTTTAAACCAACTGCAGTTCGTCGTGCATAGTAGTGCCCGGTTGCAACCACAACCTTCTCGAGCCACGTGGTTACACACAGACTCTTGTCATGACGTAGTCAAGGTCCAGCCTAGTGCTCCCCGGTTACCACTTAGTCATGTAACGCTGGTCATCAACTTCTAGGTGTCTCCCACTGATGTTACCTGCGATTCTAAATCTTCTGTTCGACACTCGTCATTTACCTACTTATTTAAGTAAATTCATGTAATAAATCCGTCGTGATGCTCCATACCAAACACCTTCGTTTTTAAAACGAACAAAAAATATATCCATCCATACAGCAGTAAAAAAAAAATTTATAGTCCACCTCACAGAAAACACCGCGTCTCCATTGTAGACACCAGACGGTTAATGCCGTTTGTGGGGGAGAAAAAATCTGTGCTTGATGTGAGAATATCTTAAGATGTTTCTTTCGCTGATAATTTCACACCAGAACGACTACTACTTTAAATCGAGATATCTCGTGCGTAACATAGAAAGGTTTTAAAAGCAACCAGAAATCTTGTTTAGTTTGCCTTCATTGTGTAGGGTCCGAGGTTATGTTCTCGGTGCGAACACAGTTTACCTAGAAGCTGTAATCCATAACGAAGCGGAACCCCTTTGTGTGTTAGTTCCCAGAATTTTTCACCCTTCGACGATTCGTCTCAAGTGCTTGTATAATTCGCAACACGTAACTGATCGCTTTCATTCCATCCTATTGTGAAAATTACACACACGGCCTCCGCCGCCAAGGTCTATTTTCGCTCAGCATTGCATACAGGTACGCAAACAGTAACACCTTTAGCGATAAAACTGCACGTGCTGTTGGTGTTCGCAGGGAATACCTGTGGTTTCATCACTACCAGTTCTTACCGTAGCATCAGGTGATTCTCGTCCGCCCATGACCTTTTCCTGGTTGTTGAGAGAAACAGTCAGGTGCTGCCATCTCTCGTTGTCCAGTAGAGTTACGTCATGACTAACCCGAGCGCCCGTCACACTCTGTCCCTGTCTGCGGTGCAGTGCCTTTGTTTGCCGTAGGAAAAACCTTGTGTCACCTGTTAATTGTGTCTTTAGAGTGAGTTACTAGGCTGTTTATGCGTTTCGAAGTGCTTCTCAAACCATCCATCTAACAAGAATAACACATAAACGTATTCCATGTTTATTATTCGCTATTCTATACATGCCCATAATAAGCTGACAGTTGCTAACAGTTATTTCAACAGAGTGCTTCATAAGGGATAGTTGCGAATATGTCTCGCTTCTTATGGATCTCCAAGGGCCACAGTCAACACTGTAGGCACTGTGGGTCATGACGCCTTTCGGGGGCTGGGTAGCCCAGATGGTATAGTGACTAGGCTACGAGTTTCACAAGCCCGGATGTCGATTCCGGCCAGGGTAGGGACTGCGGTATCCTACAGCTTCCGGAACGGTTCTGGGGTCCAGCCAGCCTCCTATCCAATGGGAAACGTGGGTGAGGGGGATAAGGGGTGACCAGTCAATTCCATCTGTGAGTCTCAACTGCGCTGTGCCTAATTAAGCGCAGTAACCTCTGTTGAACAGACCTACAAAAGTAAGGCAGACCGCTTGTCTGAATACAGAAAGCATTTAAGCCATTAAAGACAAAAGTTAACGTGAATTGTATTTAAATATACAATCCGTACCGCGCAGTAAACACCCTCCGTCTCGGTTGTAAAGCATTCAGTTAATGCTGTACAGGGAAATAATCGCTGATTGTCCTGAGGTCCATACAAAACAAACGCACTGTGTGGGAATAACGTGAAATTGTTTAACTTGAACCTCGTTGTACAAATAGTAATCACTGGGACTGAAACGGTTATGTTATGGCAGTGGGGTAAGAATGAGTCCATCGGTAATGCAGCATACTTTATCGGCTCCTGACGACTGGTGTCTATGGAGCATTGGCGGAATGATACCTGACGGGTAAAGGCACCAAGTGCTTGGAGAAGACAGTGCGGCTGTGAGCGCTACTGGATCACCCTGGGATTGAACTCTGACTTCGCTGGTGAGAAGCCGGCCACTTTTCACAGTAGCTATACAGTCATGCGCCATTTAACGACGGGGATACGTTCTGAGAAATTCGTCGTTGTGCGAACGTCATAGAGTGTACTTACACGAACCTAGATAGTTCAGCGTACTACACGCCTAGGCTATATATAGCCTATTGCTCCTAGGCCACAAGCCTATACAGCATATTACTGTACTGAATACTGTAGACAATTGTAACACGATGGTATTATTATGTAATATTTGGGACCACTGTCGTATATGCGGTCCGTCGTTATGCGGCGCATGACTGTACAACGAAGTGGTGGGACAGTAAATTGTGGCTCTGAAGTCGTTCAGCTGTGAAGTTAGTTGCAACCAGCGACACTGTGTTGTTTTTTTCACCGGTGCCACGCAGTGCGTAGAGACAGTTCCGGGAAAGCGCGATTCCCACAGTTCATCTATTTATCCTCTTTTAAAATGAAAGAATATGAATCAACTCTTTTTTTAAGTCGTGTTTGGGAGTGACTGTAACCACCTATGAAGGACCGTCGAACCGTAATCAAGTCCAGAGCAGACATGGATACTCAAGTCGGTCGCCGGCCGGTCTGGCGCCACCGTACCGGCAAGTGTGTATATTCGTTCTCGCCACAACGACCACCGGGCTTCTTCCCCTTCTTACCGTCCGCCCCCGAAATACTTCCCCGGCCACGGCTGCTTGACTTCCCGGCAAAACTTCTCCTCGCTTCCCCCTTAAATCCACCAGCTGATCGCTTGCTCCACGGGCTGTTTACAAATCTCCCGGCGAGTGACCGGTCACTTGCCCACGAGCGTAACCTCACCGCCCCCTCCACTCTTCTGTTCACGCTCAGCCCCTCCTGCCCTGTTATATCGAAGAGGACCCGAGTTCATGGCCGATGGCGGTCAGTGCTGTTTGTGTGTTGTGTGTATAATCTTGCAGGCTTACTGCGACGTGTTCGGGTGGTGGGTATAGTAGCTGCATGCGTCTTCCGTAGCTAACGTGCTCAGCGTCCTCAAGTGAGTTTGTAGACTTGTACGAACAGGTTGGCAAGTGCCATGGGAGCGAACTGCCGAACGACACCGTATGAATGTTTTACTAACACTTAACAAGATACGAAGGCACATCGCGCGGAATATTAAAGCTGTCTGGACGTGTGAATCGACACGGTTGTATCTACAGCTCTTTGTTGGGGTTGTGTGACAATATATTTAGGGTTATCATGGCGGTATTAAGCCTACGGCCTCACGGAATGTGACGCCATGTAGTTAGGTAGATACCGAAGCTTCGGAAGAAACTACTGCCTCCATCTTTAGGGTAAAATGCAATTGTAATGTAGTAGCTTATGCATTTAGTTGTAATCACATTTTCTAACACAGCTTGGGGAAAATTAAGGTCTATTTTATTGTTAATATTAGTGTTATAAGCTAGTCACATAATTTGCTAGTACAGTGCAGTGCTCCTTTCGTCACAGTTTGAATCACAGATCGCGATACAATGATATATTAATTACTGTAATTATTGCGTATTAAAACCTGAAGTTGGAAGCAGCTCAGGTGTTCTGTATGACATGGTAAAAGTTGTTTTTTTTTGTCACAAATTTGAATTAAGTAAAGCTGTAATGGCGTTACGTAACGTAGTCACGCATACTCTGAAGGCTACCAGCCACTACTTCCGGATCAGCAGGCGGCAACACTGCATATTGCAGCGTTACGTCATCAAATGGACGCTGAAGAGGCAGTCGTCCTTCTGGTTGCTGTGCAGGGAATGTAAGCACAATTCTGGGTACATCCCCTGCCGAATTCAAGACAAACACGTGACTTGTTTTGAACCGTGTGTAGCAACCGAACTTTTTTTTTTTACTATTTTCGAATATCTCTCGGCCGTTTTGAAATACCGCTTCGGAATATCAGGGACGAAATAATATTTCGGGATCGGACACATATGAGAAGATGCGTGGCTGGCTGCAACCTCGCGGGAAGTTCCGGTTAATCTGTTCATATTGGCTACTTCGTTCAAAGCATTTTAATTCTGTTGTAAATTACTGCGGCATTTCTTTCATTTGCTAATGTTATGAACATGGCGACGAATGGCAGAAAAGACAGCGAGTATGGACTGTGGAAATTTCTACTGCTACTACTACTGATGATGATGATGATGATGATAATAATAATAATAATAATAATAATAATAATAATATAGTGTATTGTCCAGGAAGTAGTTCCGTGTCTTCTTTTAGATGTTAAAATTATGTCGATAGTAAAACAAACGTGATGATTTGTTACAATGACAGCTTTCGTCTGTACGTAACCCTGTATCAAGCATTAGCTTTCAAGGTTAAACTTTATGCGCACCACCCTGTAGCAGTGTTAGCGCTGTTCAACGACAAGGTCTCAGCTGCATTAACTTCAACGTGTTCAAGGCCATGTGCACAATCATGCGGTGCAATTAATCTCTTTAGCGGTGACTCTGGGAATTAAACCAGTGATCTCCAACCTGTGGTTCGCGGACCTTTCACGGAGCACAACAAATTGCCCTGCTTACTGGATTTATTCAAGGACGCTGCCAGTATTTCAAAATATGTAGCACATATACGGGGTGTTTAATGTACTGGAAAGAATGTGGAGTGAGTGAAGCGACTGTAGTCACATTTTAAATACAGGGTGTATTTTTATCCCGTCTCGGAACACGGCAGCTCACATGGTATGTCCAGGCGGATGCAGGTCTATACGATAAATATGCTGTGCTCGGTCATACGACAAAGTGACACACTGTATACTATCTCGACGTTTGCTTGGAGGGACTGAGGAAAACCACTCAGCGCTACATCGCACCTTCAGTGAGGCACACAAAATGAGTCCGTGGGATTGTGAGAAAAAAAGTAGGTGGATCTGATTACAGATGGCTTTACATATATTATCTTAGGATAAATCACGAAGAAAGCTGGATAAATCATGAAGGACGCTGAACATCTGTATTGACGCTGTATCAAATGTAGGCATGTTTGTTAGGAGTACTTTTTAATGAGAGTTTTATTAGACTTCAGTGAATTTGGAAGTGTTGGAAATGATAAGGTAATGACCTTGACAATTACTGTACTTGCATTCGCGTGGAAGTAACTGGAAAACACAAAGAGGAAGTGCAGCAGTGTACTGATTTAGAGCGATTCGTGATACGTTAACAGTTATTCAGTTTCTCTAAAACTTACGACCACAACATCCTGTAAGATTATTCGTTGTGCTTCTCAGTCTCTGCATGTGAAGTGCTGCAGACTGGCCCACCACGAAGAAAAATGACAGCTTCCTCAAACTTCTCTCTAATTCGTCATTCGCTGGCACAACCCTACCATTCAGCACTATCGCCGACAGCCCTACAGACGCCTCACGGCTGCCAATGTCATGTCGCCATGTAACATTTTTTTCGGTGGAATTTGGTACCTCCATCTTCATGGTAAACAACTGTGTCTACCTTAAAATGCATGCGGCAGGTTACTCCGAACACGTTGACCTTTACCTACCAAACTACACATACATACGATCGTAAACTTAATGTATGATATATATATATATATATAATCTTAATCTGGATCTTTAAATATGCAAGAACCAATAGAAATCATTGTTTTTTTTTCACTGTATAAAGCTCCCTGATGATGGTTCCCTTGTGATCCGAAACATGTTGGAGCAATTTTAAATATTTTTAAATATTTTTATAATAATTCTAATTGTATCTACGAATTATATATTTGTGCATCTGTTGGATGATAGAGTATTTTAGAAGTCATTGTTCATTACACAAATATTTGTAAGAACAAAGGCTGGAATTATTTACTGTATTGTAGGCTTCCAGTCTGTTGCCCAACGCGCCGTGTCGGATATACACACAAACAAATTATTTCCAATCTTTGTGCGGGAGCAGTTACGTTCATCAATAAACACTTTTTTTCGTGTTGATGAAATGCGAAATACATTTTATATTGCCGGACATTTCATTTCCTTCCAGACAGTCAGCAATTCATGTCACGGCCGTTTCTCCATGAAGACTGCTGATTAAAGAGTGCCTTATCTGCGAACACTACAGGTTAATTTTAATGTTTTGTTGGCCGTGCATCGTGATATATCCATGCAATAAAAATCAACACGATGCACTATTTAGTTTCAATTTATTTCAATAATTAACCTCTACATGTTTCGAGCAGGCTTAATACTTATCATCAGGAGGTAAGGTAAATCAGTCCCATTAGAGGCCCAGGTGCCCAGACGTTTCCAGGAAGTTAAGGTTCCCAGATTGCGTGACAATGGCCCAGAATGGTGGTAAGGTTGTAAGCCTTACGCACCGGCCGTTTTTACCCCCAGGAAATACTCCTGGTACTCCTTTCTGTTAGAGGCTGAGTCGACCCCAGGGCCATAGTGCGATCGGAAGGATTATGTCAATGAAAAATTCCAATGACACCATATGGAATCGAACCAGCGACCTTCCGATTTGTAGCACAGCACCTTAATCACTGTGCTACCGCGGTCCCCCTCATCAGGAGGTACTATTCTGTATATACAGCAGTTCATATATGTCATATGTCTATGTTGACTAGCTGTTGCGCGCGACAGCCAGGCAACATAAACATAAAGTTGATGGGTGGTCCCCTGATCCGGTGTGAATATTTTGGACAACAGATGTCTTGCCACTTCCAGGAATAGGGCCACAAATCCTCCGTTGTACGGCCAGTAACTTGGTCACTGTACCAAATGAGCTGTCCCAGCTCCCTTTTCCGTGTAGGCTAAAGTTTTATTTCGCATAAACTACTACTATTTAACCGCGGTCAGTCAGTTGCAGTACACTGAGACCGCAACGCATTTCAAACGGCGTGGCGACCAGATAGGAAGACAGTCGTATTCTATTTCCTTTCCTTACCAGCAAGCAGTTTTTGACGCTTCAAAATCCTTGAGAACTCGCTAACATCGGGAACTGCTGCAAATGGCCTTGCGGTGGGTACGTTTTTTCGCAGGCAACTTGTGCATCATGTGCAGTTATAGGCTTCTCTGTCCTTCTCTGTCTCCCGTGCTGTAGTATACGTTCCTTCTCTTTCCAATCAGCCAGCAGCTGTGAGTAGTAACAGCTAACAGCACAGCTGAGTCACGAGTTTGTATCTGGGCGCAGTGCAACACCGAGCTATGGGACATATCTCGGTTGCCTTCTCGATCGGCCATACGTCATTGTTCTTCAGAGAAAAAGTGATACGGGAAACAATAGATAATGAAGCAAGATAGCTATAGTGTGGTGCGTCACTGTGGTGATGTATGGGCCATCTGCAGTGTGTATATGTGACCACCAGCCATTCTCGATCGCTCGCAGAAGCTACCACAGTGGGATTATCTACCTGACGATGGAAGAAAAACCGCGGACCGAAACGTGTGATTTAACAAAACTGGAAGGATGGAAACATATTTAGGCCTCACGTCAGTACTGTAGATTTACAATGTCACAACATTACCGGAAGTCAAATCGTTAGTACCGGCTTCTCAGAGAGTAGATCCACTTTCATCGCCAGGGTGACCCGTATGGGATTTGTGGCGGACAAAGCGCCATTCTGACAGTTCTTCCCTCCAGCACATAGATTCTCCCGCACCAGATATGATTCCCGCAATGTTCTATTATCGTCAGGAGCCGGTACAGTTAACGCCATATCAAGGGAGTCAAGTCTTGTCGCACCCCGAGAAAGCCACCTGATAACGGAAATTTGATTTCAAATGTCGCTGAGGGCAGAAAGGTGGGGCAACGCAGCACACTATCGCCAAGTGTTTACTGGGAAAAACGCCATCGGTTACACGGAACCTGCCTAAAATGAACGGTCAGGAACAGTCGACATAACTAAGTGTATAAGTATTTATTGTTGCAAGGCATTTGGACGTATTAACAGGTCATCATTAGGATAAAATATATTTGTGTATAAGACAGAAAAAATATATAAATTGCAAATTATGTATACCTTGTTATGTATTTATACAGAAATGTATTGTAGCCTGATGATGACCTGAAAAGTTTAAACCATACTGCAACAATAAATGCATATACACTAAATATTATGTTCTGTTGACCGTGCATCCCTGTACAATCTTTTTCATATGAAGCCAACTAGGTGCACACTATTTCTTAGTATATTTATTTCAACTTCTCTACATGTTTCGGGCAACTATGTGCCCATCATCAGGAGAACCTACCGCATCTGCTCTGTGGAACAGACAGCCACCCATACACAGTGAAAAAATACCAGTGTCGCATAGTTGCGGTAGGTTCTCCTGATGATGGGCACATAGTTGCCCGAAACATGTAGAGAAGTTGAAATAAATATACTAAGAAATAGTGTGCACCTAGTTGGCTTCATTTGAAAAAGCATAGACACTTAGTTGTGCCGACTGTTAATTGCGTGGTTATTAATTTGAAACACAACCGGCTGTCCAACCTTTGAAACACAACGGGCTGTCCAACCTTCGAAAAAAACTACGTATTGTTAAAGATCCAAGAATCCGGTCCTTTTCCAGATTATCGTTTACAAATTTACATTTCGTAATTATTGTTATTCTTCAGGAGAATCTGAAAAACATTTTATACTTGTTTAGTGCAGTGGCTAATAACCCGGATATTTCAGAATTGTGTAGCAGTTCGCATTACGCCCGGTACGGACGCCACACCACCAGTGGGTACACCTCGCCACTTCAGCCTAACATTTGAACCCTTTCGCCGTACTGACTAGCTTACTCTAACTTCAGCGGCGTAACAAGAGCAGCGCCCGTTGTCCTATACACTAACAGACAACCACTTGTCAGATCAGCTAGGAAGAACTGCCTTGTGTCACAGAAGAGAAGCTCGAACCGATCCGGATGGCCAGACAGCAGGAGAAGTTAGTTCAGGAAACGGGAACTGAATTCAACAGGATAAAAGACGTGGGGCAGTATTTCAAGGTGATTCCTCCCTCTTGTGTTTAATGTACAAAGTCACCAAGTTCGTAATTGTGTGATTTTAACATGTTTAATGCCTTATTATTGTAATACCGCGATTATTGTGTTGGTACTTGCAAACCTTTGTATGTACATCGGATTCCGTGAATGGCTCCCTGGCACTGAAACATCTAGGAATTTTATATTTTTTATGTATAATTTTTAGTCGTCGTTTGTGCATTTGATGGTTACTCTGATTACCACTAAGATGACTTACAATCCGCCAAACACGACATATATTCTTTATACGCACAAGCAGCTACATGTTTCGGCTACACCAAGAACTGCCATCGGGATGTACACAAAAGACAGAAAGTAAAGTTTACAGCTGCTTTTCTCTAGGTTGACATCTGAGTCTTTAAAAATGTTTTAATTTTCTGGGTGAGTGTAAGTGAGGGGATCGAGTAAACAAGGATCCTGTTTTGCAGGTGTGTTCAACTGCAAATCTCACGTCATACGTCAACGGATCAGGTTGCGAAACTCAGATTAGACGTAAACTCGCAGCAAGGAAAGATGGGTCATATGAGGCGTAGTTGACAGGCTAAACCTGTCCGGGGAAACAGTGGAAGGCATGGACAGCAGTAGCAATCAGAGATCGGGTTATTTGTTACGTGTAAAAGCAATGCATACGGTGTTTTATTTCCAAAGTTATGCAAGAAACTCTAAATTACGCACTTAAATACGTGTACCGTGGTGCTGATAAGTCCTTAGCCCGACCACGAAGGAAACAAGCTCGGAAGCGTGTCAGGGACGCGCGCGATTTCAACAACATCGAGACGCGAGCTGTCATCATTTTTTTCCTCTGCAAGGCAAGGTGTCGAAGGTAATTCACGTCATTAGCGTGTCTCTTTTCTGGTCGGGCTAAGGACTTATCAGCACCCCTGTATTGATAGCGCATTAAAACTGAAACACTTGGCGGTAGAAGAAAATAAGTTTTGCATTACGTGTTGAGCCGTCTCTTGTACTTTGTGACATTCTTAGTTGATTCGGGATGGCTCTTAGTGAAATGTGAAAACTGGAATTGTAAATTTAGAATAAACTTTCACAGGAACTGCCCAGGTTAAAATAAAAGGTAAATCAGTCCCATTACAGGCCCGAGGTGTCCAGAGGGTTCCAGGAAGTTAAGGTTCCCAGATTACATGACAGCGGCACAGGATGGTGGTAGATTGTCAGCCTTAAGCACCGGCCGTTTTTTACCCCCAGGAAATACTCCTGGTACTCATTTCTGTTAGAGGCTGGGTCGACCCCAGGGCCATAGTGCGGCCGGAAGGATTATGTCAATGAAAAATTCCAATGACACCATCTGGAATCGAACCAGCGACCTTCCGATTTGTAGCGCAGCAGCTTAACCACTGAGCCACGGCGGTCCTCCAGTGCCCACTTTCGGCAGGTTTAATAAACGCAACAGTGTGGAACTTTATACATCGGTAGCGTGTTGGTGTTACGTGCTGATGACGTCACTTTCCCTTAAAACGACGCTGTCATCGTGTTTCGGAAGCTGAACTTGGCCAGTCTCTCGTCATGTCGCCCAAGTCCAATGTAACTGTTAAACGTTTCCTCTCTCCACGAAGGTCAGAACTGCATTTCCTTAATACGTGCAGGCGTTCTTGTTACGTAAGCTGTTGTTGCACTGACATTGTTCACGGCCACCACCTATGTACCAAGGATGCACGGGCTTAACAGTGGTGCATGCGATACATGCGGGTTTTGTTCATAGCAGGTCACGGTGCGTCAGACTACGTCAGAACACGTGATCTTGCCATATTCACAGGATGCTGTTTATAGTGATGGGGCGGAAGATTTGGCCAAGCAAAAAAAAATCGCGACTTTAAGTCAGCTTTCAGTGTTAATAATTGTCCAACGAGATGCAACACAATGCAGTCTATTTATATTTATTATTCTGCAAGTTCACTCCACATGTTTCGGGTGTCAACCACACCCATCATCAGGAGTACACAAAACTATAACTACAGCCTCCGGTAATGTGCAGCTACCTCCCTCCAACGTGGCCAAGCTTGGCCACGTTGGAGGGAGGTAGCTGCACATTACCGGAGGCTGTAGTTA
>Ga0123352_10004135_pt1 | contig 21281 bp, 12 predicted proteins | sample TergutLab28metaG_FD_89700 | JGI IMG/M metagenome (GOLD analysis project Ga0123352, IMG submission 89700) | Labiotermes labralis P1 segment gut microbial communities from Petit-Saut dam, French Guiana - Lab288 P1 | ecosystem: Host-associated > Arthropoda: Insects > Digestive system > Gut ...
ATGCAGTTTGTTTCATAATTCTAACGTATTTGGTTCCTGTATTATTCACATTTTATATACAGGGTGTGCTAAAATTAAAAAAATAATTCCGGCGCCAAAAGGTTAAATAACAATGACGGTAAGTTGCAGCCTTGAATCACTCCTTTTCTAATTGCGACTTCTCTTTTACTTTCTTTTATTTTTTATGGACGTCGTTTGATGTTTGTATAATTCTCTAATAATTCTTCTCTCTCTGTACTCCATTTTAATCATCTTTAGTATTTTCATCATTACGTTCCAATTTACGCTTTTAAAGCTTCCAGTACGTCTACAAAGCCAATATATACCTATATGTTAAATGCAAAACTTTTCTCTACAATGTTTCGCAAATACAAAAGATGTTATCTTTTTCCACTATTCTGTCGAAAGCCAAATTGGTCTTCTGCGCGGTTTTCATCAATTTTTTCTCCATTCGCTTCGAAGTGCTTTTGTTAAAATTTTTAGACGTTTGTGACAGGATGCTTAAGGTTCGGTATTCTTTAAAATTTGCCGATTTACATATGATAATACTAATTTGTACGTCAACACAACTGTTTTTAATACACAAGGTAATATGTAGGCTACATGTTTCGACTAATAAATAGACAGCTTCAAGCCTATTCTTTACAGGTTAAGTCACAGGATGCTGTGCACACATTGGGATCCCAGTGTGTTTATATCAGTGAAATATTTAAGCCATATCATTTGCCTAGGAGATTAAAACTTGCAAAGTATGTAACTAATTGGTTAAAATACATTTTAAAAATCTAAAAAATTGTGTATTGGCGTTTACCATTTTAAAAAAGTTACCATCTAATTATTCCAGGGTTGTGAGGTCATACTTACAGTGAAGCCAGAGTGTATCCGGTGTTTTTGTTGCCTCGGGGGAATGCGCGTGTTGTCGTAATATCTCACACGGAATATGTCTTGTGGATTTTTTTTATTACCGTGCAATGTGATAACAATATTTATTAAAACCAACTAATTGTACATACTTGTCAAACCATTAAAACCACATCTAATAATGTGGTTTTAATGGTTTGACAAGTATGTGCAATTAGTTGGTTTTAATAAATATTAATAATGTCTTGTGGAATTCGGGATGGAATTACTCAGATGAGATTCGTTGTCTGTTTACTTTGGTAAGTTTTTGTGGGAAGAATGAGCTTCCTCGTCAAGGTTTTCTCCTGTTGTCTGGTAATCAAAGATGGATGACAAAAGTTAGCTTAAGTTATTAACTGGGTTATAAAGAAGTTTGTACATATTGATAGTGAAGACTTGCGATTGATAGGTCGAACTTATTGGTTCCGTTATTTTTAAACCTTGTTGCTGGATGCGGTCTGTTGTGTGGGTTTGTTCAAGAGTTGTCAATGAGTTTCCCCTTTATGGTTGCACCGTGCCATATCTGTTTTGGTCTTGGTTGTTCACTGTAACAGACTCGGCCCGCTCCTCCGACGTACTGCCCGTTTAGGTGAACGTGTGTTGGTGTTTTATTGTATTTATTGGTGATACCCTCTGTGGAGGGGATGTTGTACTAATGTCTCGAATATCGGATTATTCTGCACGGCGAATTTGTCATTTATTTGTTTTCCGCTTTGTGTCACTTCTTAGATGTAGAATTTCTCCAGAGTATCTAACATTTTACCTTTTCTCGCAAAGTGGACTATATCCATTATATCGTTCATTGGGCCAAAAACATGGCCCTCGTTCAAAAGATGTTGGGCGAACTTAGATTATTGTACGCCTACTTGTAATCGTTATAATGTTCGCGGAACCTTGCGTGGAAAGGTCGACCGGTCTGACCTATATAATTCTTGTGAAACGTGGGGCAACTTAATTGTTACACTCCACTTTTTTAGTATTTGTCGGGTTGTTGCGTGTTTTGTGATTTTGCATTTAAGAGTTTTCCTACATTTTTTAGTAGTGTAAGACACATTTACTTTTGTATTCCTGAAAAGTTTTGTTATCTGCCTTGTTTCCTTTCCGATATACGTAAATTTGGCCCATATTTTTGTTTTGTTGTCCTATCTTTGTTTCGATTTAGCATTGTTGACTCTGTCTAAGATGGAGGTGTTAAACTTGTTATTGTGGATGATCTGTCTTACCATGTCCAATTCTATCTGCTTTCTTTTGGTAGACCGTACGTGTTTATTCTATTTGTGAAGCATCTGATTGCTGCCAATTTCTGTTCGTGCAGATGGCAAGAGTCGCTCGGAATGATGACGTCAGAAGTTGTCGGCTTTCTGTTTATATCGAAGGATATTTTGTCCATTGTTTTTATTATTGAAACGTCTAGAAAATTCAGTTTATTTTCTTTCTCTTGTTCCATTGTGACGTTTAGGCTCGGAGTCAGATAATTGAGAGAGCTAAGAATATCTTCAATGTCAGTTAAGTTTTCATTGTAGATAAGGAGTACGTCATCTACATAACTAAAACATCCTTCTAATCTAGAATTTCCTAGGATATAAAAAATCTTGGTATTTTCTAAGTGTTGCAAATAGATCTCAGACAAGATGGAAGACTTAGGAGCACCCATAGCTAATCCGTTCTTTTGTAGATAAGTTTTACCCTTAAAACTGAAGTAATTCTGTGTGATGATAATTTTGGTTATTGTTAAGATTTACCTTATCAATGCCTCTTCTAGATTATGTTTCTTGCATAAGGTATCGATGACATTTATTAGATCATCTGTAGGGATGTTGGTATACATGTTTGAGATATCTAGTGAAGTCAGTTTTAATTCAGGAACAATTGGTATCTCTGACAAGTCTTTCATGAGGTGTACTGAGTTCTGGACGTTATATAAGTTGGAAGTGGGCTACACGACTTTAAATTGCCTCTGAACAACTTAGCTAATTTATAGGATGGGGCATTTTTGTAATTAACGACTGGGCGATTGGGTTTGCCATCTTTATGTACTTTAATTAGACTTCTCAAAGCTGCGGCTTCGGGGTTTAAGTTGACACATCTCCCTTTACTTTCTGTGACTATTAATAACTTGCGTGTGAGATATTACGACAACACGCCCATTCACGCCATGCAACAAAAAACACCGGATAAACTCTGGCTTCACTGCAAGTATAAATTCACATTCCTGGAATAATTTGATGGTAACGGGACCTACATTTTTGAAATGGTAAAAGTCAATACACTATTTTTTAGATTTTTAAAATGAATTTTAACCACTTAGTTATATACTTTGCAAGTTTTACTCTCCTAGGCAAATGATACGGCTTAAATATTTCACTGATGTAAAGACACTGGGATCCCAATGTGTGCACAGCATCCTGTGACTTAACCTGTAAAGAATAGGCCTGAAGATGACTATTTATTAGTCGAAACATGTAGCCTACATATTACCTTGTGTAATAAAACAGTTGTGCTGACGTACAAATTATTGTTACAATACGTATCCAAGCACTTCGTGATGTCTTCATACAAAATTGTCGATTTAGTTTTCTTTGGCACCGTTACAATTACACTTTTCTTGAAATCGTCTGGAATTTTTCCTGTTTTGTATATGTTATTAATAAGACATAATAAAGTATGTTTAGTCCCTTCGTCAAGTCCTTGCAGCAACTCTGCTGTTTTGCTATTGGCGGACCCAGTTCTTCGCGGTAATCTCTCCTTCTCTTTCCAATTCTTCAAGTTTTTCTGAATCGCTGTATATCTCTTCAATATATTGTATTGTTGCCATCTATCTGCTATTTCTTCATCTTCTATAAGAGTTTTTCTTTCTTTTGATTCAATGATAGTACTTTTTAATTTTGGTTTTTCCAAAAAGATTTCTAATGAATTTGTATGACGTTTCAGCATTTTCCCGATTAAGCTGGTTTTCAGTTTCTTCGCAGTATTGTCCAAGCCATTCTTCTTTATCCTTCTTAGCTTGTCTATTTATAGGAGTTCTAAGTCGGTTATATTCACTTTTGTTTTTATCGTGTTTGTGTTTCCTGCTTTGTTCTATTAGGGTTATGTTTTTTGTTAATTATCCACTGTTTTCTAGTTGTTGTTTTAATTTCCCTAATGTCTTTTTTGCAGCTGTTGTTATTGCATGTTTTAAGTTCTCCCATTATTGATTTGTGGTTTTTTTTGGTCTCTCTATAGTTCAAATTTTGCTTTATCCTATTATTATAGTTTTTTATTTCCCTTTCTTCCTTTAGTTTGCTGAATACCCATTTTGGGTTATGAAGCGCAGGTTCGTATATCTTCTTTTTACGTTGTAATGTATATTTCATGACATCTACGTTATGGTCACTGCATACATCAGCTCCCGGTATGTTTTGCTTTGCTGTACATGTTTTTTATGTTTCTTTTTAACCATGATGTATTCTACTTGGTATCGCGCTCTATCACCTGGCTGTACCCATGTGTATCGGCGTCTCGGATGTGATTGAAAGATGGTGTTTGTAATTATAAGTACCTTTTCTTTGCAAAAGACAGTAAGCCTTTGCTCTCTGTTATTTCTAACTCCTAATCCATATTTTCGGACTGCATCCACTTCTTGTCCCTCGCCAACTACGGGACAAGAATGGGACGCAGCAACCACCAAGAACAAAGAACTGAAACTCAATTTGTATGGTCAGAAAGTGTGAAAATTGTGTTCAAGGATGACGCTTCGATATCGTAAGGAAATATGGGTCAGAGAAAGGCGTGTAAATTGTGGAAAGATTGCAAGGAGGGTAGACGAGATCTGACGAGAGTGTGCTTTCTTGGGGGCCATTGCATTTAATGTGTGTAAACAGAATGGTAGTTCTATCGAAGTTTCCGGGACATCAGAGGAATCAGCACTGACGAAAACGAAATGTTATAAGTGACCGTACGATGTATTAACAAGGAGTCTCTTTGGCATAGGTTATAATGCACAGGTTTGGGCTTTGCTACTTTTGTGAAATACATATGTTGAAGTTAAAATTTAAGTTAAAAACATTAAATCATCTGGATAATTCTAAAACTGTTGTCGAAAACGTTAAATATGGTCTGGCATGATCATATGTACACTTTTTCCAGCACACGTTTTCTTTTTAAGGGTAACTTTCGATGCCGTGGCTATTTTTGTTACACTGGTAGAAAGTCAGATATATCCACGATTCATCCTTACATAATTAAGATCTCCAATAGTCAAATTTTTTTGACGATTTTAAAACAGCTGTATCTTTGCGAACACCAACTCTAGGCGTATCGGTGAGTGACACAAGTTGGCGGTTTTGAGAAAGGAATTATATGTTTCGATATGATATAATATATGATATGATATGAGATATATGATATGATACGATGCGATGCGATGCGATACGATAATATATGATATGATATGATATATATGATATGATATGATATGATACGATATGATATGATATACGATAAAAGTGATATGTGTTATATGATATGATATGATATAAGAGATATGTGTTATATGATATATGATATGATATAAGAGATATGATATGATATGATATATGGTATGATATGATATGATAATTATTTACTGCAAGTGGGTTTCCACCAGGTGACAGGTGTAGGTAGACTTGAACAAAAAATAGGAAAGAGACAGCATAAAAGGAGAAAAATACACGAAACAATACAAAACACAGAATATAGAAAACAGAAAACAAAAATACAAAGAAACAAACATAAAGAGAATGTTAAAAAACATATGTCGAACAATTATAATGTAACAACGAGAAGCAAATAGTAATGAGACAACGTACTGCACAGACCATACATACAGGTACGTAACTAAAAGTGTTATGTTAATAGGAAGGGCGGTTTGATGCACTTGCGGGTTTCGACAATCTTGTGCACGTGTTTCTTTGTTAAATACACAACAGTTAAGTACCTGATAGTATTACACAGAGTGTCCTGCTCTTCACTCACGCAATACGTTCACCCGACTTACTTCGGAAAAGTATACATGAGAAGAATGGGCATACCAAAATCGCTTTTCTTCAGAGAAATAAAATTAAATAATAGAATTCAATGAACCCGATACACAACGTACGAAAAATAAAATAAACCTTTAAAAAATATTCTAAACACATCCCGCCCCTCACAGTACAAATAATCTATCGTATAAAAAATTAAATCACAAAGATACAATAACCTTAATGATTCTTCAATTAAAATTATAAACAACCCAAAATTAAAAACAAGACAATCAACAAAATCAGACCATGGCGAATCGCACGACATAATAGGGCGATACAGAATTAAGGGCAGAATAACAGGAATATAGAAATGAAATTTTCAGAACGATGTGAAAATGTGGCTGGGATCTGATCTGTCAATGGAAACAGAGGCTTTATATTGTGTGGTTGTGACGGAGGAAAGTGTCATAGTCCTTATGACAGGTACAAAAAAATAAAAGGTAAACCAGTCCCATCACAGGCCCGAGGTGCCCAGAGGGTTGCAGGAAGTTGAGGATCCCAGATTACGTGACAATGGCCCTGGATGGTGGTAAGGTTGTCAGCCTTACGCACCGGCCACTTTTACCCCGAGGAAATACTCCTGGTACTCATTTCTGTTAGAGGCTGCCTCGACCCCAGGGATTAAGTCAGTGAAAAATTCCAATGACACCATTGGGAATCGAACCAGCGACCTTCCGAGTTGTAGCACAGAACCGTAAACACTGTGCTACCGCGGTCCCCCCCTTATGACAGGAGCGAACTAAATTTAATACCATGGTAATGATGGCAGGGAAGTGGTGGTGGTTGTGGTGGTGTTGGTAGTGGTACTAGTGGTGGTGGTGGTGGTGATGTTGGTAGTGGTACTAGTGGTGGTGGTGGTCATGATGATTGGGACGTCGATTAAGAAATTTTACCTGGAAAATAGCTCCATAAATTGCAAGCACGATGAATTTCTAAACTTTTGCCGCAGTAGCCATTTCTGGTGCTCTTATCTGTTCTGAAGAAGGAAGAGGCTAGAGATGAAATACTCACAGACATGGAAGTGATGGGATGCACCACAGCCAAGAATCGATCCAGAGACATGAGAACAAGCGTATAGACGCTAGCGTATGCTGTGACGACAATCAGGTATTGCGCGATCTTGCACCAGATTTCTCCGAAGGGCCAGAAGGGCAGTACATAGTCGGTGGCAGTGAAGGGCACGCAGAACACTATGAAGAGGAGGTCAGCGACGGCCAGGTTGATAATAAGCAAGTTGGTGGTGCTGCGCATCTGCTGGTTAACGGCCACTACCAACACCACCTGAAAGGGCAGGCAGAACAAACAGATTACATAAAGCTGATCAGCAAAAGAACCTTTGTGTGAGGTCGGTATGGAGATCAGCTAACTTGCCTGAGTTTTTATACTGTTCCTTAGACCTGTCCTGGAAGTCGCATTGTAAGGTTTAGGGCAGACTGTCTTTGAACGCTATTTATAGTTCTCATATAATTGTCTTAATAGGACACAGTGCCTTTTAATTTCAATTTTACATCTGGTAAAAATAAATGTCCTCCCTTCTCTTCTCTAAATATCGAAATGAAATATGAACAAAGCAGGAAATATAAGTATAACGTAACATTAAGGCGTGTTCTTGCGACCATTGTCACAGTGGAAAAGCAATAAGTATTACATATTCTGAGTGTGTATCTAGGTATCCAGCACGCAATACGCATGCGCATATTGTAACCTGTGGCCTGTTCGGCTGTGTATTATTTTCCCACATTACCTTAAAAAAAGGCACGATTTTTTAAAAAAGTTTTTGAACATAAAATGTGTTTTTTTATTTTCTCTGGTAATTGTGTCTGAAACATTTCTCATTCTAAGAAGAAGCGGGGGGGTTATAATAATAAGTGTGCATTGGTCTTCATGTAAAGTACCTGTTGTTCTTTTAAGACTTTAGTGACCCTGGAATTTTCAAACCACATTTTCGAAAAATAGTCAAATTTCAAATTTCACGAAAATCCGTCCAAAGGAAACCGAGTTCTTTCCATGCGGACGGACAGACATGATAAAGGTATTGTCACTATTCGCGGTTTTGCTAATGCAACTAAAAATTGTAGCTTTACCCTGCCTTAGTATCTAAACTCAAAGAAAGAATATAAGTCGACATTTTTAAGTGGACAATTATGTAAAGGAAGGCAGGCGAATATCAAAGGGATTACGTACCTACAAAATCAGCGAAATTAAGTACCTGTAACGTCTAGCGTCGTAATAGATATTTCTCGAAAACGGCCTTTAGAAGCCACTAGGCATTCAACTTGTCAAGTAACTGCAAATTTATGGACCCCAATTTTCATTTTCACTTCAAAAAATCCTTTAGTTTGACTCTGTGTTAAGACAGATGAATGGAACCCAAAACCTTACAACTCACAGTTCATGATCCATGTCAATGCTATCCATCCTTCTGGGCATATGTGTACGAAGTGGTCTCTTGTCTACACATTTTGGACTGAAATTGTCTGTTCTAAATGATAAATGTAAGTACTGAAAATCCTTACGCTGGAATGCACTAGCTGAACACTGTGATAAATGGCAAATTACTATCAGCGATTTTGAACCTTGCACTTGTCACCACACGTCGGTCAGTCGCGTCTTTCCGAACATCCCAAGCCGGTCGATATGCGACACGGGTACCTGTTGAATACAAGGCACGATGCAGTTATGTAGTTTGAACAAAAATCGTGGTGCTGCTGGGTGTCAGAACTTCTAATGCTGTTGGTGTTTTGAAGTTCCCATTACTGATTCACTTCGAATTGCCCTAATTAGGTGCCCTTACTTTGCTGACTAGACATGTGCGTCGCCATTTCTGCACTTAATTTCCTTCCTCCACATTTTCTAGGCTATTGTTAAATCCAGTGATTTATAACATGTCACAGACTTTAGATTTACTTCTCTTCGCTAAAAATCAAATTAATAATCTAGCCCTGTTTGCAGTAGACAGGCCATTATAATGCATCATAGCCCAGAGGAGTTAAAAAAAATACAATCCATTTCTCTTGTTAAATACAGTGCACACAATATTAGCAAAGGGCTTCTTACAAAGGAATGTACCATTCATCAACTAAGAAGGAAATTATGTGCATTTTTTATTTAATTCGGAATATTAAATCTACAGGTCCAGAGCTCTGTTAATAACCAATACGTCCTTTGCAGTAAACTGAGTTGTCTATAATAAAAGGCTGGATTTATAAGCAGTTTGATATAAGATTAGAGAAACCTTGTTGTAAAGTAAAATTTGTGATTGCGAGAGATTCTTTCTGTGGATATTTAGTAGGAATTTTACTTCAGATTTCAGTTGTGTTAGTTAAAATTTATTTACATATTTGGATGTAGCTGGTAACAGCGGGTCTTTGCCATTACACATTCACTGTTTTAACGCCAATTTCTGAGATGTACCTACACTAATTACTGTCTTTTGTCAGGTTTTAATCTCATCTAAGTTTATACGTAAATAGATCTGTACTTATACATTCAACTTTACTCTCTCATTTCCTTTAGATTTTTCATCTTTTTATCACTGCCACATCATTTTCCCACCTGCATTTTAGTTTGTCCAAAAATCTACCTGATTTTTTTTATCTCTGTTATGTAATTCCATCTGATTATTTTCTTGTATGCCCTTGTTTCATTTATGTATAGATATTTATTATCTAAAAATTATTCTTTCCACCTCTGTAACTCACTAATTTTAGTAAAATACGAACCACATTCTCTTTTTCATTACTGAGGGGGGAACTTTCCATTTTCTGCCCCTCTCCTTTACCTCCCCAACATAGATTTTATTACAGTTATTTATATCACCCTTACCCATCCCGTGTGTTTCGACCATACTCAAATGACCTTCAGGTATGAGAAGTACACATTTTTCAAGTCCACAAAGCGATGTCTTACGTGCTCCGGTTGCCGGAATTGTCAGATTTAAATACAAATCTTAATGCCATGACAAAACTTTGTGAAACTCTCCTTTACCAAATTTAATTAATGTACTTGTAGAGGTTACTGAGTTTTATTCACACAGACGGATAGACACTGCAATTTTAATACGCTGCTCTAAAGTCAAGAAACGCGCCTGAAGGAACTGACTGACCATTCAGAAATGACACTGCGAAGTAGCTTGCCAGGAATAATAACAGCCTAGGAGAAAATTTCCATCTTGTATCAGAAGCCGTAGATCAGTATTCAAGCAATCTAAAATCCTTCAGCAGAATTCAATCTGTTCGTATATCGTTCACGGAACAGGAATTTGTCGTTTCCTGCCGACACTCAACTTTACAGGAGACGGCGAAAAGTGACCGATCCTCAGTCGAACAACACTTAAGTATTTTTTTTTACGACATTATAAGGAGAGGCAATTTTTTTTTGTGCACAGAACATTTTGACAGAAAGTGTGTTTGTAACTACGCTCTACAGTCATGCGGGAATCTAACTTGAACAAACTGTGTGGGTAACGACAAATTACCGTTTGGTGAGCGATATGTAAACTTTCTGTACCTTGTTCAATGAGCAAGTATTAATTGGCGAAAAGTTCCAAGAATCATCTATTAAACAACGGTAGTTGAGTGGGCATGTAAACAAACGTGTTATGAAATTATTATTATTATTGGCTGTTATATTGGCACATTAATAAGAACAACTAAATTGAAATTGAAGTATTATTTATGATCACGCTTTTACATTTAAAATGTCGTATTTAATTATTTGAAAAGTGACAGAATATCTAAAAGACAATTATACCACGTGCACAACAGTGTCTATACAATAAATTTTTAAGGTGAGGGGATGTGACTGCTTGTATCTTCGACGATAAATATCCACCCACGTATGCATCTACAAATACCTAAAGCAGTGGATCTCAATTATTTGGTGTTGGAGGTGTAATTTGTTTATTCTTTTCTTTTGCGATAGTGCAGTGGAATTTGAATAGAAGTATGGAATTTAGGATAAGAGCACATGTAGGTCCAAATAAGATCATTTATTTTTTGAAAAATTAAAATCATCTTCAAGCATTTATTTGTTTTTAAGTTCCTAATTTGCCCAATGAATTGTACGTTATAGTTCTTCTTTCCACAACCACAAGAGTATTAATAAGAGACAGAGTTCTGTGATTGATTGATTGATTGATGCGTATTGAACTCTAGCAAAGCTAGAAAAGCCGTACCATCTATTCTTAGGACATGTAGGATTATAGTGGATCATGAAGGATATGACAGTGACGCTTCCGTGTCTCCAAAATTTAGCTGGATGTGTTCAGGTTAACAACGGAATATTTCAGCCATTCGACACAACAGTCAACACACCAACACCATAAGACTTCACATTTTGATAACAAATTACTAACAATTAAGAAACCAAACCTAACAAAATACTAATCACATTAGGACTAACAATCGCAAACATTACAGAAACAACAAATAGGAAACTACCACAATAAATCGAAAAATACTCAAATCACCAAAACTGTAATCATCACTATAAAGAATAACTAAAGAAGAAATAGTAAAAACAAACCCTTTAAACAAGACAGACATTCAATGAAACAAAAAGATCATAATAATAGGTCTACCATTCAAACTATAATATTAATATAACAATAATATTACAATCAATAAAATAAACTAAGTCACACATAATAAAATATAAACTCCATAGACAACAAAACCATTCCAAGAGAAATAATAACAGAAATCTAACCAAACAAAGAGACATAGACATCAATCTAAATTTTGAGTCTTATCTAAATTTGGGTTACACATTTAGAACACCTTATTTGTGTTTTCTGTAATAATGCATGATATCGTCCAGTTCGGTAAGTAGTTTTTAAAATTTTAGGATTCTGTCTTCTAGTTCATCTGTCTATAACAGTAGCGTTTATACTTTGCAGGGTCAATTGGATCCGATGAAATATTTATACCGCACCTTAAGCACAAAACCCACAATCTAAGCCTTCAGTTCAGTTATTTCAAAAATCTAATTCCTTGTCAGATCATAACGTCCATTAATGTCAGTTGGTTGTGGCATAATGGAATAAAGAAGAGAATTGCGTATTTCTTTTTCCCTGTCGGGACAAAGTTCTGACACCTACTTAGCACCTTTTCTCTGTCTGTCCACAAGCTCTTCCCTTTGTAACTTGAAAAAGTGCCTGTCGTTTGCAAAGGGACTTCGACTCTTCACAGTAAGTAACTTAAGTAATTTTGTTGCGTCAGTTGGTATCTGCTTGACTGAAGGCATCTGGAATCTAATGATGGCCACCAACATATGAATAATTCGTCCAGTCTCCCACACCAGACAACAAAAATTAACTGACTTTTTTTGTGTACTCATTCACTTTATTCGAAGACTCTGATTGCTGGGAATGACAGCAGTCAAGTTGGTGGCATCGCACTAAAAATGAAAAGTGCCTTTCCTAGTCCGGTTTTGTAATTCGGTCTATCAGTTTTCTCTTTCCGAGAGCGCATTCATGAAAAAGACGAAAATTTCAGAAATTTGTTATTCGTTGTTATAATTTCTTCTGCCTATTCAAATGTCCAGTATAAAGAACATTTACATACAAATTCTGTTGCAAGCACATGTCCTTTAAATTGCATAACACTGTTTCAAGCAATTAAAGCAGAAAGTCAAAATAACATTTGCACATACCAAACAACAACCAATAACAGGAACTAAAAACAAGGTCAGTATCGAAGAGTTAACTTCAGAATAATAAAAAATCTATTCTCAAACTCTGAGTTCTTTCACTCGGCTTTCACTGGAGGGGTTTTTATGAAATTTGAAATAAGACTATTTTTCGAAAATCTGTCGAGAAAATTCAAGGTTCACTAAACTCTGACAAGAATAACGGGTGCTTTACATTGCAGACAGACCAATATACATTTTTGACCTTATCTCGCTCATTTCTTCTTAGAATGAGAAATGTTTCAGGCAAATTGTTAGAAAAAAATCGTCACACACACATATTTTATGTTCAATAACGTTCTTTCGAAAATCTTGCCGTTTATGAGATAATGTGGGAAAATATGGTGGAACCCGACAGGCCACAGACGATAACACAGCGCGTGCGCATCACATGCTGGATATCTAAGACTAAAAACATACACTCCGTATGTCTAATTCATATTGCTTTTCCACTACAACAATGGTTGCACGAATTTGCCTCACTGTTACGTTATACGTATATTGCCTGTCTTGTTACTGACTGTATTTATAGGAAGTGCTGGAAGTTCTTTGCTGTGTGAACCGTTACTGCGTCTTGCTGAAAAAGGCACACATAACCCCTCGTAATGTTGGACAAGTGTCGACAAATGTCATAATATGCGTTACATGGCGATGTTAATTTAAAAACTCGAAAAAAAATGGGCACAATCACCCTATTTACTTTGACAACAGATCACGCATGAACCTTAGTATCACGTAAGGCATTCTATGGATAAATATGGGATTTTTTGCAAACAATACACGTTTCTGTGGAAGCTCATTTATCCACTGAAATGAAACCAGTCTTCGTCGCTAAACAGAAGAAGGGAAGGAGGGAAAATATCTACAGCTTGCTCCTTCTGAAGGTACAAGTTCAAAAAATTCAGTCTTGCTTCACGATCTACGTTGTAATATTTCTTAACGACATTTATATTTATTAAGCATATGCAGCAGCCATGTTGCATTTCATGACGATGACACAGACAGACGTGAGACATTCAAGGTCGCTTCCGAAAATTTCTAGGAGTTTGGTCCAATCTTGCATCGATTTCTTACAATTTTACTTCGGCTACTACATGTTTTCTGCGTCTTATTTTAGTGTATAATATGGAACCCATTGTTCGAAACCTTTCCATTTATTTCTAAATTGTTTCCAAGTCTGGAACTGAAACAACCATCTATTTTCTTCTGAATTTATTCAACTTATAGAACTTGCCATAATAAATCCAGTTGGTAACTACAATTAGTCACAGGTACGTCACAAACTCTAGAATAAATAGCGTGGAAAAGGAGACGAGCTGTTTGGCTTGGTGTACAACATAAGTGAGTCGGCGGGAAGTGACTAGAAAGTGGGCTGGCTGGGTTCTCTTCACTGTCGCCTTGTGAATATTTCTTTATGTCCGATGGTTAGAATATCTTGTAGAATATCCAAACTTTTCTTAGTAAATGTCAGCTGGAAAAAAAAAAACTAACAAATTCTTACCCAAAATAGTTTTCTTTTAAGAGTTGATATCTGTTGTGTAATATTGACGAATGTTATTTCCTTTCACTTACCGAAGTGTTTTCTTTTCTCTATTAACTACCATTTTGAACGACTTATGTAACAGAAACTTTTATGCGTTAACACGCTAACTGATATTACAACCACAGCGCAAAGCTCATATAAACCCAGAATTTAGCGTCGAATATAATTGAAACATATCCAGTGTGCACTGCCAACTTCGACCAAAATATTGACGTCACGGTTGCCAACATAATACTCACAATCTCAAGGCGTGATGTTCAGTTTATGTTCCACATGCATGTTGTTGACATCATTAATATGAAACCTGAGGTTGTAATAACTTCCACACTCTCGACGGACTGACCATGTCCATTTCGAACAGGACATCACTTTTGGCGAGTACGACTACGCAAACTACTATCACCGGACTCACACCACTACCTAAAGGCCTGTCTCCGGCCTCACACCACCAGGCTACCTGCTCTCTCCGGCCTCACACCACCAGGCTACCGGCTCTATCCGGCCTCACACCACCAGGCTACCTGCTCTCTCCGGCCTCACACCACCAGGCTAACTGCTCTCTCCGGCCTCACACCACCAGGCTAACTGCTCTCTCCGGCCTCACACCACCAGGCTACCGGCTCTCTCCGGCCTCACACCACCAGGCTACCTGCTCTCTCCGGCCTCACACCACCAGGCTACCTGCTCTCTCCGGTCTCACACTACCAGGTAAACTACTGTCTCCCGACTCACTCCTATTTGGTTGTTTTCAGCTACTGATTTTCACTGATCTTTACAAACAGCAGAACCAGTTTGGACGGCCAAGAATAAAAATCAAGAACCAATTGAATCCGGAAGTTATGTCTTCGAGAAATGAAGAAATTTGCAATTTAAAACGTTAAGCACAATTAAACTTTCTTAATTAAATGAAGAATACTATACATTGGTTTTAACATTTAACTTTTCATTTTTAAACTCGCCATTCTATCACGTTATGTGCAACCTATATCACTCATAAAGTGTAAAGAATTACACTTATCTTATTTTAAGAAAAACACAAAATATGGACCTTACATGCATACATTCCGACACGAAAAATGGGCTAATCTAATTTGCATGATAACATATATTTAGTACTCTAGTTTTGTCTGGCCATGATTTTTTGCCCTTAAGCCAAAACATGCTGTATTATACTTATATATGGTGACTGGTGACCTTCGCCCTTTTGCTTTGTGTACAGACGATGACAACGTCAAGCAAAATTAATTTCAATTAGTATTACACAAAAGTACGTCAGCACAATCTATTTATCCTAGAGTAAGGCTACATGTTTCGACTAGATGTAGCCTTACTCTAGAATAAATAGATTGTGCTGACGTACGTTTGTGTAATACTAATTGATTTTCAAGAACATCGTGATGCCTTCATTCAGAACAAAATTAATTTGTTTTATTTTACTTCAATCGTCTGTTATGGAATCAGGGAACAGATCCTGTGGTAACAGATACATAACCCACTCTCCAGCCAGGATTTTCCGGTTACTGTAGCAATTCAGCTAATTGGTTGGCAGCAATTTTATAATTTATTGTCGCATCGAACATGGCTTTTCTAATCTTATAATAGTTGAGAGGCAATAGTAACGGACATTGCAGTTGACACAGACAGTCGTATTAGCAGAGATATAAATTCAATGTCGAATTGCTTAGCAGTCTGGCATTAGTAAGTAAGCAATAAATTTTGCATACTTAGTAATGCCAAAGACAGTCCCATCGCTTTACAATGCGGACGGCATTCAGCATATATATATATATATATATAGGCATGCAACGAACACCAATACAGATCAGAAAATGTTAGTTTTGTGTTTTTTGTATTTATTCTGCATCCGGCCGGGCTAGCACGTTGCTGCTTCAATTTAGTGAATATGCAAGCCTTGTGACGTCGTTCCTGCCGGCAACAGCGCTATGTCAGTGTGTAAATATTCCAAAAATGGAGCGCGTTTAGCATATTATATTTCTTAACAAGGGATTATTTTTCTGGAATTACTGGCCGATGAAACATATCCGGGAATTAATTAAAAACCGCATACCTGTCTCTTGTGCATGTTGAATGCTGTACAGGTAGAGGTCTGTGCGACTGGCCGATCCCTCGTCCTGGGGAATCCTAAAAAGTATGTGTAATTGTGTGTGTGTGTATGTGTGTGTGTATCATTGCGTGTGATGAGGTGCAATAGTCATCCTCTGCACCTACATAAGATCGGTCCAAGAGGTCAAAATAAAAAAAAAAATAAAGCCTATTGTTGCCGACAATCAAAATGTTAAATTGGGGGATTTTATTACTTTATCGGATTTTAAAAGTTCGTCATATTTCCACAAGTGACAGCTGTGAACCGATTTGAACCGAATTTGATATTATACATTCCGTGTATAATTCTTATACACAGTTACATTCACCAGCAAATGCACACAGCAAGATCCCAATAATTCTTAGGAAAACTGTACTAAAATTTACTACCGAGGTTGATGCGTTGGTGCTTATACTACTGTGTATTTTTAGTTCCCTGAGAAAGGCACCTCGGTGCCGAAACATGGAGGAATGTTCTAAGACTTACTTGTGATTTGTATCTTATTGTGTGCGTCTGTTGTTGAATATAACTGATTTGAACCGACAGATAAGAAATTACTCTTCCGGGTTTTCGGTTTCAAGGGTTTTCGTTGAAAATGTTTCGGTTCCGTTTCAAAGTCCACAAATTTTTGTATATCGGTTTTTGTTTCCGGTTTACCGGCCATTTGCTTCAAAGTACTGCTGTTAAATGAAGACTCCTCTAGCCTCATAAGTTTTCTGGCTGATAAAGAGATAACCAGCCCTCCTTATTTTGTACGTCATTAATCTTGGCTGGCGAACAGCCTAAACTAAATTTGTTCTTCTTGGTCTCTCTGTCTGTTCCGAGACAATGTCGAGAATTTACCTTGAAATAAATAGAGCCCCCCCCCCTCCCACCAGTTTGTCGTGTTCTCGTCCCATTTGCACCCAGAAACATTTGTAACACACTGCGATTATATAAACTACATAAGACAGATTGTTTTCAGGTGACACTCTTCCGACAGAATCATATCTAATTGACAAGTTACAGTCTGCCCCCACTATTTCACTAGTCATACTTAGTCGATGAGATTCGTCGATGCGATATAACCTAGTGATTTCGAACATATAATTTTGCTTTCAGATTACTCAGGGGACTGTTGGAGATTCAGTTCCGAGTTCTGACCTAATGAGGTTCGTGTCAGTACGGCGCTCATATTGATAATAAATTGGTTCTGAAATGGGAGGAGTCGCCATATTGTTCATTTCAGATTCTCCCTGCTTCCTTACCGGCGTCTGGAACTGTAGGCAACAGGTATTGTACGTGCAGGTTATTCGGCTATAATTTTCAGATTTGCGCTATTCTTAGATTTCAACGGGCCTGTGGTGCGAAAAACTCCAAAATATGAGTTACTAACTTCTTCTGCTTACACAGTTCACACCTCTGCTCTTTTCCCCTTCCCATTTATTTCGTTTTGCCAGTTTTGTGTTCGGCACCCCGATGCGAGTCCTGAACCATATGGTCATTATTATTACAGGCCTTACAACGTTATTCATCCTTGATGACGCTAACAATAATCTCTATATTCATATCTTCACTTCGTCTTTTACGTTTCTATAAATATATGTCCTTCCAGTCTGTAATTTAATGGTATTTTTGGGTTGTATTTTCAACAGTACTTAAAATATAGCTCCTCCATTGCTTCCGGAATTTTATGTTTCCTCTTTCGCTTTAGAGATTGTTTTTCCTGCGTGTAGTTCTCTTAAAGCCTCGGAGGCTAAATCCAAGAAATTTGAGGAAGTTTATGATAATGTAATTCTGCGCGAATCATCCTCTCCCTGAAGTTGATTATTAAAGATCTAAACACTTTGGAGGTTTTAAAGTATTTATTGTAAAATTATATATCGAAATATTGTGCATGTTTTATTTTACATCATAAATTGCCATTTAATACACGGCAATAAATACCATAAAACGTAGAATATTTATTTCAATTATATGTTTCGTTTTTTCTCATATCGATTCCATGCCCGCCCCTCACAGACATGACGCAGTATGGACACAGCCATTACTTCATACATTCTAGTTCTGTGTCTTTAATATTACTGTCTAATGTTTCTCGTTATTGAACATACGATCTGGAAATTAATCCTTTTCATATTCATGTCTTCCTTCTACCAACAGGATATCTGTTAACCATAATAATTATTTGCAGATAATTGTTTGATTATTATACTAATTACCACAATTTCGCATGGAATACGGTTGGGTTATTAACTACAACACCTCTAGGCTAGCAGTCGTAATTACGAGCATGTAGTTTTGAAATTAAGTGGAAAATTAGATGGGCTGGGAATATTTCGAATAATTTTATGTAAAGTTTGTAACCGTATATGGCGTAGAGACGTGAACTGTCAAACCGGTTAAAGCAAACAGAATTACGCCCGTAATATATACGATATATAGTGGTCTAAACCTGCAATGCGTGTACCACAGACTGAGAAGCGAAGGGTTTCAAATCCGAGCTCTCAAATTACAAAAACACGATGCAATACAAACCACATTTTCTTTGGAATTTAAAATTGTGGAAATTCTCTTTGCTTCTTCAGGATACTAAAACTTCTGCGTGTAAAACTATTTACCTTAATATGAAAATGTACAATATACAGAACCGTATATTCCAGTTTCTCTTAAGCTGAAGACAGTTTATCGGTACACCTAAAAGACAAAAGCATTTGTTGACATTTAAACAAGATAGAACGGAAGAAGTGTTACGGAATTCGGATAGTTGCGCTTGAATGCTGCAGGTTGTGCAGCATGGATTTCAGCTAAATATTTAACATTTCCCGCACGCAGAACACAGTGTCTCTCCATTGCATATGTCATTTGGTGGGAATTCTTCGGCAAAATATGTAGGGTTTGTTCTGATAATCATGCGATACATAAAATCACAAAGTGTGAGCAAAATAACGAGTGGAGAATGTTAAAGTAGATGGTAAGTATAGATACCCCTTGGTCTTAAAGAGTTAAATGCATTATGAATTATGTACATATCCTAAAAAGTTGTGACTTGTTCACCCAATACTTGATTCTCGCAGATTTTCCGACTCATAATTGCGAAAGGTTTATTTTTTTCCTAACTCATAGTTTAAAACAAGCCAGAAAAGCGGCAAGTGGCGCAAATAGTCCAGCAGTTCTCAATTTATAATCGACAACTTATGACGTATTTTTATCTAAGACGTGCGGGTGAAGTGCACTCAGCACAGAATGCGTATATCAGGGCTACATCTTCTGTTAAAAACATTTTTTTCTGTAGTAAGTATAAGGCGAATAATACGCAATAAGATGTATCTTACTTACGGGCGTAAACATGGTTTTCCCCGTGTTGTCTGGACCCTTTTACGATGTGGATACAATTCCATGTAGGAGAAGTCCAGGAACATTTAGTCTGTGTTGGTGAGTTTCTTGACACATGGTAAACTGGAAGCCAACTTTATTTAGGAAAGTAAATTGATTTATATCTTCACTTTCCGCATTTATCATCTGACTTGAATGAAATCGGTATAACAGATATGAATATAATATGACTAGCAATTTTTGCTTCGTGAAAATCGACTACTTTAATTAAGACAGCAAGTGAACTTACATTCACTTATGTCCCAGCGACGTTTTGATAGTAAAGAACGCCTTGTTAAGTTAGCTACATTGTGTCACGAAACACACCGTGTGTCATCTTGTTCTCCTTCAGTGTGGGTGATTGGAGAAAGGAGAAACACTACTTCAGAAATGCTATGCGCTCTCCGAGACTTCTCGAATGTTTATTTTGGTTTTTCTTTTTGCTTAATTCCAACCCAGTCGGTTACGGAAGAAACCGTTTGAAAACTGACCAACAGTGTGATAAATAAATAACACATTCTTCTGCGCAGTTGTGACTAGCCTGTAAGACCTCCACACCGCTCGCTGTTTATGCAACGGACATAAGAGAACTTTTCAGGGTTCTGCAGCGGTGTTGTTGTTGTTGTTGTTGTTGTCTTCGTTGTTCTGGCAGCGTCACGTCCCAGGACAACAGAGACCTTGACACTAGAAGCTTTGTATCAGGATTGTGCAATAATGAATCCAGTGCTGCACATGAACTCCTAGAGAGGGTTACAGTCATAATATGTAATGACTCCGAGCATGTTCCTTTAAGCATACTGTAGAAACGGTTTTAGGGTTATCAATTATCAGGTGCACAAATATATTTTGATTTTTTTTTGGGGGGGGGGGTTTGTAGGTGACTTTCTAAGTGGCTAACACCAGTGTGTTTCATCGACAGTAGTTTTACCCACACGCCTGAACATGTCACGGTCGTGCCGAAAGGCACGGCTGACACGTAATCCTGTTGCGATAATACAAAATTACGCAAATCTCAGGCGTCAAGTCCCCATGGCGAATAGACTTTCTACTGTGGCGTCTGATATTTGTAAACCGTCAGTACGTAAATTGCTTCATGTCACTTTTCTGGTACTTAGAATTTAGAAATGGCTTTTAGGTTTCTTGAGAATGTTTGCATCCTTGATTTAATGAAATAGTGTCTTCAACTGAAGCATGTCGGTGTAGTTCCCATAAGTTGACTGCAAGAAACAGACGCATTCAAATTACGCATCGTAAATGTTTGGACACCAAGTGAACGACAGATGGAAAGGTCGTGGAATGAAGCCGACATGGCCTGATTTAAGGTACTACCCCCGATATTTACTTGACGTGACTGAAGAAAACTACAAAATTTATCGGTATATCCGGCTTCAAGGAGGAGATTTTAGCGCCAGGCGTAATGAAAGTAAATAGTTTTGCTACGCATGTCTTTTCCCATTTGTTTGGGAAGTGATCTGTCTGTCTGTCTGTCTGTCTCCTGCAGTGCGAGTGGCTGGTCAGATTCTGAAGAATCTCACTTCCAACTTGAAAAACTTTCTCTTGTTCCAGATCACAGGATTGTCCCCCCCCCCCCCCCACCCCCAAAGTGCTTCGGACGTGTCGGGAGATATAATAAATAGTATTTTGTGAG
>Ga0123352_10004138_pt1 | contig 21276 bp, 19 predicted proteins | sample TergutLab28metaG_FD_89700 | JGI IMG/M metagenome (GOLD analysis project Ga0123352, IMG submission 89700) | Labiotermes labralis P1 segment gut microbial communities from Petit-Saut dam, French Guiana - Lab288 P1 | ecosystem: Host-associated > Arthropoda: Insects > Digestive system > Gut ...
CGGTTGAAAGATATCTTTCCCCTGTGTCAGGTAATATAACAATGATGTTTTTGCCTGCGTTATCCGGGTTTTGTGCTAATTGCATTGCGGCCCAAACTGCCGCACCAGAAGATATGCCAACCAATAAACCTTCAGTTTGTGCCAAATCTCTACCAATGGCAAAGGCATCCTCGCTTGCCACCTTAATAATTTGGTCGTAAATACTTGTATCAAGAATGCTTGGCACAAAACCCGCACCAATGCCCTGTATTTTATGTGGAGCTGCTGCACCGCCAGATAATACAGGAGAATCAACAGGCTCTACTGCTACAATATGCAGGTGAGGGTTTTTTGATTTTAAATATCCTCCCGCGCCGGTTATTGTGCCACCGGTACCAACGCCTGCAACAAAGATATCTACCGCGCCATTGGTATCATGCCAAATTTCTGGGCCTGTTGTTTTTCTATGCATTTCTGGGTTGGCCGGGTTAGAAAACTGACCCGGCATAAATGCGTTTGGAGTATTCGCTGTAAGTTCCTCTGCTTTTTCAATTGCACCGCGCATACCTTTGCTGCCCTCGGTTAAAACTAAATCCGCACCATAGGCCTTTAATAATGCCCGGCGTTCGATGCTCATCGTGTCTGGCATGGTAAAAATAACAGGATACCCTTTGGCCGATGCGATTGCAGCCAAACCTATGCCTGTATTGCCACTGGTAGGTTCGATTATAACACTATCTTTCGTCAGAAGTCCTTTTTCTTCCGCGTCGCTTATCATGGCAAGTGCAATCCTGTCTTTTACACTGCCGGCAAGATTAAAGCTTTCTAACTTGCCGATAATATTGGCATTTATATTATATTTTTTTGCCAAATTTGATAATTGTAATAATGGTGTTGCGCCAACTAACTCTGTTGCATTTTGATAGATTTTTGACATTACATATTGCCCTCTCTACTTTATTATTTTCAAAAAAAAATGGAACTGCTTTGCAACAGTTCCACAAAACTATTTTTTCAAGTGTAATCTGCTTCGTGGGATAGCGCTGCTTATGGCCTTTAGCAAGACCTCGTTTGGTTCAAATATTACCTTTAGATATTTGCTATTATAGCTTACTAAAAACATGTAACTGTTTGGAGTTATTTCACCACTGGAATAATCCTTTGTTTCTTGTGCTCTATGAAACTCACCTACATGAACAGTGTCTTCCACGTGAGCCATTACCTCAAATTTATTTACATGTGAACTAAATACGCGCTTTCTACGAGATCGATTGTAGATGATATCAATATCAATCTCACCATTGGTGAATATATATTCATACTCTACTCTTAAAAAGCTCATAAGATAAGCTGCACCAAAACCGGCTACAAGGGTTATTGGCAGGGCAAATTGCCCAACTATTGCCATAGAAACAAAAAATACTAAAACAACTGCCGCAATGATCCCCGCACGTTTTAATGAGTCTTTAGAATTGGGTTTGCGTTTTACAATTTGCTCCTTAAATACATCGCCCATATGTCGCTCCTTATTTTATATAGGTAACTTTTTGCGGGTCAAGTTCATGTGGTTCTTTGCCGCTTATGGCTGTGCCTATGCATATAGACATTCCAAATGAATATCCAGTGGGTAATTTTATACGCTTTTTAAATTCATCACCTTTTGGCCCATTTAGCGGTGCATTTGCCATGCCGCAAATTACATTACCAAGCCCTAAAGAGTGCGCTGCAAGTGCTATGTTTTGTGTAACAATCCCACAGTCAAGTGTTGCCCAGTCAGAATCGTCTTTGGCAACATAAATAATGCAAGGTGCGTTATAAAAAACGGAGCCGCCTCGTTCTATCATGCGATCATATAATTCTTGATTACTTTCTTTAAAAATTTCCATGGCGCTTTTGTCCATTTCTTCAATTAATGCCTTGTCTGTAACAACGATTATGTGCCATGGTTGGCGATTAACTGCACTTGGTGCTGCTAATCCAGCGTTTACTAGTGCGCTTATCTGCTCATCAGTAAGGGGTTCCGATGAAAAGTTGCGGCAAGAGTTGCGTTCTGCAATTGCTTTTAAAACTTCATTCATTTTATATGCCTCCTTATATAATAATTAATTAACAATTAAATTAGATCTAGTAAATTGTAAACGGACTTGCGATTTTTCGCAAGTCCGTTTGGATTATTTTTGTAAATTAATTATTTCATAGCTCTGCGTATCGCTGTGGGTGTAGGGTGGCTTGGCATTATATCCGTTGGCACGTTGTTTGGATTTGTAGTAGTGTTACCGTCATTGTCATTTATATTGTCGTTTGCGGTGCCATCAAAGCGGCTATTGTTGTCATAGCTATGGGTATCATCGTAACTTACATCCATGTCACCATAACTGGCGTTAAAACTGGTTGTGCCTGGTAATTCCTGGCTTTCTGGAACGTCTGGTGTGGTAGGAACTGTTGTTGGTTCTTCAACTTTTTTGCGGAAGAAAGCCATTTCGTCAGTTGTATTATAGTTATCTTCTTGATTTACAACTGCAACTGTTTGATCCATATGCATGTTCGCAATTCTTCCAATTGTATTGTAGTTGTTGTTTGTGCGTGTTGTTGCGGTGTTTCTGCGTTCTGCACGGTTAGTTGTAAGGTTTAAGCCGTAACGGTTAGGGTTTTGTGTGCGGTTAGCTTGAATTCTAGTATTGGTTTGTGTATTGCGTGCTTGAGATTTGCGTGCAAGATTTTGGATGTCGCCAGATTGGCTTCTGTGGGTGGTGTTACGGTTAACATTACGATTGTTATTTCTTATAGCTGGCTTAATGGTTGGTGCACGGTGTGTAATGGTTGGTGCGATGTGTGTGATGTGTGCACCATGAGCATTTTGTTTTGATTCCTGTTTAGCTTTAGGTGTTGTACTTCGTTTTGTATCAATAGGTTTTGCTTCGTTTTTCTTTGTTTCAGTTTTGGTGTTACGCGTTGGATTTGTACCGGTTACAGTGCTGCGTGCAGGCATAGCCCGATGTGTGTTAGCCGTTGTGCGACTGGTACCAGCATTTACAACTGATTGATCAGAAATGGTTGCGGAATTACCGTCAGCGCTATTGTGTAAACCTCCTGCATAACTTGTGTTATGGCCATATTGGAATGTATTACCCATACGTCCTTCTGGTCTGCCAAGGTTTAGAGAATTGCCATACCTGCGTGCATGACGGTTTGTGTGGTGATTACCTGTATTGTGGGTTGCATTATATGCTGTGTTTGCAACATCATTTGCTGCCCGGCGAATGCCCCTTGTTGTGCGCCCTACAACGCCGCTGTTTGTGTAATTGTTTTCCGTGCGTGCACGGTGTGTGCCTGTAGCTCTGTGAGTGGTTGCTCTATGATTTACAGAATTTGCTACACGTTGTCCATTGCGATTGTACTGGCTTGTTTCTGGTAAATTACTAGAACAACCTGTTATTGCTACCATACCTGCAACGAGTCCGGTTACTGCAATACGTTTAAAATTCATTTATTTTTCCCCCTGTTTTTATACTGAAATTTCGCAAGAAAAAAATCACAGTCACTTGACATATATCAATGTTACTTGAAATTTCAAGTTAATTGCCTATATATGTGTCTTGTGCTTGCGATTATATTTTAAACGAATCTAATTTTTAAATACTGTATTACTGCTGGGGAGAAATCTATAATTTTACAAAATGGTTACAATGTGAATAATGTCTGGCCATTAACCGATGTTGGATTAATTTCCAAGGAAATTTTATTATGTTTTGCTTTTTTGCGAAGTCTGTTTACAATCGCTTCTATTATAATAGCTTCGCCATTGTAGTGCGTTATGTCTACTATAGAAAGTCCGGTTTCCAATGCTTTTAATGCATCTGAATATTTTACATCACCTGTAATGTATACATCACAATCAACTGCTCCATGCCAATAACCCATGCCGCTGCCGCCGCATATGGCAACTTTTTTTATTTTTTTATTTAAATCGCTTGTATAACGTGCCTCTTTTAAATTGAGTGCGGTTTTTACATGTTCGATTAATTCTGCAAGGGTTATCTCATTTTCAAGCGTACCTATACGCCCTGCGCCAATTGCTGGGTTTAGAGCATCTGGTATCATTGGGCGTATATTTTTTATATCAAGCTTTTCTGCAAGGACATCATTTACGCCATCTGGTGCTGCGTCTAAATTTGTGTGCGCAGCGTATAAACAAATATTATGTTTTATTAATTTAAGAATTTTTCGTCCAGTGGTATCTTCGCTTGTAATGCGTTTTACAGGAGTAAATAGCAATGGGTGGTGTGTAATTATACAATTATAATTGCCTTCTATCGCTTCATTTATTACATCATCGGTTGCATCAAGTGCAACCAAAACTTTATTAATTTCTTGTGAAATATCGCCAATAAGCAACCCTACATTATCCCATTCTTCGGCCCAGGTAGTGGGTGCCCAAGATTCCATTTCATCGATTATCCACTTTGCTGTCATAAGTTTATCCATTCTAATGCGTCGTTTTTTAGCCTTTAGTTCCTATGCGGGAATTTATCCAATCTAGCCGCATTTCTGCTTTTTGCCGGGCATCGAAGTCGTTTATCGACTGTATGTACCTAGCAATTTTATCTTGATGATATTGCAAATATAGCAAGAAATCTGGATTACCAGGCATCATTAAGTGCTTGCCAAAAAAATATTCCTGCGCTGTCCAAGTTGAAACCTCGCCCATGTAGGCAGCAACTAAAATAACATAAAACCGCGAATCTTCGCGAACCAGCTTTTCGTCAGTTATATTATACCCCGAAGCATGAAGTTTCTTGCGAAGTTCTTCCAAGTCGTGCTGTGGCTGTAGAATTAGCTTTTTTGCGTATTGTGCTTTTGCTCGCTCGCTCTGCAAAATATTCCATATGCGCATGCCACCCATACCGGAAATTACAATACAGTCTGCCTCATTTTCCTTAAGCGGTGCAAGTCCGTCGCCTAGGCGTGTCATAATATGGGTCGAAAATCCTGCGGCTCTAATGTTTGCTGCAGCAATTTCTAATGGCCCTTTGTTAATATCGCAGGCGATGGCTTTTTTGCAAAAACCGGCATTTAATGCTTCAATTGGCAAATATGCATGGTCAGTGCCTATATCAGCCAAAACTTCACATCCGTTAATTAAGTTAAGAATTGTTTGTAACCGTAGTGAGAGACTCATTTCAAGTGAACCTCCAATTAGTCTAGGTAATCCTTCAACTTTTTGCTGCGGCTGGGGTGGCGTAATTTTCGCAATGCTTTTGCTTCAATCTGTCTAATGCGTTCTCGTGTAACACTAAATTCCTTGCCAACTTCTTCTAACGTGCGTGCGCGGCCATCGTCAAGTCCAAATCGCAACCGCAAAACTTTTTCCTCTCGCTCAGTCAAAGTGTCAAGCACATCTTTTAGCTGTTCCTTTAAAAGGGCGAAAGCAGCAGCATCTGCCGGTGCTGGAATATCATCATCCGGTATAAAGTCTCCTAAGTGGCTGTCTTCTTCTTCGCCTATTGGTGTTTCCAGTGACACGGGCTCTTGACCTATTTTTAAAATATCACGCACTTTATCTACTGGCATTTGCATTTCTTTTGCAAGTTCATCCGGTGTGGGATCTCGCCCAAGTTCTTGCAGTAATTGGCGAGAAACGCGAATTAACTTATTAATTGTTTCCACCATATGGACAGGAATACGAATGGTGCGCGCTTGATCTGCAATTGCGCGGGTAATCGCTTGGCGTATCCACCAAGTTGCGTATGTGCTAAATTTATATCCTTTTTTATAATCAAATTTTTCTACAGCCTTAATAAGACCCAAATTACCTTCTTGGATCAAATCTAAAAATAGCATGCCACGCCCTACATAACGCTTTGCAATAGATACGACCAGACGCAAGTTGGCCTCTGCAAGTCTTTGTTTTGCGTCTTCGTCACCTTCTTCCATGCGTTTTGCAAGGTCTACTTCTTCATCGCTTGTTAAAAGTGGCACTTTGCCAATTTCTTTCAAGTACATGCGCACATGATCTTCGATGTTTATTGCACCTTCTACTGCGGCGAGGTCAACTTCTTTTTCTTTTTCCAGGTCTAAATCAGATTCTAAGCCACTGGGGATATCTATGCCATGGTTTTCAATCCATTCATATGCCTTGCCCATTTGATCTGGGTCAAGATCGATATCACCAAAAAAGTCCATTATCTCTTTATGGCTTAGTGTGTTTTTATTTTTTTTGCCAATGGCCACCAATTCTTCCAAATGTGCCATTAATACTGGATCTTCGAAGGGTTTCAAAGAACACCATTCCTCTCTTGTCGAATTTACGTTTAAGTTAATTCAACATGTCTATTTTAACCATCTCTTGCAGATTATATGCTAATTGATGGCATGGTTCTTATGGTTAAACCCAGTAATTGCAGGGTTTTAGGGTCATTTCTTGCGCTTTCGCTTTCCATTTCTTGTAAAGCCCATGCGCGTTTAACTATAAATGCTGTTTCGTTTAGTGTTTTTTCTATGGCAAGCCTTGTGCTGTATTCCGGGGTATCAATAAAAATTTCTGTAATTGCCTGATCCTCAAAATGGGCAATTATTTCTGCAGGGTTCATTTGTTTGCCCTGTGCGGCGTTTGAAAATGCCAGGTTTAGTAGTTCGCCATAAATGGCGCTTCCAATTTCTAATGTGCCAATATACTTGCTTTCTTCTAAAGCTTTAGCCGCAATGTGATATGTCAAAATTAAATGGAGTAGGGTATTTCTTGCTTTTTTAACGCCATCACCTTTTGTGCTGCGCACCCTTGTTCTTGAAATGGGAATGGCAGAAGGTGCGACACCTTTTTGCTTGTTTACTTCCGTACGAATTGCCGCTTCTGAAATTTCACTGGTTTTCGAAATTTCAGAAATATACGCATCTGTTTCAATAGCGCTTGAAAGTGTTGATAGCAGTTTTGCAGCCTCCTGGGTAAAACCAATGCGCCCATCTGTTGTAGACATATCATAATTTTGCTTATAAAGCGCTACCTGAAATGCAATATGGCTTTTTGCGTTTTTTATAAGCTCCACCATTGGCACAGACCCATGTTTTTTCAAATACTCGTCCGGGTCTTTTACGGTAGCATCCGCTTCGGAAATTTCGGAAAGATTAAGGGTTTTTACTTTTAAGCCCCCGGCGGTAAGTATTGGGATAGCCCTAAGGGTTGCGCGAACTCCGGCGGCATCACCATCCAGCATAAGTATTACATCTGAAAAACTCTTTAATAACCGCACATGAGATTCGTTTAGTGCAGTACCAAGCACTGCGACAGTATTAGTAAATCCCCATTGGTGCATGGCCAAAACGTCCATATAGCCTTCAACTATTATAAGGTCAGGCTTGCGGGCCTTTCTTGCCAGGTTTAGTCCATAAAGTTGACTGCTTTTGTGGAATAGGCTTGTCTCCGGTGTGTTTAAATACTTGGCTTCTGATCTTGATTCTTGCCTGCCGGAATCTTCAAGCTTGTCCGATTCAGCCATTATTCGGCCGCCAAAGCCTACGACACGGTTGCGAGAGTCAATTATTGGGAACATTAAACGTGAACGAAAACGGTCGTAATACTTGGCAGCATCATTACGGCCTTGGGTTGCAAGTCCCGCCGCTACTAAATGGCTGGGTTCTGTATCCATGTGTTTTAACAGTCCATCCCATGCGGTTGGCGAAAGCCCTAGGCCAAAACGTTTTATAATGCCAGCGCTTATGCCTCGTTCTTCTAAATACCTTCGGGCGTTTTTTGCATCGTTTGTACTGCCATATAAGTAATCGTGATAAAAACGCGCAGCTATTTTATTAAGTTCTGCACTGCGTTCTCTGATGGTACGTTCTTCTTTTGCGGAAGCAGTTTCTGTCTTTTCCGGCAGTTTAAAACCGACCCTGTCTGCCAAAAGTTTAATAGATGCAATAAAATCTAAATTTTCTATCCGCATGATAAAGTTGATAACGTTGCCGCCTGCATTACAGCCAAAGCAGTAAAAAATTTGCTTTGTTTGACTTACAGAAAAAGATGCAGTTTTTTCATTATGAAACGGACACCGGCCAAAATGATTTCCCGAGCGGGGGTTAAGGGCAACGTAGCTAGAAACAACATCTACAACATCGTTTAATGCCATTACTTCTTGAATGATATCTTCTGAATAACGCATGATAATGCACGCACTCCCCCTAGAAAATTTTTTTAACCGCGAAAATTCCCCCTTCGTTTAATAATTCGACAACAAGATACAAAATCCTTCAAGATCAATATGAAATATTCTAAGATTTTGTCTGGACTTTATACACATAAGAATGATAAGATGAGAGTGTTGCAAAAATAATAGCAACAACCCCTAATGGAGGTTTGTATGGTAAACAAGCAAAAGATTATAACGATGACTAAACTTGCGGTATACGATAAGCATGAGGGTACTGCAGATCGTGCTGCAATGGAGTATTTTCGTCATGATTATATCTATAAAAAAAACCTAGGCACGCGGATTTCCGTTGGCATAGGTGGGTTTTTAATTTTAGCAATTTACTGGCTTAGGGTATTTCTTATAGATGGTGCAGATGTTTTGCAAATAGATTTACAGCATTATCTAACAGAATCTATATTATTTTTGTTGGCACTTTTGGCGTTGTATTCGTTAATTGGTACAATCCAAGGTACAAGAGAATATTACTTAATGCAAAAGCGGTTGGATAATTATAATGCATTGGTGCGGCAGTTAGAGCGGCATGATAGTAATGCACCGTCAGATAATGATACCGCAAAACACTAAAATCAACTTACAGGGAGGATTCCAAACATAGTTATGGAACATATACTGATTACACGTGAAGTATTAGTTAAATTTTTTAAGCGTTACGAGGCGTTTATTTTGCCCATACTCAAATTTTTATTGGGCTTTTTTGTGTTTTCAAGCATTCAGCAAATAGGGTATGTACATGAGGTTGTTGAGCCATTTATTGCGGGATTTTCACCTTTGCTTATTAGTGTGTTGTTTGCAATTATATTTACAGTCATGCCAATGAACTTGGGATGGATTTTAATTATTTTAAGCATAACAATTCAGTTTTCTGCAAATATTGAAGTGGCGATCTCTGCATTTTTATTCCTTACATTCATCTTTTTGTTTTACGCCCGCATGGCACCTAAGGAATCAATTTTAATTTTATTTACAATTCTTGCCTTTCATTTTAATGTACCGTATCTTATACCGCTTGTAATTGGGCTTTATTTTCCGGTTACGGCAATTGTACCCGTGGCCGTTGGGGTATTTATAAATGCGCAAATACCTGCCCTGTTTGGCCACATGTCGCCGGTTTCTGTCGCGGGTGGAATTGCGGATATGGAAATTGAAGAATTGCTTACAGAGCTTCCTGAAGTTTTTTCTGTGGTATATGAGGCACTCTTGCGCAGCTTTACAGACACAACATGGTTGTTTACCGCAGTTATTTTTGCGCTGGTCATTGTGCTTGTGCATTTTGTAAGTCGTTTGTCTATCGACTTTTCTAAGGAAATAGCAATTGCTTTAGGCTGTGTAATGAATGTGTTTGGATTTGTTGCCGCCGCCCTTACAATTGGCGAAAATGTGAATATTGGCACAGTGATTATGCTGACTATTTTATGCGGCATATTGGCCGAACTTATACGCTGCTTTGACTCGATTTTAGATTACCAACGGGCAGAAAGTGTGCAGTTTGAAGATGATAACAATTATTATCATGTGCGTATTGTGCCTAAGGTTGCAATTACAAAAGCCCAGCGTGTTGTAAAGCGGATTAGACCACAGGTAGACGAAATTACCGGAGAACTTCCGGTGTATGTACCTGAAAGACGCGTACCAACAGGACACACTGAAAGGCGTGCGCCGGTTTCGCAAGATAGGCAAGATAGTATGAAGCTGCCGCGACCACGGCCCCGACGAGAAGATACGACGTCTTACAGACAAGGCACAAGGCGCAAGAGGATATTCCCCGAAGAGGAGTAAAGCTTTCTACAGCTTCTTTTCATCAGACTATTTGTGCCTGCCGTAAGGAAGGGCTTTGCCCGACTGGTAGGCATGTATTAAGAAAGGCATGGTCTCAAAATAATGTTTGCTTCCTTAATTGACAGAATTGTGGATATGGCAAATTTGCCTGTCTTTATTACGCCAGCATTTGGATTGTTTCAAATGCTGGATATATTAATTGTTGCTGCGGTTTTGTATTTGATTTTAAAGTGGATTAGGCGAACCCAGGCCTGGGTTTTGTTTAAGGGCATTGTATTTATTGCAGTAATTGCCATTGCCGCCGAGGTTTTTAACCTAGCCACAGTACAGTGGGTTGTAAGCAACACAATTGGTATGGGCCTTGTAGTTGTTGTAATTTTGTTCCAGCCGGAACTGCGCAAGGCATTAGAGCAGCTTGGGCGTGGAAGCTACTTGTTTCCACTTAAAAATGAAGCAGAGCAGAGAGTACACTCTACAGTGCATTCAGTAGATGAGATAATTAAAGCCACACGTGTTATGTCGCGCGCCCTAACCGGTGCGCTCATTGTGTTTGAGCAGGAAGTAGATTTAACTGAACATGAAGAAAATGGCGTTGTTTTGGATGCCCAGGTTAGCTCTCAGCTTATTCTTAATATTTTTGAAAAAAACGCGCCACTACATGATGGGGCGGTAATTATTAGGCAAAATCGTATTAGTGCGGCGTCTTGCATTTTGCCCCTTACGGCAGAACATGTTGATGTGGCACTGGGTACACGTCACCGGGCAGCAATTGGTATTAGCGAGGTTTCCGACGCCAGGGTAATAATCATTTCTGAGGAGACGGGAACAATTTCTATTGCCATTGGCGGTGAAATTAAACGAGGCGTTACAGAAAAAGAAATGAGAGATACGATAATGTGGGGCGAGCCTACCCGTACAAGATTTTCTATATTTAAAAGAAAGAAGGCTGAGTGATGAAAGTGTTCATGTTAAAATTCCTTTCTTTTTTTTATACGGATATACATTGGAAATTACTTGCGTTATTTTTAGCTTTCTTGTTGTGGTTTGTTGGGCATAACCTCAATAATCCTCCGCAAAATAGTTTGTTTAATTTGCCATTGCAATTTCAGAATATGGAAATTTTGACAAGCGAGGGACTGGTACTTGTAAATGAAGATGCACTGGATATTCATATTCAAGTTGGAGTGCGTGCGCCAAGGCGGGATTTGGATGAATTAAGCGATGCCAGTGCGGCGGAGCAATTGCGTATGGTGGTGCCAAGTGTTGATTTCAGGGCAGTAAACATTGAAGCAGTGCGTGATAGTGACGGCCCTGTAACCGTGCGGCTTGCTGTAAGTGTAAATTTGGACGCGAGATATGAGCATTTTTCTATAAACCCAAGCTTTATAGAAATTGAACTAGATGTCATATCCCGAGATGTTCATACTGTAAATATTAACGTGTTAAACGAAGTTGCGCCGGGGTTTGAGCTGGGGCAGATACGTCTTGCAAATAACAACGTGGCTGTAACCGGCTCTCGCACAATGCTTAGGGACGTAAGTAATGTGAGTGTCGATGTGGATGTTTTAGGTGTGCATTCTGATGCAGAAATTCCAGTGCCACTCGTTGTTTTAAACCACGCCGGAGAGGACATTACCGAATATCTGCAGCTAAGCGTTAGGGAAACAATTGCAACCGTACCTGTACGGCCTGTACACGAACTTGAAATTAGAGTAAGAGGTATAGGTGATGTAGCCGCAGGTTTTGCTTTGGCGTCGGAAATCCGTGTTGAACCGAGTGCAATATCCGTAACCGGGCTGCCGGAAAGACTGCAGGAATTAGAATATATGTATATAGAGGTGGATCTAAATTCTGCAAATGCGGATTTTGAATTGGATGCAAATGTTTTAGATTGGTTACCCGATGGTATACTTTTAAGCACATGGGAAACCGAACAAGTCACAATGTATGTATATATAGAACCTATTGAAATCCGGGCGTTTTTTGTGCCAAGCGATAATGTGCGAATTAGAGGCATTGCCGCACTTTATGAAATTTTAAGCGGCAATGCAACCATTAGAGTGGATGTGAGTGGGCCTCGCACTTTAATTAGCACCCTTAATAATACGCAAATAGGATTGGAACTTGATTTGCGTAATTTACCAATTGGCGTGCACAATGTAACCCTTTCTGTATCTTTACCAGAAGGAATGACGCGCGCTTTTGGGGCACCATCGTTACAAGTGCAAATTCACGAACCTGCAGCAATTGATGATATGGACGATTATGATAATAACTATAACGCCGAGGACTATGACGATTATGCTGAGCAGGCCCCTACATCGCCAGCCGCACCAATTGTAGGTGGTAATGACGAGGATGAATATAGGGAAAATGAGGATGAAACCTTGCCAGAATATCCTCCATCCTATGATGCGTATGAATATTAAATTTAACTAATTAGGAGATTGAAATATATAATGTTAAAAAGAATGTTTGCACCACTTTTAGCTTTAAAGGGTAATCCCCGGTATGCTGTTTTTACCGAACCGCTTTGGGGCATACCATGGAATTTATACGCACCGTTTTTTACACTGTTTATGTTTAGTTTAGGCCTAGGGGATGCAGATATTGGTGTTCTGCTTACGGTAGGCCTGGTAATACAAATGATTGCAGGTATTTTTGGCGGTGTTTTAGCCGACAAGTTTGGGCGCAGAAAGACTAATATAATCTGGGATAATCTTGCTTGGACGGTACCCTGCCTTGTGTGGGCGTTTGCCCAAGATTTTAGATGGTTTTTGGTTGCGGCGGCGTTTAACGCATTATGGCCAATAGGTGCCAATGCTTGGGAATGTCTGCTTGTAGAAGACGCTGAGCCTAAGAATATTACTCAAATTTATAACTGGATATATGTAGGAGGGGTTTTGGCTGCATTTATGGCACCTATTTCTGCGTTATTAATTCGAGATTTTGATTTTATTATGGTAATGCGTGTGTTGTTTATATTTTCTGCGGTTTTGATGGCATCAAAATTTGCAATTCATATTTACTTTGCGACAGAAACTGGTCAGGGTGTTATACGCATGAAAGAGACCGCAAGCACGCCAATATGGGAATTGATTGTACAATATAAAAGTGTTTTATGGCAGATATTCTCAACCCCGGCAACATTACGTGTTTTACTACTTATGATATTTTTGCAGATACAACATCTTGTTGCGGGTAGTTTTTTCCCACTGCTTGTAACCCAAGACTTAGGGCTGCCTGTGTATAGACTTGCGTGGTTTACTGTACTTAGGGGCGGTGTAATGCTGATATTCTTCTTGTTACTACAGCGCGTTTTAAATCGTTTCTCTATTTACTGGGTTATGATTGTGGGATTGGTACTGTATATTGGTGCATATATTTTGCTTATTTTTACACCGGTTGGATTTTTATTGCCACTGTTGGTATTTACTGTAGTAGATGCTAGTGCGGCGGCACTTTTTATGCCAAGGCGAGATACTTTAGTTTTTAACAATGTTGACCCTGCCGAACGTTCTCGTATTAGATCAATGATGACGGTTATTGTGCTGGGTGCGGCAAGCCCATTTGGCATAATTATAGGGCGAATTTCGGAATACAACAGACAGATACCGTTTATTGTTGCAATTGGGTTGTTTGTAGTGATTGGCATTATTGTTTTAATAGAAAGGTGGAAAAATAATGCGTCCGACGGATCGGCAACTGCTTAACCTGTTAAAACCTGCAAGATATACAGGGGGCGAAGTAAACGCAGTTGTAAAGGAAATAACTCCGGAGACAATCCGTTTTGCCTTTTGTTTTCCTGATGTTTATGAAATTGGAATGAGCCATTTAGGGTTGCAAATTTTATATTTTTTAATGAATAAACGCCCCAATACCTACTGTGAGCGAGTGTTTATGCCATGGTTTGACATGGTAGAACTTTTGCAAAAAGCCGACCAGCCATTATTTGCGCTGGAAACAGGTGATGAACTTGCAAAGTTCGATATACTTGGCTTTACCCTGCAATATGAAATGTCCTACACAAATATCTTAGCTATGCTTGACCTGGCAAAAATTCCTTTACACGCAAAAGATAGAAACGACAGCCACCCAATAATTTGTGCAGGCGGCCCATGTGCTGTAAATCCTGAGCCTCTTGCAGATTTTATAGATTTCTTTTATATAGGCGATGGTGAGGCAAGCCTTGATGCTGTTTTGGACAAGTACGATAAAACTAAAACAAGAGTAGAGTTTTTAGATAGTATTTTAGATATCCCGGGTGTGTACGTGCCATCCTTGTATGATGTTTCTTATAATGATGACGGTACTTTAAAAGATTTTACGCCAAACAATGCAAAAGCACCTGCTGAAATTAAAAGGGCTTTTGCTCCAAAATTAGATTTTTTCCCGGAAACATTAATTACACCTTTAACCGAATCTGTCCACAATCGCGCAGTGCTTGAACTTGCGCGCGGTTGTATGCGTGGTTGTAGGTTTTGTCAGGCCGGATATATTTATCGCCCAATGCGGGAGCGTGGGGTAGGGGAGCTTTTACAGCAAGCCCAAACACTTCTAAAGGCGACGGGGCATGATGAAGTTTCTTTGCTTTCTCTAAGTGCTTGCGATTACAGCCATTTTGCGGAATTAGTGGACGCGCTGTTGGAAATTACCGAAAAAGAGCGGGTGAATATATCCCTTCCTTCAACCCGATTGGATGCAATTGAAACACTTGCAAAAGTGCAGTCTGTACGAAAGTCATCACTCACTGTGGCACCGGAAGCCGGCAGCCAGCGAATGCGGGATATAATTAACAAAAACCTGACGGAAGAAGAAATTTTAGAAGGCTGCTATCGTGCGTTTTTATCCGGCTTTGACAAGATAAAATTGTATTTTATGGGTGGCTTGCCCGGCGAAACCATGGACGACATGCAAGAAATAGTAAAATTATGCGACGCTGTGGTGAATACCTATTATCGGCTAACTTACGAAGAACGTAAACGGCCCGTGAGTGTATCCGTAAGTACTGCATGTTTTGTGCCAAAGCCGTTTACGCCATTTCAATGGGCGGTACAGGTAAGACCGGAAGATTTTTTAGCTAGTCAGCAAACCATAAAAGGCTCAATACGCAACAAGCGTGTTAACTATCGATACCATGACGCAAAAACCGCGCAAGTTGAAGGCGTTCTGGCTCGTGGCGATAGACGAATTGGCAAAGTAATAGAAGCAGTGTATAAACAAGGCGCGATTTTTGACGGCTGGAGCGAGCATTTCTATTATTCGAAATGGATGGAAGCTTTTGAGAGTGCAGGACTTGACCCAGACTTCTTCACCCATAGAGAGCGAGATGTAGACGAAAAACTTCCATGGGATTTTATAAATATCGGCATGTCAAAAAAATTCTTGCAAAGAGAATGGAAGAAATCCAAAGAAGGTCTAACAACACCTAATTGCCGCGACGCATGTGCTGGATGTGGGGTTAAATGTAATGCATCGGAGGTGCATGCATGAAAATATCAGTAATAGGCTCAGGCAGTTGGGGTACCGCAATTGCCATCATGCTTGCAGAAAATGGGCATAGTGTGAATCTATGGTCCTATTCATCAACCGAATGTGAAGACCTTAAAACATATAAGGAAAACCGCCCATTTTTACCGGGCTTTAAAATCCCCCAATGCGTAGAACATACGACAGATTTATCCGCTTGTGCTGCAGTAGATGTAATTGTATGCGCCTTGCCATCATTTGCTATTAGGGCAACAATGGGGCAGTTAGCGGCTTTTGTAAAGCCAGCACAAGTAATTTTAAACATATCAAAAGGGCTGGAAAGTGACAGTCTTTTAACCCTGTCTACCGTACTTGGCGAAGAACTGCCAAACTGCGAAATTGCGGTTATGTCTGGTCCCAGCCACGCAGAAGAGGTTGCACAAAAAATTCCCACAACAAATGTTGTTGCCGCCAAAAATCAAAAAACGGCAATGTTTATACAAGACGTATTTATGAACCAGTACTTTAGAGTGTATACCCATGACGATATCCTAGGTGTAGAATTAGGAGGCTCTCTAAAAAATGTAATTGCCCTATGCGCCGGAATATCCGATGGCCTTGGCTTTGGAGATAACACAAAAGCTGCACTTATGACCCGGGGCATATACGAAATAACACGCCTAGGGGTTGCCATGGGCGCCAATGCAGAGACTTTTAGCGGCTTATCCGGCATTGGCGATTTAATTGTAACATGCACAAGTATGCACAGCAGAAACCGTCGGGCAGGAATATTAATAGGCCAAGGTAAAACCCCAGAGGAAGTACGCGCACAGATAAAAATGGTCATTGAAGGCATAAACACCTGCAAGGCCGCAAAGCTTTTGGCAGATAAAATGAATGTGGAAATGCCCATTATAAATCAGGCATATTCTGTATTGTTTGAAAATAAATCCCCAAGAGATGCGACGCTATCCTTAATGAATAGAGATAAACGACATGAGAGCGAAGCAGGTTTTTTGATGATGGCAAGAGGTGATAGGTAATGGAAGCTAAAATACGCCTGCGTTTTTCCAAAGCAGATACACTGCGTTTTATTGGGCATTTGGATTTTCTTAAAGTATTTCAGCAAGCCATACGCAGGTCTGTCTTGCCAATTGCGTATTCTCAAGGGTTCAATCCCCATCAAATTATTTCATTTGCACTGCCTTTGCCACTGGGCATGGTTAGTATAAATGATTATGCCGATATTACCTTAACAGCCCCGGTTTCACCTGCAGAAATTGTGGACAAGCTAAACGCCGCTGCCCCACGTGGCCTAAGTATTCTTGCGGCATATGCGCCAAAAGGCAAAACAGCTGCTGCCGCAACAATAGCTGCGGATTACCTGCTTGCCGGAGAAATATCTCAAGAAGCGATAGATAAAGTCTTAAAGACAGATACACTAATAACCCCCAAAAAAACCAAAAGCGGCATAAAAGATACAAATGTCCGTCCAGATATCATCCATATTCAATCCTATGAAAATGGATGTTTGTTACGCCTTGTCGCAGGTAGTGCCGGGTTCTTAAATCCTTTATTAGTAGCGCGCCTGTTAACAAATGATGAGGATATTGCCAACTCGTCTCTTTCACGTTTAGAGTTGTACCAAACAGACGGCAACGCGGGGCGTATTCCCCTATGAAACGTCTGCTTATAGAACAGCGTGAAACCAGCATGCGCGCCGCCCTAACCGAAAACGATAAACTTACGGAAATCTACATCGACAAGTCGTCAAAAGTTGGACAAATAATCGTTGGGCGAATTAGGACAATTATGCCGGGGCAGTTTGCCTTTATCGACATAGGCAGTGGCAAAAACGCCTTTGCCAATTTAAAAAAAGGGCATGACTTAAAGTCTGGACAGCCTATATTGGTGCAAGTTCAAAAAGACGCAAGCAGCTCTAAAGGTGCCTATGTAAGCTGCGATATTACGCTAAAAGGCTGGTATGTAATACTGCATAAACAGGCAGAAGTGGGGGTTTCCCGCAAAATAGATGATGAAAAAGAAAGTCGCCGCCTTAAAAAAATGGTTAAATCAATTTTGCCACCGGGCTATGGCGCCATTGTGCGCACAAATGCCAAAGGATGCGACAAAGGCACCATCTTACAGGAAATAACCGAACTCCATAAAATGTACGAAGAAGTCCTCGACCGTGCAAATTACGCCCTTCCTCCCGCTAAACTATATCCAAAAGTATCCCATGAAGGAATTTTGAACGACATCGTATCAGAGGATTTAGCTGAAATACACATAAGCGGCACAGAGTTTACTGCCCTACAGGACTATATTTGCAATAAAATTCCGAGTCTAACCGGACGAATTTTTCACCACGAGGATAAGTTATTTGAATCCCTGGGCATAAAAAAACAAATACGCGCCGCCCTGGAAAAAACCGTACCACTGCCATGCGGCGGGTTTATTATAATAGAAGAAACCGAAGCCTGCGTGGCAATTGACATAAACACAGGAAACAATGTAAATGCCCAAAGCTATGGGGAAACGGTGCTTGCAACGAATCTAAATGCCACCAAAGTAATATTTGATCAAATAATTTTGCGAAATCTGTCAGGAATTATTATAATAGATTTTATAGATATGGAAAAAAAGGCGGATAATACAGCCTTAATGGCTGCGCTTATAAATGAAGCAAGGCGGGATCGTACAAATCCAGAAATATTGGAGATATCCAAGTTAGGTATCGTGCAAATCGCCCGCCCCAAAAGGCGTTTATCACTGGGCAAAATACTAGAGTCAAACTGCCCGCATTGTGGGGGTAGGGGGCGTGTAATAGGATGAGGAAGTTATGGATTTATGGGGTAAAAGACCGTTGCGATCTATATACGATCCAACAACTGGTGGATACTGGTTTTCGGTTACAGACCTATGCGCAATACTAACTGATAACGATCATAAAACAGCAAGAAGTTATTGGAAACGATTTAGAGATAAGCTAAATCAATTTCAAGTGGTTGCGGAGCGCAACCACTTGAAATTTGAATCCCCAAACAGCAAGCACTACTACACAGAGGTCGTAGATTTTAAAACCCTTGTAATGTTAATTCAAATTTGTCCAAGCCCAAAAGCCAATTTATACAGGTTATGGCTTACGGATACGCTGCTTCAAGGTACGTCCGCAGAAAAATTAGAAAAAGAGTTAGCAAAACTAGGCGAGGAATCCAGCCATCAAATTATTGAAAAATATAAGAACAATTCAGATGCAAAATATGTACGCCTAACAGTCCATAAAGAAACGATATTATAAATATCAAATCGAAAAGGAGACATGACTATGAAAGCAATCATTCTAGTAGCGGGTTATGCAACACGTATGTATCCTCTTACAGAAAACCAGCCCAAAGCACTACTGCCACTTAAAGGCAAAGCCGTAATCGACTACATTATCGAGCAGATTAACAAACTTCCGGAAGTTGATACAATTTACATCGTATCAAACAGCAAGTTTTTCCCACACTTTTCAGAATGGGCAAAAACCGCACCAACTACCATTCCTGTAGAAGTTTTAGACGACGGCACCACCACAAATGCAAATCGTCGTGGGGCAGTTGGGGACATTTACTTTACAATAACCGAAAAAAATATCGACGACGAAATCTTTGTTGTAGCCGGAGACAATTACTTTACTTACGATTTAAAAGAGCAGTACGATGTTTTCCGCAAAACAGGCTGCGACACAATCGCTGGCAAGGAATTAGATGACATCGAACAATTAAAAGCCTTTGCAGTAGCTAAACTAGACGAAAATGGCAAAGTACTAGACCTTGTAGAAAAGCCACAAAACCCAGAATCTAACATAGCAATTTACGCAACATATTTTTACCGTAAAGATACGGTACCCCTATTTAAAAAATACTTAGAAGAAGGCAACGACCCAGATCCACCGGGTTCGTTTCCACAGTGGTTGCATAAAAAACGTGACGTATACAACTATACCATGAACGGCGACTGCTACGACATTGGCACGATTGCTATGTACGAAGAAATGAAGTAAGTTGCGAAAAAACTATTTGCGCGCACAGCGCGCACCCGAAGCGGATGCGGAGGAAGCGTAGCCGGGCTATGCCTGGCAGAGCGGCGGGGTTTGGGGCAGAGCCCCATTTAAAGGGAGATGAGGTAGCCATGCAAGATACAAAATATATTTTTATGACTGGCGGCGTATGCTCGGGATTAGGCAAGGGCATTACAGCAGCTTCTTTAGGACGGCTTTTAAAGGCCAGAGGTTACAAGGTAACAATCCAAAAGTTCGACCCATATATAAACATGAACCCGGGCCTTTTAAGCCCCTATCAACACGGAGAAGTATATGTAACCGAAGACGGTGCAGAAGTTGACCTTGACTTAGGCCACTACGAGCGCTTTATAGACGAAAATTTAGGCGTAAACAACAGTATTTCCGCTGGAAAAATTTACTGGGAAGTATTAAATAAAGAACGCAAAGGAGCCTTTAAAGGCGCCACCGTTCAAATTATTCCCCATATAACCGATGCAATAAAAGAGCGGGTTTGCCTAGCCAGCAGAGACGCCAGGTCGGACATAATAATTTCAGAAATTGGAGGCACAGTTGGGGATATCGAAAGTCTGCCATTTCTTGAGGCCATTAGACAAATTTCCCAAGATAAGGGCTATCAAAATGTAATGTATGTCCACGTAACCCTTGTGCCATACCTTAGCTTTGCAGATGAAATGAAGACAAAACCCTCCCAAACATCTGTAAAAGATTTAATGTCATTAGGCATTAAGCCAGATGCCATTGTTTGCCGAACAGAGCGGCCAATGCCAGAAGGAATGCGGGAGAAAATTGCCATGTTCTGCAATGTAGACCCAACCTGCGTAATAGAAAATATGGATGTAAGCTCCCTTTACGAAATTCCACTGCTCCTTGAAGAACAAAACTTTGCAGACATCGTGTGCAAACGTCTTTCCTTGGACAACCCTCCCCCCGACCTTACAGAATGGGAAAACATAGTAAACCACGAAAAGCAAATTTCTAAAGAAGTAACTATTGGCCTTGTGGGAAAATACACAGAACTTCGCGACGCATATCTCAGTGTGATAGAGGCCTTAAAACACGCAGCCATTGGTTTAGATGTAAACGTAAACATAAAATGGATAAATGCCCGAGAATTAAAAGAAACAAACGTCGCTAAACATCTTGCCAAAGTAAAGGGAATTTTAATGCCCGGCGGTTATGGTAACGACGGTGTTGACGGTTTAATTTGTGCCGCCAGATACGCTCGAGAACAAAAAATTCCTTTCTTTGGAATTGGCCTTGGCATGCAATGCGCCATGATTGAATTTGCGCGCAACGTGATAGGACTTACGGACGCGGAGTCTGCCGAAGAAAACGAAGATGTTGCAACGCCAATTTTTGAATACATTGACCGCCAAGAAGATCATGTAACAGGCGGAAAACCTGCAATGCGCCTTGGTGCGCACCACTGCAAGATAACTGAGGGCTCCATACTTGAAGCAGCTTATAATGATAGCCAAATATACGAGCGTTTCCGCCATTTGTGTAAACTCAATAATCTATACCGTGTAGACTTTACAAGGCACGGCATGATAGAAGCAGCCCTTTCCCATGATGAAAAAAATGTAGAAGCCATCGAGTTACCAAAAGAAGTACACCCATGGTTTGTGGGCGTACAATTCCGTCCAGAGTTTAAGTCCCGGATAACCCGCCCCAGTCCAATATTTAAGGCGTTTTTAAGTGCATGTTTAACATAGTTTTACATCAGCCAGAAATCCCCCATAATACAGGGGCCATTGGACGCACTTGCCTTATGAC
>Ga0123352_10004140_pt1 | contig 21275 bp, 7 predicted proteins | sample TergutLab28metaG_FD_89700 | JGI IMG/M metagenome (GOLD analysis project Ga0123352, IMG submission 89700) | Labiotermes labralis P1 segment gut microbial communities from Petit-Saut dam, French Guiana - Lab288 P1 | ecosystem: Host-associated > Arthropoda: Insects > Digestive system > Gut ...
AAGGAGGATTAAAAACAATGAAGAATTGGACAAACTGATAAAGCACGAAAATATAGTCAACTACATCAAAAGCCCAGAGACTAAGCTGGTTCGGCTATTTACAAAGAATGCCTGAACCCAGGGCAACTAAGAAGATATTTAAATGGAATCCCTTAACCACGAGACCAAGGGGAAGACCCAAATATAGATGGGAGGACAACATCATACAGGACCTTGGTCAAATGAAGATAAAAAATCGGTTAACCTGTGTCCAGGATAGAGCAAAGTGGAAGGATATCGTTGAGAAGGCCAAAACCTCCAATTAAAGGAGGTTCAGCGCCTGAAGAAGAAGAAGATTGTATACGTTATTGCGGCATTATATTTCGACCTAATTTTGTCATCTTTAAGGCCAGTAAAACGAAATCCATAAAAATTAATGTACACAATTTTATTAAAAGATGTCTAAATTAATGACCTTTAGCAAGAACGTATAGAGTACGTTTTATTAATTTTACACCACTGACCAGAAGATGGCCAAATTAGGTCGAAACATGTAGCCCTAATAAAGTATATAATCTTAATAGTGTTCATATTCGTGTATTAATGAATAATTTAACAGTTAATACAACCAACAAACACGTAGTACTAAAATAAACACTTCCACATACAAGCCATTATTATTTCGACAGGTTTCGATCTTTTTGGATCATCCTCAGGGAGACTTACATCCAACAAGCATGTATGATGTACACTAACAATGTCGGACAATATTTAATCCCTTCATTATTACAATAAAAAAACGAACAATAAACATAAAAATTGTTTAACATAAATCTGAAGCCCTTATCATATGAAAGACGACGCGGCATTCCTTTGTAAAGAAAACTGATAATTTTATACAACGATAGAGAAAATAACTGCAATTCGACACTGCGAAACGTCTCAAAACATCATCAGTGACCGAAGAGATTCCATCAGGAGCATGAAATCTGAACTGATATCTGAATTCCACCGAACAGAATGAACCGAAGTAAGGTAAAGGTAAAGGTAAAGCAGCCCCATTACAGGCCTGGACTGGCCCAGAGGGTTCCAGGAATTTAAGGTTCCCAGATTTCGTGACAATGGCACAGGATGGTGGTAAGGTTGTCAGCCTTATGCACCGGCCGCCTTTACCTCCAGGAAATACACCTGGTACTCATTTCTGTTAGAGGCTGAGTCGACCCCAGGGCCAAAGTGCGATCGGAAGGAGTTTATGTCAATGAAAAATTCCATTGACATTATCTGGGATAGAACCAGGGACCTTCCGATTTGTAATACAGCACCTTAACCACTGTGCCACCGCGGTCCTCGAACCGAAGTAAGAGTACTGGATAATCATCTGAGCATTTTGGTGATTATAGACGGCAAAACTCAACTGATGTACGACTATTCCCACAATGTAACGGCTTTAAGTTACAAATATAATTATGAAATTACTATAATGTGTTGTTTTGCAGCTGCGTCATCTTCTCACCAGCACTCTTTGTTAAGAGTTACTTGGTGAGATACAAGACCGGAGCAAATGAAGTAATTCTTACCTCGGAAGTAGTAATTATCTTATACAGGAATGAAACGAAGCTTCAAATGTAAGGTCAATACTCTTCCTTTTGAAACGACGTTAAGAGGAAGTCACCATATTCTCCGAATTCTTATTCCTTTGTTCAAACTACAACTCTGCCGATAAAAGGACCAGATTGCCGTACGAAATGAAACCATGTAAAAGGAGACGTGTACGTAGCTTTAGACAGCGTTAAGAGGTGTGTATATTAAGAATAAGACCTAATAAAGGCAAGTTCACTCTATACGGAAAATCATCGCCTCCAGAAGTGGAAGCTAATTTCAAATTCACATCTAAATAGCAGCATCAACTTGACAGTCAGTCGGCGCGAGCGATTCCCGCAGGGAACAATTCGGTCCCTCCTGGAAGTGGCGCGACTCCTGTAGGATGAGGAATTCACAAGCAGTTGATCGCTTCCAGATGTAGCTCTTTAGAGATACAGATTGTACATGTCAAACACAAAACTCTTATTCCTGTTGGACCCAGTCTGTTGGAGTGACTGATCTTCAGACAGAGTTTGGTAATTACTAACTTGCACGTTGTGGATGCATTAAAGTTACTATCAGTAATGGGCATCAGGCAGTAAGAATACACACTCTTACTTTGCAAATGGTGCACACTTACACAGTGTAAAGAGTATTTATATATAAAAAAAATTATTTTATAGGAATTAGAATTGTACAGTTCGACTTCACATTTGCACGTACGTACGAAATGAAAGTGTGTTTTTTTTTTATTTATGCCAATATTTTGGCACTCAGCTCGGTAGAAGTGTTGGAAAAGTTTGAGGGCATAACACGGTTTGGACTAAAATGCTCGCGGAAAAGAAACACCATCCTTGACAATAACCTAGCCCACTTAAAATTAGAGTAATGTATACTGTAGACCCATAAAAGGGGTTCCACATGCTGTTCATCAATTAAAAGTCTATATTTATGAAACGCTGTGTGTTCTTGATTTTTTTCGTAGTTTTGAGTATAGAGGATTGCCTTGAGTGTTGTACGTTATTTTGTGTGATGTGTGTCATTGTAATGTATTGTATTGTTTTGTATTGTACTTTCCGTATTGTACTGTCTTGTCTTGCATTGTGGCACAATGACACCGTGTAATAACCCATTTTTAGCTAATAATAATAATAATAATAATAATAATGATAAGGAAAACAGATGTGCAGAAAATTCTTTGTACTAAATATGGTTCCCTCAGGTTAGGATACTTGTATGAAGTTGAATATTCATGTCCGAAAGAACAACAGCCGATAGTAATTGTACTGTGCAGTTTAAATCGTACCTTAACAAATCTGACAAGCAGAAAACTTTTAAGGAATAAATTTCTAAAGTGTGTAACTATTATCCACAATAATTACATTTATTATGTGCATAATTGTAATGTCGACTCGATCTCTAACAGAGATGAGTACCAGAGATATCTCCTGGGGGCAAAGGCGGCCAGTGCGTAGAGCTGACAACCTTGCCACCTTTATGCGTCAATTGTCTGGAAATTCTGGGAACCTCAAAATCCTACATCCCTAAGGGACCGCCCAGGCATGTACGTAGAAAGCTGTAAAATTTAATGAAACTGCTGTTACAAGAGCTGCTGTTTTATCTGATCACAATCCTGCCTTCTTTCAGAGCGACCACTATAGTTTAATTACCAAAGAACTACCCAGAACCTCATTGTAAAATCCGCACTACAAAGGGGTCAATAAGACTCGAAAATTTTTAACTTCTCAATATTCATTCTTGCACATGTATAACACAGAACCATAATGGACATAAGGAAGTTTATTCAGTTTACATAGATGTCATTTTCAGCTGAGTCAAAATGACAGTTAATAATAAAATCTGATACATTAAAATCCTACACATAAAGCTCACTATGTCCTGGTTTTCATGCAGTATTATACAAACATAAACGTATATTTCCCTTTGGAATTAGAACGCTTTGTAGCACAACCAGCTAGGTGGATTTATTCAGTTTTGTGTACGAAAATTTTGGCTATATATCCCCCAGGAAATTACGATTAATGAAATATAAAGCAGTCTACCACTAGGCAGTTCACTAACAGAAACCTGTAAACAAAGTCAGGAAAATCTTTACAAAACTCTGACTCTTTTGTAACTACAAAGCGTACCTAATTGGATATACTGGTGTTCATAAATACATCAAACTGAAGTGCATCAGAGATCCGATCCAAATTACAATGAGGCTAACAGCTCTGTGTAGAAACGTACGTAATGCTAGACAACAAAGAAGTTAAAACTGTTGTCTGTGTCATGAGGAGAAGCTTCTCAGTTGCATAAAACAGAGTCTCATAAATCTGCTTTTAGCCGTAGAATTTTAGAACTTCCATTACGTGAAACAGAACGCACAGACGTATATAGTAATCACCACCACGCAGAAAACAAAAAAAAAGAGGAAAATATCCAACGCGCATTTTATGTGAATGTAAAAAATGTAGATATATTTTTTTTTTCGAGTCAGCAAAATCCATTGTGCAAAATATACTTCGACGTGGTATTTTAATGGCTCTGTCACGCCCTGAATGGTTATTAATATAGCAGAATCGGAAAACAATGTCAATACAGGGCTGGCCCATATTAACACCAATCAATTAATAATTACAGGAGCAGCGTAAAGCTGACAGGAAAACACACTTCAAATTCGATCTAGCAAGAATAGATCAGCATGAGACGTGTCGTAATAATAATCACTAACGTTAGGACAGAGAAAAATATCATGATTTTGTTTTTAGCCTACCTTAAAACAGAATCTACCACTAAATATTGATAATATAAATTGCTCTGAAGGAAAATTCTGAAGAAAATTCTTATTTAAAATATATATATATAAAATTAAAGCTGCAACAGTGTTTTACGTTATCTCTCAAACGCGGCCAGAATTATAGGACATATTATAACAGCAACTGGTAATGTATCAAAAGATTCCGTTTTCTTCCGTCTTCGTAACAAAATGTCTATCAGTGTTGGTGTATGTATGTATGTATGTATTATGCATGTGTGTATGTTTGTATATATGTATTATGCATGTGTGTATGTTTGTATGTATGTATTATACATGTGTGTATGTTTGTATGTATGTATTATACATGTGTGTATGTTTTATGTATGTATGTACGTATGTATGTATGTGTATATGTATGTATGTATGTATGTATGTTTGTGTGTATGTATGTATGTATGTATTATGCATGTGCGTATGTACGTATGTTCTGACGATACAGCCAGAACTGTTAGATGCCAGTTCCGGACTTATGCCATAAGTAAATAAAAATGTACCGAACATAAGCAATTTCAAATAAAGACGATCCTTATAACCCAAAGCCAAGGACTAAATGATTCCATTTTGTGGAATGCCTTTCCTACGCTGTATTTCTTACGAATATAATGACATGTTAATAATTTAATTCTGTGTTTAGTAACAAAAGTTCAAGTAAAAGTCCAACGTCCGCACAAAATATCTTATTCTATTTTTGCGCAAAATTCAATCATCACAAGAAATATATTCCTAAATAACAATGCAATATATGTAGGTGAAAATGAATAAGGATGAAATATCAGTAAATGTAAGGTACAACCTTATTATTATGTTGTTAGCTATGACAGCATTGATCATATTATAAAAAATATACAAAGCGATAGTACAACTTCTTTAGAAGTCACTTCTTATTTTAAGCTCTAAGTTTGCTGTTGAATTGATTTAGTTGTTGTGTGCAGCAGTAAGTAGACAGCTCAGGATTCAATAAATAAAACAGTACGTATTGAATTAGAGATTAATTCTCGTATGTCGTTAGCTACATACGATTTAAGAGGAAATAATACTTAAGAATGTCCTTAATTAGTATGAAGAAAAATATCCTTTTTTAAATACCGCTTTCGTTTGGATGAGACAACATATTGCGGGTATTTCAGGCAGCAGTGGCGTTACAGCAACAACGCAGCTGTTGACGTAACAAAGTACCATCTCCGATATTTTCCTTTTCAATCTAACGAAATCTGTGCAGAGGAACCAGAAGCATTATACATCGCGCCGAAAAACCTGCAGTTTTGATTATTTTAAAATATTTAAATCTTATTGTGTTCATCTTCTTCGCTAGCAATTTGAGCATAATGCAGTCATGCGATAGGGCGTAATTTAATAACAGTAATGTCAACCAGTATCCGAAAATAAACTGTATAAACTTCATTATTTTTTTCTAAGGAAATGAATACACTACGAAATATCTTGTAGATAATGTATCAAGAAAGGGCAATTAACGAATAATATTTAAGACAATAGTACCACAATATTTGCATAGTTATTAGTATGTAAACCATCATAAAACGAGGTAATAATATTTTATGTTATTTAAATCACATCCCCTAAACATCTCTTAGAAGAAATGTCATAAGCCTCCTTGTAAATATCCTATACAAAATTTAACACAAAAAGCCTTGAGGGACGAAAGATGAGTTTACTATAAACTGAAGACAAAATGGGAAAAAGTGAATCAGTGATGAACGAAATATTGAAATTCGTATTCAGGGATAGGTCTACCTAAGTTAGGAATAATTTTTAGCAATAAATTTAAAATCGAATTGGGGCCCAGAAACAGAAAAGTGAATATTTCAGGCCCGTGAAACACAGAAACCCTCAAAGAAGAGATAAGAATTAGTTGCACTATCAGGAGAATCCGTTGTGGTTAATTGGATTAAATTAATGATATTATAACGTGTTAATTTTTACAAATTCTTTGCACAGTTCCAGAGTTCTCTTGATTGGTTTATATGAAAATACTTCTTGGATGCTGACTCCAAGGTGGAATGCACTCAAAAGAATTCTAATGGTAAACCGGTAATTAAATAATTCGTTAATTTAAGTTTCCATTTCAATATGTTAATTAAGGGACCCGATTTTCATAATAAAATTAAAATGTCTTCATTTTAATGCCTTCAATGCCCCACTCTTTTCTTCCTCCAGTTTGACCTCTCAAGCCCAAATTTAATTTGTCCTAGGCTAGGAATATCAGCACAGTACATAAACTGACGTTTAACCCTCTGAAGACTTCAGAGTAAGAGCCACGTTTTTTCAGACACGCAGGCAGCTAGTTCGTCTTGGTATCTAGCCCTCTTGGTGCTCCAGGTAATATATTAATTTCATTGTCAAAATTAACGTCTTTACTGTCTTGCAGCTCCCCCCGTACGAACAGAAAACAGATCAGTGCTGCCAGGATTTGAAGAAATCATTAGTCTACTACAAAGTATACAAAAGGATTCAGTTTGTACCTCACAGAGAACAAAGAGTCCTTCCGTTTAAAATACCAATCAGTAAGTGCTGAGTAGGGAAATAATGGCTGTTTATTATGAGAACCATATAGAACAAATTAATAAATGTGCAAGGAAATTCAGGTTTCTTTTACTGTTAAATTTAGCAATGTCTACAGCAAACACTGAGATGTAAAGGAGTGATATACGGTACAATTAACTGAACTATTTCCTGTTAATAGAACAACAAACAGAAAAAAGATAATGCATAGTGGAAATAAGCAAGTAAGAAGGAAAATTAAATTTACAAAGGCGAAGAACGGACAACCCAACAAACGTGGAAGAAAGGGCAGAAGGAGAAATAAAGACCAATAAGACAAAAAGAGGAGAGGGGAAAAATCTCTGACAATAAGGATATTGCAGTTGACAAAATCGAATTATACAACTTGCAATGCACTTGTTTCTCTGTATTTATAAAGCATTATCATCATCACTGTATTTATATGCTGTAATTATTTTTCCGTCAATGGAATAAAATAAGAACATACACACTCAAATTCTCACATTTCATAAACCAAGCCCTACACAAAGATATTTTAAGTTTTAAAACACATCAGTTGTGTAGGAATTAATTTTACCAGATCTTTAGATCGCCTTGCTGTTAAAGACCAATTATTTATCTATATTGACATAGCTACGCCTTCACAGGAAGGCCGCAAAATAAATACCTGCGTTAATATACTCGGAGAAAACGGCGACTTATATAAAGGCGAGCACTTCATTTCTAATAGAGATCCAAAATTCTCGTTTGTTTCGAATAAACCCGCGATACCGTTTTCCTTCTTACGTAATGAATACCATGCACCTCATTCGCTAAATCCGAGCAACGACACATTTCTATGTGGGGAAGCAAAGTTGCTTATGGTACAAAAAGCGGTTACTAACCGCGAAAGTTAGGATCTGCAGGCAAACCGTGGTTAGAAATCCCGAGACCTTGTGGGAAACTGGGGGTTAAGGTAATTACCGACGCTGTTTATCTCATCAAAGCCCGTTCATTCCGCAACATAAATATCTTGGAACAGGGCGCTTAAAATAAGTTAGATACAAGATACAAAACTGTGCTACAAAACTACACACCACAAGAGTAGAGGTCTTCCTTCCAGGATATAATGTCCATCACTGACAGTGTCCCACCCTTTCAAGACAACGTACTGTTCCCACCATACAGGATTTTAATGTCCAAGAAGACTGAAGTATAAGTATTCACAACGCAGATGAAAATGACCACAGTATATCTCTGTCAGTGCTAATGCAGCAGTACGTGTTACTGTCGACTCAAACGCCTCTATTCACACTGGGTCTGCCGCGTTCGGCGACGTTTTTTATTAAAAAATTTCTTATTAGATATGGTAGCTAAAACCAACAAATGCACATAAGTGTATGAAAATGTATCATTAAAAAAAAACATACTCCCTCACGTGGCCGTCTTTTGTGACGCACCTTCCTGAGGATGGCCACACTAGTAGCCAAAACATGTAGGAGGTATATTCTGTCCATAAAATATTCCGTACACTTATGTGCTTTTGTTGGTTTTGATATCATAACTAATTGCTGAATGCATGGTTACGATCATTTAAAACTTTCTCGCTGTTTTACTTCCTAGTTTCCAACAATGCCCAAATATTTGTTTCAAATAAGTCCCATTATAATCAGCCATAAAAAAATGGAGGTAAAATAAGTATAAATCTGTAGGAGACCCGTCCTTTCCCAACCCGTCCTTTCCCAAGGAGGGACTCAATTCCAGACAAAGAGCTTACATATCAGTGTACTGCCCACGTTGTCGGCTAGTTCAGTGGCCTGCGGATGACGCGCTTCCACTAACATGACCGAAGTTTGTTCCATAATACAGAACGAACTGATATACACGCATTTTCACTCATATCGGCAAGGCCTCATATCATTCCAGTTTTACTGGCTGTGCGCAAAAAAGGGAAAATGTCGTTCGTAAACATGAAGGAGGCATACAGTTTAGCACAGTACAGCACAATGTGTTTGTTTTTACTTCGTTACACTAATTTGGTGCTGTGGCAGCTGCCACAACATCAAATTAGTGTAACGAAGTAAATCTCTAAGTGTTTTAAACTGTAACTTCAGCAAGGAGCAAAGTATGTTCCCTGAGTACGATAGTACGATCGAAACATATAGGAGCATTTTAAGTGTTTTAATGTAAATTTCAGATTATTAAAAAATATATATGCGCATTTGTTGGTATGTTGCTTAATTATGAAAAAAATCCTTTACAATTTTATGCCACAATACGCACATTATGTTACCGTGTTCGTAGTACAGACGGAATAAGAATATGTGAGGGACTGATGTTTTAGTTTATCAGAAAACAATTGATAAGCCAGTGACATCGTTTCTTGTAGCGTGCATAATTTTATTTTAACTGGTGCACAGTTACACAATTGTGTTCGTTATGCTCCAAGTCGCTACTTCAATTTGACAACGAGTACACAAAAATCATTAGCCTACCAATACAGATTCCACGTTCGGACCTAAAACACTTATAACATAAACCTAACACTCCTATCACATTTATACTGTATAATCACACAATTTAGCAACTGTTATGACATTGAGTCATTTTTCTCTTTACTCCAGCCTCGCACAATAGATGTCACGACCTGAGGGAAACTCTTCTAACTTGTCTGAATGATTGCACACATTCATTTCGTATTGCTGTAAATGCCTGCAGGGGGGAGGAGGCATGTGTTTCTGACATGACATAGTACCGACAATAAACACCGGTCAACAAAAATGTTGACTCGTTACAGAGAAGGGGAACTTTTACCCTAAGTATTGTATTAATGTTATCGAGTGTGTAAGTGACTCGTAGGGTTTATATACTTTTACGGCAGTCTGCTTTTGAAACCTTTAGAAAGTTCTTAGTTATTTACAGCAGTTTTAAAACAGTAACTTCTGTTAATAAAAAAAAATGTTTACTCCTACGGCTCTTGCATGGTTTGGTTCCCATTTACAGACTGTCCTTTATTCTAGTACTGATTCCGGCAGCTCAGAACAATCACAGATTCTAAATACCTAGGAAGTCCACTTCTTGTTCCCATGTTCAAATCGATTCAGTAACTAGTAGTAACTTTGCTAAAGGTTTCGCACAACTTCCGTAATGAAATCATAACTTTTGACGCTACGACCTTCTCTCCACTGGTTCTTAGACAGGTTCGTTTTACATTCGGAAGTTCCGAACTTCAATTTCCCCGGAGACCCACTATAGATACGTGATCTCTTTACTGGCCTCAATCGCTCCAGATGTAAGGTTAGGCACATAACATCCGATTATCCTCTACGCGCCCCTATTTATATTTGAGCGTCACCCAACAGCAAATACAAATTCTTGATTGAATAGCAAAGAATGCTTAGAAACCGCAAAGAGAAATATAGAAGGGGAGCTGTGATTGATATAAACTAATTCATGTCTCTAAAGAACGGATGTAAAAATTAGACTTAAGCCGTGTAGAACTACAAGAATATGTGGGTGTGTAGAATATTGTTTAATTGCGTCATTATTACTACTTTTTGGACTGCACGGTAGAAGGGATGATGATCCGTTACCTTCAGCTCTGAACTTCTTTTCCTTCAGCAGCGCTTTTACGAGCACTTGGACTGAACAATCCTAATACTGACGTTTCTTATCATTTTACTACCTCCATCTTCAGAGTATCAGAGAAAACAGACCGAATACAAACGAAAGCTGCTCAATTTACTAAACATACGAAAGACTGTGACTGGGAAACCTTGGCTCAGCGTAGGACGATAGAACTCTATAAAGCATACTCGGGGGGAACGAGCTTGGAAAACAATACGCGACAGGTTGCGAAGTCCTTACTATTTGAGTAGGCTTGATCATGATCGGAAAATTAGGGACAGGAAGGAAAGAACGGATATCGGTAAGTATTTCTTTGTAGATAGGACCATTAAAAAATGGAACCAACTAACTGCAGAAGCGTTAGGGGCTTTCCCTCGTAAACCTAAAATTTTTAGACAGAGAGTTAGGAAAGCGATTATAAACAGGGTGAAGTGAAGGGAATAGAAGTGTGGTGAAAATGGGCTAAAAGTGAAGTGAAGTGAAGTGAAGTGAAGTGAGGTGAAATGTAGTGATGTGAGGTGAAATGGAGCGGTAGGAAATTTAAATTGGGTTAAGCCAAATGAGAGGGTAGTGAAGTGTAGTGAAATGTAGTTGGGTGAAGTTTAAATGGGAAAAAGTGAAGTGTCAAAAGTGTAGTGAAGTGGAGTGAATTACAGCTGGGCGAAGTGTAGTGAATTGGAGCGAAGGTAATAGTAACAGAGTGTCTATCATTATTATAAGATATTTAGATCATTTGAAGTTTGCTGCTTATATGGCTAATTCGTTTATAATTTTCTTTCATATTCCTTGGTTCTAATTTGTATAATTGTATATATGGTTGTATGTTTTGTATGCTTCTGTTTAACTTTGTAAATTATGTATTCTTATTGTTATGTATGTTCCGTTCTGGGTATTCTGTTTTATTGTATTAATCTGTGAATTGTTTGTGTGCAATATATATTGAACTACTGCCACCTGGTGTCAACCCAATTGCAGTTAACAAATACATCATATCATATCACAGTACGACAAACAACATACTATAAAGTCAGGATAAAGCGCGTTTGAACAACCATTGTTGCAGTGGAAAAGCAATAATTATTACATATTCAAGGTCGCAATATGTAGCAAGGAACACTATTAATACGCCAGTTTATTGGATGTGTCCACTTCAGTAATATTTCACTGTAAATTGTGCTAGTATGTTCCTGCAGACGGACCCAACTACCATGATTGTAGACAGAGCATGGCCTCCAAAATTTTTGTAAGTAAATTTCTGTCAAAGCGCACGGCATTACACATCAAAAGCCAGCAGCACTCATGCATTTAATGAATAATAATAAGTCAGAATTTAAGCCACCAAATTAAATACTGAATTCAGATTTCATCTATTTTTCATAGAGTGGAGATATTATATTCCAGCTGTGAAACGAAAACAAGGAAGCTAAAGACATTTCCATTTGAGCTGCGATAAGCACTGAAAACGATAAATAAGAAAGGAAGTAAGTTAATAATATCAATAATATTATTAAGAATAATGAAGGACAACATGTAAACAGAATGCCTCGTGACAGACTACCCAGGATAATGAAACACTATACACCAATTGGCAGAAGGAATCGTGACAGACCTCTGAAGAGACTTCTAGATACGTGAGACCGGAACGGGTCAACAAGTGGCCTAGCTCCATGACAGACATATGATGATGATGATGATGAATAATGAAGGAATAAATCTGAACAGAATAGTATACAAATTTCTTTCGCTGTAATGTGAAGAATACTGTAACAACAAAGTATCGACTCTAGGAAACAAATTTCTCATCTCGTCAGCGCTCTCACCTCCTACACACCAACTTCCTAATTTCTATGTAAGTATTTTAGATGTCTGAAACAAAATCATATTCATATCTAACAGAAGGTTCAATTGATACAAGGAACGAGACGCGTCCCTCTCGTCAATTCTTCTCGTTGCGTAAAGAAGGCCTGAAAACTAATGGTGGCACTGGCAGATGCCGACAGCACTGATGGATCACGATGGTTGCTCTGTTCTGGTAAGTAACACAACGCAGTCTAGTAGCAGTGTGCTACCGACGTTTCGGAAGATCGTGCCACCATATCAGTCAGTAACGACACTGAGAAACTGAAATTTCACTTAGCGAACTCCTGCATGGCGGCTGCTCTCCTCATGTCCGCAGATTATAACCTACAGCGGCCGTCATAAACTGTAATCTCACTGGAATGAATACGCATGGAAATATTACTTCAAATGTTTTGTTGCCTACTTTATCTGCAGATCTTTCATGAGGCGTGCATGTTGTATGGCGTGGGACTGTGAGGTATATTTTGCAATACGAAGCAAGAGTTGAAGGTAACATTTCAACCCTTTAAAGACGAAGCGCAGACTGCTTTATTTAAAGACCCAGTTCGTACCGCGCAGTAAACACTTTTCATCTTGGTTATAAAAACCAATCAGTTATGTTGTATGGGGCAGAGGTCGCTGTTTATTCTGAGATAAATACCGGGATGCTGTTAAGTCCTTAGCCCGACCAGGAAGGAAACAAGCTCGGAAACATGTCAGGGACGCACGCGATTTCAACAACATCGAGACGCGAGCTGTCAAGGTTTTTTTTTATGAAAGGCAAGGCGAGGAAGGATATTCACGCCATTCTGACAGAAACATTTGCTTGTTTTCTTCCTGGTCGGGCTAAGGGCTTATCAGCACCCCTGTACAAAACACATCAATACCGTGTGGGCAGAGCGTACAATTACTGAATGTTAAACCTGTTGGTGCATCATGTAACCAGTAGGCTTTAAAAGGTTAATTTAACACTCCAATTAGGATCTGAGGGGTATAAGGGGTAGTGATGCGTAATACTATAGCCTATCCTACCCAACAGCCATTCTCACCTTCTCGTGGTATATCCTGTTCTCATAAACGAGGAAATGACGACCGAGTCACAGAGGTAGAACTATTTCACCAGGAATGGAGGAAATGCCATCCCTAAACATGCCCGTCTAGAGGCTAAAGGTAACAATCCTGCCACTGGACGTACCCTGCTCTGGGCCCGTAACCCATTCAGGGGAAATTTTAACCACTGGCAATTCTCACGGAAAGAAGCCGGACAGACTACTCCCCAGCTGGCAGAAGGAATCATTGTAGACCTTTCAAGAGACTTCTGGATATGTGAGATCGGAACGGGTCAACAAGTGGCCCAACTACATGAAAGATATATGATGATGATTAGAATATAAATAAAAAACGGAGAATAGTCCGTTCTCAAGGGCGGTCCGTTTCCCCAAGATTTAGCATTAGCAAGAAAAACGTCATTAGCATTGTATTCCAAAATTTCTAATTTTTCTCTGTCCTTTTCTCTACAATGAGACTGTATCACTAATTGGTTTACCAAAACAAGAGTATGTTACGAGGACACACAAAACCCCGTTTTCCTAATCTTTAAGTGGTCGTAATAAATATTGTGTCTGCAGTGTGATATAGTGTAACTAACGTCCGTACTTCAAATGTAAACATGTGACATACATGTGATTTGTAAACTAAAGTACTCACTTTTCATTAACTGGTGGGTATTACATACACGGCCAGATTTCACAATAAATGTTCTATATTCCATCCACAGGGTACGTTTATGGGTTGCCTAATTTAAAACCATAAACATCCATTATCTTACGATAGAGCATTGGTTTTAATATAAGGAAGCACACTGTGTTTTCTGTGAGGTAAGAAGTAAATACATACAATTAAGATTAATGTTATTCTCAATATGGATAAATTAAAAGTTTTTATTTTTGTATCTGAGTGTAGAATTTGAAATACTGTTTCATAATTTGTCTGTAAATAGCAAAATGTCGGATGAAGAAAACAACAGAATAATATTTCATCTGCGTGATTTATAACGTCAGACTGAAGTTTTTGTATGTAGTCGTTATTTATTGAAATATATAAATATTCATACAGTTTATGAAATAACATTTATGAAGGATTAGTTCTGGCTGCCGTCGTATGGAAAAGTGTGCTTTAATTAATTAATGTTAGAAAGGACTTGTCACGCAAATCTTTGCTACAGTCTGTTCATAAATTAGGCAACCTGACAAACTTGGCCTGCTTTCAAGTAAAACAAATGTAAAAAACCCAGACACACACAAGCGCACAATTATAATTTAGTCATTTCAAAGTCTTACTGACTGTTCGAAGACTAATGACGGAAGCGCCCGATGGAAACTTAGGCAAATTAATGAGGTGTAAGAAGAGTACACAAATCACGTGTTCTCATGCAACCGTTTGTCCGCGTAGACATTGCGACAACGCCGTCTGCATATCGGATTACAAACCTTAGCGTTATTGGTAGCAAGGTTGATGAATGACGAATTGCGAAGGATGTGGGAGGAAGGAGCCTGGTTTAATCGAGACACTATCCCAGTAACTACATGAGAGACCAACAAAGTATAAAGTTTGCACTATAGCCGGCGTTGCGTCCCACACTGCAACTCGGCACTTCCCGAACAGTAGCCCAAAGCTTATCCGCTCCGTATGCGTGGGCTGTCACGTCTCTTCTGCATTCGTGATCGAGTTTGAATCACAGCCGGTAGAAACGTCGACATGTCTCGCGACTTCTGTCGAGTTTTGTCACACCACCTAATAACATTTTATGGCAGTGTCTCAAAACGTTATCATTTAATATGTCATACTACAACTACTCGGTGTTGCTACATAAATCAAGGTAAAGGTAAAGTGATCCCGTTATAGGCCCGGCGTGGCCCAGAAGGTGGGTAGAGGTATAGCTCTACCCTTCCATGACCGCGGCACTAGAAGGGTCAGCAGTACTCCCCGGCCGCACTTTACCCCGCGGAACAGACCTGGCACCCATTTTACAAGAGGCTGGGTGGGATCCAGGGCCGGTCTGGACGGGCGGAAAATCTCGTCCCAACCGGGATTCGATCCCGGACCATCCAGCCCGTAGTCAGTCGCTATACCGACTGAGATACCGGGCCCATACGTAAATCAAGGATTAAACAAAAATATACACGCATACACAACACAACACATGTAGATTTTGGACAAAATCTTTTTTTAAACATAATGCAGAGCCCACTGAAAAACATGGGGTAAATGTTTGGCAGTTTCCTCTCCGTCTGAAGCTACGATTTACAAGGACAAGCCTCGAATTTATCTCTGCCTGTGTTACAGCCCTAGAGGGGAACTATTTAATCACAGGTACAGTAAATATTCCCGCGGTGAGTTGAAAGAGTTCTTATGAGACAGCTTGATATAGCAAGCAAAGTAGGTTGCTGAAATTCCGATATCAGAAACGTTACTATAATGAACCTAAGAGACATAGCAAGCAATAGCACTGTTGATAGTCTGTAATACATTGTACATATAACTAGATTGTATCTCATCGCCCAAGTCATTAGCATCCTGTATATTCCTGGGGATGGAACATAATATTACAAGCAAGTTGTTTCAAATTCGATTAAATTTTCCATATTTATTTAATTATTTGGTGAAACTGTGTTTCTGAAGAAAATGAGGGTAACAGAATTTATGAACCTGAAATTTCTGGAATAATGAACAACCAACCTCACTTAAAAGCCGAGTGATTATGAGACAAGTATGACACTTCTGACACTAACATCGTGTTTACTGTATAAGACACCGAAACTGATTTCTGCTAGGAAATTCAGGATAGGACGAATCAGAGACCAAGATAATTTCTGTAAAATTACACAGAGTATTATGCTCAGTTGATACCATCTGACTGTTCCTCAGACTTAACAAGTACCATTCGCAATTCGACCGTATCAATTCTAAAAGGAAAACTTACATTTGTAGACAATATCAGTTTGTCTTGTTCGTGTTTCAGCCAACGTGAATTACTTGCGAAATTTCATGTTATGCCAAATGCTGGAAATTTAATTAAAATGTCTGTTGCTACAGAGCAAATTCCAATCGTGTTATTTCTGATGTGTGTAAATAATGATAAATGCGTAAAATAATTTATAAATGAGGCACGTTTGGCTTACCTGTCTAAATATTTCTCACTAAAAAATGCAACCTTAATCATATCCATGCAAAAGGCATGCTTATATGTAGGCATTCCTTTAAAAACATTGTTAGGTTATGTTAGGGTTAGGTTAGGTTATTTTGATGGTTGTCACCCAGCTGTGTTTAAACATCTGTATAGATAAATACACAGGTATAAAGGCGGAATGCTAATTTACACTTCAACAAACAACGAGTCGGTAAATCTCAAGTCCAAAGTATAAAAAATTTAAAATTCAATGAAGAATAAATCTCAACGTAGAGAAAGTTCGAGTACAGTTCTGATCCCAGAAAGCTATTAAAATACGAAGTACAAAGTTTTCACACACATTGTTTCTAAAAATAGACGGTTTTATAAATTGATGGATTTGCATAAATAACAGCTACTAACTGACACCATAAGGAAACATTTTAACCAATTTTCATAATTAATGAGATAACATAAAACAAATAAAGCCTACACTTTTTATGCATGTTTACCTCGTTTAATATGTTTCTGTTTGACAGTCTGATGATGGGCCAGTAGTGGACCGAAACATGTAGATGTGTTGCAGTAAATGTAAATACTTAGAAGTGTTAGAATAAAATCGTGTATATACGTATATGTGCACATATATATATATATAGGCAAATTTAGACTGAAGAATTCTCCAGTGACTATGTTTGAGATGTAACCTAAATCACTATATATAGACATATATATTATATATATATGCATATATATATATATATATATTGATAAATTAGGCTAGATTCATTTAACACATCTGTAGCTGTAGCTATTTAGGTTACATCTTAAACATAATCACTGGAGAATTCTTCAGTCTAAATTTGCCTAAGAGGTTCATAACAGACTGAGACAAAACATCCAGTAGTGTGCTTAATACAAGTCTAAGTCATTTACTTGACACATGAGTTCGTCTCAATAGACAGTATGTTGTGTACCACCGAGAATGCAGTCAACAAATATTTGTCGTCTACTGTAGGCAGTTTATATCGTGCGGTGGGGTCCGAACAACTCAGGGTGTATATAGAACATTGAGCTGAAACCATCCAGCGAGTTTGTTCGGCGCAGAAACAAGAGAGAGAGAGAGTATGTGAGAGAGAGAGAAAGCGTGTGTCGTACAGAAGTACTTGAAATTCTCCGAGTGAGGTCCTGGGGGACGACCATCCAGGCAGTTCCATAATACCGTAGGTTCGTCCTGTCCCCAGAAAGAACTGTACAGCATCTCTCAGCGGTGTATGTTCTCTATTTCATGCGAACGGAAAACGCCTATGTGAGAACTACTTACAACTCTCAGTCCAGCGACCCCTATCAGGGCTCCTCACACCGAGTGTGTAATTTCTGGGGGCCAGGAAAAGTGTCGATATCGATGCCATGTGTTATCTTATGAAGTCTGATTAATAGTATATTCATTTTACATTCGTACAGCAACAAGGTGGGCCCAGTAGCTCAATCGGTATAGCGACTGACTACGGGCTGGACAGTCCGGGATCGAATCCCCGTGGGGACGAGATTTTCCGCCCGCCCAGACCGGCCCTGGGGCCCACCCAGCCTCCTGTACAATGGGTACTGGGACTTTCCCGGGGGTAAATTGCAGCCGGGGCGTGCTGCTGACCACTCACCCCCTTCTAGTGCCGCGGTCATGGAAGAGTAGAGCTATACCTCTACCCACCCTCTGGGCCACACCGGGACTGTAACGGGATCACTTTACCTTTACAGCAACAAGAAGGGACTCCAAGCAAACTCTTTACGGTTGCCTCTCTACTGCAGGATCTTATTGCATTAGATATCTATTATTGCTGTTGTTTCAATTTGATTTTATTTTGGTGAAGGACTTATTACTTACTTGCGTATTCATCTTTATGTTACATTTATCGGAAATGATTTCAAAGTACGGCACATGCGCCACTTTTGCAACCACTAAACCTACAAGCTAAAATTCACAACTATTATCTGCGAACACTCATTTCCTAACGTCATGTGCCTAGCTCAATCACGTTTCGCTCATCGTCATCAAACCAAAGCTGAAAACATTTCCGCACGTTGTATTATTCCTTTCTACATTATACAGAAAAATATCTCAAATCTACATCTTTTTCAAAAACTACCAACGAAGTCACTTTTCCTACTTCAGAAAGTAATGAGGGCTGCTGAATATTAGGAATTTGGAAATTTGGTACGTTTCGATGGATATAGGTCGCCACTGCTGTGCAAGGACGAGACACTCCGCGTCGACAAAGGTTAACTCGAAGGAAAAGAAGGGAAAGATGACGGTATCGAAGACGCCATAAACCAACCATCAAGGAGGGGGTGGCAATGGTGATGTGTAAGATCACGTGAGCTGTAAAGGAACTGAACTGGTTTGGAGGAGAAATGGAAATTATCCAATTGGCTTCCTGCCCCAACAAACATGTGGCAGACACAGATCAGTTTGTCGCAAGAAGTGGTTAAGTTTTTAAAACCATTAACATCAAACACTACGCTACAGCCCCAGAGAACATATCAACTGCATACGTCGTCCCATCCACAGTTTGGTGCTGATGGCAGGAAGAGTGAGATCCGTTATCAAACAATGGCTTATCAAAGGGACATAAGTAATTCTAATTACATATCAATACCGAAACCACATCTATGTAATATGTGTCACCTCAGTTCTATTATGGTAATTTTTTCAACGTCAGATCCATCAAGCTGCTGTTATTGTATTTCATTCATTTCATACCAGGCCCAAACATTTGTTGTCTCTTTTAACTGGCAGGGATAAAAGCATATCAAGTACGTGGTGGCTAATAAGGTCAATTTATGAGTACAATATTGAAATTACATATAATGTTGGTAACAATGCTGCAGCTGGAGAATTATTAAAATCTCTAACTCTCTTCAAATAATGGACCAGCACTATAAATAATTTCTCTTAAGACATTATATCCTTGAACCGAAAATCCCCCCCCCCAAAAGTTATAAAACAATTATTGCTGCAGTTGTATCATGAATGGGAGAAATGAAGTAAATACCGAAGTCCGGGAATTTACGAAAATTAAGTTTTATTGATAAGTTTGTAAAATACAGGCCACTGTATACATTTGACAGTATTTCTCCTGTGACAAACATATATGAAGTTTTAAATAAGTAAGATTTTGGCGTTCAGGTGACCGTGCATCGTGAACAATTCCTATAATAAAATCAACTAGATGTACTAATTTCTCAAATTTATTTTTGGAATAAAAACTTTGCATGTTTCGGACAGTTCCTCTTGCGAGCAAGCTGTCAGCAAACCTGTATGACATATACCATTGCTGTGTGTACAGTGAAAAACTGATGATGACGGACAGAGGAACTGTCCGAAACATGTAGAGATTTTATTCCAAAAATAAACTTGAGAAATTAGTATATCTAGTTGGTTTTAATATAGGAAAGTAAGAATTGCAATTTCAGGCACATAAAAGACACGCGTATTTCAAGGCATGCTACTGTTTTTGGGGCACGTCTGTTTCTCGCAACAACAATGTACAGTTCATACACGAAACTCACGCGTTACATGAATAATATCTCACGTGATTCAGGCTTCAGGCCCGGGTTTAAATAGCATCTGCGCTCCTTTACGATTTTATGCAGCGCAGAATAATACTTTCTCACCGAGTTTCGGGACAATCTGGCAACCCCATCTTCAGGGGACAAGCAGTACAAGAAGACTAATTTTCTCCTGAAGTTGATAAGGATAGGTTGTTCCGAAATACCAGGCGAAAATACCATTCTACGATGTGAAAAATCGCAAAAGAAAGCAGATCTCGAAAAAGATCTCAATTCATACATATGGGGCATGGCGATTTTACTCTGTACGAAAATTAACAGAGAGTAAGTAAAATAAATTCAGCGCAGAAATTCGACTTTAATCAAAATCATTTGCGAAATGGAGCCGCTCAAATGTCGACGGTTGTGGGAGCCTACCTCCCCTTTCCAGTACCCTGTTTTGAGGGCCAAGTCACTCATGGTCTACAACCCGAACAGGCCATCGATCCAACCATCAGTTCTTGCTGCTTCCAATCCTGGATTTGGAGGTACCGGGCCACCAAATTAGATTTGCTCAGGTCAACACTTCAACTCGACCCCACACTGCTCCTCATTCCGAAACTGTAGTTGGTAGAGGGGAAGTTCACATCCTGGTTCACATGTGAAAGTTACTAATGTCACTGACCGAGAAGACAATATAATGAGACGTACTGAATAAAACTCGTCTGCAGAAAAATATAAACAGTCAAATTTCTTTACGAGTAGAGACGGTGTGAAGTCTTCTTGAGGATTTACATTTGGGAAACAAATATCGACAGTTTCTTTGCCTTATATGGAACCGAGAGTTTCAATATCGTTTTGAAATCTTCACAGTTATATTCCTTGCAAGTTTTATACATCACTGATGTCCAAGGAATTTTCACTACTTACACTGTAGAAAATTCTGAGAAAACGTTTTTGATAATTTTTAGAAAATTATAAGGTCATATATTACAAATAATACACATGGCAGAAGTTGCATATGTCATGACTATTAAAAACAGAGACTGATGGGCTAATAAAGACGATTTTGTGGAACATGATTTAATGTTTTTTTTGACGTTTTGCTGACCGTGCATCTCAGTATATTTATCTCAGTATTTAACCAACTTGATGCACAAAATGTGTTTCACAATAAGTTTTATTTCATGCCTCTACATGTTTCGAGCACATGTG
>Ga0123352_10004141_pt1 | contig 21274 bp, 12 predicted proteins | sample TergutLab28metaG_FD_89700 | JGI IMG/M metagenome (GOLD analysis project Ga0123352, IMG submission 89700) | Labiotermes labralis P1 segment gut microbial communities from Petit-Saut dam, French Guiana - Lab288 P1 | ecosystem: Host-associated > Arthropoda: Insects > Digestive system > Gut ...
GAAAATATTCGATAGATTCACTACAAAAGACAACTATACTTGGAACATCACACATAATACGGAAAGTACTGCAATGTGAAGCTTGAAGCCTGAGCGGTGGGGATCACCGCTGGTTCAAGAGAAATACCAGGAAGGGAAGGTCTGTGACAAGAGACATCGGTATCGCATAGTAATAACAATAATAATATACGTAATATGCCCACGTGTAACTCGTCTTATGTGACCAGCAATGTTTTAGATTAGATTAGATTAGTGAAAGGGGTTCGAGCCCTGTTGATCCCGATGCACCTAGGCCTTTAGCAGGGCTCTTTGTGCCCCATAATTTGATGTCAAGTCTAGGGAGCCCTGTTTGTGTACTGAAGTTCCAGATGGCCCCCAGACTTAGACTCTTAACATCCTCTGGTTTCAGCTATGCTTTATTTCCTCTTGGTCCGGAGCGTTCACCTAAGAATATCACATTCGTTTGTAATTATTCCACTAACAATGGCCTTATTGCATGAACGGTTGATGACAGAGCAGTCACGCAATGTTACAAAACACCCGTGAATATGTAAAGAAGGATCTCCTACTAGCCGGTTTCGTTCGAAGAAATTGTTGAATTTTTGTGCGTCTGCACTTCAGAAATGTCTGTACTAACCCCCCGAGTTAGTACAGACATTAACCGTTTAACGCACAATGGCTACAAAATTTCATCGAATTTTAAAAGGGTTGCGCCTTTTTTTTTTTTCACGGAGTGCCCGAGTAGTGTTTGGTTGGCGTCATGTGATGGTCAGAATTCATTGTCTGTTATGATCTCTAAATTCAGTCGCATCTGAGGTATGCTCTGCGGTTATGTTATGTAGCTGCTACACGAGGTTCATAGGCTGTGTCGCGGCTCAGGCGCCTAGTCGCTGGTGTCTGTTTCACGGTGGCCTGAGTTCGGTTCCAGGTCAGTCCATGTGCGATCTGTGGTGGACAAAGAGGCAGTTGGACACGTTTTGCTCCGGACATTTCTGTCTCCCCTGTCCTCAACCAATTCTCCTTGCTTATAATTTTCAGGCGAGACGTCCCCGTTGTGTTTCAATAGTAATATAAATGTAGAATATAGACTATATTTTATATTCTATATTTATATATTTATATTGCGCCGTATTTATCTTAATCTGCACGTTGTTCTTACCGGAAGGACAAACAGGAAGACCTTGAGAAACTTCCAAAAACGAACGTTCATTCGGAGATATCAGACCTTGAGATAGAAAAGCGCTTTCATAATTTTGTCGTTCTCCGAAGAGTGGTCATCCATGGTGTCTGCCCTCACTGGAGTTTCTCAGTTTTCCTGTGTGTCTCCGTCAAAATGCTGGAAAGCAGCTTGGAATAGGCGACGGAAAATTACTTGAAGCATTACTAATGATTATTATCGTTCTACACGAAACACTATTTGAAGTTTTAGAAGCTTCTGTTGGTACGGCAAGAAAATCAATAGTTACTTGAGCTAGGCCAACACCGCTTAGCTTTTTTTTTTCTTATGCAGACTCTTAGAAATGTGTTCGTTCTGTTTCGTGACCCAACGGTTCACCGAGTGTAGTTAATTGAAATACCTAGCTACTCTTGTCATGTTGTTTTAAGAAAGTTAATAGTTGGCAAGCTAATCGTGAAATTTTCTGTCTTTTGTTACTTGTCCAGCCTCCAGAGTCTACCCAGGGTAAAGTGGCGAAGAGTGCATTTGACCACTTACCGCCACCTACGTAAGAAACCTGTAATGCCTAAAGTAAAATTTTCCCATTTTTTATCACGAAATATTCCTTCCTGAATCTAAGAATAATTTTGTAGAACATGCTCACAAAGTCTCTCCCGTGGATCCTCCCCTGAACCAGTTCAGTGTATCTCAACTGCCGGGCCTCGGCCCGGTACCAGGCCCTGGCATCGGTTATACCGGGCCGTCTCCTGGAATTTGTCATTTTAGTTTTCTAAGCAATTTTCATGAATAAATGTTTTATAGTGGAAATATTCTGAGGAGAATAATATTTGTGAATGTGTCGAAAAACTCAGACCCAGATGTTTGCCTGAGGAAACTATAATATGCTGCAAGATTTCATTAGTCCATTTGTCAACATGCCACACGGTATGCATAAGTGTACTAATACTCTTTATGATTATGCCATAATTAATTATTAATACTTAAGTTAGTTTAATGTATGAACTTAAAAAAATGAAAGGTATTTACGAGTAAATTTGTTGGGACCGGGCTCTCGTCTTATGAAAAAAGAATTTACCGGGCCGCGGTCTCACTAAGGTTGACAAACACTGGTGTGTGATGTAGTGTACACCTTCACACCCGCATTCATTAAAGATCCCTGGTATGGGGAGATGCCTGTTGGTTTAAAGTGAGAATACTCCATATTTCTCCGAGGAATATTCAGTTGGTTCTGAGAATAAAGAATGATTAGTTTCTGGAAGTTCATTTTTCCTCCATGTCGCAACAGCTCCTAGTGGACCAGGGTCTCTTCATTATCTAGGCTTCACGGTCACACTCAGACACATCACACTCGGAATCCTCTGGACGAGTGATCAGCCCGACGCAGAGACTTCTACCCGAAAACACACAACAATAACAAGAGACAGACATCCATGCAGCCGGCGGGAATCGAACTCATAATCCCAGCAAGCGAGCAGATGCAGACCCACACCTTAGACCGCCCGGCCACTGGGATCGGCTGTGATTGTGCGTTGGCCTGATTAAATTCGTAAGCTTTACTTTTTGTCTGCTGTGAGGAGGAAACAGCACTTTTATGTACTGTTCCAATAAACTTCGCCAGTAAATTTCGTACCATTCTTCAGGTGCATTAAGTGGCTGAACAAATGTACTGTACGTTTGTATTCCTTATTGTGGTTTTTAGCTGCTCTTGCATTCTGTCAGTGTTTGTGTTGTCTCTCGACTGTGTCACCGCACATTTGAGTGCTGTGAAAACGAAATTAAACATTGTTCTGTTCCACATATATATGGGAGGATAATATTCAGATGGATTTTGAAGCTATAGGACGGGGGGCGTATGGACTGGATCTGTCTGGCTCAGGATAGGGACAGTTGGCGAGCTCTTGTAAATGCGATAATAAACTTTCGGGTTCAACTTAGGCGGAGAATTTCTTGACTAGCTTAGAACCGGTTGGTTTCTCAAGGGTTGTGCTCCATGCAGTAAGTAACCTTTCCACATGGAGTTATTTTCGCACAGCCCGGAAGCGAAGGACGATACGTTAGAAATTCCGTTCCCTAAAAATTTAGTAGTTAACGATATTGACAATAAAGACATTATATTTCTTATTCTTGTACGAAAGTTTCAAGTGTTATTGTCCTTTATCTTGGCCTTTGAACAAACAAGGTGCCACTTTTCTGTTACACACGAATGTGGAGTGTCACTTGTTCCTCTTATTGACGGACTTCACTACAAGTGATGATTGGACTGACCGTCGTCAGAATTCTTCGTTAGGCTTTCTCAGTCACATGAAACTGACAGGCTTGTTTTATCGTTGAAGCATTTTTCGGCTTACTAGTTAAATCCCTGGCCACATGTTCAGAGACTGAAGTTATGCTTAAATGACTGCCCAATGGGCTTAGGATTTTAAACTGAGCACAGTATGACCGTCGTTAAAGTATATGGTAGCATTATACGGTGTGAATTTTACTTTTGGTGCATTGTGTCAACAAGCGGTTGTGTTTTCTGCTGTGCACCACGCTGGTACGTGCCACGTGGTCTTACTCCAGATTAAGAATACGAAGCGGAGTCCAAACTGCCGTTCGTAATTAGTGACCAGATATTTGCATCAGAGTCGCGACGTGCGATTGATATAGCACAGCGAACTGATCCCTGCTGGGACTCGTGCTACTGCCTAGCGGAATTATTGAAGCCTGGGGGAATTAACGAAGGTGATACGAGGTACCGCGTCGCCAGTGCAGATTACGGACCATCTAGCCTGTCACTTGCTGGGGACAGAGACAGTCGAAAAAAAAAACAAGTTGGATATTATCGGATGCTCGGAGTACAAATCCGTGTGAATCCTCCATATTTATGAATCTGTAGTTGAAAATCCCGTTGAAATTGCGCGGGGAATTGTTTATGTCGTATATTGCACCTTATGTTAACCAAATGAACTTTTCAATTTTGACAGAAGTTAAAATTATATATATATTACTGAAAAGCCCATTAAAATTTGTGCTGTTTTCTATATCAGAACGTGGCTGACGTCACTTCAATCCTTATCTCCAGATGGCAGAACTTCGAACACAGAGCCCTTACCAAATAATGGTAAGTGCAAATTTCACCCTAGAACAGGACATGAAGACGCACAGTTTGAGTAGGGATATAGTTCTACCCTTTCTTTAACTTCAATGCTAGATGGGGTGGGTGGTCAGCGCCATGCCCTGGCCGCCTTACCCTCGAGAATGACCGGGCACGCACTGTATGGGAGGCTGGGTGGGCTCCAGGGCCGGTCTGAGCGGGTAAGGAGTATCTCGTCACTGCCGGGAGTCGATCCCGGAACGTCCATCCCGTAGCGACTCACTATACCGACAGAACTATCCCGGCCCACCCCCTATCAGATATGTTCTTCAAGATTATTTCAGTGTAAGAAAAATAAGGCATATACACGTATTCCGATATATGCACACACACACACACACATGCACACGCACACACACACACATGCACACACACACACACACATGCACACACATGCACACACACACGAAGTCATAAGTTGTCTGTATACTGTAGAAAGTGTAGTGGAGAACGAACGAAAGTTTCAGTCTTGCGTCTTACTTGGCTGGTACTGAGTTCGAATCTCTTACCGGCTATGGGTTAATACGACGACTTTCGCAATTTTGCTCAGTGTGTAGCAACTTCCGGCGCAGTACTTCAATCAGTGCCTTCCACGGTACTTCGGTTTATAAGTCAATAACATTCATAGCCTCTGACTCTGTTCTTAATTAATAATAATTGAGACAAACCGTGAATTAATGAATGCATTAACGACGTACTCCAGAAGATTGCCCCCGTCTTACGTGTGATTGTTGTGTTGCTTTCATTTGATGTCCATTTGTTGGAAATGCAGTGATTTTGTTGCAGTCTGGTCTCGATATGGATATAGTTATATACAATATATGTTTATATATTGCAAAACAAATTCTAATACACGTGTGGACCAGGATCCTCATGACATATATTTACTGTGTTTTTTTTCTTCAGTGACTTCTTTCGATGTGTACAGTCCGCCCAAAAAGGCGGTCGTATATCACATGTCGTGCAAAAGAGAGGTTCGCTGATCCCCGGTCGTAGATTTTTATAAAACACTGTCCGCTATATGCTTCCACTGGTTCAGATCCATCAGATTTCTTTTCTTTTAGTGGAAGGGAGGAGCGAGTTGAGGATTCGGGCAAAAACCATGGTTCAGTGTATTTACGAAGGAAAGTCATAAATCATACACAGTGTCACAGAATTTGTAATTTTGATGGTAAAGGCCACTATGAAGGGAAGTATGAAGTTCCTGTGCGCTCTTCGGCATTTTGTGACTATTGTGGCATCGATGATAGGGTGAGGGGCGAACAGTGAACTGGGAAGGGTTGTGAAGGACCCGAGGGTTTGTCGCAGTATTTCCACGGATGGCCTGAGGAAAACCAGGAATACCTCAGTTTAGGTGGGTGTTTATTCTCGGATTCGAACTTGGCACTTCTGTAATAAAATGCTAGATCGTTCCCGCAACACTGACTTCTCAGATTCAGTCTGTTTTACAGTCTCTGACTTTTCGAGGAGTTTTGATGTTTTGCTGACCGTGCATCTCAGTATAATCTTAGTAATTGACCAACTTAATGCACAAATTCTTGTTTTATAATAAGTTTATTATGTTCCTCTACATGTTTCGAGCACTATTGTGCTCATCATCAGGAGGTTAAAATTGTATTATACAGCATCTGGTATCATCACACTCTGCAGGTGGCCGTCCGGTGCGCACCGGACGACCCCCCACAATAGTGCTCGAAACATGTAGAGGAACGTAATAAACTTATTATAAAACAAGAATTTGTGCATTAAGTTGGTCAGTTACTAATATTATCGAAGAGTGTTGCACATCAGGCATATTTAGTTAATTCGTTATTTAAAGTAAACTTCAAGGTCTAACGGGGTGCTGATAAGTCCTTAGCCCGACCAGGAAGGAAACAAGCTCGGAAGTATGTCAGGGACGCGCGCGATTTGAATAAAATCAAGACGAGAGTTGTCATCAAGTTTATTTTCCTGCAAGGCAAGGCGCCGAAGGAAATTCACGCCATTCTGACAGAAACATTAGCTCGTTTCCTTCCTCGTCGGGTTAAGGACTTATCAGCACACCTGTATAATGAGGAATACTGGATAAAATGAAGGATCGTCTGTGGAACCTGTGCCTGTAGATGGGCACTATCGAACGTTCTCTCCGAAAATTAAAGTGTCTAAAAGATTTCTTTAAGTTCTGTGAATAGTTGCGTGTCGACAGCTTTCTATACTTCGTTCAAACTAAGTGCATAGACGAGTAAATATCAGACGATCAGACCTTCCTTTACAACAGGTTTACCGAGAAGGAAAACGAATGGAGTTGGAAAGCTGTAGACCATGGTTCTCCAACCCACGGCCCAGCAGTTTACATTCTACTGCCCGAGGCCGTATTTGTGAATTGTGTGTATACTTTAACAATCACACAGTCATTTAGTGTTTAGGTGTATCAGTTACAGGTATATTTCCACGTGCGGGCCGCGAACAAGCCCACGATAAGGGGAGTGGCCCTTCGCGATAGAAAGGGAGACCCATGCTGTAGATAAGATTCGTAAGCGAACCCGCCTGCTGTTCTTTGTTAGCTAGGAAAAGTATTGGCGTCGTGATGAACGCGTTACTCACTGATTTGTACGGAGCTGAGAGTGGAACCAAGGATCTTATCGATGGAGGCTATGAGATGTGAATTTATGCCGAAATAATTGAAAGAAAACCACTTTCAGGATTGAGGATCGCTGGGTGGAATTAATACGATCCTATTGACAGTAGGGGGAGAGGATATAGGATACTTTTCGGCTCAGATGTTGGAGGTACCGTGGCGGGCTCTTCTGAACACCGTAGTGAACCTTCGGGAAATTTGTCAACGAGATGAGCAACTAGTGATTGGGGGCGGGGGGACGGACAAATGGCGGGCTCTTTTAAGACGATAGTAAATTTTGGGGTTCTATAAAATGTGGGGAATTTCTTGACTAGTGGCTTCTTAATAAGGACTCTGGTCCGTGATGTTAGTTGTTTGGTTGGATAAGCAAACGTTAGCTTCGCAAGAAAATCTCTGTTGCATGGAGTGGATTTGTTAATGGGTCGGCTATGCATGTATAGGTGCTTCGATTTTGTAATAATGTTTGTTATTAATATTGTAAATAAAATGTTTTAACAAGTATACGAAAGCACACAAATTAAACATTCAAATATGCTCTTTTTCAGTCTGAGTTCAAACATGCCGCATCGCTTCACTCTTTGAGGAATAAGTATATGACCCATTTTATTTAGCGTATTGCTGTTATGAGCTGAAGCTGTGTGCTTCGTGGCGCTTCAGAATGTTACAATACGTTATGTAATAGTTTTGTAATATTCCCAGCATTTGGCTGGCCTATACACTTCAGCGCAATACGTGTTTGAGAGCTGTCGTGTGTCAAAAGCCACTGCTGTGTTTGTCAGTAAACTTCCGGGTTTTCTGATGCTCGTCTGTACGCCTCAGCTGCATAGAACTGACGTCCTCCAGGGATTTATCGATTTCTTTTCTATTGACCCACATGTGAAATTAATGAACTCAGGAGTGCTGTCTAGGGACACACTTGTTTAGTGTGGCTGCATACTTGGTCACGATATAAAATGCTCTGCCATCATGACTTAAACCGTAAAAGAGAAAGTGTAACTGTTAGTACACAAAGGCTTTAAACGTCCGCACTTAGAGGATACAAATTGCACAAATAAATCTTTAAAGGGCCGAAATTGCATGCGAGGAAACTGATATTTTTTAGGGGCGTTAGTGGCATGGGATAAATACTATGAAATAAAACAATACGATATAAATAGCCGAGGACGTAAGAAATGCAGACGCTTGTTGTGTGCCCATTGCCCTACTCCTGTCTAAAACTTTCTGTTTCAGCACGCTATTGTGCTTTGAGTGAGAGGTCATTATTCCATGGCAGGCTTTCCTTGTAGCGTTTCACATTGCCCGAAAGGTTAATTTAAATGCTTCCTGCTTTCATTTCGACTTCAACGACTATCGACGACTCTACGCACATTAACATCGATTGTTATTGTTGACGATCATAGGGCCGTGCATCGTTAATATATTTATGTAGTGAAATCAACTAGATGCACCAATGTATCAAATTTATTTTATTTTGGAATGACACGTTTCGGATGGTCTTTCCGTCCATCATCAGGATTTCAAGAATGTACATACAGCAACAGGCATTTGTCAAAGATACTGCTAACTGCTTGCTAGCAAGCAGACAGCAGTATCTGTTTGACATATGTCTGTTGCTCTATGTAAAGTCTTTAACTCCTGATGATGGACGGAAAGACAGTCCGAAATATGTAGAGTGTCACTCCACTAAAATAAATTTGAGACTTTGATGCATCTGGTCCGTTTTACTGTAGAAATTGTCATTAACATTTTTTGTATTGCGCGACGTAAAACTGAAAGAACTAGAACAAGCTAAACATGTGCTTATGAACGGTGTACATGGCCCTAAGATTTTCAACTACTCGAACTGTGGCACGTTAGGGCAATATTTATTTAAAATAATGAGAAATATTGCCTATGTGTAGACATTCATGCATGCTATACGTATATTGATATACAATTTATAATTCAATATATATTATATTATGTAGACATAGCCAGACATTTGTGGCTTTAAAATACGACAATATTCCTGCACATAGATTGGGATGACTTTTCCAGGTGGTTAAGACTTCTGTAGGATAAAAGGGAATATGTGAAATGAAATTTCAAATGTTCCTTATTCAACTAGGATATAATTAATTTTGAGGGGTCCATTGGATTGCACACAGAATAGCGACGGCCTCTTCGAATGTTTCAAAACAGCGAAGGTTTCAATCCCACTAATTCCTCCCTTTCACCGACGTTTTTAAATATATAAAACACTCTCCTTGTTCTTCACACCTTTGTGTTTCAGTTTGCTTACGAATGAGAGTGCAATGTCTTGTGTAAATTCATATCACTGCTGATTTCCTGCCATACGGGCAAATGTGTTACTTCAGGTCCGACCAGTGAGTCATGTCTTTGAATTTTATGATTTAGGGGTTTTTGTCATACACTTTATATGCACCTATTTTTGTTTCGCAACGATATTCATTATTAATTCTGGTTGTGTCACAGGTGCCTATGAAAATTCGACTTTTATATCTTTGCCTAACTTTCTAGAATCATTATGATAGCTCTTAATAGAGTGGTTTGGGTCTCCCTTTTCCCAACAATTCGTGGATTATCATAATTCATATAATTTTTCATGGGTTTCCGGGCATGGGAATTTAAAATGTAGAAACCAACAGTGAAGGATATCTCTAATAACTAATTCAGACACATTTCGCCCAAGTGTGTTGCAGATAAATAGCGCTTAAATTGCAGTTGACAGACAGTCATTAATGTTTTATACATTCTGCCTGCCATATTTGTCATACTTAATATTTTAAGTGTGTTTCATTGAAAGTGATGGGATCTCATAGTTTATACGAATGCTTTGAAGTTTTAAATTCATGAACATTTATACCGAATTTATTAAACGAGTCCGAATTGAAACGTGTTTCAAAAAAGAAAGTGACAGTTTTATCGTAAACTGTTTTGGAAAATTTACCCCTTTATAAGACAGTTGTTTTTAAGTAAACTATTCTGTATGCTAAAACAATCCCTGTATTGAGCCGGTGGATTGAGCTTACAATATCACATTCATACCATTTAATACTCGATTACTATTACACTCTCTCTGGGCCTGAATATTCCAAGTGGGCTGTGATTTTGCGACATTAATTTTGTACACATTTATTTTCTTTCACATTGATGCTGCATGTCTTGCTCATCCACTTCTCCATGATTGATCAAAATCGGAATTAATTTCATGTACACAACAAGTTAGTATCCACGCCATCTGCTTAGTTTGTGTGTGGAAACCACAGACTGCAGCACTGTAAACGCTTAACAACAACACTGAATGATGTGTTGGGTTTGATGTTATTGAATAGACGTTATCAGCTTCCCTCCCAGACTTGCAGTGTATTTATAAAGCCATTGTAAGGAAGGGTGCCGTAACTTGCGGTACTTTAATTGCTGGAAGATTAATGAAACGATTTTGATCGCTGTTTGTACCGTGCCGCCATGGATGGCACTGTAGATTGAAAATAAATACAATGATTTATACTGTGAAAGCTCTCTCTCTCTCTCTGGCGTGATAGATGAAAGAGCAGCGGTTCTATTCCTGTGACTTTAGATTACCCTAAACCTACATGATGGAAATGTCAGAGAGATAATCGAGTTTTTAATGAAAAAATATGAGTGATAAATAAAAAACATTCAGGAGTGTAGAAAGACATTGGTGTTGTACAGTGCAGTGTACTGGTCCGTTGGTGTTGTACAGTGCAGTGCACTGGTCCGTTGGTGTTGTACAGTGCAGTGCACTGGTCCGTTGGTGTTGTACAGTGCAGTGTACTGGTCCGTTGGTGTTGTACAGTGCAATGTACTGGTCCGTTGCTGTTGTACAGTGTACTGGTCCGTTGGTGTTGTACAGTGTACTGGTCCGTTGGTGTTGTACAGTGAACTGGTCCGTTGGTGTTGTACAGTGCACTGGTCCGTTGGTGTTGTACAATGAACTGGTCCGTTGGTGTTGTACAGTGCACTGGTCCGTTGGTGTTGTACGGTGCAGTGGTCCGTTGGTGTTGTACAGTGCACTGGTCCGTTGGTCTTGTACAGTGCACTGGTCCGTTGGTGTTGTACAGTGCACTGGTCCGTGCATAGGCGGACTGTGAAGGGTACTGCTGTCATTGCCATTTGCAACCTGACCTCAACTGATGGTCTTCAGTTTTCTTATTCTGCTTGTTTACCTCTTTTGATTTTCATTGGATTTAAATTTGTCATCTGCTTGACATATGCTCAAATTATCCCCAAAAGAAACGAACAACAAACAAACAAACAAACAAAAATCTCCGCTTAAAGCTTATATCATATGAGAAGTGAACATTAATAACATTTGCAATTCATTTGTTGGTGACCAAGTATGTTAAACACCCAGTGGCGGATATGACGTCCAGTCTGGATTATTTAGTACTAATGATTCAAAAGTGTGTGAGTACCAATTATCATGGAATCTCGAATTACTGGTATGTTTTTCTAACATTATCAGGTCTAAATTCATCATTCCTAATGCGCTGAACATTATTCGCCACAGTTTCATTTCTCCGTAATAGCAAGCATTTAATATCACTGTCCTGGCACGACGCGTAAACTTAAACGTCTAGTTTCATACGTGTTACTAACAACACTGGTGGTTAATATTCGTTGAACGTGCAATCTCTTTCCCACAGCATATAACCCGCATAATGTTATTTGCTCATTAAGTCTTCCTCACCAGCAGTTTAGCATAGAATGAATAAGTTATGTTCACAGGTGTAATTAAGTCAGTATAGTGACTGGGCTAGGGGATGGATGAACCAAGAATGGGGGTTCGGTTGCCGGCTGGGGTGGACGCTTTCCTCTTCGCTGCGGAGTTCATACCGGCTCCATGGCGCAGCCACTTTTCCCTCAGTGTGTACCGGGATCTCTTTCCCTGATCTAAATTAGCAGGACTTAAAGCAACCATTGTCGAGGTCAAGAATGTGTGGAACTGTGCTTCCACTCCTCCAGACGCCTTCATGGAATGGCGCTTAATTCATTAAGAGCAGGGAGAGCTTTGTATTTTTATCTATATATATATATATATATATATATATATATATAATATAGCATAATTAATTTATTGAGAAGCCCTCTTTTGAGGGTTCAAATTCTGGAGAATTTAACGAGTCAGAAATGATTTTTGATTTCAAGACTAAATGAACAGTTAAAGCTTTCCTTAATTGAAATATCTGTTTTACAAATGGCAGGAGTGTTTTCTGTTGTATGGAGCTGAAAGGCCTTGGAAAAGTTCCACCTCTTCCTGGTCACCAGCAGGCAGCATCGTCGGTGCTTTGTACCACAAGCTGTAAACACAGTCTAATGGTCCTGAGGATGGGCGAAATTATAGCCCGAAACATGTTGAGCTGATTGAAATTATTAATAAAATTATTATTGTTGTATCTAGTTGGCTGTTTATATTAATGGTATCACATTGTGACACTTAATTGTAGGTCTACTTATTGTGAGAAACCAAGAGAAGACATTGAATCTAAGTCTTACGTAACAGAAAGCAAGCTTACCGACATTTAAGATGGAAGAGTTGAGACCTTTTCTGCCCGCTGTGTTGCTGGGTTACCAGAACGTTAATTTGCAACTGGCAGCAAATGCGCATGGCTAGAAATCCTAAATTTCTGTTCCGCGTGAAGGGTATTGCAATCAATTGCCGCCATTCCTTACTGTTCGGGACAAGTAGACGTGAACAGGGCTGATATTTCCAACGAAAGCAGTCTTTTTGGTGAATGGTGTGGCGTTCCTGCAAAAGCAGGATTTTTGTAATTTGTGCCTGCAGTGTCGTTCGTTGGTTTGTGAAATGGCGTTAAGAGCACAGCAGAGGGAAACGTGAATTTATAAATAGATGCGGTTGTGACTTTAAACGTGGAATGCAGTACGAGCATAATTAAACCATTTCAGGTAGTGTTGGTTTCTGCTTGGGCCGCGATAGCTCAGTCGGTATAACGACTCGCTACGGACTGGACGGTCCGGGGATCGAATCTCGGTGGGGGGCAAGATTTCCCGTACCCATTCAGACCGGCCTTGGGGCCTACCTGGCCTCCTACACAATAGGTACCGGGTCTTTTCCGGGGTAAAGCGGCCGGGTCATGTCGTTGACCACCGACCTCCTTCTAGCGCCGAGGTTAAAGAAAGAGTAGAGCTATACCTGTACTCCCCCTCTGGGACTTCGTGGCTTGTTATAGGAAGAACTGTATTGGTGCCTGCTTCCGTTGTAATGCTGCTCACTACACGGTTTGGATAGCCGTAATGAGTAAGCAGTTCTGAGTAGCTGTGAAGCGTACCTTCCAGTTGCAGAGTCATACATCTATTATTATTGCATGTTAATGAAAGAATTAGTAACTCGTATAAGGTACAGACACTCCTTGCATTGCCTTTGTGGGATGTAACACGAAAAATTCACATCTTAGCAGTGTGTGATCGTTAACTTAATATTTAAGTATGATTTGTTCAGTATAGGTAAATTTTACCCTGGTATAGGTCATGAAGTCCCTTCTGGAGATTATAGGTATAGCTGTACTCTTTCATTAACCTCTGCGCTAGATGGGGTGGTTCGTCAACACCGCGCCCTGGCCGCTTTACCCCCAGAAGAGAGATCCAATTCCCTTTGTACATGTATACTTTGTAGGTACACTTGTGTTCTGTCGCCTTACCAAATGTGATTAAAAGTGCACCCTTGTACAGGAACTGAGGCTCTGTACAGGCCGTACGGCCCATAGGAGAAGTAGGTGTATAGCTATACTCTTTCTTGACCACGGCGCTAGAAAGGGGTAAGGGGACCAAATGTGATTGCTCACCTCTAATTGCCACTTAACCGTGAATTAACGAAAATATTTACGTGGCCGCCACCCTTTACGTCACTTTCTACAAAATATACAATCGTATCGGAAGTGACGCATTGTCAAGCTCTATTGCCACGCATCACTTCGTGGCTCTGCAGGACACCGCGCTGCTGTCTCTCCCGTCACACAGATTGCACATTTCTGATGATGTGGCTGTAGATTTCAGGTGAAACAACACCAGCAGGCATTATAGGGATCTCATTGGCTTAATATTTTTTTTCTTTCACAGAAGTATATTACACAGCAATTAATTCTTGTGTAATTTGCCGGTAGGCAGTTTCATTGATTTTAAGCGAAGCGCTGTTCTTCCGGAGGCCTTTTCCAAGTTCTGTTTTAAAGGAAAGTAAGTTGGAAGCGTCTATTCAAAGCGTAAAAAGTGATACCTTATTTCTAACGAATATAATAGAATTTGGTTCACAGGCACTTCCTATATACAATAATATAAACAGCCAACTAGATGCAACAATATGCTGCAGGCAGCATCGTCGGTGCAAGCTGTAAACACAGTCTAGTGCTCCTGAGGATGGGTAAAATTCTCGCCCGAAACATGTCGAGCTAATTGAAATTATTAATAAAATTATTATTGTTGCATCTAGTTGGCTATTTATATTATTGTATCAATGATGCACGGTCACACTAACATCAAACGGCCTATATATTTTACAAGCACAGCTACGAGGTGTAGCAGATTGTGCGCGTAACTCAGCAACAATCCCTATGACGACGTGTAGGGAAGCGGAGAAAGAGCTCCACCTATTAATTTCGGCAGTACGTACAGTCGGGTAGTGATTGTCATGTCACGACTGCTTTACCACAGGACAAATGGCCACTTGCATCAACTGGATAGCGCATAGGGTGGATTTCAGTGCCGGCCTAGACGCGACTGGGGGAGAAAATATTTCTCATCCCATCTTGAAATCAAACACGATTTTCCGTCGTCCACGCTTAGTGTAATGTATTTGATAAATGAACTGAGGGAGTGCAAATTTATCAGAGAGACGTAAAGCCACAGTCCTTATTGGTAAAATGATGACGTCGGTTGACGATATACAGAAGATTCAGTGGATTGTATTGAGTCTCATTCCCGTATCTATGCCATTGACTATTTGCTTCTTAGTCAAAGTGATTTGATTTTGTTTTGGAAAATGAATGGCATAATATGTGTGTGTGTGTTCTTATTGGCTTCATTTCTCGTAAATCGCGTGTAAGGACAGTTATCCCGCCACACTGTATGAGTGACTCAGAAGCTAATGAGCCCGGTGATTCATCTCGTGTCAAAACACTTGGTATTCGAGACCGTACAATTGGTAGAGGGGTGGGCCGCTTCATTTTTCAAACAAAAATCGATTTTTCATTCGGGCTTATTTTAGTAACCGGTATCTTTTGGTCACGAAAAAAACCCATGAAAAAGTAAGCAGTTCCCTGCGTGAATCGCTCTCTCCCTAAAATTAATGAATGCCATGTTTTATCAGCACGTCGACTTACAATCTGTTCTCCACTTTTTGCATCAACTCTTGATGTACGACTTTCAATTGGTTACTAATGTGCATTCTTCGCAGAGTGAAGAGATTAAGGGCTTATCCGTACGTCACAGCGGGCTGTCCTTCCTGAGTTTATGCCTCATTTTCCATAAAGCCATCTCGTAAGAGCAGATCATGAATAATATGCAAAATTGTATGCATATTGCAAAGTGGCGTCTCGCTGGTTAAAAGTAATTGACTCCACGGGCCATGCACATATCACTTCGTTTTAAATCGATATAAATTACCGTTGATGATTTATGGCCATAAACTCCGTGTTTTGCCGTCACAGATCCGCTCTGACGGCATTTCTACGTATGGTAAATCAGAAGGCTTCATATAGAATTTTATTGTTGCAGATTTTGTGTTCGTTACAGATTTTTAGAATGAGAGATACGGTTGTCTGTGTAAAGCGTAGCAGACAAGATAATGTAGTGAGAACAATAGACGTACGCTATAGATTTGTGTTTTCCAGGTTATGAGTCCAGATCTAGGTTGAGGTACAAACTCGTCTAAAGAGTATTTTATTGTTTTCTTTGTCAATTCCAGATAGATGCCGGTATGGAACGGTGCACTAAGCTAGGGTATTTTCCTTCTAAATCCTTGATTGTTAAATGAACTTAATAATTCCGTAAGATCTGGTAATGTTTAAAGTCTGTAGTTGTGTTATTGTAGTTCAAGTCCCAACGATTGTGCAAACGGATTATTTCGCTTTGAAAATAATGAAATTTTTCGCACGTGATCAAGGCTTTTGTTTCGGTGATAATATTTTTTCTTTGATTTAATTTACTGTCGTATATCCCGGCTTCCCTACCTTCCAGATCTACATGAACAGTAGCTGCAAGCCTCGTAACGATTTATATTAAATAATTTCTCGTCCTAACTTTGCTATATATGATCACACTTGCAACTTCACCTTACAGTGTGATTCCCTTCGCAGTAAATTCATGACTGGCCCACCCTGAGCTAATATTCCTTCTGCTTCATTCTTCTAACTGAAGACTGGATGGAGCCAGCTGCGTAACGTTTTATAGCATAGACAATGGAAAGTATCCGTGGAACAGTCTCACTTTAAACAACTCATTACCGCTTTCTTTTATCGATCTTAAACTCTCTGCTTGACAAGCTATTCAACTTCAGCACAATTAGTCAGTATAGGAAGATGGAGATGATAATTCTTTTGTTTGCTTCTTCTCATCTCCTCCAGCTAGAGGTGATCACAAACCCTTCTGTGGTTCAGCCGGATGATGAACAAAGCCTCTCCATAGCCCCAGAGAAGGAGTCAGAATTTCTGTCTTTGTCTGTCACACTACTTTCTTGATGGTATGGGCAATCTACACCTCATCATTTCGCTGCTAGCCTCATTTCTCTGATTACTTTGCAATCTCCCTCTATCCTCCAACTTTTGCTACAGTGTGCATAAATTTCTGCTCCAGTCTTGGCTTGATCTTTGTTTTAAGGCCTTTTCTTTAACTTCATTTGTTTTCTGCCTTGCTTAACTTTTTGGACTTTCATTTCCAAACTCTTCCACGTAAACCTACGTTCATGGTTTTGGCTTAGAATAAACACTAAGCCCTCGCACTTCCACATGAATTTCTCTAAACCTGATGCAGATTTCATTGCAGTTCGCATTGGTTATTTAATTCTTATTATCAAGTTTTTATAACATCCAGGTTATATTATTGGAATGGAGATGTATGTTAAGTTTCTTGTCATTTCCATATCGCTGAACCAAATACTCATGAACATTGTGACAACATTGGTTGCCCTGCTAATGGTCATTTAAGAGCAACGTGGAGAAGTTTTATTTGAAAACTTCCATGAAGCCTAAGTTTTCGTATGTGATGACCCCAAAATGGGGATTTTGTGTGAGCAATTAGTTGCGCGAACTCCCGCATAAGATCAAGGCTTAATCCCTAGGCATCCGAAATTGGAAGGCTTCACTAAATATCAGGCATTGATCCTCCATCACACACATTTCCGGTACACCGCGTAAGAATAATAAAAAAAAGTCGTATAATTTGTATTTAAAAACTTAAGTTTGAAATTTTTGCTGGCGACTCTTATGTTGACTGAAAATTTGGCAGATTAGGTCTCCACTTTCAGTACTTCTTTGAGAACTACGTATGAATCTGCCAGAAGGAGCAAGGGAGACCGAACCCCTACAGGTATGTTTCTTGTCAGACATCAGCTGCCACGAACAGTAAAATTAGTAGACTGATTAATGGCAATATGACAATAAATGAGCTTTTATTTTAGAAAGAGGAGATTTTGGAAAGCAAAAATTTCAACAAGGAAATCTTCGTTGACGCGGGACGTCGAGTAGCGTGCGCCCACGTTCATTGTACCACCTGCATGTAAGGAGCGAACACCTCGTTCATGTCGTTCAGTTCCTCATTAACAGGGCTATGACTGACAAGAGTTGACAGTGATCAGGAATTCCCAACAGGATTATCACGAGAGATGAAATGCGGTGCTGCTTTATTGATTCACAATGCACACCTCAAACCTGTAAGTGAATTTCGCCCCGTCTCTGTGGGAGACACACACACACACACCGAAGTGAAAAGCGATGTTGAAGGCTCTGTTAGATACCTGTCGTGTCCCTCACGACTGTGAACTTAGCAGTAACCTTAAGCAAGAACAGCCTTCTTCACTGTAGAGGAAACGCTGTTTGCCTCACTCTGCTTGTACGATGACTCCTGCATAAGAGGCTTCGTATAGAAAGGCTACTTACTGTACGGAGAACCACATGCAGTGCTGTGTGATGCAGACATTAGAGCACTCCTACGGCTTTGTCGCGCGTGTTAAATTGTGAAAGATTTAAGTAAGAAAATAATGAGAAGTAATTATGAGAATGAAGTTTCCTTCACTTTAATGATGGAACTTCTATTTTCTTTACAGTTTCAAAAACTTTTCTTTGAAACATTAGAAGGTCTCTTGAAACGTGTTCGCTTGTTGCTTTGCATTTAGTGGTGGCAGAGAAAGTCGTACCAACTGTTGTTTTATAGCGCTAATTTAGGAACCAGTAATAAAGCACTGAAACAGATTTCATTGAAGGTAATGTTTTTGTAGAATGCGTAAATATCAACATGGCGGCGATGAACTCAAGGCCAGGGTTAAAAACTGCTACAGACCGGGAGTTATTGGATATGTCACTGGAGATTTTGGACATGGAAGTAAATGATTATTATATTAAAGATGATGATAATACCTGTCCCTTGTTTTGCGTCCTTTTGTTTTACGCCATTTTGCTTCAACGCGTCTTGCCAATTAATGCCACTTCTTAATTAGCACCGTCTAATTTTCTGTTTAACCCCCTTTGGCTGGCTGCGTTCAGCTACGTTAACCCCTTATTTTTGGTGGGAGTATTTTTGGTTTGCACCCAGTTTTCAAGAACGCAACTGGGGCGTCAAACAAGGGCTCGGTATAATAATGATAATAATTTTTAAGTCAGCCGTTATAAATATGAAGACGATGTGATATTTTATGGTGTTGCTCAACAAAGCAACACACAGAAGAGTCCTACTCCTTCAAAAATTACCTTAAAATAACGTGTAACGTTAATGATTATACTCTGACTGTTGTTCAAGATACTTAATTTCGACAGAATCACCCTATCACACTTTTATTAAGGAGGTTTACCGTGCATATTGCCAACTTTTACAGAATGTTTCTAGGTTTTACACATTTCAGTGACGGGGGAGATTATTTCCGACATCGCAGGTCACGCTTTTTGTTGGTCTGAAATTTGATGCTTTGTCCCCAAAGTTCGGTTATCCTGAGGCCGTTAAACTATCAGTATTCCTCTTCATAATTCAATTACGTTTGACACTATATGCACCCTGTGCTGTAGAAATACAGCACGGGAACTCTATGAAGTGACCGTGGCGTGACTAAATACCCTACAGAGGAAATTGCTAACGTCTGTCATGAAACTAAATGGTCAGTCTCATATTCGGCGGATCATTTCCATAGCATGCGCTGTGTATGGCCAGAACGTGGAAATGCGCGCTGCGGTCCTTGCAGTTCCGAAGATGAGCGCATACGGCGCTTTAATTTTGCGCCTTCGCGGTAAGGCACCTGTAAGGAAGTTGCATTTTGAACGTTTTTAAATTGTGTCGAAATTCGCGTGCTAAAATTTGCAGCTCAGTTGATATGTTTTTATATTTCATGACCTTCGATTTGTTCCACCTCACAGTAAATTCTGAGAATCTCACCACATTTTAGATTCGAACAAATTTAAGTCCATGAAACAGGGTAAGTTAGAAAATTGGTGACCTTTTATTAGCCAAGCAACTCGCTAACTCGTTTCCAGCTTGCCACTTGTCTTTATCCCGGTTCGTGTGTACCCTCACAGATTATACTTTTCAATATTGTCCTCCTATCCACAGTTCTTCCAGAAGAATTCTTACACATAAATTAGCCCTATTTTTCCTCGTGTTGGGTTGAACTGTAACGCCAATGTGTGTGCGGGAACACAGGGCCCGTGCTCATAATTGCTTAATCAATCAACATGTTACATTAGTAGGTTACATTCTTTTAGCTTTGTATGCAATGTGCTAAAAGCCTGTGATGGTAATCTTTCATGAACTCAGCCTTTCGTAAACGGAATTCAGGTGCGTGCCAAATGGACGAGTGAAGATATGAAGGAGAGAGAACTTTGTTGCTACCGGCCAGCCTCCTGCAGTTTCTCCATTATCTGTCATCATTCTGACTTGGGCTACAATTTCGTCTCCAGATTTCTAAGGGACCGACATCTGGAACCCGTGCTGGGGAAGAGATGGACATATCTGGAAGGGCTTGCCTAGCAGTGGGTTTATTATCGGGGATGGGAGAAGGTGCAGGACTTCTACATCAGTAAAGTTTAGGCGAATGTTCGGCTTAAGGTTGTCAATTTGACGTGTTCAACAATGAAATTACGTCACTGCAGCTCAGTATTTTTGGGAAATCACGAATAGGCTCATATTTTATAAACAGTTAAGCCCATTCTTTTTAGCTGTATCATGTTGTTCCGTTTGTTTTGGAAAGTTTATCTCGTTTTCATTAAAGTCTTTGAAGACTGGCTGACGTCATTGTAACTGATATAAAAATTCCCAGATTGTCTGTCATAAAGAACGTACTTTTTTCGATTCTAGAGACCATTTGGTTAATGCTGTGTATAGAAAAGATGGGTGTTTGATGTACTGTCACAGCAGGTAGCACGAATTTGAAACACTGAGCTTTGAAACATTAATACCTCTCGCGAACATCAAAAGTATTTCCATGGGACCATATTATTTATTTATTACCTATTACCGGCTAAAGTTAACGTTTGTGCGAAGAAAATTGAATCTTGCCACAGTCTTTCGTCTGTAACGTTTCTTTCTTTTACCTGTTTATAAAATTACTACCCCGGATTGCTGTGTCCTTTTCTGTAGTTTCTTGTCCATTGTTTCTACTGTGAGGCCCATTAATGTATTGCTGATAGGATACATGTTTTTCATGAGTGATGCTAAGAAATTTAAATTCAAGGCAAGGTAAAAGTACATAATTTTGAAAAAAAAGTTTATTTGGCCAGTTATAATTAAGCCCATTGAGCAGAGTCCTTTCTGAGGCTGGAGTAGCCGCTTTGAAAGTCAGTATGGCCCTGCTTTATTGAACCAAAATAATTACTTTCGCCATTGATCCATATCCTAAGCCAGAAGGATTTAGTTCACAGCCTCGCATTCCGCCAGAAACAAATTTCGAATACACTGTCACGTGATATAAGGAATTTTACATTTCAGGACATGATTTTAAAATGATGTTTTCACTAGTGTCACTTATAGCACGACACAATGCAAGAAATACAGGGTTATTCAAAATGATTGTCGGGGTACAATTGTCCAGCGGTAATTCCGCACCAAATTCGGGAAACAACCACCATCTGACAATTCCATTCGAAGGTGGTATGCACAGTTTCAAGAGACA
>Ga0123352_10004149_pt1 | contig 21262 bp, 19 predicted proteins | sample TergutLab28metaG_FD_89700 | JGI IMG/M metagenome (GOLD analysis project Ga0123352, IMG submission 89700) | Labiotermes labralis P1 segment gut microbial communities from Petit-Saut dam, French Guiana - Lab288 P1 | ecosystem: Host-associated > Arthropoda: Insects > Digestive system > Gut ...
CTTGCTTGCTTGCTTGCTTGCTTGCTTGACTAGACTCTCTTTTAAGTATATCATATGGTTATGTGAATTTTTCATAACAACTATAGTATACTAGATTTCTGTCACTTTTGCAACTATTTTTATGGGCATTTTTTAGTTTGCGTTTTATTTTATAATCTCTAAAAAGACGGAATAGATTGGTTGTATTTTCGTCTTTGCGAGCGTTTCTTTGATTTTTTTACTATTTTTAGGAAGCGAAGCAATCCGGTAAGCTAGGCTTTTAGATGGTATTTATCAATAATACTCCACTACAACTTAATAATCTTTACTGTAGAGGCGACACTCTGTCGCACACACTTTTTAAAATTTCTATCTCTCTTTGGTACCCGTCTATCTCATTCGGGGTTTCTAAATAAAACGGCAAATGTTTTAGTTTTTTGTGAGTGATTATTCGTATTATAGCATCTAGCCCTATTGTGCCCTCGCCGATTTTAGCGTGGCGATCTTTTTTAGAAGCAAAAGCAGTCATACTGTCGTTTAGATGAAATGCTTTTAGTTTATCTAACCCTACAATTTTATCAAAATCCTCTAACACTCCGTCTAAATTATTAACAATATCGTAACCAGCACTGTACAGATGGCAACTATCCAAGCATACTCCCACTTTATCGCTTAATTCAACTCCGCTAATTATTGTAGTTAATTCATCAAATATTCCACACAATTCACTCCCCTTACCGCTCATACCTTCTAGTAAAACAGGCACAGATGTATCATTCGTCAACACACTATTTAGAATATCAATAACAAAAGTTATGCTCTCCTCTTTAGTTAGAGTAGTATGGCTACCAGGATGAAAAACATACTGCACCCCGCCACCAAAACTTGCCAGCGTTTTTAAGTCTTGTTCTAAACATTGCTTAGCAAACTCCCGAGTTGCACGAGTTGCACTACCAGCATTCAGCGTATACGGAGCGTGAGCCAAAATTGTTTCTATATTGTGTTTACTAGCAAATTCTTTATATAAAGCAATATCCTCTAAATCTAACTCCCTAGCCGAACCGCCTCTGGGATTTCTAGAAAAAAATTGAAAAGTGTTTGCTCCAATACTCACAGCTTCCTTTACTGCCGATAAATAGCCTTTTGCTATACTAGCATGATACCCAAGTTTCATATCAATATTGTAACACAGCCTTATCAATTTGCATACTATATTTATGAGGGATTTTTTAAAAAATCTCTTAAACACAAAGGAGAAACTAACAAATGATAGGATTATTAGGACTTGCTTTTATTGCGTGCCGTTGCTGTGGCAGTAGAGGCGGTTGTGGATGCGATAATCGCCGTAGAAACTGTGGATGTAGGCAGGATGGATGTTGCAGGCGTGTATGCCGTTGCGAATGTAGACCAAGACCCAGACCAATCCCATGCAACGACTGTGACAGAGGCGGTCATGGCGGTGGTCATGGTGGCAGACAAGAGCTAAGAGACGGCGGAGATGGTAGACACGATTGTGATGGTTGGGCAAGCGAAACCTGCTTCCATGATGGCGGAGTTCGCACCTCACGCACCGAAATCGAGCATCACGAACATGAAGGCGGTTGCGGTTGCGGCTGTGGTGGTGAATAAAGCAAGCTTTACAATTAAATGATGTTTTATTTAAAAGTCGGATAACCGAAAGGTGTCTGCCCCTACAGTTTGGATACTTTTTATATGTACTAAAATTGTAAATGCGACAACCTACCCAACCGCACCTTACAAAAAAATCTCCGAAAGCAAATGCTATTGGAGATTTTTTTGTAATAAGGTAACGATCGGTCGCCCATATAAAAAAGTAATACTTCTATATTTTCACTTCTTACTTTTTATTTTTTACTTTCGACTTATTTTTAACCGTCAACTTTTGCCATATGAGCAATAAGGTCTAGAACTTTGCAAGAATAGCCCCACTCGTTATCGTACCAAGAAATAAGTTTAACAAAGGTTTTACCAAGCATAATTCCTGCTTTAGCGTCAAAAACGCTTGTACAAGCTTCGCCGATAAAATCAGATGAAACAACATCTTCTTCTGTATAAGCTAAAATGCCTTTTAGTTCGCCTTCTGCCGCAGCTTTAATAGTGGCTTTAATATCTTCGTAGTTTGTTTCTTTTGCTAATTTAACAGTAAGGTCTACAACCGAAACATTAAGAGTGGGTACTCTAAACGCCATACCTGTTAGTTTGCCGTTAAGCTCCGGAATAACAACACCAACAGCTTTAGCTGCACCAGTTGAAGACGGAATAATGTTGCCCGCTGCCGCACGACCGCCTCTCCAGTCTTTTCTAGATGAGCCGTCAACTGTAAGCTGAGTAGCCGTAGTAGCGTGAACGGTTGTCATAAGCCCTTCTACGATACCGTATTTATCGTTGATAACTTTAGCAAGCGGTGCTAAACAATTTGTTGTACAAGATGCGTTAGAAACAAAGTTCATCTCTTTTTTATATGTGTTATGATTTACACCCATAACAAACATCGGGGTATCGTCTTTAGACGGACCTGTATAAACAACCTTTTTAGCACCTGCATCAATATGAGCTTGAGCTTTATCTTTAGAATGGAACACACCCGTAGCGTCTGCGATATACTCGGCACCTACACTACTCCAAGCAATGTTAGCTGGGTCTTTTTCGGTAAAGAATGCAACTTTTTTACCATTTACCATAAGTGTGCCATCTTTAACTTCTACCGTACCATTAAATCTGCCGTGTATTGTATCGTACTTTAGCATATACGCTGCGTACTCTGCATCTAAAAACGGGTCGTTTATTGCTACAACCTCAATGTCCTTACGCTCTATGCTAGAGCGTAATACTAAACGCCCGATGCGTCCAAATCCGTTAATACCTACTTTTGTTATTTTTGCCATAATTTTATTTTTGTTTACTCCTATTTTTATGTTTATATTTTTGGAAAGATTTTTTATATGAGTACAGTATAACTAGTTTTGTTGCCGATTGCAACTGATTTATGAAATGAATTTTAATGAGAAATTAAAACTGAGACTGATGAGAAATTTATGTGTATATTTTTTCATCCATATACCATATTACTTCTTTAATCTTATTTGGTATAGCAGAAACAATATCATCTCCATAGCAATTTGCTTGAATGTAATTATATAATTTGTTAAATATATTTGACTTCAATGGCAATAACTCAACTTTGGTCAACATCTTTATTACTTTATTAAAATCATCTAAATCCTTTTTTGTTTGTAACACATATGCGTCAACTCCTTTATCAAAAAATGCTTTTTTCAATTTTCTATTCTGCTTCATTGCATCTGTGATTGGATCAAGCCTTCCTTCAGGATCAATTGCAATAGATTTAACTCTGTCATATCCATTTATCCGTTTTATTATTTTATCTTTATAACCTTTTTTTGTAGTTTCAACCAAATTTATTATCGAAATTATTTCTTTTTTTGTTTTCCCGCTTAACTCTATGTAATAAAAAATAGGAAATTTTCCAGATAAATCACAAGATTGTTTTATATATTCTAAAGGCTCTATATCTACTTTTCCCAAAAGCATATCACAAAAAATATCTTTTACTAAAATCGCCTCTTTACGTTGAGATAAGTTACTTGCTGAAGTACCATTATCAGAATCTAAGGTGGCTATTAGTTTTATTGTTGGAGTACCCGTTTTTTCATTAAACTCGCCTTCTTTAATATAATTTAGCTTTTCAACAAATGTTGAATCTAAAACTATTGAATTATTTGATGGAGCAATAATATTTCCACTTTTACCATCTAAAAGCACAAGGTTATCTAAACCAACTTTTGAGATTTTAGCAAAAAAATCCATCCACTTTTGCTGTTCTCTTAAACGCTTTTCTTCCAAAATTCCTGATAACTCGCTATATGCAACTTTCTTAACACTATCGCTATATTTATAAAAAATGTCACCCTCTTTTATTTCACTTCCACCATTTGCACGACAAACTATTGGTTTATTGACGCTTTCTATAACCTGAAATATAATGAATTTTTTACATTCAAATTCGTAAAGATTATATTCATAATTGATATATGGCTCAAAACAAGACTTAATTCCACCTCTAAATCCCTCGTCATCTATGTGAGAATACATAGCTACAGCCTTATCTTCTAAACCTATCAATTTTTTATTTGTAGGTTCTACGCCAAAAACAACATATCCTCCTCTATGATTAGACATACCAGCAAAAATCCTAAATATCTCAAACTTATTTGAAATATGAAAGTTTAATTTAAATTCAACATATTGCCCCTCCTGAATATTAAAATGATTGTTGTTTACATTCTCAAATAAAACATCTATTGCTTCTTTAGATAATATTTTCATTATTTATTCTCCCTATTCTCAATTTCTAGCATTTCTTTATTTCTTGCGTTTACTTTAGAGATTACGCTTTGACCTGTTTCTTTTTCGAAACTGTCTTTTGCTGACTTTGCAACCGAACCGCCACGACGGGCGATACTAACATTTTCGGTCATATTTTGAGGATTTTCCGTTTTAGAAATCGCTGTAGTTGTAACCTCTGCAAGCATATTAAGGACAAGTTCTATATTTGTCATATTATCTCTGAGGTTTTCTTTTGTTAAATCCTTATGTGCTTTATACTCTCTTGTACTCATACCCGACCAAGCGGAAATCATTTCGTCGGTTAAAATAGCGTAATCCTTACCTGTAGTTGCACCTTTATCCTTCCATTCGTCAGTTAATTCTTTACGCATTTCGATAGTTTTTAAGCGTTGATTTATCCAACCCTCAGTATAGCCTTTTTTGCGATAAAATTCTAAAGCACGGTGGATAGCAATTTCGGGGTCGTAAATTTCGTCTATGCGTTCGCTGCCTACTTGAGCCAGCCAAATCTTAAACGGCTCGGCATTAGGCGATGGAATGGATTGCACCAAGCGGAGTATACCCGCAGTGTCTAACACATCAGTATTATAAAATTTGCCGTCGGATGACTGCATTTTCAGTTGGTTACAAATTGTAACCAACTGGCTTCCTTCAGCTTTAAGTCTATTTTTCAAAACCTTCCAATAGTTGCGTGGGTCGCTGCTTTCGCTTAAAACTCCACAAATATCCACTACAGAAAAATACCACTCTTCCTTCTCGCTATCCCAATGGGTGCGGATTTGTTTATCATTAAATAATCGTATATTGCTCATTTGAGTAATCCTCAAATTAAATTTATCATATATATAGGCTTTTAGTCAATATAAAAACAAAATATAAAACTTCATCTCTTTTACTGTCAAATAACTTTTATTTTTTAGTTGACAGTATGCTTTTACATTGATATACTAAAAAAATGGCGGTCTTAAAAAGTAAAATATTGTCGAGATTTCTTGGTTGTTCCTCGCTTACAGGAGGGCAGTTAGAGAATGAATTTGGTGTTTCTCGCCAAGCGATTTCGTGTGCGGTAAGCGAGTTAAAGCAAGAGGGTTTTAATATTGTATCACACCCGAGAGTTGGCTACGAATTTATTGATGACGGCGATGTGCTGGCTAGCGAGGTTATAAAGCTTAATTTACATACTAAAACGCTGGGAAGAGATACGCTAGAGGTGCTAAAAAGTGTCGATAGCACAAATGTACATATTCGCAGGTCAAATAAAGAGACGCACGGCACTGTTGTGGTGGCTAGCGAGCAAACTAACGGTATGGGGCGAAAAGGGCGAAGTTTTCATTCCGGTAAAGGCGGGTTATATATGAGTGTAAGTCTAAAGCCTAATATCTCTCCCCTACGATTACATTTTTTAACCATCGCTACTGCTGTTGCTGCTTGCGAAGCTCTTAGACAGGTTTGCGGATTTAATGCTGATATAAAGTGGGTCAATGATATTTTTTACGGCGGTAAAAAACTATGTGGTATATCAACTGACGCTAGCTTTAGTGCTGAATTACTAGAGCTTAAGAGTGTTGTGTTAGGGATAGGAATAAATATGCGTCCTGTAGATGTTACCCTTTGCGACCATGCGATTTCGATTGAGGAGATTGTGGGTAATGGCAAGTTTAGAAATAAATTAGTAGCAAGTTTACTAAATAATTTAGAGAGTGCGATTAAGGAGTTAGAGCAAAGCGAAAAGGAAATTTTAACCGAGTACAAAAAACGGGTTTTTATTTTTAATAAGCCGATTACCGTTTTTGAAGGCAACGACGAGTATTTGGCAATTGCTAGAGATATAGATGATAACGGAGCATTAGTAATAGAAGATAGTACGGGAAAGATGCGGAGTATATCAGCAGCAGAAGTTAGTATAAGGGTTTAGTGCTTAGTTCATAGTGTATAGTGCATAATTATTGCTTTATATCTAAACTGTCAAAAATATTTCAACTATTATAGGGGCAACATTTTGTCGTCCACATTTATTAAAAAAATCTTTATTCACACTGTCAAGTAAAAAAGATAAATTACTTGACAACAAAAAAACAATCGTAAAAAGGAAAAATAAAAATGACAACTGAAAACCTAATCATACAAAACGAAATCGAAAACAATAATTCAATCGAATCACAAACTCCCCTACCGATTGAAAATCTAAAAAATAAAAAAATCCCAACTAAACTGCTTGCTCGTATGGGAGTATTTGTGGCATTGCTTATAGTAGCAACTCAAACGCAAATTGCAATGCCTGCTGGAGTGCCAATTAACCTACAAACACTAGCACTTATGCTAATCGCTATTTCTTTTAAGCCCCTTTTTGCTGTGCTTATTTTACTTATATTTGTTGCTATGGGAGCTATGTTTATTCCTATATTTGCAAATTTTAACAACTTGTATGGGGCAATAATCGGACCAACTATGGGATTTTTAATTGCTTTTATTCCAGGAATGATTTTTATGGCTTTTATGATACATTTATTAGAAAAAGCAATGCCTCATGACAAGTTACTAAAGGAGTTTAAAACTAATCGCAATAAAATCACAACCACTCGCATTATAATAAAATACTCATTACTTTTAGTAGTTTTTATAGTATTTACAATCATACACCTAGCAGGAGGTTCAATATGGTTTTGGCTTGTATTTAGACCATTCTTTTACACAAACCCTACCCCCGTTTCGTATTCATTTGCCTTAACGGCTGTAGTAGTCCCATTTCTACCCGTCGAAGCAATCAAAATTGTTACGGCAATGCTCATATACGCTCCGCTAGTGAAGTTTAGGAATAAATAAAAAAATTTTAAGCCGTGTTGATAAAGAACAACACGGCTTAAAAAAACTCATATATATAGTATGACTTTCTACAGCTTACTTTTATAATCGTCTATAGCTGATTTTATTGCTTCTTCGGCAAGAACCGAGCAATGAATTTTTTGTGCGGGCAAACCTTCTAAAGCGTCTATTACTTGTTTGTTTGTAATTTTTAATGCATCTTCTATACTAAGACCCTTTATCATTTCTGTGGCAGTAGAGCTTGTTACTATCGCTGCCGCACAGCCAAATGTTAAAAATGACGCATCTACAATAATATTGTTTTCGATACGCAAAAAGATTTTCATTATATCGCCACAGCTAGCGTTACCTACACTGCCTACAGCGCTCGGATTTTCCATCTCGCCCACATTTTTTGGGCTTTTAAATATTTCCATTACTTTTTCGTTGTACATTATATTTCTATTCTTCCTTCTATCGCTCTAGCCAAAGTTATCTCGTCGGCATATTCTATATCGCTACCCATAGAAATTCCTTGTGCTAGTCTTGTTACTTTTACATTAAACGGCTTTAGCAATTTTGCTATATACATTGCCGTTGCTTCACCCTCTACATCTGGATTTGTTGCTATTATTACCTCTTCTGCTTTGTCTACCCGTGCTAGCAATTCCTTAATGCGAATATCATTAACACCTCGACCCTCTAGCGGACTAAGTGTGCCATGAAGGACATGGTATAAATGCCCTGTGCCTACCTTTTCTAAAGCTAGTACATCTTTAGGGTAGGCTACAACAACAATAGTAGTGCTGTTTCGCTTAATACAAATACTGCAAGTTGATTTATCCGAAAAATTACCGCAACAATCGCAATATTGCACAGTGGCTTTAGCTGTTAGCAAGGTATTACAAAAATCCTCTACGCTACTCTCATCCATATCTACGATAGCATAGGCATAGCGTTGGGCTGTTTTATATCCCACACCAGGTAGCTTTTGAAAGCGGTTTATTAACTTTGAGATTATCTCTAACTGCATTTTTCAATGTTCAATATGGCAACGCTCAACGCACAATGAAAAACTTATTTAATATAAATCAATAATTGTACATTGGCATTGTTCAATTGAGCGTTGTACTAAAACATTCCGCCTAATCCGCCCATATTTGGCATATGCTTAGCTTCTAATTCTTCAACTTTTTCTAAAGCATCGTTATAAGCAGCTAAAATTAAATCCTCTAGCATTTCAATATCATCTGGGTCTACTGCTTGAGGTTTTAAACTAACTGATAGCATTTTCTTTTTGCCGTTTAGCTTTATAGCAACTAAATTGCCACCGCTTATGCCTTCTACCTCAGCATTTTCTAGCTCCTCTTGAGCTTTTGCTAATTGTGCTTGTGCCTTTTGTGCTTCACGCATCAAGGCTTGCATATTCATTCCACCAAATTTCATTTTTATTCTCCTTTTTATAAATGTTCAATGTTAAACGCATATCGCACAATAGTTGTTTTTATTTAGCAAATAAATCATTCGTTGAGCGTTGCGAGTTGAGCACTGTGCGTTGTACTTATTTTCTAACTACCTTAGCTTTTATTCCTGTTGATTTTTCTAGTTTTGCTATGTCGGCATCTATATCTAGAGTGCCTTGCTGTTTATCTATCCTTATTGTTGTTATTGGCGCTCCGATTTCTGTTAATATTTCTTTTATTGAAGTAATTGTTTTTTCGTCTGCGAATTTTAGATAATTGTCGCTATCAGTTAAGATTATCAACTCTCTACCACTAAGCGAAAATTTTGAATGTTCGCTTAGCATAGCATATAGTTGCATATTATTTTTTTTGCGGGCATTTGTTACTAGTCTGCCCCAAATGCTTTTAGCATCCTCGGCTATTGCTTGCTTTGCAATTGTTCCTATCTTTTGTACCGGAAGTGTTATTTTTTGGTCATCAGCTTGAGTTGCGACTGGTAAATCAGCATCTGTATTATTCGGGCGATTAATGCCCGCCCCTGCAACAACAGCATTACCTCCACTAACCAATCCTTCTAGACTTTCCACTCTTGCCAAAAGTGCAAGCATACTTTTTTCATCAGACAGCATTGCGGCCTTTAACACAACCGCTTCCAGCAAAATTCTAGGATTTATCGAGTATTTTAAATCTAAATCAATCCTACTAAACTCATCCACTAAATAAATAAGTAACTCTACCGATAGCTTTTCAGCTAACTCTCGCATTAAGTCTATATCGTCGCCACTGGCTAACACCAAAGCTTCTAAACCTGATTTTATAGCTAGACAATCTCTACTAAAACTAGCCACCTCTTTAGCAACAAGCGGAACTGTTTTGCCGCCGCTAATAAGAGAATTAACCGCCCTAATACTACTTGCTACATCTCTATCTGCTATCGCTTCGACTACTTTTACTATCGCTTCCGTTTCGGGTGCACCCAAAATTTTTAGTACAGTATCGTGAGTTAGTTTGCCTTTTGTGTAATGAAGGCACATATCCAAAATGGATAGTGCATCTCTAAAGCTGCCTGCACCTGCTCTTGCTATTGCTCCAAGAGCACCAAGCTCAGCATTAACACCCTCATTTTTTAGCACCTCGCCTAAGAGTTCTATAAGTTCTCTAACTGACACTAACTTAAAATCAAATCGCATACATCGACTTAAAATTGTAGCCGGCAATTTATGAACCTCGGTAGTAGCAAGTATAAAAACAACATGATTGGGTGGTTCTTCCAGCGTTTTTAATAAAGCATTAAAAGCACTCTCGGTAAGCATATGAACCTCGTCTATAATATAAACCTTAAACCGTCCCGCTGTAGGCAGATATTTTACTCGCTCTCTTATTTCCCTAATTTCGTCTACCTTATTATTGCTTGCAGCGTCTATTTCTAAAATATCAAGATTAGTGGGCTCGTCTAAAGCTATACATGGAGGACATTTATTACACGCATTTCCACCTTTATTATCGATACAATTTATTGCTTTAGCAAAAATCCTAGCAAAGGTAGTTTTACCTGTACCACGACTTCCCGTAAATAAATAAGCATGACCAACTCTGTCAGCAATAATTTGATTCTGTAGAGTTATTTTAATTGCTTCTTGACCCTTACAGCCCTCAAAGCTAACAGGACGATATTTTCTATAAAGTGCAGTATGTGCCACAAATACAGTATAAGACATTAAAAAGAGTTAGTCAATAAAAAAATGTACAGTATACTTTTGTGTACTGTACATTTTTTTATTGACTATTTAATTTATGCCTAAATTATGTTGGCATAGTTGGATTTGTAATTAGGGTTGGAATTCCGCTAGCACCAACTGTCCATGCCCAAGAAGGCAAATTAGTATAAGCTTCACGGTTGTAAACACCTTCACTTGCTCTTACATCTCCATTTGCTCTTAGCCAGAAAATCGTAGGAGCTGTACCTGTATGAACGATATACGGAGCAGGTGTAGTTCTATCCATTATAAATATGTTAGAATGTTCACCAGCAGCTGCTTCGTTTGCTAAAACAAATGCCGCAAAAGCCTCTTCGCCTTCTACATCTATAATGACATTTCTTATTTGCGACCCAGATGTTACAAGACCTGCTAAAGCAGCATTAGTATAAGCAAAACCTGCAGCACCGCCAGTTACAGAAGAATTTACTATGCGAATATTTTCTATAAGAGTGTTATCCATAACGCGTCCAGCTATTAAACCCGATTGACCTTGATAATATTGATCCATGGTGCCGTTATAGATACCTAAATTGCGAACTATAGCACCACTAAGGTTGCGGAAAATACCGTTGTGGAAATCCGCTTCAATGGTAAAGTTACTAAGCATAAAACCTCTACCATCAAAAATACCTGTAAACTGATTTGCCGCAGCTCCTAGTGTTCCACCCTCACCGCCAAACGGTATAAGAGCAGCTCCAGCAAAGTCTATGTTAGCAGTTAGGTGCCAATCTCGCTGAAGTGCTATTGGGTCATCCGCTATTGCATTAAACTCAGCCGCTGTTGCTATAGCTTGAGACGGCCTAACACTTAATCCAGCAACATTTTCGATTATCATAGCACCAACAGCAGGGAGGAATGTATGTGGAAGAGTAAATGTAAAGTAATCCGGATATCCAGCTACAACTACACCTGTAAAGTCTTGAGTAGTACCGCCTCCATTATTTATAGTTAGTACAGGTATACCTGTATATCTTGGTAACACCCTAGCTACAAAGGTAGCAGCCGCACCTGGAGCCGGACGAAGTGCTAAGTTACCTAAAGCTGTTCTTGGTCCTGCTTCTGCAACAGAATCTCTTATTTCTAACCCATCTGCTTCTCCGCTGATAGAAAGATTTTCTACTATACCTGTAATTTGTGTAATATCTATAGCCGCACCGTCTGCTAACACATTAGCTCCCGGAATTCTAAAGTTATAGGTTCTTAAATTGTCTGTAACAGTATAGTTAGTATGAGTTAATGCTTGATTTGTTACACCGCCCACTACGCTATATTGAACGCTAGGAGTGCCTGAGAAGTGATCAGTATTTACCACAATTCTAAAATCTAACGGTTGACCGGCAGGAGCTCTTAGAGGATGAACCGCTAAGAATCCGCTTTGAGGAGCTGTTATTCTAACCTGTGGAGGCGGGAAAGTTACAAAGCTAGGAAGAGCTCCTGGGTTAAGAGTCCAGTTAGCTGCAGGTAGTCTATTAAACGGAACAGTACCAGCCACTAAATCTGCTGTGGTAAATAGATTTATAGTATCTTCTCCGTACACAGCAGGTGCTGCTGTTGCACCACCAAGATAAGCACTAGTATATGTTCTTCCTGTATATCGACTTCCTCCCTGTGCTGGCGTAAAGTAGCCCGCAGCCGGCGGAGTAAATCTATCTGTTTGTAAAAATACATTATCAAACTCGGCATTAAAATTAAGTAGAGTTATACCAAGAGTGTTTCTAGAATCTCTTGGTTCTATAATAACATTTCTTACTACTGAACCCGCCTGCGTATATCCCGCTATCATTCCGTTTGATCTATACCAAGCAGCTGGCTCTCTATCGATACTTCCAGATAAAAATACATTTTCTACTGTAAATCTTCCATGACCTATCAGCAAACCACCCTGACCTTCAGGTGCTCCTGTTAACTGTATAGATTGAAGATTATCAAAAGTTACATTTCTGATAGTTCCACCGTACACACGATTGAATAAACCACCATACCAACCACCTAAATAGCGAAGGTTTGTTATGGTGTGTCCTCTACCATCGAAAATACCTCTAAGTGTGCCTACAGATGTAGCACTTGCCCAACGACCTGTGTTCATAGGTGTACCTAGGCGTTGTATAGGCGGAACAGCACTAAAATCTAAATTTCTAGACAAATAGAAGCTATAACGGTTATCAGGACTTTGTATTAAATCGTTAATGCCCAAAAATTCCTCAATAGAAGAAATTCTTACCCACTGACGATCCATAGCAGCTATCTCAATTGTTCCAAAGTGCTGTGTATATTCTGCCGAAGTAGCTGTGATTATAGCTGTGCTAAAGTCTGAGTTAACAGCCGTTACAAGAGCATGATGAGTATTGGCACCTGCCTCACTTGGACGCTCAACAGGTGTTACTGTAACTGAAGGTGAGTTAGAAGTCCAATTTATTGTAGTTGCTGCTTGCGAAGGAGTTACTGTTGCTATAACTCTAGCTGTGTTATTTTCTCCCGATTCGATATCTTCTGCCATAAACACAAGATCGTCAGGCGAAGATACTGCAACAGCTGTAACTGGCGGAGTAGTTACATTTACTGTAACTGTAGCCGAAATCTCTGGATTAGAAGTAAGTGTTGCTGTAATTGTGCCTGTACCTGCAGTAGTCGCAGTTACTAAACCGGATGCTGGTGTAACCGTAACAAAACCTTCTGGATATACCGTAAAGGTTAGTTGACCGGCTGTTGGATTAGCTGCGGCTTCGGGCATAGAAGTTGCCGATAAAATCCTTTCGTTATTAGGAGTTTGTCCTACAACTATATTAAGAGGATTTGGCGAAAGTGTAATACTTTCTATAACCGGAGTAACTGTAACAACTACCGCTTGACTGGTAATACCACCAGCAGATGCTGTTATATTAGTTGTCCCTACAGCCACAGCTGTTACAACACCTTCTGCGTTTACTGTAGCTGCAGCGGTATTGCTAGAAACCCAAGTTACATCTCTGTTTGTCGCATTATTAGGTGCAACTGTAGCAGTTAGCTGTGTTGTTGTACCCATTGCTAAACTAACAGGGGTCGCTGGTGCAATTGTTACCGCTGTTACCGCAATATTACCTGGTGAATCACCTGGTCTTTCTGATGATTCAGTGCTAGGTGGCGGACATGCCGCTAGTATAATTGTTGCCATCATCATAATAGCAATAAAGATACTAGCCAATAGTGTAATTTTTGTTTTTTTCATTTTTTTGTTATTTTTTTCTCCTTAAAGATTTTTTAACTTTTATTTTTTGCTCACTTGTTATTTGTGTGCATATAACAATATAAATATACCATCTGATAAAAAAGCTGTCAAATGCTATTTTATAAAAAACTAAATTAAAAACTGTAATTTATCGATATTGCAATTATATTTTAAAAAAACATCCATTTATAGTGGATGTTTTTAATATGTTCAAATTAGTATCTAGTTAAAGTTGTTACTGGCTCTCTATCTTAATTCTATTTTTGCCAGGTCTAGCAAAAAATTTTAGTTTTACCATAACAAGTGGAGTACTGGCATGGAAAGAGGCTAACATATATTGACCCTTTCTTGTGGCGAATAGTTTTTGGCAGTAGGCAGGTTTTAGCTCCCCTACTTTTTTGTCACCGTTTTGCACAAGTATGCTTTTTTCGGATTCTATTTTTAGCGTTAGACTATCGCCAACCGATAATCCGCTAACTTTTGGCTTATCTATTAAAACAGTTTGCTCGTCTTCTGGAATAACCGACGCTTCTACTGTTTCGCCGTCATCGTAGTTTTCTTCTTTTTTTTCTTTTTCTTTAACAGTTTCTTTTAGTTCTGTACGATCGATATGTACTTCCTCTGCGTCCACCACAGAGTAGCCTTCGCTCTCGTAAATCTCGGTTTTATTCTCGTAATCTTCGTCTATAAGTTGATTATTTTCGTCGTATGCGTACATTTTTCTTTGTTATTTCTCCTTAGTTTTTCTAATGAAAACTTAATACTTAAAATTGATTTATTGTTTAAAAATCCGACATTTTTAAACAATAAATCAATTTTAAGTTCATTACTCTACTTATTATTTTTCCTTTTCCCCTTTTTATCATTCGGCTTAATACTTGGCTTTACAATTTCCCCATCGGCTTCTCTTTCTGCTCTACTCTTAAATACCAATTCGCCTGCTATATAGTCACTAAAAACAAAGCTGTCTTTTTCTATAATTTTAAGCCTAACCTTTTCCTTTAGATGCATCAGCTTTACAACCGTGCCTTCCTTACCGTCTTTAGTTTTTATTTTAGCACCCATTTTAGGAAGATGCTTGTTAAGCTCTGCGTAATGAGCATTCTCATAACTCAAACAACACATCAATCGCCCGCATAGACCGCTAATTTTTTGCGGATTTAAGCTAATCCCTTGATTTTTTGCCATTCTAACACTAACCGAACAATAATCCGGCATAACACTATTGCAACAACAAACCCTACCACACATACCTAAACCGCCCTTTTGCCTAACTTCATCTCTTGGACCAATTTGTTTAAGCTCTATCCTTGCCTTAAAATGACCAGCCAGTTTTTTAATAAGTTCTCTAAAATCAACACGCCCGTCAGCATTAAAGTAAAGCACCAGCTTTTGAGCATCTAAAGTATACTCGGCATCTACGATATTCATATCTAGCCCATTATCCTTAGCTAACTTATTAGCCTCAATTTTAATGTTTGGATACGCTACATTAAAGCTATTCAGCTTTTCTAAATCGGCAGTGTCAGCTTTTCTTATAACTGACTTTAATGCTTTAGGTAGCAATGCCTCATCTATATCAAAAGGTCTTTTTTGAACAATAGCGTACTCCACTCCTCTTTCGGTCTCTACCACAACACCATCACCCTTATTAAATTCTACACCCATCGGAGCAAAATAGTATGTCTTAGGATTTTTACTAAATTTTACCGCCAAAACCTTAACAATTTTTCCACTAACTTCACGGGGCTTATTTACAACTACTTTAGCCGTAGAAATAATATCTCCACTAGAATTTAACTCGTCGTCCTCTAAATTTTCTAATTGATTAAGTGCTTCAATATCCTCATCCACTTCACTAAAATCAGTAAAACTACTAAAGTCTTCCTCTTCGTAGTCGTAGTCGCTAGAGTAATCGGCATCCTCTATATCAAACGGAGAAGGATTTTCAGATTGAATAATTTGATTTTGAGGATTTGCTGTTTGTGTAGGAGCGGTTATTCCTGCTTGTTCAAAGCCCCGTTTAGCAAAGGCAGGCATACTAGAAGCATTATTTTGCCCGCTAAAATTAGGCTCTAATGATACTTCACTAACCTCTAAATCGTTATTATTTATATTTCCCGTTTGTGTTTGCGGTTTTTTGAATTTATGTTTTTTATGTTTTTTCATCTCTTTTATTATCCGAATTTTCCTCGTACAAAAATTTCTGAAAACAATCTAATTTCATTTTTGCATCAAAGTCTTTCATTTTTTGCTATAACTTTCCTAAAGCAAAGGCACTTATTGCCAGTAGAATAACACACAATTTACAAAAAGTCAAAACTTTTTTATAAAAGTGCGGATAACAATTTGTTGTCCGCACTTTTATAAAAATATTTAAGCTAGTTGCTAATTTTCAATAGTGTTATCTACACCTCTAACAATGTACCCATAAAAATCGGCAGGCTTGTAGAGTTATCGATTATTGCAAACACAAACGGACGATTCAGGATTACATATCTGTCAAACATAGGAGCAGATTCACCGTCCATATCTACTCTAGTAACTGCACCTGCCCTTGTGCCTCGTTCATTTACGGATATAAATGTGTTATGACTAACTTCAGCTATAAATAAATTACCTAGTGGTGAGTGCCCTATCCCGCTAAAATTAGCATTACTATCACAAAAGGCATCTTCGATACCTAAAGTAATTAACTCATCATTCATAGTTAAATCAAAATCAAATTCAAACTTAGGAAGTCTAGCAAAAACGCTTAGGTTTTGTACATTTTGAATTGTATTTACAAAACCTTCGCCTGTTAAACCGGCAACATAATCCATTAAACAAACATCTTCGTTAGGTAATAATGCGACAAAGCTATAATAACCACCATAGTATGGTTTGATAAATCCTGTTGCAGAATCATCTTGTATAAAGTATCTTTCTGCACCGTGATGACCACCTGAAGTCATAAATGTGGTTGTTTGCTCTCGTCCGTCAAAAGTGGTAAAGATTCCTACGCCAATATCTGATTCATAATAAACTCTCTCCCATTCAGCATCAAACATAATAGCATTTATCAGAAACATAACTGTGCTTGGTCTTATTTCTTCTAAAATTTCCTCTATCATTCCGTCAGTATGATAATACACCCAAGCGTTTATATCGTCTATAGTAGTTTGGTCAAACGGAGCGGAATATGCATTTGCACCGAAATAATCGGCATTAATTTGCAAAAATTCGGGCTCTACAAATAGTCCATGGTCTCTAAACCAAATCGAATTAGCAATATCTAATTGAGATTTTTCGCCACTAAATAACCCGTTTGTAAATGAGTGTAGATAGCGGTTAAGTTGTGCCATAGGTAGCCCACCGCCAAGAACTTGCTCTATTTGAGAGAGTGTATTTCCTCTAGCACCGTTTGCCGTCATAGCAAGAGCCAATAAAACCGATGTCGCACTGATTAGGGTGTTTTCGTCTTGTTGGAGAGATTGTCTAAAAAGGTCGATAGAAAAATTGGCAGTAGAAGTTATAAACTTGTCGCTTAAAGTTGTAGCATTTACACTTCTTGCTGTTATACCATCCATTAAATTGCCTGTTGCACCCGGCATAAACGAGCCACATATAGGTGGTGTATGAGTAGGGCTATCCGATGGACTATCCGACGGCAGAATTATTGTACACCCTAGCATCAATACCGCCATCAATATCGCCGATACTCCTAAAATTAGAATTTTTTTAAAATTATTTTTTAGTCTTTTTGTCATGATTTCTTACCTCTTTGTTTATGTTTATGTTTTTGTTTTATTTCCCCTATACTACTAACACAAGCTACCCACCTGTTTTGTTGCAAGAAATAAAAATATTTTTTTAATTTTTTCTAAAACTCGGAAACAAAATATTACCCCTACAATTAAGCAAAAAAATTCCAATTGTTGAGAACCATCTAATTGTAGGGGCGATTACTAATCGCCCGCACTTTATACTTTTTATTTTGCATAACTTACCTTTTACTTCTATGTTGGGCTAAACTAAAAACTAAATCATCTAGTAGTGAATTAAAGTTTGCATTAGCAGCATTGCGTTTTGCGATATGTTGCAAATGCAAAAATATATTACTTATCGCTTTGAGGGAATATAAATTCTTCAACTCTTGCAATTCCTCAATATAACTTTTTAACGAAATACTGACTACATCGTTTGTGTGTAGTAGCATTACATCCCGTAAAATCACTCCAAACAATTGTAGCATATCGGGCACAAAATCCTTAAACGGAGTAAGTAAAGCTACTGCTGATAATACATCTTTAGAAGTACGCAAATTTTGTAAAACTTCTAAAACTGCATTAAATACTTGAGGTTTTTTTTTGTTTTCTATATAGCTTAGGGTTTCCGTTATATTGCCACCGCTTAACTCGCTAGCTATTGCAAGTTGCTCTTTATCGGCTTTAGATTTTACTTGCGATAGTGCGGATTGAATATCTATAATATCAAATTTATTTAGAGTGATTTTTTGACATCTACTTAATACGGGAGGTACAAGTGCGTTAGTGTTAGCAACAAGTAAAAAAAAGTGAGTGCCTTTATTGGGTTCTTCAAGAGATTTTAGTAGTTTATTTTGACTTTGAATATTGCTACTATCAAAATTATTTAGAATATAAAACTTTTTATCACCGCTAACGGGTCTTTTAATTGCATCCTCTATAATAGCATCAATATCAGCAACGACTATTTTTATATTATCCTTTTTTTCAGTACCTTTTGGTGCTTCATACACATCGGGGTGCCTACCCTCTAGAGCGAGATTTTTTTGCTCTACACAAAGTGAGGTAATACTTCTAGTAAGCAAAAGCGATGCTATATTATCCTCCGATTGAATAATATATGCGTGTGATAAGTGATTAGAATTAACCGCCTGTTCTAAATGCAGATACGCATTAGATTTTTTAACCACTTCTAAAAATGGATTTATGTATTCGTTTTTTATCATAAAATCAAATGATTTATAAAATATTTCTCTTTTTTAATACCGCAATTATATCGTTATGCACTTCCTCTATACTTCTATTGCCGTTAACACTTACAACTCTATCGGGACTATTTTTTGCTATATCTAAAAATCCTTCATATACTTTTTTATGAAAATCAATTCCCATATTCTCCATTCTGTCGGCTTGTCCTCTACTAGCGATACGCTTAAAACCTTCTGTTGGGTCTACATCTAAAAATATTGTGCAGTTGATAGTTATATCAAGTCTAGCTACATCATTCATAAATTTAACAGCAGTTTCGTTTTCTCCTCTAGCATATGCTTGATATGCTAACGTTGAATCAGTAAATCTATCACAAAAAACAATCTTGTTGTTGTATAATGCGGGCATAATTATCTTACCCATATGTTCAACGCGACTGGCCGAAAACAAAAACAATTCTGTTAAGCCATACATCCCTTCACTTGCCGTATCTAAAATAATTTGCCTAATTCGTTCAGCAATCGGTGTGCCGCCAGGTTCTCTAGTAAAAAGTGCATCGATATTATTATCAACGCAATATTTTTTAAGAAGCTCCACTTGAGTAGACTTTCCAACTCCCTCGCAGCCCTCTATTGTTATGAATTTGCCTGTTTTTGTCTGCATAATTTTATTTTTAATATGGATATTTATATGGTAATATTGCCCTTGTTAATTTTAGAAAATCCTCTTTTGTTTCGTGAGGAGTTGCAATAAACACCGCCCATCGCCCTTCGTGCTTTTCAGCAAAGATGTTATGGTTTTTTGCTAAGTGATTAGTTAGTTCCTTGCCACTATTATAACCTAATTCTACGGCATCAACAACTAATCTTGTGAAATCGCTATTATCTATATTTATCGGAGATGATTCTTCGTAGTCATCATCTAAGCATGGAACATCTATCCTAAAATCAAAAACATAATCATATAACTTCTGATACATATTTTCGTTTTTCATCACATTTTCTATCGCTTCTTCTAACGAGCCTAAAATGAGGTAGTTAGGACTTGTAGTACCGAGATTTTTTAACCACTTATCAATATCACCCAACAACTTCTCGTTATTTATACATAGATAAGCACCACCCGTTAAAGCATTGAGTGTTTTATGTGCTGATAAGTTTGTTACATCTGCAATCGTTTCAAATCTTTTAGACGATAATATTTTATTAGCAACAAAATGAGCCCCGTGTGCCCCATCACAAAAAAACAATTTGCCTGATTGCTTTATAACTTCCGCCACCTCTTTAGCAACAACTCTACCATAATAGTCGGGACTTTCTATGTACACTGCTTTTGCCATCGGAAATTCCTCAATCGCTTTTTTAACACTTTCGACTGTCAGCAAATTCGGTAATCCATTATCGCCAATTCCCACATCATATAAACAATATTTAACTTTTGCTAACTCACACCCCTCTTCTATTGCTTGATGACAACCTCTAAATGCTATAATATCTTCACCGCACGCTAAAATCGTTGCCTTAATACCTATACTAGAACCACCTGTTAAAAATCGCAGTTTTTTAACGCCGTAAAATTTCGCCACCTTCTCTTCAGCATTTTTTATGTAACACTCAGGAAAGCTCTCATCTACAAGCTCGGTAATATCACCTAAAAACAATCGCCCCTTATGTCCCGGAGTATGCCATCGACTAGCCCCTCGCTCTTGATATTCAGTTAAAAAATCATTTATTGTCATTTTTCTTCTTTCTCATCATCTTGAAATGATTCATATAATCCTTGATCTAAACAATAACCATCTGAAATTAAATTATCATTCTGATCATAAATTTTATACGGTCCATAAAATTGATCCACACAACCGTATCGCTACAAATTTTTTAGCGTTTTCTTCTACATCTCCATCGTAGACTATTTCTTTTATATTCTTCATTAACTTTTTCTTATTCCAAAACAAAAAACCGCCACAGAAGTCATAAACCTCTACAGCGGTATTTATTTTCTAAAAATGCTGTGCAACCATTTTTGTTATACCTTACCGAAGCGTCTCTTTGATAGTTAGCTCCACTTAAGCTACCCTACGGCACACAAGGGTGCTCGCTTAGTGCTGCTGCTTCCGCCCTGACACGGTTCACAAGTCCTCATTGCGTAAGACCTAAGTATCAACACCACTTTTCAACAACTGCCTTCCATAAGATATACCGAGAATGATAATTCCGTCCTGCTGTAGCGGATTGCAGGTAAAGGGCACCGCTAGCTCCCCACCTAGCACAGCAAGGGTAATTATATCCTAGTTTGAGTTTTTTAGCAAGTAGTTTTTAAAAAAAATTCTTATAATGGAAATTAGATCTATTCTCTTTTATCCTTCTATAAAAAAACCATTACTGTTCGACAAAACAAACAGTAATGGTTTTTTTAAAAGTAAGCAATAGTAAAATGTTTTTTATTTGAATAGTTAACTTGGTTGCTCCACTTTCGGCTCTTCTTTTGAATCTGTTAAATTCACATCTCTCACTTCTGGAGTTTTTTGCTTTAATTCTTCATTAGAGTCTTTTGTTTCTTCTTTATTAGACGAATCTATTGATGTTTCTTCTTTAGCTTTAGGCTGTTTGTTCTCAGGAGTGTTTTTCTTTTTAGCTAGCCTTCGGAGTAACAATGTTACCCCGAAAGCGACTACTAATCCTAAAACTAAACCTGCTGCTATAAGCA
>Ga0123352_10004151_pt1 | contig 21256 bp, 14 predicted proteins | sample TergutLab28metaG_FD_89700 | JGI IMG/M metagenome (GOLD analysis project Ga0123352, IMG submission 89700) | Labiotermes labralis P1 segment gut microbial communities from Petit-Saut dam, French Guiana - Lab288 P1 | ecosystem: Host-associated > Arthropoda: Insects > Digestive system > Gut ...
CACCCATACAAAACAACAGGCAAGATTATCGTTCTATATATCTTAATCTTTAATTTCCTGGACAGCAACCTGGAAGACAAAAGATTCTGCACCGAATGATAGCAAGCATTTCCTGACCTCAGTAACGGGAACACTACACTTTTATACTAAGTGCGTTCATGAGCATGTCTATACGATTTTAAGACGATGTATCAGTGTAATGCGTAAACGCAGCCACCATATTGTTTCGTGTGAAACATACAAATTTACAGTTAAGCAAACCGACAGTGCCGCTTTGTAATTGGTTCCGTGAAAAGTGTGTATTTGTAAAGTCGATCCACTGCTAATTTGCCTGACAGATGATATTCACTCAAAGATTAGCGTAAATACTCAAAATACGATACTGGTTGGAAGGCAATACACAGACGACGAACTCAAACAAAACAACAGGATTCCACAATCAACAATTCTAAGAATTTCACACTGTTTGTAATGATTCGTTTGCTAGGTGTCAAAGGTGTCTGACAGTTGAAAGAGATCATTTCTAACAACTTCCCTTACACATTACAAATTTAATGCTGATTCTGTTATTGGGTCCAGCTTTCAGCTACACATCTACAATACGCACTAAGGAAGGGATCCAAATTTGTATCTTTTCATTCTTCGCATTGAATTTTCTCCCCAAATTGTTCTCACATGACTTGTGTTGTCTTTTCAGCCCCTACGGGGAGTAGGAAGGATGATTAGACATTTTTAGAATAAAGACCAGGAGTTTCATTGTACCACTAATGATAAGATAATATTAATGATGAATCTGTTTCAACCGCTCTTCATCTCGAATCTCTGCCGGAACAATGGCTACAATCACACTTTTCGATTACATAGTACACATTAAAACAGATTACGACCGTTTTCTTCCAAATCCGTACCACAATACCCGTCTTTCCAACCCACTCGTTAGGAAGTAACCCCTGCAGCAGAAGGCGTCATTAAATATCCACATTCATGAAAAGGATAAGAGGCAATGGGGACGTAGAGATTAAGACGGCAGTACGCTGAAAGTATTAAGCGTATGTATACACATATACCTACAGCTTGTACGTAAGTTATGAATGAAAGGACTTGTCCTTCTTTCCCCCTGTATGCCAACAGAAAACTTCAATTTTCAGAGCGAAGGAATCTTTTCAATGGTTCTCGAAGAAACAGGCCACTAACATGTCAACTGAATTCATGCGGTGACGTGCTATTTTAAAGACGTTCAAGGACTTCCAGATGCCACTGAAGTCTGAAAAATTCTTGAATAGCTGAATGACAAATAGTTTCTACACACTGACTCAGCTCTGTGGATTTCGTTGCTTAAGTGTGAGGGCAGGGAGAGAGTCGCGAAAAAGCTTATTGGTGTGTGCAGCCAGTAAAAACTACGAGCAGTAACGATAAGCGTAACCAATGGCACCGTTTTGCTACTCGCCGGCATCATATTTCATAAAACTCTTCATGCTATTCGTTACAGGGGCAGATTTATAACACCGATCTCGTATTTTATTAACTGCAACCGCTAACACATGGCACTGCTGTGCCACTCACCGAATCGTGCTTTATAAAACTTCAATCGTAAACAATAATACGTGGAACTGGTACGTACCTCACCGACCTAATACTTTCATAAAACTATTAACTGTTTTCGTTACACTGGCTTGTTGTAATACCACTCTCACACTTTATAAACCAGTGGCATACAGAAGGGGGGGTGTTCAACCCCCCCCCGAAATTCCGAAGGCCCTCCAAAATCGTGCCAAACTCACTCGACCCGATTGTGAAAACTGTTAAAAATTGCTGAATTTAGGACGCCAGCACCCAAAGATGTTCGGAAAAAGGGCAGTAAAATTCTAAAACTACCGCCGGTTCGCAAATGTTTTACATTAGCAATGACAAATAAATTTGTTTTCATCATAAATAGTCTTAAAGTACCAAAAATTAAGAAAATATTACTATATGAAATAAAATTTCTTGTACCAAATTACAGCTGCCTCCAGAACCCCTGACTAGGGGGCTACCGCCCCCAGATCCCCATTCTCTTTGTCCTCTGTCCTCAACTGAATTTGTTGGAACCCCCCCTCTCCCGAACAAAATTCCTGGGTCCGCCACTGTTATAAACCTGTACCCGCAACACATTGCATTGTTGTGCCACTCACCCACACAATACGTTTACCCAACTATTAACGGTGACCGCACTGCTGTACTATTCACAGACCTCACATATTTGTACAACTATTCCCAGTAACACTGCACGTGGTATTTTCGATATACTCACCGATCTTGGCGAGGCTTGCACAGAAGATCCATAAGCCGATGATAAACGGTGTCTCCACACGGCTAAACTCCACAGACACGATGCGATATCGCTCCGAGCCTCCAACGCCATTGTGTTTCGTGTTGGAGTCAGAAGCTTGTACGTCATTAGGACTGGGCATGGGGTCAGGCCGGGGTGACCTGGGACTGCTTTCTTCAGAGCCACCACGATCACCCAGGGGGATCGGCGAACGCCCTAAAGATGAAGAAGGGGAAGAATATGCATCTTCAACAGCACCATCACCACCTACACCACCACCAGCATCAGCATCAGCATTAGCATAATCCATGCTTTTAACTGACCAAGCAATCTCTTTACTGTTACTATCACTGTTATAATGATTACCAGAAGCCGAAGATGTAGTTCTAGATGTCGTCGAACTTGAAGACGATGGTAATGCGTCTGGTCTTCCGGAACAAACTCCAACATGACCTAGCAGTAGCAGAACAAACGTAATAAAGAAAAGGAATGTAACAGTTCTCTTCCTACTACAGCACCAAGTTGCACCCCAGGAGTGCCGACGACAACCGCGATGGACCGTAGTGTTACATGGGGAGGCACCGTGCAGATGTGAAGTCATCTCGAATTAGTTGCGCCACTGACAGCCAATAGGTATGTTTCTCTGCAGCTTACTGACTGGACAGTTGCATCCATCCAACATAACATACAACCAAAAAAAAAAGTAAACTTCTACTTCAGATGGATCCAGCAGGCACAGGTCTTCGCGCCACGCGCCATGCCGGTCTTCAGAGCTCCAGGGCTGAGGCACCAATACGCGCGACACGACACGAGCAGCCACTTAGCTCAGTCTTCACTGGATTTACTTCTCGCTCATTAAGGTAGTAATAACGACACTTGATAAGTGGTGGGAGTGGTTGCTGTTTGCCTGCAGGTACTTCACCATCAGACCCACCCTCATTGTTCCCGAGCTCGCTCCTGGCGCGACTGGGGTGGCATCGGCAAGCACCAAGAAACAGCTGATCCATAGCCGTCACAACTGCGGGTGAGGGGATGACACGCAAGCGCCGTAGCACACAACGGACCGCGTCAGACGACGCTACAAGCAGCGCTAGTGTAGTGGTGCTGTTTTCGTAAGTACTACGCACAGTCTTAGGCGGTTGTGTGTATATTTCCAATACCCTGCATAAATTGTACTACATTTTACAATGCGTAATGGTTTAAGGTACAGGCTTAACACACAAATCTCTCCACTTGCCAAGAATCTAATCTGTTTAGTGATCAGGCACGTCTGACGGAATGATAACAGTTTGAATCTCGAACGGGCTACCCAGACAGTCTTCAGAAATAACTGGAGGTATGAGAACATCCAGCATAGCCGTTCTCCTTAACAAACGTCACTAAGATGATCAGATAAACTACGATAGATCGGGAGAGCGGGCCAAACAGCACTCATGATATCAGAAACACACAGATACTTGCAGGCACAAAACTTTAAAGAATGAGGCTTCTTGGAATACCGTAATGTAGACGAATGTTCAAATGGATATGAAATCCTATAATAAAAGCCAACACTGTAAATGACATGTTACGGATAACAAACATAACCTTCATATTCCTCCCACATGCTTCGGCTGGGCTGGCCCATTAAGGGGAAAAGTACCTAAGTTTAATATTAATCCATAAAGGACATAACTGTATCTGATTTGAAGACAAAGCCGTACCGCGCAGTAAACATTCTCTGCCTCGGTTATAAAAACCTATAAGTTAATGCTGTGTAGAGAAATAATCACTGTTTGTTCTGAAATCCACGCAGAACATAGAAATTCTGAACGTTGAAGCTGGTGGTACATAATCTACATCTTAGGCTTTAAAAGGTTAAAGACTCTTTCCTTGTCACCTGATACAGCATAATTATAAATTAATAAATGGCAAAATCTACATAATACATCCCATTATTTCCAGTCTACAGTACTACACTATGCAGCAAGAATGACCTAACAGTGTTTGATCACTGTAGATTATACATTAGGGTTCAATTAAAATAACAATACATGAAAATGTTGAAATAGTAAAATGTATGTTGTTTGTCCCTAGTAATTATGTGCCAATGGTCATACCCTTAAACTGTTGTGGGAAAGTCTGGTTTTTGTTCAACCATCCATACTTTCATTAAATGTCAATCACACATCGGTGTTTTTCAGACTTTCACTGTGGAAGAAAATAAAGTCTTCAGTCACATTTAGTAAGCGATTTTGTATGCCTCTCTTTAGATCTGGGAAGTGTGTCATCCCCGTTGTGTGTGTGAAACTAGGAAAACATACCTTTTCCTAGCCTCTCTTTAGAGTATCCTACAATACTTGGTGTGTCAAGGTCACAGGAAAGCTTGAAAATGAAGATTACATAAGACAGTGTATATGTAACAGTGTGTATGCATAATATGAGGTGTTAAGAAGACAGAAAATCTATGCACATTTTGAATAATAAAACAGGGTGTAATAGGGGAGCATAGCCCCCAAGTCTGAAGAATGGTTAATCAGGGAAACTATTACGATGTATATGTTCCAAAAAATTTACATCTTCTCGTGACTGTTCACTGATTAATGCATTATTCCTTTTATTTAAATTGATGTGCAGATTTTCAGGGACATCCATTTTCTGTCTCTTTTTCAAAGATCATTACTTTCATCGCATTTTCAAAGCTCCCCTCCAACTATGTCAAAATCATCACACAGACATACAGCTACCTGAAGCCATTTACAAAATAATATTATCACATATACTGTGTAACAAGATTACCTCATACATCATTTTATCTGATACACTGATGCATTAGACACACTGGATATTACCTCTTTAAATTAGTCTACAACCTGAAGATGGCTTGGGTTTAGTTGAAACATGCAGCTGTGTTAATAAAGAAAACAGATGTGCTCTACTGAGTCGTATTCAATGCAACAATGGGATAAGGAATAACAAGGTTTCAATGTATTGTTATTTTGGCTGAACTTCACCCTCATGAAATAATGTGAAATGCCAACTTGATGCAATAAGGTGATTTTATTGATGTATTATTGCATCAAGTTGGCATTTCACATTATTTCATGAGGAAGATGCACGGTCAAACAACCCTCAACTTTTCACCTTCATACTCTACATCAATTATATTTTGATATATCATTCTACTTACAGCACAGTATAGCACTTCTGAAACTGGGAATATTGAGACTTTTATATAGATTTTTGAAACACATTTATGTACAGCTACACTCTGCAGTACAGTGTGTGAACTTTACATGAGAATGACTGAGATGCACACCTTTTACATGTGGTTGGAACTCCAATCACATCATGTTAGCAGCTAGACATCCCATATATGCATGGTAAAATACTGTATGTTGTGTGTACAGAAATAACCTCCTGATGATGAACAATTACTTGTTCAAAACATGTAGGAGATAAATTAATGAAAAATAGTGTGCATCTTGTTGGTCATTCTCACATATATACAGCATGTGACTTGGCAGTTTTTATTAAATGTAAAAGTTAAGTAATTCCTATTTCATATATAACATGTTCTCTTTGATGATTTCTAAGTATGGACAAAACGTACAGCACAAATGTTAAAGCTACATTTGCTCTCCATAACATACTGTATATTGTTTTGGCCTCCATTACAGAGTTTCATATTCAAGTACACAGTGAATGACACACCAATTCTAAACTGAAATAGATCTCAGAGAAACGAGGTGGAAGCTTGTGGGCCACATACATGTGGCTCAGGACAGAGAAAAATGCGGTCTCTTATGAAAAATAATATTTGAGTTTCATAAAAGGTGAGTAGCTAACATACTTTTAGCTTCTCCAGGCTGTCTCTGGCTTATGCAGTTAGGGTCTGAGGTTAGAGTACCTACAAATTGGCACAAGAATCTCCTCAACAGTTCTCATGTGAAAAGAAAGGTTCTATATAAATCAACAATTACAACATTGTTTATAGTCTTCTTTTTTATTTTCAAATATACAATATGTTTTGGCCACAATGAGACATAATCAGGTATCAATAATAACAAATTATGTCAGCCTGAAATAAAAAAAATTATTATACCTGGTGTTACGATTGACGATTTATACGACACATTTCTTCGTGTCACAAGGGAATGTCAAAAGTAAAATTTAATCCTCACATATACGTATGTATGGCTTATTTAACAACGCTGCCAGTAGCTCAGGTTAAAAGGCATAAAATGGCAGGTGATCAGTGAATAACTGTTAAGGATATGGCTGGAAGTGGTTGTGGCCTAAGTTGAGTTACCATCAAAGCATGTGCCTTGACAGACTGAGGATAATCTGTCAGGATATCCAGCGTGCATACCAGAATTTGAACTCAGGACCTCCCAAATATGCTGCAAGTGTGGAAACAACTACAACAACCATACGGTGACTAGGGAAACCACAAAACCAGGATGTTCCGTCTCTCTATTTCATCACACACAACATCTACTCTTCCACAGCACCTAAAATACACATACATAAATGTTTTAATAAGAACATAACAACATGGTGCTGAAAACTGTCAATTATGTCTCATCAGTTGTCAGAGATGTTGGAGAAATTACGAATTTGGCAGGACATATAGTTTCCGTTATTTGTTGTATGTAGGTAAGTCAAAATGTTGGAGTGTAACCCTCATCCTCTGTCAATTTTCAGACTACATAGCCTCAACACAATAACCAACCTTATGACTGCAGAACACAACACTTAAACACCACAAACACCACTAAACCTGTTCCATCCTCACAACATATTTCCATAAAATTCATCTTAATGTTATCCTCTCACTTATAATTTATATTCTTACCCTGACAAATAAGACCATGTTTCACACCCATACTTTCTGAACTTACTACTGACAAACTAGTTCAGTGCTTCCAAGCTCTTCTTTGAGAAGTCAACAGTCACTCAAAACTGTCCTCACCAATTCGAAAACTTCTTAGCTGGGATAATCAAAGAACAATTGGAATATTCCAGAAACATCTCATGCTGTTTTTGCTGACTTTTCAAAGTTAACTGAACTGGCACACTTCACTGGTACTTTTAGCCACTTAAATGGGCAGAACTTAAGCCTTCAGGAAAAGGACATAAATGATTTCATCATTATTCAGGATAAAACAGAAACCATATTAACGAAATAAGGCCAGAGGTCTCATCAATCAAATCAATCCAATTATGAACAACTTCCATCTCTTTCACCTCCGTGTATCACATGTGTAATACCACCATCAAAGTAAAAAGTGACATGAAGTGAACACTCCCACACCATCCATATGCAACTGTGTACTTTTTGGCACTAGAAACCCTACCATGGATTTTGATAAAGCTGTACTCTTAGGCCTGACAACAAAAGAACAACACAGTTTAACATAATTGCCATGTGACAGTTCTTTAAAACTAACCTTCACATTAAAGAATCTTCCCAACTATATGTCTGTTCTAAGCACCCAGTAACTGCCTCATAAATCTGTGAAGTACCTGACAACTTCCTGCACTGAAATCTATATACCAAAACAAGCTATCTGTGCAACCAGGCCTAAGGGTGAAAGTTCCACCAATGCAATAACAGCTCCAATTTCTGAAAGCTGTACAACAGGATCAGTCATCTCACTCACTACAATAAACTGGCAGTTGATAAGTTATTGTTCTCTTCAAAGGAAGGGTAATATTTTGGCAGTACATTCCTAAGAAACACCAGCGATTTGGCATAAAAATTTATAAATTATGCAACACTTTAGGCTACACATGACATGTCCGTCTATCTAGGGAAGAAACGGCTCTTGGCAACACAGGAAATGACAGCAACACACGGCAATGTTTTAGAGTTGGTAAGAAGCGTGGAAGGACTAGGCCATAAACTATATATGGATAATTATTTCTCGTTGCCAGCTCTATTTGATGATCTGTTCAGAAGGAAAATAAATTGTTGCGGAACTGTTCGCAATGACAGGCAAGAAATGCCCAAAGACATTTCATCCCGGGCAATAAAAGCAAAGAAGGGAAACATTATCATGTGGGTCAGAGGAAATCAAAGTATTGTATGCTGGAAGGATAAACGTGATGTCTATGTTTTCACAAATATGCATACTCCTCCATTGGAAGGAAATTTCTGTAACAAATCTGGCCATGCAGTCAAACCTTGTGTAACAGAGGACTATAACGCTCACATTCCTTCATAGCCTATTCTGTAAATAAGTAAATTTGTAAATAGTGTATAAGGATAACATCACTCATCTGCCAAACAACAATGCCTGTAAGTACTTTATTTAAAACAATATGCACAAAAATTAAATTTATTTAGTCATATGTATTCACATAGCAGCTTTTATACTATAAGAATTTTTCAGTATATAGGCCCATATTAACTATAATCTCGTTATTGATTCATATTTTTATCACGTCTAGAATAAGAACTACATTTTTTTTAAATACTGTAAAATATGGGTTTAAAGGCCATTTAAATTTCGGTGGCAGAGGGGTACATGGCACTTAAAAGTCCGTACGTTAAATGTTAATAAAAAAAACACATTTCACCATTTTATCCATAATAGTCCCTCCTTCCATAATTTTAGGCAATACTTGCACTGGTAAACTTTTATGCAATGTGACAATTAATGGAGCCATTAAATAATAAACTTTTTAGCAAGATATAATATTACCAAAAAGTTGCCTGATGAAACACTAACTAAATAAACTTGAGGTATGGAAGTTAATATGTTGTGTGGACAGAAAATCCTGTACACTTGCGAAGTGCACGTACGATGATACTGCAGTAGCTGGTGCATGTAACAGCAGTAAACTTCTCTGTGAAACACATCAATCTAAGTATGCAGTCTCTTTATGAAGAGGTACAAAAAGTGTGGCAGCACCCACTGCAAACCTTCTCATCCGCATTCCATGTACACAGTGCCACCTGTTAGTAACTGGATTGAACTTCTCGACAGTATTCAGGTAATGTATGCTGTCATATCCACCCAGACAATATATGCGACTGTCAGACACAGTGGTGCCAAAGTGACTTCGAGCAACACTCATTGATGTCATGTAGCTCCATTCATTGGTCAGTGTGTTGTACCTAGTGGCACATGAAGAAACATAGATATTAGAAGTAGACTATAACAGATGCAGATGTACGTACACCTGTTACAAATCTAATTTTCAAATGATTAACCACTCTGCAGCCCTTATTACTTCCACTCTCACTTCTATCAGCTAATCACACAATGAGAAAAAAACAACATGCATAAAAGGCATTTACAAAACTATGAAGTTCCTGCCATCAGTTGCTCGTACAGAAAAACTACTAGGAGATACTTCAAAGAATATAAAGAGCAGAGACACACCACACCTGGCACACTATTATAACCAGGCTGCTAATTTTAATCTTGGTAGCAAAAAGCTTCAGACTGTGGACTTATATAGGAAAATTATGATGTTACAAGCCTTTCAATACAAAAAAAAGTTTTTGTACACAAACAAAACAGCCAAATGCCCATCTAACACCTTTGTCCTCCAAACCCAGATGTTCAAGTAAAAAATGTAAAATAAAAAAATTTTCTTCTTGGAAAGACAACCCTCACAAATGCATCATTTCTTTCACTACCTTCAAATCTAAATGTGGAGTACACCAATGTTAAGAAAAACCATGTAAGCATTTCTTATTATTCTAACTGTAGCAACAATGTATAAATACCATAAACAAAATATGGAATACAGACCTAATTTTAGAATGTGCCAATCTGAAGGATATGGTGAAAAGATAATAGGAACAGTGGCAAACTAAAAACAATGATGGGAACAGTAGCAAACTGAAAACAACAATGGGAAAAGTAGCAAGATAAAAACAATGATGGGAACAGTGGCAAACTGAAAACAATAATCGGAACAGTGGCAAACTGAAAATGATAATGGAAACAGTGGCAAACTAAAAATGATAATGGTAACAGCGGCAAACTAAAAACAATAATTGGAACAGTGGCAAACTAAAAACAATAATGGGAACAGTGGCAAACTAAAAACAATAATGGGAACAGAGGCAAACTAAAAACAATAATGGGAACAGTGGCAAACTAATGACTATTGTGTTACAACAGCATAATAAATGAAGTTACCACTGATAATTCTGATATGTTGTTGATATATTGTGAGTTCACAATCATGTTTTATAACCAGCTAAAAGTCTGAATGATCAAATGGTTGTAAGTCAATCAGGGCAGTCATTTAACAAAAAAATGAGGAATAGATGTAAACTTTCTGGAAGAGAGCCTCCAGATGATGGAGAGATCTCACTGAAACTTAATGAGGTTTTGAAAGCAAACCATTAATTTAAGTAATATAATATTAAATAGTGTACGTCAGCACAACTACTTTATTACTCAAGGTAATTATAAAGCTACATGTTTCGACTGTAGATTAGTCATCCTCAGGCCTATTTTGTCAATTGTGTCACAAGATGCTATGCACACTTTGGGATCCCATTGTGTTTACATCCATGGAATACATCAAATTAAATCGTTTGTCTCTAAGGGCGAGACGTGCAAATTGTGTTTACAAGAGTGGGATACATAAAATTGGATCATTTGTCTCATAAAATGTATTATACAAATTGTGTTAAAAAGTTAAAATATGTAAAATTCTTAACAGTGTATTGCTGTTCACCATTTGCAAATATGAGTCCCATTATCGTCTGGTTGTTTTTGGAGCTATGGGATACTGTATATTTACTGGTGACGTCGGAGTACGTCTTTGTTGCTGTTCTGTGGGAGTGGGTGTGTTACCAAATGATCTCGCACCCTGAAATACAGGACAGTATTGTCTGGTAAGGTTCGCTGCTTGTTTCTATTGTTATGTTGTTAATGGACAGATAAGCTTCCAGTTACGAATTTCTCTTGATGTCTAAGAACAAAAATGGAAACTGACATTAATTTTTGTTGTATCTGATTTGAAATCAAGTTCTGTTGAATAAATTACAGAAAGGTTTACAAGTGTTGAGTTTTTGGTTCCGTTGCTCATGTAATCCTAGCAACCAGAGGTAGTCTTCAGCGTAGGTGTCTATACGTTTACAATGTTGTGGCTACTCATTTCCTGTGTTAAACTGTATGTTACTGTGCTTCAGTCTGTATGTTCCCTGAATTTTTACCTGCATTTATCTCAAACAACTCTAGAATTTACATGGAATTTACTAAAAAACAGTAGTAATTCATTCAAAATTAGTACAAAATTATCATGTGAAATTAAGAATCTCTTAATGCAACCGTCATAGTGGAAGTAAAAACTCAAAATGCGATGTGTTCATTTTGTTCCCAAGTACCCATGCTATTTTATAAAACTGTGTGCACCGTCACTGCAATCCTTGTGACAAAGGTGGAACCCCATGTATGGGTTAACAGCATATTCAGTGCTGTGGCTGCCAACAGATATAACTTAAAAGAGGTGATCCCTTATTCCATCAACTAAAAATTCCAATGTTCAATAATCCTGAATGGTAAACAATCGTGATTTTTAAAAAATCCTCTTTTGGGATGAAACATAATTATAAAACACAGATACAACACTAAATAATCTCAAGCATGATGGCTGAACTCACCTTTCCACTGACTTCAAGTAAAACGTACCATCATATCCCCCCATAACATAGATAAATTCGTCCAGTGCTGCACAACCAAACGAAGCTCTTGCTTCATGCATTGGTGTCACGGTGATCCATCTACGTCTTGCTTGATTATATTTTTCCATACACTTTAAATACATATCTTCACCACCTCCTCCATCACCTGTAATAACAATTTGTTCTCACAGCAGTAAACACTAAAACTACAGTCTTGAAAGATGTGACATCATGCAGTCTGACAGATACAGACCAACATTTGGAGTAATCTCCCGTCTCTGTCTTCACAGTAGATGATGTTCTATCCTACAGAAGGGACCAGCAACCTCCTTTCAAATGCTCGTACACATCTAACAAACTCATGGCATCACAACCCTGTTGTACATCTGCCCCATCTGTCTTACAGCTTCTGAATTGGACCCAAATTCATCTCCACTCCATCAATAATCAACAAATGCTTTCACAACATGTGCCAAAAAAAAAAAAACCTCCAAATACACAAGTTCCCTTTCATTTAATGAATTTAAATTCACCTCAGTCCTTTAAGCACCACATCTATTGCAGGGCTGTACTGATGTATTCATATCCCCACCGTATGTGGGATTTCAGGTCTCCACTATGATGTCAATGAGATCTTCACTCTGAACGTCGGTAACTAACTACCACTCTACGCTGTGTAACATCCCAGAAGAGCAAAGATCTCATCCTCATGGTACTTGCCACTGTACAACAGTTGCAACTCAACTCACAAATGAGTCGTTTAATGTTGCCAAGTCTTCAGCTTCTTCATCATCACATTCATCCTGTGAATCTGATGCATTTTCAGGTAGTGTTTAAAACATCAGGCTCACTTACTTTTCACACTTAGGAGAAGAATCAGAACAAATAAGTACAGCTAAAGCAATCCCTGTACATGCCTGGACAAGCCCTGTGGGTTCCAGAAGGTTGAGGCTCCCAAACTGCCAGACAATCAGCACATTAAGATAGCAAGGTTGTCAGCCCTGTGCACCTGCCACCTTTACCCCCCAGGAAATATCCCTGGTACTCATATCTGTTACAGGCTGAGTTGACTGCAGGGCCACACTAGGTCAATGAAAAATTCCAATGACACCATCAGGAATCAAACCCATGACGTTCCAGTTTGTAGCTCAGTGTCTCAATCAACTGCGCCACTATCTGCCCCCTCAAAACAAATAATATCACATAATTTTTCACCATATAAGAATTGTAGAATTAAAAATAATATCACACTCAGATAAAGAAGTTTGTATAACTGTTTTTAATACATTTCAAAGTGAACATTTGCTATAAAAATTTGTGAATTTGTTGCAGTGAAAATAAAATTTAGCAGACCAATGCACATCACCACAGCCATTTATTCAGGAAACAACTCTTTCAATGCAAGTCTATTTCCCTGAAATGTCAATGACATTAAAAGACACAGATGACACAAGCCCATGCCAAAACTGACCACAGTATTCTCCAAAAATATGTGGCAGGTGGTGGAATATTGGTTGGGTTTCTCCAGCCATTTGCAGTGCTCACACCAAACTTCAGTGGTTTTTCATGGATACCCAGTAGGTCACTATTACTGTGCCCATGGGAATATACATAAAGAGTATTCCCACCACAAATCAGACTGAATTAGCCCAGTTACTGGCAAAATAACACCAAGAACTAACACATGGGGAGCCCAGTTATAGCTCCATTCATTCTTAACCTCAACACTAGACAGAAGTGAGTGGTTACCCCAGCCACTTTAGCCCTGGGAAAGATCCCCCGTACACACCAAACAGAGGCTGGGTGGGATCCAGAGCCAGCCTGGACATTTTATAAAAAGAAAAATCTCTTGCTCCTACCGGGATTTGAATCCCAGACTGTCCAGCATATAGCCTAGCTACTCTACCAACTACACTATTCTGGCACACCAATGACTGCAATAATGGAATGCTAAACAGAAAAAGAGGAAGTGATGAAATAGCCAATCAATAAACATAGGAGAAGTACAGAACAGAAAATGCATATTGTGGTAAGAGTGCAGTGTACAGATAGCCATACAGCAAAATGTCTAATATTATTTGGGACATATTATCTCCCTTAGGAGGGCGAAAGTAACATGAGGCTGGACAAAATTGCATACTGAGAAGCTTCATGATTTGGATTCTTCATCCTGTATTATTCAAGTGATCAAATGAAGGATGATGAGATGGGCAGGGTACACAGCATATATGATGGGAAGAGAACTGCATACAGAGTTTTGGTAAGAAAACCCAAAAGAACAAGACAACTTGGAAGACCTAGGTGTAGATGGCAGCATAATAGATCTCAAAAAAATAAAATGCAATGGCATGAACTGGAATAATCTAGCTCAGGAGAGGGACAAGTGGTGGGCTCTTGTAAATACAGTGCTGAACTTCCAGGTTCCATAAAATGTGTGGAATTTGACTAGCTGAGAAACTTCTAGCTTCTCACAAAGGACTCTGCTCCATGGAGCTCACTGTTTAGTCATAGTATCTAAGTGAGTAAGTGAATTACACTTCACCCTATTTATATATATATATAAAAACCTACACACACACACGCGCATGCGCGTGCACTTGGTTTGTGATTTGGTGTGTCAATGATGGGTCACACTGTGTTTGTGGCCGTAATAGCTTGGTTCACATGTGGCATCACAAACCCATTTTCCGTAAGTCACTCCAACATATCACTCCAGGATAATTTACAGTGTATGTGTAAAGCATATGTTGTACCGTATGAGGAAAAACTTCAGATGTATGAATACCAAAAACTTCAAACATACAAAATTATTATGGATGCAGCTATTCACCCACACTGCCTAAAGTAGGACTCAGTCACACAATTATACAAAATTCTGGTCAAGCAGGCCCCAATATATATACACTAATAATGGCAGTCCAAAGGAGGTATGCAAACATATGAAATACACCAACACTGTACTACCGGACGCACAGCATGCAGGTTTCAACTCATAACAGTGGTATAACAGTTCACCTACTTACAAATTCCTCCAATAGCATAAATAGCTCCACCAACAGCTACAACACAATGATGTCCTCTTTGTTTATTCATTGAAGGCACATCATGCCATGCATTTGGACGTTCTTCATACACCTACAGAGAGAAATAACAACATTAATCACACTAGATCTCAATAAAGTACACGGGATAACACCTAAACAAGAATCTGTGATCCAGTGTTTTGAGACAGTGACCAGTGGCAGGCTCTTGTGAAATAATGACGAAACTTTGGATTCCATTTAGTGTGTGGTATTTTTGGATTTCCTGCATAAGTGTTTATTCTGCAAGACTCTGTTCCAGGCAGTTAATTAATCTCTGCTGGAAGACTAAGGTTGAGGGCACGATATTTGACAACTATGGAGTAAATCTGATGTTTCATAAAATATTCAACGGTTACCAATGAAAATCATGAAAAGTCATGACAGGATACCCTGAAACTTCATCACATACAGAAGTATAAATGCACACAGACAATTCACACAGAAATACAATACATACAAAATAACTGCACACCAAAATGCCAAGCAGGTTCATATATACACATACTTGTGATAAAAGCAAACTATGGCTTCATAAAAGTACAGCCTAAATTTCCTAATGCTTGCAGAAATGGTCTTAGTGATTTTCTAGTCTTTGCCTCTGGTGAAGAGTAACATTTGATGAAGCAGGACTCTGCTAAATAGGGCGATATAAGACTATAAAGTTGATACCCAATAGATGTCACCTACAGCTTAATGTTTGACCCTAACCATAAGGGCCTCACACAAGTAGAACTTCATATTCGTCAAGGTTAGTGAAGGAAATACATATGTAAAAATGCGTACTGAGCTCAGCAATCTCATGCTAGGAAACACATATAAATGAACCCTTCACATCTACTGACTAAGCATTAAATGGAAATTTGTTTTCTGTTGGCACAAAAGTTCTATCCTAGAACAGCCATACAAAGGTATAGTAAAGCTGGTGGAGGTAGAACTCCACTCAGACCTGACCCTTCATTCTGGATGGAGGTAAGTGGTCAGCCTCATGAAATGGCTGCTCTACCCTCAGAGGAAAAATCATCTGGCACCCACTAAACAGGACAATGAGTGGGACTCACAGCCTGTCTGGACATTTTGGAAAAGAGAAAAATCTCTTGCCCCTCGCAGGATTTGAACCCTGGATCATCCAACATGTAGACTGACATTTTATCAAATTTGCTACATACCTGTGCTGACATGTACATTACCAACAAATGTTACAGCAATGGACAATGACTGTGGTATAGTTTTATGGATGTTATTGGAAATCCCATTCCTAATCTTCCTTTTTTTAAGTTAAAAAAAACTTAATTTCTTACCTTGACAATTATCCCTTCTTTCTCTAAATTTACAGATACTAATTAACCAAATACAGCAGAGTCCTTCTTGAGCAACTCACAGTTTCTCCGTTAGTACAGAAATTCCGCATGTCATGGAATTTGACTGTTCATTACCATGTCTGCAACAGCCTGCCACTTGTCCTTGTCCCTATCCTTAGCCAGATCAAACCACACCATGTCCTCCAATCCTAGATCTATCAGATCCATTATAATGCCGTTCTCTCAACTATGCCTAGTTCATCCAAGTGCTTTCTATCATTCACGTTTCCAAACCAAAGCCCTGCATGCACCCTCCCCCCCCCTCAAACCTCCATATATATCACAAGCATTGCCCATCTCATTCTCCTTCATTTGATCACTCTAATAACATATGGTGAGGAGTACAATCATGAAAATCCTCCTAATGTAATTTCTTTATCCTCCTGTTACTTCCTGCCTCTTAGGTCCAAATTTCATCCTTAGCACTCTGTTCTCAAACACCCTAAACCCATATTCTTCCTTTTGAGTGCTCCCATACAAAACAGTAAAGGCTTCAGTTCTCTGTATTTAAAACTCTGTGAAACAAAAAAAAAAAAGATTCTAGACCAAATTGCAACAGGCATTCCATGAATTTAATCTGCTCTTAATTGCTTCACATGTTCAACTTCGTTTCCAATTCATTACACGTTCAAAGAATTTATTAGATTTCCTTCATTGTGACAGTCCTGAACTCTGCTAACAAGACATGAACATATACTTAGGTTCACTACATATAATGAAATATGTAAGAAATGCAATCACATCTTGAGTGATAAAAAGCTTCTCTTTCTTTTGTCTTTACATACGTAATTAATCACTTCAGAAACAGTATGTAGGGTGTGCAGACACTACCTTGACCAGATACTGACTCTGACCACAACTTACTGCTTGCAAAGATTTGTGCTAAATTGAAAAAAATCGTACTGTTCCAAAAGGGAAAGCCAAGATGGGATATGGAGAAGTGCAAGATACCATGGAACAAACACTCGGTGAAACTGAATGTCAACGTGAGAATGTGGAAGTGCAGTGGAACATTTACAAGAAATGTGTGTTCGATACTGTGAGTGATTTGGATGGGAAAGTTGACAGGAAAGCAAGAAAGCCATGGATTACACAGGAAATGATGAGTAAAATGGATGAACAAAGGACATGGAAGAATGTCAACAATGAAGAAGGAACAAAGAACTTAACAAGAATGGTAAATGAATTGAAAAGCGCCAAACACAAGGCAATGAAGGAATATCTTGAGAGCACATGTGACATCATGGAATTGCCAAGAACAGGATGTTATGATTTAATATACACAAAGATGAAGGAACTAGACTGGAATGAAAACCATGGGATTCCAAACATTCGCATTGGAGACCCTCAAGGCAATATAGTAGATCAGATGCAAGTACTGAAAATTTGGGATAATTATATTACAGAGCTCTACAACTGACCTAATTGACCAGAAAACCTAGAAGTTGAACCTGAGGAGGAAGAAGATAAAGATAAAAAACCACTTATATCTGGCAAAGTTAAGTGGAAAAAGCTACCAAGTAGATGAGGAATAAAAAAGCTATAGGAGATGGTGATGTACCTGGGGTTGTACTCAAAATGTTGGGAGAAGATGGTTTCAGACTAATGATATGACTGATGAACAATATATATGAAAATGTGGAGAGTGGTCCAAGAACTTCATTGAAGTTATAATGACTGCCTTAAAAAAGAAGCCAAAAGCTACAAAATCAGTGATCATCATGCAATCAGCCTCATAGCGCATACAACACAAACAGTAGTGAGGAAACATAGACAAAGGATTGAAAGGAAAATTAAGGATGTATTTGGAGATGAGTTTGGATTTAGAAGAGGACTACAGAGGCACTTGGGAAGCTGAGAATATCAAAATTAACTTTTGACAAAGATAAGGAATTGCTTCATATACTGGCAGAAGGCACTTGACCATGTAAACTGGACCAAATTAATGCAGATCCTAAACATAACTGGTATCAACTGGTGATTAAAAAAAAGACTGATCAGCAAATTTCACAAGGTGCAGTGTGTTGAAGTATGACTGAACCAAGGACAGAGAAGGAATGTGAAGATTGAAGTTAGGCATGGGTGCTCATTGTCACCAGTTCTGTTCAGCTTGTACAGCAAAATACCTTACCAAGAAAGCTCTCGAAGGGTTTGGAGACTTCAAAGGAAGAGGACAAGTAATTTGCACCACAAAATATGCAGATGACCTTGTGCTACTGGCTAAAGAAGAAATGGTGCTACAGGGTGACGATTAATAGACTAACTGAAATTGGAAAATGCTATGCAATGAAAATGAATGTGGAAAATATATGGTAATGAGAATCTCCAGTACAGATTATGACAGATCAAAAACCAGCAGAGAAAGTGTAATATTTCAACTACTTGGGCAGCCTGACAACAGATAATCCAAGATGTACAAGTGAAATTAAAACCAGGATTGCTGTAGCAAAAGCAGCATTCAACAGGAAGAAGGCCCTTTCGATCAGCACATTGGACTTAAATTTAAGAATAAACTAGTAAAGTGTTACATTTGGCACACAGTTTTGTAGGGTGCTGAAACTTGGACACTTCGGAAAGTAGACCAGAAATATCTGAAAAGTTCTAAAATGTGGTGCTGGAAAAGATCAGCTGGGCCGATCATGTGAGAAATGACAAAGTATTACATACAGTAAAAAGAGAGAGAGAGAGAGAGAGAGAGAGAGAGAGAGGGAGAGAGCTAACTTCATCACAACTTGTGGGGGAACTGCCTTCTAAAACACAATATTGAAGGAAAATTGGAGAGATGGGAGGAGGAGGTGGAGGAGAATGAGAAGGAGGAGGAGAAGAAGAAGAAGGAAACAAGAAAAGGAGGAGGAGAAGAAGCATAAGTAGTAGAAGAAAGAGGATGAGGAGGAGGAGGGAGGACAAGAAGGAGAAGAAGGATGAGGATGAGAAGAAGAAGGATGAGGATGAGGAGGAGAAGAAGAAGAATAAGAAGAAGGAGGAGGAGGAGGAGGAGAAGGAGAACAACAACAACAACAAAGCAGCTACTGGATGACCTTACGGAAATGCAAGGATACTGGAAATTGAAAGAAGAACCATCTGGGTCACATCTGTGGAGAACTCTCTTTGGAAGAGGCTATGAACCTGTCATAACACAGACTACAGAATGAATGATGAACATAATAAATATTTCATTCATTGTCACACTGCAGTAACATACCCAGGCTCTACTCTCATAGTTCGTCTTGCTTCTGCCTCCCACCACATAAAGCTGCCGGTTCAGAAAAACTGCTCCAGCACCCTCCACAGCCAGGGGAAGACGTGCCAGTTCACACCACTCATTTGACTGTATGCTGTAATACTCCACCACATCTAGAAGATCTGTAGAGTTTGTTCCACCTACACAGCAGAATCAATTACTTTGAGAATACAAACAACAAATGTTTATATCATGGTATTGTGTGTTGTAACACTGGTGTCACAACCCATAACATCACACAGTACACCTTCAATTCTAAAACAAAGTGAATTACATATATTTTACAAATGTGTTTTCTGCAGATCTGCATATCTCACAGACACTGACATCCACAAACAGTGATCCCATCTCCAGAAATTGGTGTTGCAGTAGTGATCACTGGTGTGCAAGGCAAAACTATGTTGCAGAAGATTTTGTATGTTAAAAATATGGTTGCATAACTGCTGACAGTTACAGACCACCCCCCATCACTTACATACATACATACATTTTGTAATATTAAACATTTACACAGTTTTGGGGTAGCTTCCATGGCAGTTATGTGGGTAACCACCCACATTTATCCACATGTATTTAAATTTTTCATCATTCAGTAATTTTCCCCACATATTTAATTATTTTCAACCAAATACAGTCAAAACTACACTGGATGAGGAGTCAGTCTATTGCATGCACAGAGCCAATAAACAGAACATGTATGATATCGTTTCAGTGACCAAATTTGACATCATCATCAACCTTTATCACCGGAAATTAGGTGATCCAAATCCTCCCATACACAAGAACTAATTGTTATAAATCAAAAGTAATGGTATTTCTATTGAAACAATGCAACACTTGGCCAGCCTGTAATACTTTCCTTTTCCTCTTGGTAATATAAGCAACAAAGTGACTTCAGTCTTCATTCAATCTTTCGAAGAGTCAGGTGAGCTTAATGTACTGTCACTTCAGACTTACTAATTCTAGATTTCTTGAACATGAGATGCTGTGCAAATTCACACAGGATGACACTTCAAACATTTACTACATTACAAATTGTCAACACACACAAATTTCTTTATACAAAATCGGCAGGTAGACAATATGAGATTTCATATGCCTAATTATGAAGAATGCCAAGTTACCAAGAAATTGAACAGCAGATCTAAACCTTACATGGCTGTTATGTAACTGCCACCGGGTAACAACCCAATTGCAGTAAATAAATAAATATACAAACTGTTGACAAAAATGATGACAGACACAGCACATTCTTCAATTCCAGGATTCTATATGGCACTGCTTTTGTCCTAACCAGGTTTCATATGGGTACCTAATTCTATAAATTTCAATTGCATCATGATACCATACACATAAGCAGACATGTTGCCACATGCACTCTTCACTGTTGTCAGAACAGGAATGGGGCTATGAACTAACATAACGTAGCTTCCATTTTGAGATGACAATAACTTCTCACATACCAGCTCATGGTCTGCTAATGGCTGTGGCCTGACATACATACATATACAAACACAAATATACAGAAGAAGAAGAAGAAGAAGAAGAAGGGGGGGGGGGGAACCAACCAAACAAACTAACTAACTAAAACTGTCTTGCAAAAACTTTTCACACGGAATTCACAGAAAG
>Ga0123352_10004152_pt1 | contig 21256 bp, 8 predicted proteins | sample TergutLab28metaG_FD_89700 | JGI IMG/M metagenome (GOLD analysis project Ga0123352, IMG submission 89700) | Labiotermes labralis P1 segment gut microbial communities from Petit-Saut dam, French Guiana - Lab288 P1 | ecosystem: Host-associated > Arthropoda: Insects > Digestive system > Gut ...
CGGACGCTTGTGAGTACGGTAATGAACCTTCGGGTTCCGTGAAATGCGGGGGATTTCTTGACTAGCTGCAAACCAGTTAGCTTCTCAAGAAGGACTCTGCACCATGGAGTAAGTAAGTAAGTAAGTCAGACTACTAGTATACCCTTGTTATAATTAGTAAAATTTTCATTGTAGGATAATTAACCTTTTAAAGCTTAGTGGTTACTTTGTATACCACCAAGTTTAATTATCAGAAATTCTACATTCTACCCAGACTGAAATGCTGTCTTTTTCTTATGTGAATCTCAGAACAAATATAAATTATTTCTCTCTACAGCATTAACAGACTGGATTAGGGGAAAGTCGCCTATTATGGGGAGGCTTTTTAAAAACTGCTACTAAACTTAGGAAAAAGTCGTAAAACGTTTCAAAACACAAACATAACCTTGATTAATGAAGAGACTGTTGTTACATAAACATCGTAAATTAGGAAACGAAAAACGTGTGTAAAATTCTTTTCCATAAAAGCCTCATATCCCCTAATTAGCCGCACTTGTTCCTAATTTGGGGAGGCGAATAATTTACACAGAAAGCACAAAGAATAGTTACAGAATTTAAAAACTTACAAAGGATACAAACTAAGAACAAAACAGTGTCTATTATTGACAAGGCTCACAAACAGAATCTTCCTCCATACCAGCACAAAGTGTGTGCACCCAGCTGAAATATTTCGCACATCATATCCACTCTTCTCAATTGTGGTCTTCAGAGAAAACGACCAGTACAGAATACACAATCAGTGTCTTGTTCCTCTCCTTTCGTCGGATCGTCAGCGAAAGGAAAAGCTAGGTCAGTGTCGTAATCTGATGAAATGTCAGAGTTGGATCCCGGCAATCCCTTCTCTTCCGTCTTTTTGAAGGACCAAGAAGAGCATTCGACGCAAGCCGATTGGTTTTGGATTTAGTGGTCTGTTTGATTATCTTTTTCTGAGTTGCCCCAACAAATTTTCTATACGGTGAACTCATTTTTTTTTCTATTCCACCACGAGTATTTGGCTGTAAGTTCAGGCTTGGCACAGCGCTGATATCTGATGCACGGAGAGCCTCAGCAGAAGTGAACGATGAAAAATTAACAGAATTTAATGACGGCTGATCGCTGGTCTTCACCAAAACAGGATGGTTCACAGGAGCAGCTTCTGTGTCCTCTAAGGCTAGAGGGAAATCGTGCAGTCTGAAGGTGTTCTTGTCACAAGGAAAGAGGTCTGCCGCCCGGCAGCCATTAGCCGTTATCTGGCCTGTTGCAGCTCGCTCGTACGCAGTGCCAAATTGTTCGCAAATTTGGTAGGCAGTGACGACTCGCCCTAGGTTTGAACGGAGCTATATTACAATTTCCTGCGAGTAGAACGTTTTCAGGGGCTCCATGAAAGCTTTATCCAATCGTTGCATTTTGTGACTGTTTTGAGGTGGGAGACAAATGATGTCAACATGATTCTCTAGGCTAAAGTAATGATCTCCAGGTTCCTTGTGTGTGAATAGTGTCCATCCGGTATACGAGTCTGAATCAGTTTGGTTTTGTTTAGACTCATCAAATGACTAAATAAATGCCTACAGTCAACGCAAAGAGATGTTCACAGCCATCTAAACCAATCAACATTATTACTAAAATAAATGTCATGTGATTTTGACAGTTTCTATTGCAGCCTTTCTTCCATGAAAAGGAATTTCTTAGAAAACCATCTGCTAGTAAAGCTGGAGAATTGCTCAGTCTGAACAGAAACTAGCTAAGAATAACGACAGGGCTGCTAAGAGGATGCCTATTTAAACTTGCGCTGGTAAACAGTCCTGAGTGTGATAGATGGAAGCAGGTAACTGAATTGGCCTCACATGCTCTTTGTTACCTTGAGGCTTTGGCCGCAAAAAGATTCAGGCACCTGGGTTGATATTTCATGAAACCAGGTGACTTTGAAGACATTTCTATCAGCAGGACACTGCACTTTGCTCAAGGTACGGGGCTGTTGGACGCATGATTATAAGGGTTGCACAAAATGTCACATAGGTTGAAGTGCACACCATCACTAATATGCAGGCCCTCCATGTATACTATTCTATTTTATTCTTCCACAAATTAATCCAGTAGACCACCAACCAATACTGCCCATTTGGCCAGTATGAACAATGAGGTAGGAGAGTCGCAAGAACCTCAAATATATATTTCTATATATAAGAAACATGTTTCCAAGTCAGTGTAGTGAGTACGAAGGAAGACCAATGCTTGCAGGAAAAAACATAATTAATTAAAAATAACAAATTATTTCATTCAAAGAACTAATGCACACAACTTTGATAAAGTTACAACCCACATTGAAAAAAATCTGTTGAAAGTTACAGTTCTTACAGCTGCAAGACCCTCATCAACAGCCAGAGTCGATCTATGAAATGCTGGCTATTAAACAACCGATGCGGTTATCAGCCACAGAAAATTTCACTGTATCATGAAAATGTTACATTTCTGCACAAAATTTTCATCAGTATCACAAATCCATTCTTTCAAAATATCCTGCATATTTCTCACAACATGGAGAATTATAAGCAAAGCAAGCAGTCCCATTACAGGCCTGGAGTGGCCCAGAGGGTTCCAGGAAGTTACGGCTCCCAGATTTTGTGACAACGGCACAGGATGGTGGTAGGTTGTCACCCTTACACACTGGCCGCCTTTACCCCCAGGAAATACTCCTGGTACTTATTTCTGTTAGAGGATGAGTCGACCCCAGCGCCATAGTGTGATCGGAAGGATTTTGCCAATGAAAAATCCACTGACACCAGCTGGGATCAAACCAGCGACCTTCCGATTTGTAGCACAGCACCTTAACCACTGTGCTACTGCGGTCCCTGGAGAATTATAAATGGAAATATATTTTTCCTTCTGCCTAAAAGCAAATGCTGAGATGGTTCCCAAGTTGCCACTACATGCTTATCATGTAGCTCTCCCGACTTAAATCTAGTAGTAACCAATTTCATGTTTTGTATACATGTAAAATAACCACTGCCACCGGGTGACAACCAAATTGCAGTAAATAAATGTTATTATATACGACTGTAACAACTTAATTACCTGAATCATGGTTTAATCAATACCAGTAATCAGCCGTCTTCTTGTGAAACATTCTAGAGGGAATAAAAATGTAGACAGGAACAGAAGGAAATGTTACTTAACGTTATGGATAAATATATTTCAATGAGAATACATCTCAAAAGGAATGAAAATTAACCCATATGCACCTGTGGGTGTGAAGCCATTAGCTTGTTTTTCAACAGAAACAATTTCTACTTCTTACACATTCCAATTTACCTGCAGCAACATTAAACACACTGCTACGCCAGTACAGAAAGGATTTTGTGCCAACCTCAATTCATACCTTGAAGCTATTCATCACAGTATGTTAATAATTCTCCTTTCAATAATCTAACAATTCATTTTCTCTCTATACCCATCCGTCAGTGACTTTGGTTACGAAGCTTACTACTGCTCTTTAACCCTTATCCAGCTAACGTGGAGAAAACGGTGAACTCCTAATAATGCCAGCAGATGGCAGAAGGGATTTAAGTGGTCCTTTAAAGGGCTAAAGAAGTATAATCATTAAACAAAATGCTGTTAAAGCAAGTCGAAATATTCAGAGCCTGGTATTAACCCTTATCCTGCTAATCTAGAGAATATGGTGAGCTCCTAATAATGCCAGCAGATGGGAGATGGGATTTAATTCGGCATTTAAAGGGTTAAGTCACTTCAATATCTTGTGCAGTTTCAGTATTACTAATACCATTAAGCGAAGGGTGGTTCTAAATGGCCCATATGGAACTCCACACTCCCAATTTTCATTCATATCTCATCTCCATTAATTTTTAACCCTTTATGGCCAAAATCATTCTTGAATTTCCAACAGTCCGGTACACATTAATTTCCCACAGTATCTCGTAATCTCCAAAGGTCAAAAGCAGCTACTATATAACAAAAGTCTATGAGAAAACCAGAATAAAACTCTGTAAAATAAAGTGTCAATTCAATCATGACACTGCCATGGTACAGCAGAAAGCAATGTCAAATTCAACCCAACAATGGACCGATAAGGGTTAAAGTGTGATTTTTATGATACTGCACTTTGACATTTTTACAGCGGAATGCCCAATGAAAATTGCTCTAATTGTTCCCTGTAGTTTTATGTTCAGTTCCTGCATCAAGTGGCAACTCCCTCCATTTTAAAGGTCTCTACAGCCCACTGCTTTAAATACGCTGTCCCCAACACAAAACTTTAAACACAGGTATGGATGTACGAAACACAGCTTGTGGGTAATATTACAGTCACTCCCCGACTTATGTAAGGGTTGCGTCCTGCCCAACTTTACGCAAGTGGAATTTTACATAAGTCAGAATTTCCCCAAAATTCAATTCAACGCAATTCAATTTTTTTATCTTGTATGCAGGAAAAATTACAAAATTGTGCTTCCAAACATACAATAAAAAGATTATGGAGTTAGTCTGTGTACTTTTTCTGTCCTGATGCAAAATACGTTTCCATGAATTTTTTAAGTTTGTACCAGCTCGCAAATATTTATGTAAAGTCAGGGAGTGACTGTACTGTGTGCGTATATGCTAGTCTTTCTGGAATACTTGGCAATTTTCTAATGTCATAACATTTCCCACAATTTGGTGTACTTTATAATGACAATATCCTGCTGAGGTACTCATAATTACCTATTCTGGAATACTGCATTCACATTTTCCCCACGGTAACTCAGAAACATAAAGCAAGATACCACTACACTCCCAGTACACACTACGCAAGTGCAAAACTGAACACTATGAAAATATGAACAAAGTTCCATTAAACCCAAAATGAAGGAAATCTTCTCATATACTCACCCTCACTTCCATTGTTTAATCAGGCACTTAAGAAGCTTTACACATAAATAAGAGGGTCATTATTACCTCTACAAAAAATCGTAAACAATTCAACCAAACATTTGTGAGGAGTGGTTACATGCACATGTGCACACCCATGTGCATGCACATGTACACACACACACAGAGGCATTGTAAGATTACAGCCCACTATAACTAAACATCAGTAAATTAGAAAAGCAAAAATTCATCTCATGTATTGCTCAATATATATTCAGATTTACATAGGTCATTAAATGGCACATGCCTGCTGTAATGTGCACACACAAGTTATATCTGAAAATCTGACAAGTACTCGTCTCAAAATTAATTCAAAATACACCTCAATTTTTGTAGGATGAAGTGTGTATTACTGCTCCATAATTTCAACTAAACAACTGTTCAGCCATATGTTCTGGCCACAGTCCTACTTAATGACATTCCTTCTTCGGACCTTCTAGTAACAAAACAAGACAAAACGTTCATTATATTTTGTATACAGAAAAGAAAATCTGTTTGTCAGACCACTGCTGCTGCAATGTGATGTGCCATGAAACAGCGCTTATTTGACTCAACACTTTTAAGTAAAACAGTTCCAAATAAAAGCTGTTTAACATTAAGACACCACTGTAGCAGCCAATGCATGGAAATTCTTATGAAGATCTAGTCATTGGTAAGATGTGTGTAACATTCAAGGTAATTACATTAATCTGACACTGCAGGTTCTTCTGTTTTATCTTCATGTTTTATTTTATTTGGTGGTCCACCACCTGCTGCATTTTGTTTCCTCTTCCCCAAGAAACCACTCTTACCTTTGCCTTGCCCCTTGCCCCTTCCACCTACAGACAAAATACAATATCAGACTCTGGAATAAAAGCATAGTATAACCTCACTAATTCCATTGCCAAGGGACAAATTACATTTGCCTCAATTGTGAACAACTAGAAGTAAAATTAACAATGGAATAATAATGGTAACAGGAAATTTTACGAAGTGAAGATAAGTCAACCTCAAATCCACCCACGTCAAAGTTTCAACACACATCGCAAAGCACAAGATGTGACATTCATGGTTATCACAGTGGTGTTGCTGTGGAAAGAGGTCTTACAGATTGTGACACCATGTCACTGATCGAGCGGTTCCTGACACAATGAAGGCAACGCAATCCTTTGCAATGTTAGGAACCACTACCCCAGGTACACAGAGTCCTCAAATCGCAAGATCTTCATATATAAACTTACATACCTTTTCGTATTCTGTGATGTTCACAATGCTCCTTTGCTTTGTTTATTTCATTTTTGGCTTTCTCCAAGAACTCTGCTTCCTCATCACCTTCCAAACATCTTACTTCCACTTCTGCACCACATAATGTCAATTTACGATCCTCCAGTTTCTCTACATACTAAAAACAACAGAAACACAGATGACATTCCTCCGTGTGGCATCCACTTACTACACTCATGAAACTGACTCAACGATTGATGGTGTTCCTCATTCCTGCTTGTGACTAGTTGAAAATTTCAAACATTACAAAAACCCATATGTCTGGCAGCATGTGATATCTCATTCATAGTCTGGCCAATAAACTGGAGAACTGGCATGTTAAACTATAGGGGACAGGTTACAAGGACCATGCTACCTGAGCAGGGATGATCATGATCATAAAATTATGGCCTGGAAACGAAGAACAGATGTCAGTAAGTACTCTATTGTAAACAGGACAATCAAACTTTGGAACCAACCGCCTGCAGAGGCGCTAGAGATTTTCCCCGTAAATCACAAATTTTTAGATAGACAGTTAAGAAAGTAATTATAAGTGAGGAGAAGAAGGATTTTGGAAGCATGGTGACAAAATGTTCCAAAGTGCAGGGAAGTGAAAAATGGGGAGTGATAAGTAGCGAAGTGAAATGAAGTGATGTGAAGTGAAGGAAGTGACGATCTGTGGTGAAATGTGTGTATAACCACAGATTTACAGTTATGGAGCTGTATGTAGGTTCTGTGTAGTATGTCATTTCAATGCTATTTGCTATTTTCTAATTACTTGATTTATTTTTTCAATATCCTTCTTATGTTTATTGTCTTGATGTGTGTATTCTTTCTCCTTTTGTACATAGCTGTCTATTTCCTATTTTTGTACAAGTTTACAGACTACTGCCACCAGGTGGAAACCCAACTTCAGTAAATAAATATCATATCATTTAAATAATTATGATCACTTTCAATTGTCAATGAAATTTTCCAAATTTTTACCTTCAGAAGAGCACAGGTGATAATGACTTTGTCAAACTGGAACTAATAGTAGAACTCACATAAAGCCCTGGGCTAAATAATGCATGTATCTTATAGCTACAGTGTTGTTTAGAAGATGTGCATGCTAACACACCTACAATTTATGCCAAAATACTAGTTTTTTGTTATGACAAACCACTTTTGACACAATTATTACAGTTTTTTTTGGATTTTAATCAACACAACAATTATAGTAATCAAAGACCAATAAAACGGTGGTGCTCATGGTAATTTTATGCTCATATATGAGATGTGTTGATCCTTTATGACGCCAAAATGAAATTCATCACACAATATTTACTGTATACTCCCTTGACACTAAATTCCACTGAAACACAATTGCTTATGGAGATAAAAATGTGTCCATTGATAGAAGACACACACACACACACACACACACAGTTCCATCCTAAATATTTATTTCAGCCAGTCTGAGTGGATAATGCATAAAGAACCATATGAAATCTGTTCACAAGAGCTGACACATATGCTTTCTGAACCCTACACAAAGAGGCAGGCAAAGTAGAAAGGAATAATGTCTTATACGGATGCCATGTCTGTCCATGACCCAGTATCAGTTCCTATCATTTTTTTTTTTAAATTCAGCGCTGCTATCACTAAAACTGCCATGCAATTCCAATTTTCAGCCACACCAACCTATAACAAAGCCTACTTTGCACAAGGACATAAACGAACCAAATTTTGATGACATCTGATATGAGACACACACACACACACACACTAATGATAAATGGCACTTCTGGTTTGCAGTCCAATACTGACAGATTACACAGCCTTTACATAAGGCAAGAAATAACAATTTTTTCATGTATCCAATAAATCATTTATAGACAATCCTTGCCGTTGCACATAACCTTAAGCATAATAAGTCACAAAGAATTCCACGAGGATCATGCAGACTGCATTATGGTTACTTACTCACGTACCTCTTTAGATGAATTCTCGCCCTGCAGCCTCACCCATGCCTCACTACATCCATTGCAAAACTGGACAAAAACAACATCCAAACCTTCCTGCACTAGCGTTTTCTTTATTATTTCCCGTGTTGTGTCACTGTTAGTTCCTTTCAGGTGCAAAATTGCTCCTTTAGGTAAATTCAATTCCTGAAACAGCAATGTACCTTGTATCACTACAAAATATGTAATGGGGTACACGCCAGTTGAAATGTGATGGCACAGGCGCAGAAACCAGACTTCGTCTTTCAGCAAACTGGACGAGTCCATTTAAATCAGTGGGGGCATCGGTTCAGTCGACTACTGGCAGCTGAGATGTGCGCATCAGCGGTAGTAACGCTGGATATACCATGTTCCAAGGTAGTGCGAAGGGTACTGGCTACCCACTCCATTCACCAGTTTCCCCTTCATTTCCCCTCCCATGTGTCATGGTGTGCCATCACATTTCAACTGCAGTCTACAGCAGAAGTAAAGTAATGTTATGTAGAGATATTCTGTACACACCATAAAGGCATATGAGGGAGTGGACATATAAATCCACTCATAAACCTCAGCACTATATTGAGGAGAGTGGAGAACTTCACACACAGGTGCTTCACCACTGGTGAAGCGGTGCACCTTATGTCCCAAACAAGGAGGCTTGGTGAACACCCCAAGCCAGTCTTTACACTCTGGGGGTTGAGATAAATCTCTTGCCCCACCAAGAATCAAACCCAGATTCCTTCATCATTCAATTTGTAGCCCAGTCTCTATACCAGCTATGCTACCCCTGCACCAATGAGGTATGGAGTGCCAAGAGATTTGAACTTGATCTTAGGTGGCACGAACAATAAAGCCTTTACTCCATATTTCCAGTTCATGTATGGAATAAAAAGTTCAGGGTGGGTGAAAAAAAATTTTTTTCTGCAAAGGCCAAACATCAAAGAAATTATCACTACTCGCTGTGTAACCTAGAAGAGCACAATTCTCAGCTACCCCGCAGCGGAAGCCTGAAATAACGTGTCAAGAATTCAGTCTCCTGGAAAGCTATGCTGTGTAGACTGGTAAACAATAACTAACACTTTAGAGGAACAGAGTGCTTCCACTTTCAGGGTAAAGCAGTCAAAGAAAATAAGCCATGTCAGAAAATATGGGTGCATCATATAGGTAAAAGAGAATCTGGCTGCAAGCTAGTGATTAGTGCTAGGAAATGGGCAAGTTTCTTTCTACAGTTATTGGCTGGGATCTCAGGAGAGTAATTTCAGAAGTTTCTCAACCTGTGTTGCAACATAATCTTCCAACAGGAGTGTTCCATTCCCCACCTGAAAAGCATTCCCAACTTTTCTGGCAATACCGTCCAGGGCCTTTTCGATATAAAATGGGTATTGCGCAGGCTCGTCAGACTTAAGATTTAAGGTGATTTCCGGTAATAAGTTTCCAGCATTGTCACTTTCACTGGATGTGAACACACTTTTAAGTGTCTTGTTGGAACACTGTTGTGATGGGTCAGTTGGGTGCAAGTTATATTAAGAGCTGTTTCATGTATCACATTCTTGCATATTCTTCTGGTTCTATTGTGTATCATTATATATATGATAGTATGTTTTGTATGCTTTTGTATTATATTGTAAATTATGTATTCTTATTGTTATGTACAGGGGTGCTGATAAGTCCTTAGCCCGACCAGGAAGGAAAGAAGCTAATGTTTCTGTCAGAATGGCATGAATTTCCTTCGGCACCTTGCCCTGCAGGGAAAAAAAACGTGATGACAGCTCACATCTCAATGTTGTTGAAATCGTGCACGTCCCTGATATGCTTCCGAGCTTGTTTCCTTCCTGGTCAGGCTAAGGACTTATCAGCACCCCGGTATGTTCCATTCTGGGTATTCTGTTTCATTGTGTTGTTCTGTGTATTGTCTGTGTCTAAATGTATACTGTACTACTGCCACTGGGTGTCAACCCAATTGCAGTTAACAAATATATCAATATCAATAAACTATCAGCACCAGCCTGCCACTGGGGGGGACAGAAACAATAAGATGCCCAATTTTTCTGGTCTGTGAAAAGTAGGTACCTCTGCAACAACCCAATTTTCAGAAGAGTTACCAATCTAGAACATCACTGGCAATTCGAAAACTCACTAAAGTCCCATAACATCAGCGAGCAGTAAGTTTACGCCCCTGCCATTGGAACACTAACCCATGGTTCCTTACTTTACATGGTGCAGACCCATACAGGCCTACATGACATCCAGAGACTTGTGGCTGATTACATCGCAGCTCCTGGCCAATGGTAACACATCACAAGAGCACAGCTACCCCAACAGTTACCTGAGAAACATGTGTGCAACCTGGGCCCCAATCAGGTTGCTACCTGGGTGTATATGACTTACGTTCCTGACTCTGTGTCTGGACTTGCATACAGGGGCAGTGAGAAGAGTCCACTCTACCTTCATTTTTGAGTTCTCTCTAGGGGCACACAAGTTGGAAATCACTCTGAAACCGTGGGACAGCAGCATGAGATGGACAGATCCCTCATAGTGACCAAGGAGTGGAATGAACCTAGCAACGCTTCAGAAGTAATGAATGTGGTAACTCCAGAAGAGGATTAAATCTGAGGAAAACACAAAGGATGTGGACTGACCACAACTGTGATGGTAAGGAAAACATGGAGGTGAAGTGGCAGGAATTCTGCATGCCAATGAGGCCAGTGAAGAACATGACACCGATGAAGGTAGAGTGGTGATGACACATAAATATGTTTCAAGATTGTATGAAAGAAAGGAAAACCTGAGAGCCCCCTTTGTATCCCCCCATCAGGATAAGGACACACCTACCTTGACAGTAGGTACTGTTTGTTGCTGGTTTCCTTGCTTAGACTTTTTAGACTTTTTTGCATTTTTTTCAAATTCTTGCTTCTTATTTTCATGATAATCAGACCTGGAATTAAAATTGTGATGTTCATAAAATGCCAGGTGTATACAACAATCTATGTAATTAAACATTTACTATCATGATGTAAAAGAAAATAATGAATCATTCTTTTGCAGCTTTACACTATAATGAGTAAGTTAATTTTTCCTTTTATATTACCTTGAACCATAAAGATACCAACCCATACCCTGGTTTAAGGACCCTGAGTTTCTATCAGCACATTCGGAGGAAGAAAGCGTGAAATAAATTGTACACACACAACATCAAAATAACAATCTATTCTAATATATATATATAGCAAGTCAAATGAAATATGGAAATGTGCACTTTACAAATCTTACCGTACTTTGGGATCCCTCAAAAACTAAACACACAACATTAAACAACACAATCTAATACAATAAATTTGTATTCTCCACTTAGTGTCATATCTTCTTCTTCGGGAGCGAAATATATCACCAATTTTTGGCTCTCAATAGTTTATATGTTGGACAATGGTGGGGGGGGGGGTTATTTACGTAGCAACCTTACGACCCGTCGCACAACTGTCCGGCTGGTTCGTGTCATATATTTCCCTTCTTCACTAAAGTGCCTCTCTCCTCTTTGCAGCACTGGAACCTTGTATCACTCTTTCTACTCATCCACTCCAGGGACGCCACACCATCTTGTTGATAGACCACATCAACACACATTCGACCACTACTCCTTCATTTATCGTTTGACCCAGTCTTTATGGCAGTAAAACTCTCTCTTAGCAGCACTGGCAAATGTCTGGGAACCTTTATATCACCCGTCCTAATTATTCACTCCAGGAACACCGCACAACTCTTTGTTTGTTTAGTCTCTACCAACGCCTTCTGGCCTGCTACTCACCATTTTGGGTACTGCAACCCCTTTGTCTTCTTGTGACGTAATTACATCCTTTGTTCTTCGCTACATGCTACACTGCACGCTTACACACACTGATGGCGGCCACACACACAATCACTGCTGGTAACCTTCAACCCGTGCTGAGAGCACGGTTCAACCCGCATCCACTGTATAATTCAGTTGGTTTATGAATCAACTGATGATAATCAGTGAAGCAATTACAGATATAAACCACTGACAACAACTGGCAAGAAACATATGACCCCTGTCACAAACTTTCAGAACTATCTTCTACCAACCAATTCTTTTAAATTCCAAAATGAAAATACTTACTGCCATTTCCTGATTAGGTCTTCATCATTATACTTGACAGCTTCCTTCTTCAAGAACTCTTCTGCAAGTTCTTTAGTCTTAAAAAGGACAAACACTGATCCTTTGAACACGATCTTTTTTGTTGTCTTCTCTCTGAATGACCTCATCTATAAGTAGTAGTAACACTAACAATTACAATTATGTTCAAACATCTGTATTGAATGATCCTGCTTACCAGTAGCAGTTACCATGTAAAGTAGCTGTGGCAAGTAATAAACTTACTCAGCTATGAAGTTAATGGAAAAGTGCACAAAAATATGCCATTTGTTCTTGATCTATAAAACAACCTACGATTAAAAAAACCCACATTTCGTGCTATTTGCATAATCGTTTGGAATAAGAACAGAGAAATTTATCAGGGATGCGTGACAGATTGCATTTAACCTTTACAGGCACCGATCTCCAACCCTCAACATGCCAGTTTATATTATGTGGCCACATTTGTAAATCGTGTATATACTATAAAAATTACAGAGTTCCTGAATCAGTTAGGTATCCCGCTTACTGTTATTTTTTCGTGTGCGGGATGCAAACTAGCCCCCAATAATGGATGTGGCCCTTTGCAATAAAAAGGTTGGACATACATGTTTTAAAGCATAGTGGTAATTAAGTGTAATACACATTTTAAACGTTAAAAAACACTGAATTTTTTTCCACAGCATGTGTATGTGTTTCATACAACTCTCAGATTACCTCTCTTAAGTCCTTGAAACAGACAAACATCTTCTGTGAGGTACAGACTGAATTTTAGGCATTTTGCATAAAGTACAACAACAAAAACAACAACAACATCTGCAGAAAGTGCTGAGAAAAATTAGAATCCATTCAACATATAACCAATGCATGTCATGCACTAGCTCAAGGTGATCACACGCACCAGCACAATCAAGTAGCCAACGCTGTCCGTCAAGAACACGCTATCAAATGTGGACATCAAAGGGACCACCAATGCCGTATTATAAATAGAAGCCACAATCCACGTTACATAACTCCAGTTATAAACTATACTGTGACAGGTCCGTAACTGATCAAACGATCCATAAAAGTAGACCAGATACATTTTACTTGACAAAACCATCAAAGGCGCATACTTAATGGACATAGCAATTCCTAACAGTCACACCCTTCACAGCACCATCACCATAAAGCTCCAGCAGTACACAGACTTGAAAAAAGAACTACAAAAAGGTTTACAGCTGCTTAATCTTCACTCTGGCCTGTATATTTTAATGCAGAAAGCAGTACTACTTAACCCTTTGACGCCGGAATTAAATCCCTCCGAGCAACGCTGCCTCCCTGAATTTTTATTGGGGATTTTAAATTTTAATGCTTACTCTTAGAAAAAAAAAAAAGGATATCTCATAGACTTTTGCTTCAAATTTAATGAAATAAAATTTTGCACTCTGCTCATGAATTCGTTAATCTGGGGAAAAATGTTCACCTATTTTTATAACAAAATTTAGGCATGTGAATTGCAGTATTATATGAAATTTGGTGTAAATAGTTCATTACTCACATAATTCTGGCTGCTGCATAAGGTCTGTGGCACCGTTTTATCACGACACACAGTATTCACAAAGAGGGTGATATATCACAAATTTACTTTTGTGTGATATCCACAAAACACGGCACCACGCACAGGCCCATGTCACATCTGGAGCACTGTGTGCCCTTTCTTTGGCTGTGAAAAGAACACAGACAGCAGCGTAGTCAGGTTCACTGGCCAGTGTTTGTTATGGTAACTTCTGCTGAGGCTTGCTGTTGCTGCTGCTGCTGTTGTTCCTCTTCTTCTTCTTCCTCAAACCAGTCTTCAACATCGCTAGCCCCGCATCTAATTCCGAGGCGGTGTCAGCAACCAGACTTTCACTGATGGCTTCCTCCCCAAGTTTTATTTTTTTTCCGGCCATGGCTCTGAGACCTACAATCGTTTGCCTTGTTTACACTATGTATGACCGGCCAGAGTTGCAGAAACAGTATACTTCTAAAGATACGAATGTCTTCTACAGTGACAGCAAAACACACCTAAAGCTACGATGTAACTGCATATGAAATTCCAGCTATTCGAGGGTGCCCAAGACATTTTTAGTACACTGACGGCTGTGTGTTGCATGTTACTACCCCACAACCCCTACAGATTACCCTAGCACTACAAAAGGCAGGTCTGTGGGCCCTCCTTTAGCTGTAAACACTGATATTTGTGGGTACTTCCGTTTTTGAGCATTACTTTTGTCTGAATTATACGGGTACAGTACGCCACTGACAACCTTTCTGGTCAAGAAAGAGTTTTTGCTTCATAGGCCAGTGTTGATATTTCAACCCACAGTGAACTCCACAGTGAGCGATAATCAAAGCAAGCAGTGTCAGAACTGTATTAGTCAGCTGGGAAAAATGTGTAGTTACTAAGTGTCTATGTATATATCCGTGTTTAGGAGGTGGAGGGGGTACATTCTGCCTCCTAAAGGAAAGCCTGACCTTCAAGGGTCCTGAAGTACAGCAAGCCACAGCAGTTAACCAAACAGGAGTGAGCAAAATTCCTCCAAACTTTGACACACTGTTTGCAACGTCTTTAGAAGTCGTTCGGCGTTAAAGGGTTAATACATGGTGTATAGTCTGAAATATTCTGGAAAAATGGTAAATAAAAAGCGCTTGGTCAGTGAGACCCATAGTCTTTTGAGAACCAGCTAAACTGCTGTGAAGCAACAAAAAGTGGGTGATGATGATGATGAGTGGGATGCTGTATGTGTAGACCACATCCACCTGTCTCTAACCTAGTAACAGGTACACTTACACCTAAGCGTGTACATAAATTTCTACCCATACTTTCCACACATCTTGACAGGTTTGGTGAAATATTATGTTGAGTTCCAAATAATCTCATTAAGAACTGCAGGCTTTGTGAAAACTGGTGGAATATAAACCACATTTAAGAGTGCAAATAAAATGTTCCTTGTCTTTTCTACCTTTTGCACCTGATTTACAGAAAATTTGGTATAGATGTCCACAAATTTTAAACTATAGTTTCATAAAAATGAATGCAGTGAAAACCATACTTCAGTGGGTACATAAATTAATTTTCATCTGTACTTTCCGCATTTGTTGTTCAATCTGAATGTAGTTTGCGCAAGATGCCGCTGAGGATTGGCAAGTTTTGTTAAAATCAGTGCAGGGAATGCCATAGTTTTTTTAAGGGTAAAATTAAAATGCATTTATGAAAGTATAGTGAAACTGTATGACAACAGTAAAAGAATGCTGTGGAAAAGTCTATGTACTCTTTCAAGCAATACTTCACGCCATTTGCAACCTTGCTGAATATTAATGAGATGAGATGTACACTTCAAACAGTAATATATGCATCAGCATATATGGCTACATGAATAACTAGGCCAACATAAAAATTCCAAACACTGTAATAAAATTTCCTAAAAATTATTAATCCTAAAGAAATAAAATAATTTCCGTTTCCTGAAACTTGACGCAAAGTGACAATACATATGACATTCACGAATAAATAAAATTTTAAAATGTGCTTGTCATTACCTGTATGTTCTCAATAGGGCCATATGAACTGAAGAACTCCAGCAAGTTGTCCAATGTTGTGTCATCACGAGGGAAACCTTTACAGTAAACAGTCCGAGATGCCAGCACTTGGCGTCGTTCTTCATTCATCACTGGTAGTGGTAAATCTGGGCTACGTCGAATTTTCTTTTTATCATCACTAACCTGCAAGAAAGAAAAAAGAATTTAGAAGTCACAAGGTCAAGAAAGTCTTTACCTTTTATGGAATATGAAGGTCACTACTGTGTACACACATTCTACCAATGGTCCATATCCTGAAGCAACTGAATCCAATCCACATTCTCTAACCACATTTCACTTTAAGATTATCCTCCCACTTACATCTAGGTCCTCTCAATGATTCTTCAATTTAGACTTCTTAGTAACACCCCTGACATAACTGTCATCTCTCCCTGTACACATGACACACTACATTCATCCACCTTTCTCAAATTGATTGTTCTTACAACACCACACAAAGAGCACAAATTATACAAAGCCCCACATTATGCAGTTTCTAGGTGCATTTGCAAAATTGTGAAAAGTGACTACTAACTTTCCCATGTCTGTCTGTCCATATGGAACGACCTGGCTCGTACTGGATGGACTGTCATGATACTTGATATTTGAGTAATGTGCAAATATCTGTCCAGAAAAATCAAATTTCATTAAAATATGACACAAGAATAATGGGTACTTTACATGAAGACCAATATTCATTTTTTGTACTTCATTCAATTGTTTTTAGAACGAGAAATTTTCAGACAAAAGCTATCGAGAGAAAATCAAAACACACTGCACATTCAATTTTGTTTTAAATCAAGCTATTTATGAGATAATGTGGGAAAAATATTTTAGGGTAGGACAGGTCACAGATGACAATACAACACAGCACACTGCAGGCTGTATACCTAAGGTTACTGACACAAACTCAGAATATGTAAGTCTTATTGCTTTACCTATTACAGCAATGGTTATATGAACGCACCTCACTGTTATGTTATACGTGCATTTCCCGTCTTGTTAACAGTCGGCGGCATCACAACATGTATGGCTAACCAACCGGCTGCATTTCCAGCAGCCCGTGCCCCCATGAACCATGTATCTCACACGTAACTGTTACTAAACATTTTGTACTGTTGGACAATTTTGGTCATTACGTATGTGAAACTACCCAAGAGACATACACACCCCAACTTTCTGAATATCTTGTTTGATGTGCATACTTCTGTAGGTTGTATTAGGATTTAAATACGATTATCAGTAAATGTACCATTCATCACTCTGCTTAAATGGCATTCACTCCTTACTTATTCATAAATTTAAGACCCTGTCCATGCCACAAAAGCGTACCAGGTGTGTGTGCAAGTGTGTGTGTGGATGGACATATAGCATCACTTATTCTTCATCTCAGAACTAGACGAAGGTGAGTGGTGAGCTTCTTGGCCTGATTGCTTTACCAAAGGTACTATCTGAACAGGAGGCCAGATGGGTACCAAAGCTGAGCTAGACTCTGGAGAAGAAACAATCTCTTGCCCCTGCTAGGAATTTAACCACGAATCCTTTTTTATGGGACCCACAGCAAGTCACTACACTAACTCCACCTAGCAACCGTAGAAAGCATTAGAAGGATAAGAAGTGGCAGTGTGCAAATGAGATTTGAGGCTCTTGCAGCAGCGAACATTAAGACTGCGATCTTTTGTGATCGATGCCACATGGTCTGGGTTGCCTTAAAATCTGCATGTGGATAAAGCAGAAGCTGATCACTAGTAACCACCCATTACACTACATAAAACCATATAATAACGAGACTTTAGGCTTAAAAGTGAGCACATCTTGTTTACTGAATCCACATTCAATAATCTCGCAGAAAACTATACGAGGAAGCCCTTTAAAGCCCAGTTTTAGCACTAAAAACTTTCATGTTGTCTGCACAGTGTGTTCATGTGTTCTGTATGATTCTGAGAATGAATGGTGATTACTTCTCCGTACTGCATTAACTGACAGGTATTCATAATGGCGATGGAATGTGTTCTTTCTGAGGTAGGAACTAAATCCTTATATGTAATGCAACATTATGTTCAACAAAGGTTAAAAGTACAAAGAAATACAAAGTAAAGTACAGTACAAAGAAATAAGTTTGTTTTTTCTTCTCCTGAAAAAAGATATTTAGTAACTTAACATTTTCTCCAAAACATCATTGAATTATTCACTTTTTTCAGTTACAAATCACATGTAAATATATAGCATATACCTCAGTCAAATAAGACTGTTCCTGGTTTTGAAAATGCCTAAACTGACCAGTTAATTAATAAATTGTATGGAACAGAACAAGTACTTACTTCAATAAGTTTTGATTCTTCCAGGGCTGTCACTATCACATCAGCATCTGTTGTTAGGTTTGCAAGTCTCTTGAACTTCAGCATTATTTCAAGAGGAACCCAACCATCTTCCAATTTGATCTGTTCTTGGAGAAATTTGTCTCTGGGCAAGTTAATATCTCCAAAATAATACTGTAAAAGATGACCTGCATCATAAATTTAAATCCAGACCCAATCTTCTGAAAAGACAGTTGCGTGGGATAAAAAAAAACTGTATAACATACAAAATCAGTTTTACAAATACAAGTGTGATGATGTTACACACTCCCGTCAGCAAAGTTTTCTGGTGCAGTATTCTCAGTAACATGAAATTCCCCTTTTAAAACCAAAATTACAAAATGTTATGAATCATGATTATTAGCTGTGATAACAGCAACATCATAATAATGGAGAGGTAAGAAATAGCTATAGAATAATGCTGACCACTTATAATACTGATGAATTCATGCTTCATTAAACCCAACATAACTACTCCAACTCCTCACCCAACCTCTAATCCCTTACCCAACTGCGGATTTATTTAAGCTATTACCCCAAACACACACAAATACAATTTATGCAAAGTAAACTGTCACTGTATTAAACAATTATATCAACGTGCACAAGACAGAATATGCAAATGATATGCGAATGACAATTACAACGAACTTGAATATAACATTAACTTTCCAATTCCAAAAATCTGCCAGTAAAATTAATCATACCTACACCACCTCAAAAAAGGCTGGGATTTGGTCTGTGAACTTTTTACCTCAATTTGACGAACAATCTGGTCGCTGAGGCTGGGCCCAGCTCGTTCTTGAACACCATTAGCATCTGCCATTTTGAATTACCTCACACGAAACACAACCTGTGAAGTTTTATACACAAGTATCAAGAGTATAATAAGCACATAATACAAACAAAACATTTGTACATTATACCCTAAACATAACCTATTCAAACACGCACGAATTATGATAAGCACCCTATAATAAAAATAGACTTATTAAACTATCCACAATTAAACAACACATATAGTAGGCTACTTATTCGTAAACCTACTCCAATATGTCGTATGTATAATTTGACACATAAAATTCTTTCAGTAATAACAAAAAAAAATTAGTAAAACACACGTGCTACCGCCATTTAACCACAGGCGTAAAACGTGTCTCGGTATGAGGCGTGTAGAGGGGGGTTACAGTCGTGCCATAAATAAAACAGCTGAATGCGCATGCGTCGAAGCTGTGCTAGGTTGAAATGGCATTGGTACGAAAAAAAAATCTGCATCTGTGTGGCATCTATTGCATACGTACCAGAACTACGTACACAAACACAGGCACAACTGGGGTAATCCGCGGAAGTTGGTATGTAACGACTCATCTGTGAGTAGTGGGTAGAAAGTGCTGCGCCGGGTATAAGGTTAATTTGTGATTTCTTTCATCCCAGAAGACCGCAATCGTGACACCACGGTAAGAATCACAGCTCTAAGGTCCAACACGGATAATCTCATTGTTGGTAATCCGTGGCCAGTATTATTAGATGGTTTTGATTAACAAGTGTTGTTTTTTGTTGTTAACACTTTGCGGAGGTTGGCTGGGTGCCATCGTTTTCGATCAACATACTGACGTTTTCAGTATCGAAGGGAGCTGGATGCTGGCAGTGACTGTATTGCAGTCAGCTCCATCGAGTAACTCGATTCGTCATGGTAACAAACAAACCGTGCTTGGTTTCAGGACCAGATCATGTCATGCCATGTGGCACCCCTGAGGCGGGGGAGGGGGGAGGGCATACAACGCGATGGTTACTCCCCCATGTAAATTCATATAAATTTTCACCCCAAGGGAGGATCCAGTGAAGCAGCAACCAAGCAGAAGCCCACAAGTGTGGTCTCATTCTTTAGGTACAAGTCTGTTGAACTGCTTACAGCACATCATTTAAGTGGTGAAAATATTTGGCACCACCCAAGACACAAGTATTGTCAGGCTGGTCTAAAGAATGGTCTGGGTCTCCAGGCAATAGTGTATGCAAAATCACATGTGAATTTGGGGCGTATTCATTCATGAGATGAAATGGATAGTGGAAGAGCACAGCCAAAGAGTTCTCCATCTCTACAGAAAATGCCTGGCAGGGACAAAATATTCAGTAAGCTAGGGCCAGTGGATGCTGTCTGACAACACAGTGGCATTAGAAGTGCCCCACTACAGCAGCAGAATCATTCATAAATCAATCAAGATCACTATACTGGTGTAAGTGATATTGATTTCAGTTGGGAAAGGTATCAGATAAGCCTGGTCTGGAAGAACACAATCCACACAAATGTGCATAGCAGAGAGGACATCCCCCTATACCCAGCATGTGGACCTCTCACTATGGTCAGCAGCAGCTGCACAACTCCCTAGTTCAATCAAGTCTGCTCACTTTCAAGTACGTCTTCCACCTATGGCTGACTATTCCCCTTCCTTCCATCCTTCCACTCTCTTGACCATATGGGTTCTTCATACTACATTCCACACCACGTATCCAGCACTTAAAAGATTAACTTTATGAGGCCTGAAAAAGATTTGTATATTCATTTATAGAGGGCAAGCAGCTGTAACAAAACTAAACAGCATTTTGTGGGACCATGATGTGACCCCCAAAACAAAGACTCATATTTATCATGCAGTAGTTAAAAGCACAATTACATATGCAGTAGAAACATTGTGTTTAAAAGCAAAAACGGTATCAAAACTGAATTCCACAGAAATGGACTTTTGGCGATGTTCAGCTCGAATCTCCAGGACAGACAAAATTAGGAATACCATTATTAAACAAAAAATTAATATAGCAGGATCTCTTTTAGATGATATTAAAACCAAACAACTTCAATGGTATGGACATGTTCAAAGAATGGAAGAGGGGAGATTACCAAAAGAAGTTATGAAATGGAGCCCACCAGGAAGAAGAAAACGAGGTAGACCTAAACTTACCTGGGTGGAAGGGATTAGAGGACTGATGGGAGAAAA
>Ga0123352_10004153_pt1 | contig 21255 bp, 14 predicted proteins | sample TergutLab28metaG_FD_89700 | JGI IMG/M metagenome (GOLD analysis project Ga0123352, IMG submission 89700) | Labiotermes labralis P1 segment gut microbial communities from Petit-Saut dam, French Guiana - Lab288 P1 | ecosystem: Host-associated > Arthropoda: Insects > Digestive system > Gut ...
AGAGGTCCGTGGTCGTCCTCATCTTTTTTCAGGCACACTTCCCGTTTCCCTGAAGTTCTCAACCCACAACAGAATGGATTTTCGGTCCGGTACTCGGTCCCGAGGGGGGATTTGGTAGCGAGTACGGAACGCACGCTGCACCGCTGTGATAGAGTGACTTTGCGAAAAGTAGGTTTCGACGGCAAATGCGCGCTGCTCGTTGGACCACACCGTCTTTATGACTGCGGAGCATTGTAACGGGAACTTCCCAACTATCTGAACCTTTCGAGCCCAACTCCTCCCTTCTACGGCCTCCCGTCCCTTCACAATGCCATACTGAAAGTAAGGAGGTTATTTTGCCCCACCCTGTATATAATAAACGGGATATAGGTAACTTCTGTACAGATTTAATCACAACGCGCAAAGGAAGCACATGGTAATGGGTGACTCAAGTAATTTCATTTTATCTACTTAAAATATCTGTACGAAATAAATTACGTAATTCGAAAATGATGCTCGTAAATCAGTCATAAAATTTATGTACAAAAATCTACTGTGATATAAAGCAGAAGCACGTCTCGGTCGCAGCACATGGGCCCTACTCTTTATGCATCTCAATCAAATGTTCACTGCTGGTGGATGCTGATATTCCATGACGAAAATCTCTTCCGTCTTTCAATCTACCCTATCACAGAAGTTGACTGCAGTACCGCCCCTGTCAGGATATTCCCACGTCGTCAGAAGCCTCGAACCAAATCACACTGTATTTGTAACCTATAGCGTAACCTTCTTACACTAAACAACCCAGTCTGAATGGTAGAGAAACTTTATTCGGCGCCGTGTGTTTTAAAGGAAATATTAAATAAACGAAAAAATCCCTCAATAACTTTGTATACGACTGGAGAAATAATAATCGTTTCTTGGAAAACGTGAACTTGTAAATCCACACGTAATGGAGTTTAATATCGAATAGTCAGTAGCGAAGTGGTGCGTCGCAATTAGGCAGCTTTTCCCAACCTTTCTTCCATGACGGCACCAGTAAAATATTTTTTCATATCCCGAAGAAATCCCACCTATGAAAACTTTTACGAGTCATATGTTCAAAACAAAGCACAAAGGCAGTTAGTAGCGTACTGAGATTACTCCAGTGTTGCCAAAAGGCGAACAAAAGTTCCCGCGATATTCCGTGCGATACTGTGAAATTTTCACAGTACTTTAATAGCTTTTACGCATATATTCCGCGATTTGTCGCGGAAACCAGTTTGAGAAAAACTGAAACAAGCCAAACTGCATAATCTAAATCAGGAATTCAGTTCCGGTTGAGAAAAAAAATACTTCTTATGATTCACGAAATAAAAAGTCCAAGACGGGGCTCTTTGCTGAAATAAAACCAGGAGGTCACAATTTATGAAAACTTGTTTTTAACATTCGTATGTCTGTGCATCGCCAATATATTCTCAGAGTACAACCAACAAGAGGGAACCGCGGTAACACAGTGCTACAAATCGGAAGGTCTCTGGTTCGATCCCAGCTGATGTCAGTGGATTTTTCATTGACATAAAATCCTTCCGATCGCACTATGGCCCTGGGGTCGACTCAGCCTCTAACAGAAATGGGTACCAGGAGTATATCCTGGGGTAAAGGCGGCTGGTGCGTAAGGCTGACAACCTACCACCATCCTGTGCCGTTGTCACGAAATCTGGGAACCTTAACTTCGTGGAACCCTTTGGGCCCCTCCGGGCCTGTAACGGGATCGCTTTACCTTTTTACAACCAAAAAGATGCAACTTTTCTCAATTGATTTATCCCTGTAAGACTCTCTACATGTTTCAGACGGTTTTCCGTCCATCATCAGGAGCTTAAAACTGCACATACAGCTTCAGGCACTTGTCAGATAGAGTAGAGGTGATGTGATGAGTGTGTGTGTTGCACTGTTCGGAACGAGCCATACAGCACACACACAGCACATGACCTATACTCTATCTGACAAGTGCCTGACGCTGTATGTGCAGTTTCAAGCTCCTGATGATGGACAGAAAACCGTCTGAAACATGTAGAGAGTCTTACAGGGATAAATCAATTGAGAAAAGTTGCATCCTGTTGGTTGTACTCTGAGAATATATTACGACAACTTCTAATCTAATTTCATTTCAATGTTACAGACAGTAAGCCTAAAACAGATTAGTATCAGGTTAAACGCCAACTTTGCACTCCTATTTTCGCTTATCTTCCACTATTACTGATAATGCTACGTATTCTACTGCAATATCAATCAGAAAAAGCGTCATTCCTGTGACGTTCAGAACACACATAAGTCTGCATGGAAATAACATTCATAACTCATACCATAAATTACACAATAAGAATTCACGTTTGTCACCAAAATAAAAGTTTAAAGTCAACAATAAAATCTGTATCTTCGGCCCTGGGCACAAATCGATCCACGCACGAGAGTTATTCTTGAAAAATATTTATTTACATACATACATATTTCATAATTTATATTCATTTAATTAAAACACTGTCGGCAAATCTAATTAGCATCCATTCACGCAATATATCAGACGCCACACATAATACAAAGATGCAAAGACAAACGCTTCTCATACCATGAGCAGCTATGCCAAATCAATAAACATAAAGATCTAATATGTTTTCAAAATGGTAATATTTTCAGTAAAATTCTGCATCGGTGGCCTGGTCTTATTTGTAGCTACTTCCGAGAGCTCACAAGAAAAGAGACGACGTGGGAAGTATTTAGAAACAGACAGGCCCCTTTCTGTGCAAGTCGAACAAAGATTTTTTTTTCGCGGGGACCTTCAATTACCAATATCGTCTAGTTTTTCCTCAGCACGTAACTTATGCGCGATCTCTATCTGTCTGGAATTAAACCTCTTGCTTGAAATCTTTCCAAGTTTGTTACTGGGATAAGCGCGTCGGGAAACTTTCATTATTATCGACCTCATTTTTAAGGGCGACATTCGGCACACAAGTCCTAGACAACACGCGTGGCAATGGTATTGCAATTGCGACTGGAGACTGACTGCACGTCTGCAGACATGAGACAACGATGGTAACTGAGTCAGCAGAGTTCCATGTGATGCTGTACAACAGTAAAGCCAAAGTTCACCCTAGAACAGGCCACGAAGGCCCAGAGAGGAGTACAGGTATAGCTCTATTCTTTCTTTAACCTCGGCGCTAGATGAGAGTCGGTGGTCAACGCCACGCCCCGGCCGTTTTACCCCCAGGAAAGACCCGGTACCCATTGTATAGGAGGTTGGGTGGGCCTCATAGCCGGTCTGGATAGATGCGAAAAATTTCGCCCTCACCGGGATTCGATCCCCGACCCGTCCAACCCGTAGCGAGTCGCTATACCGACTACGCTATCCCGGCATGTATATTACCGTCCAACACAACAAAGTTTAATATCGTCAATAAATGCTACATGTTTCGGTCCTAAAGAACCATCACCAGGCGATAAAACACATGATTTAAAACATAAGTATGTAGGCCTAATTTACTGTCTGGTGACCGGTAATAAAGATCGAAACATGCAGCATTTATTGATTATATTATAAACTGTTTCTTGTGTTTGATGGTAATATACTCGTATAAGCGAATATAAATTTGTCACAGCACAACAGGATGGAATCCATTAAAATTCAAAGTTGATTTATTTACCAGTTATGCTCGTATTCCCGCTTTTTGTTGTAGAATTCCGTCAGTGTTTATCAACACTTAGGCTAAACTTTTCGTGTTTTAAGGAATACTGTCGTGCCTAATAGTATACCAGTTCTAGCTGGGTGACGTCAAAAGGATGGGATAAAAGATCAGTTGTAACAGATCCTGACAGCACTGGGGCAAGTAACTAGCACATACAGGAGCGGTTGCTGAACAGGTAACTGAATCTTTCTGCGGTAGTCAGAGGGTCTAAATATAAACGACAGTATGAAGTTTCCGCAACTAATTTAGCGGTTCACTGGCTTAGACTAATTATTTTAGTTGTGATAGGCTCTTCGTCAATTTTATCATCTCAAGCATTCCTCCATATTAGGACAGGAGCATACCCAGAGGATCCATGATGTTGGATCGACATAAAGGTAGCAGTGTATGTGACATGTTAATCAATAAACGTCTCAACCAGTATTACTTAAAAAGACACATTTTCTCGTGGACGATACTCGTGTTTTCGTACAACTTCCGCCGCAGTATTCCTGTGTACAGTACAAACGCATATATATATATATATATCAGGTCCACAGGTCTATATTTTTCCAAGCGCGATTTTGCTGTGTTTGAATAATTCACTTGCCTTTATATTCTTGTATTTCAGACTACATCTACTGCAGCAAAACGCAGTCACACAACAGGTACTGTACTGCTTAAGGCAATAACACGCGTTATAATTGATTTTCTTTAATATAAACCAAATATTTCAAACACATTTTGCAGATCGCAATATGATGCTTACGATATCAAGGATGAACGCCCAAGTACATTGCGTATCAAGTTATAATGGTGCACACCTATGGCCAGCAGTAAGACACAGATCTGGTCTGCACGCAGTGTCGAAGTAAGAACTCCCAAATGCCTTCAGGGAATTGAGTCCGGTCATCCAGCCTGCAAGCCGCTCCTTTGTCAAGACTAGATGTTAACGTGTCATTCTAACATCTGTCTTTCTGTTAGCTTGTGTAGTCAGTATAGCGACTAGCTACGGGCTGGAAGGTTCGGGGATCGAATCCCGGGGAGGCTAGATTTTCCGCAACCGTCCAGAACGGCCCTAGGGCCCATCCAGCCTCCTATACAATGGGTACCGGGTCTTTCCCGGGGATAAAGCGGCCGTGGCGTGGCGTTGACCACCCACCCACATCTAGCGCCGATGTTAAAGAAGGAGTAGAACTATACCTCTACTCTCTCTCTCTGGGCCTTCGTAGCCTGTTCTATGTTGAACTTAGGGGCCATTGGGTTTAACATTTTCGCCCACTTTGCAGATGGTTGTGTTAGGACGAACAGTGGATATCAGTAAACTATCGACGTGAAAATATTTTCCTGTAATCGTTCCAAAGAATTACACCTACCACCAAGTTACTGGAATACGCGTGTTCCACATTTAAACATTTATTCACTCTGAACATTCTTCCAAGCCCAACAGATACAGATGTATTCACCACAAGCTTGGAATCTTTGTTAAAATGTGTCTGCTTTTTCGTGTATCTCGCACAGAGTGCTGAAGTTGTTTGGCGTCGAACAGAATAATGTAACATGGTTGTGAATGAGGAGCACTGGAAATCTGGTTAGTCCATTTCCGGAAACCGCCTTAACCATTTGCCTGAGTTACGTATAAAAATTCAATTCCAACGTAACAAAGCACACAGTCCGTGCCAATCGGTGTTCATTTTACGAATCACACCAAGCTCACAAATACCACGCGCCACATAGTTTCTTAATGTTCCAGCAGGCGGTACATATAATTGTCACAAGGTTTCAAAGAGGTAAGAGAATGAGGAAAGTCCTTTGCATTCAAATTCTTCTTGCATTTCAACTTAAAAAGTTTGTTTCCAAAACCTTGTCTTCTCCGAATACAAAATTTATTTATGAATTGTATTGGTGTTTTGCTGACCGTGCATCTCAGTACAATCTTAGTAATTAACCAACATAATTCATAAATTCTTGTTTTATAATAAGTTTGTTATATGCCTCCACATGTTTCGAGCACTATGTGCTCATCATCAGGAGGTCAAAATTGTATTACACAGCATCTGGTATCATCAGACCTGTAGCTGGCCGTCCGATGCACAGGTTGAGAAAGTTGGTAGACGCATTTAATAAACTTATTTAAAACAATAATTTGTGCATTAAGTTGGTTAATTACTAAGATTATGAGTTGTTGTTGACTGTATAATAAAGGAAGTCAAACTGATCGTTAGTGCATTTAATTACACTTTATCAAACGGATAGTTTCAATACTTTTTTGTGGTATATTTAGAGAAGCTGTCAATTGTAAAAAGCTTTTTGTTCTGAATAATTAAGCTGAGAAGACTGGCAAGAAGGAGGATTATTTTCATGCACTAATTAACCTACAGATACTCCAAGAATCATGAAATATACGCCAATTATCCTACATCAAGGAGCAGCATGAAATCCAGGAACTTCTAGAATACCAATCACGAGAGATATTCACTCAAACACAGCATTCGGTGTAGTTGAGAGATAGTGGGTACAGCACTGAGGGGATCGCTCCGTTATTATCCAATTTCACGCACTTAAATACAGTATATAAGTAACAATGAGTAATGCACTAGTGTTGTTTCACAAAAATTTTTTTGGCGCAACGGCCCTACTCGGGCCCTGGTTGCCTCATTGTTGAGGTTTCGAGGTCACACACAATTAGACACACCATATTTTGTAGGGACCACTCTGGACGAGGCATTGGCCCGTCGCAGGGACCTCTGCCCGATAACATACGACATTCACAAGAGACAGGCACCTATGCGCCCGGTGGGATTCGAACCCGCAATCCCAGTAAGCGATAGGTCGCAGACTCGCGTCTTAGTACGCGCGGACGACGGAATCGGCATTCACAAACATGCTAATGTTTTGACGTTTTGCTGGCCGTGCATCTCAATTTATTTATCTCAGTAATTAACCAACTTGATGCACAAAATTTTTGTTCTACAATAAGTTTATTTCATACCTCTACATGTTTCGAGCACATGTGCTCATCATCAGGAGGCTGGGTAATGCAATTTTGAACTCTTGATGACGATCACATTTGCTCGAAACATGTAGAGGCATGAAATAAAACTTATTCTAAAACAAAAATTGTGTGCATCATGTTGGTTAATTACTGAGATAAATGCTAATGTTATTTAACCTTTTGGCGCTGGAATTATTTTTTCTTAATTTTAGCACATCCTGTATATAAAATGTGAATAATACAGGAACCAAATATGTTAGAATTATGAAACAAACTGCATTTTGAAGAGAAAAAACGGAGAGTACATAGCATGTTTAAAATATTCAGTATCTATATTTGTTGAATAAATATATAAAATGCAACTTTAGAGGTTAGCGGTGCGGTACGACCATTATAGTTGACATTAGGAGTCAAAAGGTTAATGAAAGCTAAACCATCACAGATTATGCCTAGAAGTAATGCAATCATCACATATTTCTTTCAAAATTACTCTTTATAAAAAATTGGCAGTTGTTTAGATCTTCTGCTAACGACATTCTTTCAGTTACAGAAATTAGCGTAAAATAGGGTGGTAAGATGATCATGAACGAGAGGTAAGAGTTTAGCTGACAGCTGTCCTGCCCTGTTTCGAGATATCCCAGACCGTTCCTGGAGACGCATCTCTCATTCTAGCCAGTAATCAGGTCCAGACCGCTCCAAAGACTCCTGAATATGGAAATTATCTCCCTGCAACATGCTCTTTGCTTTTCATAGTTCGTTTCAAACATTTTTTTAGCGTCATAAGTGTGGCAACTTGGTTAGTTCAGCCTGTACCTTATTTTAATGTTTCAGTTCTAAATTATATACAGTTAGGTAACTCGCCTGTGCCTACGTGTTGGATACAGTCTACACCTCCCTTTTTCCGGGATTCTGAATCCAATTTACAGACATCTGGTAGAGCTCTTCGCATGAGGTGTAGCATGTGCATGGCTTCTACCTACACGGGAAGCAGACAGGAAATGAAGACGTACAAACATGCCTCGAGTGGATTGCGAAAGCACGCAACAGATTCCATCCTGTTGGTTTCTAACAATGGTATACGACCCATTGGCATACACATAGTCTTATTTTTGGACTTTGTTCATTGTACAATTTTTATTGAAATAAGACGTTTCGGCAGTAGAACCGGCTTCCGAAACGTCGTGTTTCTTTAAAAAATTAGATAGACGAAGTTCAAAAGAGAAGATTATGTCACGACCCTAATGTTCGAGCAGTAGGAAACAGTACGGGCAGAACGCAACAGAATAAGAATTTACTCGTATTTCACTATGTTATATGCGTCTGCAACCACAACCCAAGTCTCAGTTTGCAGTACAGAGAAATGTGCCTCAAACAGTGCGTGATTTCAGGCTGCCACCGCAGTATAAATGAGATCTACTCTCTGTTGGGATTTGACTTATAGAATGGTAGTTTCGAACCGATGTTTCGGAACAACGTGTCTGTCCCATCTTCCAGGGTAAAGCAGTCCAAGAAGAACTCTCCTTTGCCTGCGTGACCCTTGAAGACGGGACCGTTAGGGTGTACCGAAACGTCGGTACGAAACTATCATTATACGTTGCGTAAAATCCAAACGGAAGCACAGATCGCATCTAATCTTACGTCTGACAGTTTTGACTCTGAAAGGAGGGCGAGGTAAATTACTGAGAACTTGCTTTGCCACGTCCACCGCTATGGAACATGCTACTTTGTTCGTAATCATCCGAATTTATAAATCACTTATTTAAATACTCCTTATCAATCCCCATACAACGCAATATTCTGTTTAAAAACACAGTCAAAATCCGATTACAGCTTCCGGTCCTTTACACATATTAGCAGCCCACAACCATGAATTCCACGGATAATGTTCGTATCAACTGAACACAGTCGACTGCAGAGATAAAGCTGGTCCATCAGGGGTAACATGTAGAAAGGGGCATCGGTGTGGAAAAAGAGATGGCAGCCTATGTGTTGGGCGAGGCTACAGTATTCTGTAAGGGCAGACATCGGCTCTGTTTAAGAAGGGCGCTCTATACAACAAGCGTTTCACGAAGCCTTAGCATCCTTTACGTCTGAAATTGGAACTACGAATACATTAACGTTTGCTGCACAGACAAGAGGCAGAGCGGCTGTTTCTCTTCATTTACACGAGCCAGGGAAGAATTCTAAACACCGTAAACCGGATGTGATGGCGGTTTAAGGTACACAGCTATATCCTGAGCATGAGTCAAAAGGACGGATTTGGAAGAAAGCGATCTTGACTTACTGCAATTTGTTAACCCAGCACCATCGTGGACAATCTGAAAGGCCGTAAATTATAACCAATGACTTCCAAATACGTAAATCATTTGACCAGTAATTTTACTTGAATTTCGACGTTCGTCTTTCCAGGAGCCAGAAGGACATTAATTCACCAGCTACGCACGTGCGGCCAATAGCGTTTGTGCACAACTCAGTGCATCGCATAATTCTTCTGCCAACTATTTTGTGAGATAAATGATAAGGTTCTTTTCCACAGTTTCTCCGTCGCCTTTACAAATGCGAAAACTAACATTTCTCTTTTGGATCGTTACCGAGTGTAATATAAAACCACAGTCTACTTGTTAGCCATGTGATTTGCGAAGACATAAGGCAGCCAGTGAAGTCAAACTCCATCATAAAGCTCGCAGGACTTCGGCCGTTTAGATGCCATGATAACTACTAGCCTGCCACCTGCTGTAACGTTAAGAAACTGGCCATTTTACCCACACAGCGTAAATAGATACTGATTATTTACCTGTAAACAATTAACCCCCTGATCTTTATAATCCTGTTAATAATGGGCACAGACTGTGTTTCTGTGAGGTAAGGACGAAATGTTCACATACAATTTAAAATAAGTAACTAAAATATTACTATCAATGTTTTATTTATTCACCAACTGACGCACTATTGAGTTGTCTTAAAAACCAATATTAAATTTTACATCAAAATTTATATTAAAACTGCCGAACAGTGTAACAAACAGACAAAAATAAGGACCTAATATATGCAGCCACACTACCACCGTATTATCCATACACCGATGTATTTTATTGGACTGTTTTAACAACTGTAACTTTAGTAAGCACTAAATAATGCGCTCCCTGATAATAGTGTAACTGTAACACTGGAACATGTCGGAGCTGTTTTAATGTAAATTTTAATATTGGTTTTTAAGACAACTCACTACTGCATCAGTTGGTAAATAAATAAAACTTTGATATTATCAAGATGCACGGCAGGAATGTGAAAAAAAAATATTAGTATGGATCGAGTCCCGGTGAGGGCGAAATTTTCTACACCGGTTCAGATCGGCCCTGGGGTCCACCCAGCCTCCTATACAACGGATATCGGGTTTATTTCCCGGGAATAAAGCTGCCAGTGCGTGCCGTTGACCATCCACACCAACTAGCTCCGAGGTTAAGGAAGAGTAGAGCAGTACTTCTAATCCTTCTTTTTGCTTTCATGACCTGGTATAGGGTTAAATTTATTTTTACTTTTACCTTTGATTATGATTACCACACTTTTGGCAGTGTAAGTGAAGGGACAGTACACATGTGGCACGTAAAATAGTTCAATAAAGACTTAATGATACACAAAGACAAAAAAAAAATATTGGCGTACGTCAGCCGGAAGAATTACTTGCAATATTACTGCAAACTGAAACACATGCGTTTGCTGTACATGAAACGTAAGGATTAGGAAAGAATACCAAATATAAATGTTTCCCCACAAATTTGGGGAAGAAAGGCCAGTTTGGGAAACGTACCTTATTAGAATTCAGAAAAGAAATAGTGGAGAAAATCTGAATGTCTTGGCCGTTAAGTAGGAAAGAGAATGTGGCCTGCAGGAAAGCATTAAATTGCAAATGTAAGGGAGATAAAAATGTTGGAAAATACGTATTAAAGTTAGATTCAAGTGGGTAAAGAAATTCAGTCAGACTCAGCCCTTCTTGCAAGCAAACGCGGGAACGGAATGAGAAATTAGGAAAGACTGCAACTGAAGAGTAATGGTCGTAGTGTACAGCATGAATAGTAAAATGAGTTGGTAGATAAATGTGATCAATTATTTATTTAGGGAGTCTTTACTCCACCCACGAGGGTATGGTGTCACGCCGACAGGGAGTCGTGTAAACAACAAACCACAAACAATAAAAATACATTACAATATTTCAGTATACACGAGAGTCATTCCTGAAAAAGAAGTATATTAATACCTTGGTCGGCAAGCTAAACAGGATGCTCCACAAGACAATGGATCCCACACACACATAACGACTTAGGTTTTCTACCCAGAACACATCTCTGAAAAAGACTTTTGCCTTAATACCAACCTTCCTTTTACATCTGTCATCCCGTTTTCGTGACATGCGAAAGCCCCACAATATTTCGGTGTTTTCAAGAAGTGGAAGCAAAGTAAATGTCAAAAGCAAAGCAATCCCATTACAGGCCTGGACAGGCCCTGAGAGTTCCAAGAGCCTGAGACTCGCAGATTTCAAGACAGTCGGCGCTTGATGGTGGTAAGGTTGTCAGCCCTAAGCACCGACCGCCTTAACCCCCCTCCCCCCCAGGAAATATTCCTGGTACTCATTTCTGTTGGAGGCTGGGTCGACCCCAGGTCCATAGTGCAATTGGAAGGATTATATCAATGAAAAATTTCAATGACACCATCGGGAATCAAACCAGCGACCTTCCGGCTTGTAGCGCAGTGCCTCAACCAACTGCGCTACCGCGTGCACCAAAAGTAAATGTCAAAGTTAAGATAATTAATTTGTCTTTTATTCGCTGGTTAATATGAATATTATTTAACGTCGAAAGACGTTTTATTTAGTTGTGGGTTATGAACAGTGTGCAGAGGAGATAATGTGGGTGACTTTAGGCTGCCGCCTTATAGGTGAGATAATGTTTCCTCTGGGCTGTAACGCAGCATTGACTGCTAGTTATTTACCGACGTTTCGGGACAACCTATCGGTCCAGGAGCCAATGTCTCAAGATAACTTGGCCTATAAAGTACTGTTTTTGGAAAATGTACAGGACACGCGAATTCCCTTAAGAAACGTCAAGGTCAACACGTTAACTGAAACCTCCTGTTTACAGCGCAGGCGCATTAAACACAGTGCACGATACTAAGATGTGTCAACAGATTTTGTTAATTTTAATTTCAATTTTACTTGAAGAATTTAAATTTCTTTGTCGTGCTGACTGTTACAACAGAGTCGAAATTAATTCAGCCAGTTATGAGGAATGTATAACCGAAACCCTTTCGAAGAGACTACTGTTATGGAAAAAAGGGTTCATCTTGGAAACTCAAAAGTCTCTAGATTTGTAATATGTGAATATAGGTCTACAGTCTAAGAAACTAAATAAAACGATTTTTCGAAATAAAAGTTGAACCTACATTGATAAGGAATAGTTCTCAAGTGTCGTACTGGTTGAAGTTGTGGCTTCGAATGTGTCAGCAGTTGTTCAGAACAAGGAGACAGAGCAGCGCGATCCTCATTCTTCGTGCGAAATAAAGAACTTGACATCGATAAGACCGTCTGATGTCTTCAAGTGTAGGTTTAGTACGGAGAAGAGGGACGTTTCGCAGACTCTCCTGGTATAGAGGTGAAGAGTTCCCATTGTTGTAAGGATTTGGGCCGACGCGACAGAAAGTCGAGAGGATACAGATCGTCTACAGCCACTGATTTCAAGTTGGCATAGGGTGGTCACAAAAGAGCGATAACACAGTTGGTACATAGTTGTTCCCACTGAGTGTGTCAACCAACACCATACTCAAGGAGTTATGTAGAAAAATATGGAATTTTAACCGAGGAAGTTTTGATGAGAAATATCGCTGACAATTTTAAATCATTTACTTACTTACTTACTTACTTTACTTATTTATTTAATTGCTACTTACTTTACTTACTTACTTTACTCACTTATTCACTTTACTTACTTTCTTACATACTTACTTTACTTACTTTACTTACTTTACTTTACTTACTTACTTTACTCATTTTACTTACTTACTTACTTACTTTACTTACTTTTCTTACTTACTTTACCTACTTTATTTATTTTGCCTATTTACTTACTTACTTTACTTACTTGGTTCACTTACTTTACTTACTTATTTTACTCACTTTACTACTTAATTAATTATTAATTGATTACTTACTTACTTACTTACTTGCTTACTTACTTACTTACTTACTCCATACAGCAGAGTCCCTCTTGAAAAGCTAACCGGTTCTCAGCTAGTCAAGAAATGTTCGCATTTTAAGGAATCCAAAGGTTCACTAACGTGTTAACAAGTGCCAGCCACTTGTCCCTATCCTTAGCCAACTCGATCCAACCCATAACCCCACACCCCACTTCATGAAGATCCAAATTAATATTATCCTCCCAGCTACGCCTGGGTCTCCTAAGTGGTCTCTTTCCCTCAGGTTTCACCACCAAAACCCTGTGTACGCCTCTCATCTCCCCATACGAGCTACATTCCCCGCCCATCTCGTTCTTCTCGATTTTATCACCCGAACAATATTGGGTGAGCAGTACAGATCATTAAGCCCCTCATTGTGTAGTTTTCTCCACTCATCTGTTCCCTCTTCCCTCTTACGCCCAAATATTCTCCACAGCACCCCATTCTCAAACACTCCCAGTCTACGTTCCTCCCTCAATATGAGCGACCAAGTTTCTTTTTACATCAAGACTCCACTTAATTTACTGAAAATGTGATGCTATGTTCCTAATATGAGAGAAGTAATATTACAAATTGGTTCTTTCATAAAATTTATAAAATATTCTGTTTCTCTCTGACACTTTTAATTACACAATTTCTGTTACGTTACGCATCACCTGCAAGTTATTAAAACAACCCTACATGGCGTCTTAAACAAAAGTGAAATATTTGTTAAAATCATCTCAGACACAAAGTGTTATAGCCAACCCCATTATCATTACACTAGCCCGTCTAACTGATGTACATGTACGTGTAAGCTAATCATCAAACATTTGAATTCTGTAATAGAGACTACAAAATATCTTAACTGCGAAAACAAAGTAACTTATGCAAAAATTACAAGCGATACACTGTTCATATACGTCTCTGGTTTTCTGAAATATAGAAAGGTTGTTTTTCCATGGCGCAACAGGCCATAGTGGGCCAGGGCCTCCTCATTTTAGAGGTTTCACGATCACACTTGGACACATTACATTCGATAGGACTCCTCTGGACGAGCGATCAGCTCGACGCAGAGACCTCAACAGTCACAATAGACAGACATCCATACCACCCAAAGAGATTCGAACCCGCAATCCCAGCAAGCGAAAGGCCGAAGATCCACAACTTAGACAGCGCGGTCACTGGGATCGGCGTAGAAAAGTTACGTGTGGGAAATTACGGTTAATTAAATTGTTGTCTAATCGTCAGTATCTCTGATTTCTTCACTACAGAGTACAAATAACTTAGCTCTGAAAGACAGTATCATTAAACAAATACTGTAGCCTATATTTAGTTCTTACACATGTCTTTGATTATCTCAAATGTAAAAGGACGGCATGTAGTAAAATCCCGTTTATTAATTGCTGTTTTGTCACGAATATAAAAATTAACGATGGGGAAGATTTTTGCAAGTTAGAAAACGGGCAGCGAAGGCGATCTTCCATGTCTTACAGCGTTTAGTTAGGAGAAAAATGTTACTTAATACTCGTATTTTGGTAAGTACAACAAAAGTTAGTGAAGAGACGAGGACACCGGTGGCCGTACGACCTAAGGCGTAGGACCGCGACCGCTTGATTGGTTGGATGATGGTTCGAGTCCCTCTTAAGGCACGGGTGTTAGTCTTTTATGTTTGTTGCGTGTTGTGTAGGTAGCGGACTCTGCGACGGGCTGATCACTCGTTGAGGGAGTCCTACCGTGTGTATGTGTCTGTCTGTCGTCTGTCTGTCTGTCTGTGTGTAATCCGGAAAACCCAACACTGCAGCGGCCTGGGCTGTTGCGTAAAAATAACACTTTATACTTATGTGCACTTCCTACACAAAAAAGTATGCATAATATGTGCCTGTCCGTATATTTAATTTCCCGTACACATAACAAATTTTGATGAAACTTCAAACTATAAGTTATCGGGCGAATCAGATAGAATCCAGTCCGTCCTATAAAACAATCCATTACACTGCATAGGCTTAAAACATAAATCACATTCCATGGCACTGTGGCACAAAAATTAACAAAATTTCGTAATTATACACACGTAAATGTACGTAATATCAATATTTTCTAGAACAGTAAATAACAGATTATGGTGTTGAGATTTCTACATTAAGTAAAGTGATCCGGTTACAGACCCGGTGTGGCCCAGAGGGTGGGTAGAGGTATAGCTATACTCTTCCATGACCGCGGTACTAGAAGGGGGTGAGTGGTCAGCAGCACGCCCCGGCCGCAATTTACGCCCCGGAAAGAGCCGGTACCCATTTTACAGGAGGCTGGGTGGGCCCCAGGGCCGATCTGGACGGGCGTAAAATCTCATCCCCACCGGGATTCGATCCCGGACCGTCCAGCTCGTAGTCAGACGCTATACAGACTGAGCTACCCGGCCCACGTTCTAAATTAACACTCCTTCATTTATAAGTTTTCGTAAGAGATTTTTATCCCTTATCACTTAACTGAGAATTCCTAATGACAAGGAAGATTTTCGGAATCACTTGTACTCCAAAAGGTACCACAAACCCAAAGATGTAACAGGCTGTAGTGAAAATAGTGAGACTATCCGTAGTTCAGTTGACGACATCGGTAACCACAAACTCAGTCATAAGCAAGCTTACACATTGCCACGTCGCCTACACACTTTGTGCGTCAAATTGACTGCAGACTACTTAAAACCATGATTGATTATCGTAGCAAACACTATAACGACTCTTACCGATATCTTTAATAAGACTGAATGAAGAAATTATGGTGTCAAATGTGAGAGTAATATTACAGAAAATAAGATCTTCAATGAGTTTTTTGATCATAGTATGGGGAAAGCGAAAATGAAATGGGATTCTAAATTTCCGTAGTTTTTCGTAGCAACAGAGTTCGTCTTTCGTTATACCACCAAGCGGCTGCAATGAAGAATAATAATACTACAGTCACCAAGTGACCGATTTTAGTGCAAGCTGGGAAGAACATCATGTCATATGACGAAAATCCATTCTGACACTGCTGCACTGCGAACTTCTAAGTCTTGAACAATAAATGTTTTGAAGACGTGTGCGCCGATCGCGGCGGTCATGCGGTCTAAGGCGTGGGTCTGCGGTCGCTAGCTTCCTGGAATTCCGGGTTCGAATCCCGCTGGGGATATGGATGTCTGTCCCTAGCGAATGGGGTGTACTGTCAGTTACAGATCTGCGGTGGACAGATCCGTCGTCAAGAGGAGTGCTACCGTGTGTGTGTGTCACTGAATATGATCAGGCACAGCAAACCCCTCTACATCTACAATGGGTAGGTAGAAGAGGTCAGACTAAAAGAGCAAGAACCCGATAAGATGCGCAGGCTTATAGTGAAGCACTTTCAAACTGCCAAATCACTTCATTTATCTTTGCATGAAAATAGAATACAAGTTGACTGAAAAAAATATTTTTCTTTCATTGTAACAAACGACAAAACAATTTCTTTAAAAGTAAATTGTGTTCAGTGACGTCTAAATAAAAGTATCATTAACGACTGGTATTAGATTATTACAGGTGTTGCGATCCACGTGTACAAAAATCGGAACTCGGAAGAGTTCTGCGTAAAGCATAAGTGATTTAAGGTTTTCTTCTAGCGAACCCAAGAACATTCTTCGAGGTTAATTTCATTCATGAATCCATTATACAGTCGTCGTCGTCGTCATCGTCATCATCATCATCATCAGTAACAAAAACGTGCATCACACGCACACACACACACACACACACACACACACACACACATCATACGCAAAATCTAATATCGTCAACACCACCGGGCACTATGTTCTGAGAGTTTAGCATACAAATAGGTTGTTTGGTTGATTGAATTCAACAAGACGAAATATCGATCATGAATATATAAATATTGACGTATCCGTTTACTCGCTGTAACAGTGAACATAAAAGAGGTAACAATTAGAGGCCTTAGAAGGAATATAAATGAGAATCAATAGAAAGTTTGTAATATCTGTAACTTACACAACATAATATTGTTTATGCGAAAATTTCAGGCTTCTGGCGCGATCTGCACTCTTCTGGGATAGTACTCAAAGAATAGTGGTAAATCCTTACCGATGTTTCGGAACACCCTATCGGTACCATCTTCAAGAGTCAAGAAATGTAGAAGAGTACACTCTTCGCAGCGTAATATCCCAGAATAGAGCAGAACTCTAGATTTTCTAGGTTTCTTATATTTACATGTTCTAGATTTTCTAGTTTTCTTATATTTACATGTTCTAGATTTTCTAGGTTTCGTATATTTACATGTTCTAGATTTTCTAGGTTTCTTACATTTACATGTTCTAGATTTTCTAGGTTTCTTATTTACATGTTCTAGATTTTCTCGGCTTCTTATATTTACATGTTCTAGATTTTCTAGGTTTATTATATTTACATGTAGGTAAAGGTATGTTAGACAGCCCATTAAACTGCAGTTTCATGAATTCCCTCTACGAGGTTTAATGCTGACAATAACATAGTTTATCACTGGGTACAAGCAACAGGCAATTTCGTTCTAGCCACAACCCATTTCACGGTGATGTGTCGTAATGGTATCCACCAATCTACCGCTCAGATTCCAACTGGACAGATTGCCTAGAAATTATTCACCGAAAGGCAGTAATTACGTAGACTATACATTTCATTGTCGTTGCCGACCTACATATGCCTACCTGTTTTAAATTCCACAGCCCTAACAATATTAAGAGGTCCAACCAGCGTGTGACGTACTATAAGGTACCCAGAGTGAATGCGTCCTTGAGCTTTTCGCAATATCTCCGAATACTGCCATGTGATACTATACACGTCACTTGTCCTCGGAGGTCAATTCGGTTTCTCCTTGCGGAATCACTAAAATGTCCTTAAAAGTCCCCATTGGTATGAAAAAGGGAATGTGAAAACTGGAGGATGCAGAGGATAGATGAGTGTAGTTTATCGGGAAATAAGGAGTTCCTTGGAAAGACTTATGCATCACATTCCGTACATGTGACTGCTGAGACAGAATTACTGAATGTCGATTTTAAAAGAAGGGACGCCGGTCTACAGTTGGAGCACTGCCAACCTAACCATCAGAGTACCGAAACAAACGGCAAGTTCCAAAGTCGTATCTCTTTAGCCTACATAATTTTCTTACTTGAGGGAAAATACAACTTTACGGGATCATCAGGATGTCTACATGTATCGTCCTTTAACTCTGAAGTAACTCCCCGATTTATACAAAATTTCGCAGGGACATTATGGCATTCCATGACATCCGACTTCGTACTCTTTAATTTCTTACAATTGCTGAGGTGCAGGTTTTTTTAGGAAAAAGAGGAAATTGCATTAATTACTAATTATTCTCGAAATTACGGCAAGAGATCTCGAAGATTATACAACTAGTGTCACAGTAACTAATTCATAATGTGTAAACAACAATATGGCAGGTTAAGAATATTTTCATTTAATTAAGTTTCATAACTCAAAAGGCATTCAATTCACAAATATGAAAATTTTTTTTGAAGATTATAAACCTGCCTAAAAGTTACATATTAAATAAAGGTAAAAAGGGTAAAGCAGTCCCGTTACAGGCCTGGAGTGGCCCAGAGGGTTCGAGGAAGTTAAGGTTCCCAGATTTAATGACAACGGCACAGCATGGTGGTAAGGTTGCCAGCCTTACGCACCGGCCGCCTTTACCCCCAGTAAATGCTCCCGGTGCTCATTTCTGTTAGAGGCTGAGTCGACGCCAGGGCCATACTGCGATCGGAAGGATTTTATATCAACGAAAAATTCCAATAACACCAGCTGGAATCGAACCAGCGACCTTCCGATTCGTAGCATAACACCTTAACCACTGTGCCACCGCGGTCCCCAGTTACATATGAAATATTATCTATAAATCACCAAAGAATGTGTAGTGTTGGTTTATTTCGGAGTTTAACCCTGTCATTGATGGAAGTTGCTCCAATGCATGACGCGGCTAAACCCCGAAAGCGGAAGTTTCCTATTAAACGCAAGTCACGATAACGTGGGGACCATCCGCAGTGTTTTTTACATTGTATTTCTTTTTCACTGCTGTAACCCTTATGTATGTATCACACCACACCCACACGAAAAGCATCCAAAAATACTGTTGTAAATTGGTTATCGGAACAATTTGTATAACCTACATGTACTTGTAAGAACTTCAAACGCAATAAATCACATTTAAAAAAAAACGTGGGGACGAAAATTAAAAATGTTACAATCAATATTTGACATAATAGCTTACAAACAAAGTCTGCAGAGCCCATAACATATTTACGACTGCAAGTAACAAACAACGCACTCAAGCGAGTTGGATTCGACTCTAGGAACACCTGCTCACACGCCCAGCAAAATAATCTACAAACCAAACTACAAGCTGGATTACAAATAGGTATTACCTAAATGTAACACCAGGGACAGAAGATCTGTATAACTAAAACACAACTTAAATTAAACAAAAACAGATGAAGATACAGAGGCATCGTGTAACAACAATTGTTGAGCATTCCTCTCGTTGCCTACAAATCTTCATTTCCTAAACGAAGTGATTTACATGAATAATTTTTTAAGGAAAACTCTCCGTCGGTTCGACGCTCGTCAGGGGGCACGCATGCACACGTGGAAATGACGCTTATAGCAGTTACACTTGTGCCGACACGTGGAGCTAGCCGGACTAAAAATCGCGCAGCTGAAAACGGCAACACAGAATTTCGCACCATTCGAACGGAAGTACGGCTGTTATTTCTGTATCCAGTTTTGCGGTGACGTGTCCATCCGGGCAACACTTGTTTTAAAAGTTGAATCATAAATTAATTTGTGAGCTGGCCAGAGTTGAGGACTTAGCCGGCAGAAAGGTGCCGGGCTGCGTAGGCTGGCTGATCAGTAGGGCCCGGCAGAACACTTTACATGCATTATTTACAGCGCATGAAGGTGGTACATACACAAAGGAGGCGCGCTATATATGGGATGGCAAACTGCACACAAAACTCTATTATTAAACGAGAACCGACGAAGCGCTACAATTTTAAGTTCATGTAATATTACATGAAGACTATTAGACGAGGTCGAAACAGGTCTATCAAGGCCTAACTCGTAATGGATGAAGAGGATGATGATGATGATGACGATGATGATGTAATATTAAAGACTACATGAGACAAGATAGAATAATCGCTTTAGAGAATGAGTATAGGTTGGACGGTCCGGGGTTCAAATCTCGGCAGGAACAAGAGATTCAATTGGTACCGGATTTACAAGGGCCGTTCAGTGGGAAACCGGAAAAGTTGTATTAAAAATCGCGTGTATTACCGAGATTGTTGTGTGTAGAGTATGTAAAGGCGGTAACCTTGAGCTACCAATAGATGGCATTGGCACGCCTGCGGCACGCATAGGAACCTGGGAAACAGTTCGACAAGATGGCGGTGCCCTTGCAACAGTGCACTAAGCAAGAGCAGCGAAGTGTTGTGACATTTTTGTTTAGCGAAGATGTGAAACCTATAGAGAGTCATCGTCGGATGAGAATTCAGTACGGTGACAGGTGTATGAGTAGTACACAAGTGTATGAATGGACTGAGAAGTTCAAGAATGGCGTCACTAGTGTGGAGGATTCTCCTCGCCCGGGTCCAGCATTCACGACAGTCACGGAAGACAACATTGCAGCCGTGTTTGCAATAAATGCTTTGTAAACAAAACACTCCGGTTTTCCATTGAACATACTGATATTTCCTGGGGTAAAGCTGTCGGGGTGTAAAGTTGACCATTCATTCCTTCCTGTTCCGACGTTAAGAATGGCTGGAGCTATATCTCTATTCCCCATTCATGCCTTTATGGCGTGGTATGGACAAGAAAGCTTTAAATCATATGACATTTAGTAGCATTATACAAGCCTACCTTCTGCAGTCTATCTGGACCGTTAGCGTGTTTATACGAGGGCTGTCCGGAAAGTATCCAGTCATTTTGAATATCTCGAATACCGGTCGTGTGGCATTGATGTAATTTGGCAACCAATCAGAGGAGACCTTACTCTGCATCCATGAAGAGTCACTCTCCCGTGGGGCTAGTCAGTCGGCAGTGAGACGCCGTTGATTGTGCTTATGTACTGTGTGACCGTCACATTCACACTGACCGAGCGAGCAGTTCAGCTTCATCACGAAATTGCGCCTGTCTCTTCTACAGCTCTCGTGCAAGATGTTTTGGCAAAGCCCCCCCCCCCCCCAAAGCCCAACTTTGGCCCCCTGCGGCCCCTGGTTTTTCCCCAAACCAAAATCCCCCTAGCAAGGGAGGAGATTTTTGAATGTGACGGTCACACAGTACACAAGCTCAGTCAACGGCGTCTCAC
>Ga0123352_10004154_pt1 | contig 21253 bp, 11 predicted proteins | sample TergutLab28metaG_FD_89700 | JGI IMG/M metagenome (GOLD analysis project Ga0123352, IMG submission 89700) | Labiotermes labralis P1 segment gut microbial communities from Petit-Saut dam, French Guiana - Lab288 P1 | ecosystem: Host-associated > Arthropoda: Insects > Digestive system > Gut ...
CAGCTATACTTGGAACATCACACATAATACGGAAAGTACTGCAATGTGAAGCTTGATGCCTGAGCGGTGGGGATCACCGCTGGTTCAAGAGAAGTACCAGGAAGAAATGCCTGCGACAGGAGACATACATATTGTATAATAATAATAATAATAATAATAATAATAACAATAAAGTTTGCAGGGTTTTAGGCCTTGTGGCCTATTCCGGTCCCATTAAAAGTCGTGAAGTCTAATGAGGGGTCATCCTGGGCTTCACTTCCCACATGATTGATATTTCGTAATTGTGACCGTCTCTGTCCATTTGCTGAACATGTTATAACCATACATTTCTGTAATTTATATTTTCTTTAGAGTTGGGTTAATTTTAAATTCTGATAAATATCTTAATGGTGTTGTAATCTTGCCATGTGTATTTTGCCATTCTCCTCATGAATTTAATTTCCACTGATGATATCCTGGATTTATTCTGTTCTCTAATTGCTCCAGTTTCACATCCATATAATAAAGTAGGTAATAACAAAGTGTTATATATTTTCAGGCTGGTGTGTTTTTGTACTGAGATGATTTTAAAGTTCTAGTAACAATTCCCGTTATCTGGAGAAATTTTGAAACATATTTTTCAAAAACAGCAGAAAAATACACGTGCTGATAAAACTAAGTACACGGTCATATTTCGAGATCAGAATGCAGGGCGAAGTCACAATATAAAGATTGATAATAGCTCCTGTGAAAAGGAGGAAGAGTTCAAATGTTTGAGAACAACTGTAATGAACCAAAATTCTATTCAGGAAGAAATTAAGAGCAGAATGAAGTAAGGGAATGCTTGCTATCATTCGGTGCAGAATCTTGTCTTCCAGTTTGGTAACGAAAAACATAGAGATTAAGGTATACAGAAACATAATTTTGCCTGTTGTTTTGTATGGGTGTGAAACTTGATCGGTCACATTGTGGGAGGAATGTAAGCTCTGGGTGTATGAGAATAGAGTACTCAGGAGAATATTTGGGCTTAAGAGGAGGGAACTACATGAGGAGCTTAGTGATCTGCACTCCTCACCTCATGTATTCGGGTGATCAAATCAAGAAAAATTAGATGGGCGGGGAATGTAGTATGTATGGGGGGAGAGGAGAGGTGTATACAGGGTTTTGGTGGGGAAACCTGAGGGAAAGCGACCACTTGGAAGACTCAGGCATAGATGGGAGGATTAATATTAAGATGGATCTTCAGGAAGTGTGATGGGGGACAAAGATTGATCTGACTCAGGACAGGGATAGGTACTTTTAAATGTGGTAATGACTTTTGGGTTCCATAAAATGTGGGGAATTTCTTGATGAGCTGACAACTGGTTAACTTCTCAAGAAGGACTCTGCTTCATGGAGTAACTAAGAAAGCAGAAAAATGGGGAAATCTTGTGAATGGCTCATCAAATATGTATGTTATCAAACCAGTTATGGTTCATATAAAAATAAAATTAGTTATAACACACCACAAAGCATTCTGGGATTTCAACAAACTATCAATGTGTATGGTGAAGATAAATAAAACATGACCCTTTCACCTGACTTTTGACTTTCACATTCTGAATGCAGGCAATTGCTAATCACAGTAATTTGTAAAAAAATGTTGCACCACATGCAATATGTATGTAGTGATAAAAAGTCTTTGGAACTGCTATACAACTGCAGAACATATACAAGACAAACAAAAATACATGGGTAATGGGGAGAAATGCCTTTAAAGATGCTCATGTACATAAGGAATTATGATTAATTAATTTTCATCCCTTCATTATTATAATATTCATCACCAAACAATCACTTCCTCAAGGAATCAGGCACATTATACAACTGATTGGAGTACTGCAGGATAGATTTTTAGTCTGCACTGGATCCGTACACAGCTCACAATGTATACAACATTCACAAATTCTTCCTACAACTCCATGTTTTAAATACTACTCCTCACAAATTGACATATAAATTGACAATCCGTGGATTCACCTGGCTGAAATACAGGCGACTGTATGACAAGGTGTGTTTGAAAAATACCTACCACGCTTACAGCTGGTGGGGGTTTGAAGGAATGGAATTCTTTTCTTAGAATGATATCAGCAAGTTTCTTGTGCCTGTTTGTCCCTTGAATAAACTGCAGTCATCCCTCAGAAGCATGCAATTAACCTGTATAGCATATAAAATGAATAAAAGTATATATAAATTTCCACCATATTCCAGTAACAGCATTACATGTTGTTGATAAGGTGTGGAGAAAATGTATATTGTGTGTCATGTAAGAGGTAGTTCTTCAAATTATATATCAATTTAAAGTCTAGGGACAATGAAAGAATGAAGATGTTGGATGTATTACACTCTGGAGACATTTCCTACCTTGTTAATAATGGATACTGTGTATAGAACAGTGCTATGGATTGACATATGAAGATGTGAAGTCAGCTGGGACAGGGACAGTATTCTCTCCTATGGAGCTACTTACTCTGAAAAAAGAAGATCTGGAACAAGGCCTTGTTTACCTAGGAAAGGACATTCTATCGGCAGAACAGGCATCTGCTCTATGGATGGCCTTAGTTAAGGTCAGTTATTAATGGTAATACCCAATTTACCTAAGTTTCAATGCTATTAAAAACATTTGTAGAAACAAATGTTGTAAACTAACACAGCAGTACAGTAGAGAATCTTCCTTATAAAGTTGATAACTAAATCATAGATTTCTCTACATTTATGAAACATACAAGATTCATTACAGCATTCACAAAATGCACTGACGGAATTCTAATCTGAACCAAGAGAATTTAGTTCACAAACAGAGTTTCTCTAAGATGGATTTTAATATTATCCAGTCACATATATCTAAGTCTCCCAAGTTATATCTCACGATTTTGTCATTTTCCACTTCCCATTCTCCACATGTGTGTTACATAGCCTCCAGAACTGGACAGAGGAATTAAAATTACGGTGCTACTCTTTATATAGCAACCCTTGTAAGACTTGACATTCTTCTAAATTATATATAAGAGTACAGGTCCTACATTACAAAGAACACATAGCATTATGTTATAATATATGATATTGATTGGTAAATGCCATATATAAAAATAAAAAGTATTTATTATGAGGAATATAAGAAACACATAAGCCGACTGTATGGATGCAGAATTTCTTAATGTTACAACACTTCATACATGTAAGCCTAGTTACCACTACCCTTTCACTAGTTAATTATTACTGCTGCAACTACAGTAACTCAAGACCTTTTAAAAAAATAAAAAATAATGTATAAAACTTTGTTGCTCATAAACTGAAGATTCCTTGAGTCTCCCAGAGCTTATGAAGTTAAATTTCTGTAATGACGCATTGCAGTATGAATGGCACTCTAAAGCCAGGATTTTGTTATGTCTTTGAAGGTTTTAGATATTAGTTAAAAGGCTAATAAGTGTTACTTGGCTCTAGTAAAACAATGAAAATCACGTGATTTCTGAAGGTTAGTGCAAGCAACAATTTTCCTCTGATTTCAGATAATGATCATGTTTTAGCATGACTGAATGTTGCATTTTTTTTTAATATTATATCTGCTACTAAGAAAATTTTTAAAAAGAGATACAAACAATGAAAAGGACAGAGATGGAGTCATTATAGCACAGCTGGTGAAGCAAATTTATAGCATGTTATAGGACAGTTCTCTTGAATATCATGTCTGGTACTTTTATGGGGCCACCTGTACATGAGCATACAGAATGTGTTACACATAGGTAATGGGACATATGTGAATGCATGGAGTGACTTCTTAACAATTTTAACAGTTACAAACTAATCTGTAACAACAATTTATCAACACAACAGGCATATGGAGATGTTAGCGAAATACCTAACGAACATCTACAGCAACTGGGATGGATTGCTTCAGGTATCCCACCAGAAGACATAAGTAATCTCACACTGACTGAAATTGACACCATTGCAGCCCTGGGTCAGTTCCACAATCTCTCACTGTCTCAAGTAAGCATCTGTTCTAAAATGCTTTCATATACTACTCTCAGCTGATTAATAATCATCACATTAGTTCATTCTCTAATGAAATTTTTAATGTTGCTTCTCAGTAATTGTCATAAATGTTCCATATATACTTATAATAAAGTTACTAAGAGTAAAGAAAAATACGAATCCTTATTTATGCATGGCACATAATTTCATCTGTTATCTCTAACAGAAATTTAATACAAAAAATGTGAAACTTAAGTGTACTATGTAAACCTTCACATCTTTTGAAGGAAACAGATTCTTGTGATCTTCACTTTTACTAGCCCTGTACCATTTCACATTCATATTCAGCATATTCGTCACATACCTTCTGTCATTAACTGCTTTTCTTTAACATATCACATTCTGTAAAATTTTTCAAATGTTGGACATGCAACTTATGATGCCCTTTCAGAATCTACATCAAATAAAAATTTTGGTTTCAGTAACTGCTTCTATATTTACAGAATAATTCTGTTCATTCTGCAAGCTATATTACCTCACATACATTCTACAAAACTCAGAATGCAGACCAACACAACTGTTAAAGCCAGTTTAATTAAATGATAATGTTCAGTCTAAAGGTGAAGACAGAATGAAATACAATGAAGCAAATGATTCTCATCATCAAAAATTGGCAGAAGTGTATGATATTCCAAGTATTCCGTCTTAACATAGAGGATGCCTGAAGTTGTGACAAATTTATAATATTCATCAGACTTTAGTTTCCAATTATAAGCTGACTGGTCAAATAGTTAGAATGTCATCATTGCCAATCTGCAAATAATAACAAGAACTTGAAAAATTAAATGTCCAAATTAAACAAAATGTACTGTCTCATGGAGTGTTTACATACATATTTGGTATCACCTGCATAATCCAAGGTACCCGGTACAATTAGAGAATTGTATTATTTTACCATGTTTAAGCCATGTTTAAGAATCATCACTGCCCTAACCTTTAACTTCTCTAAAAGAATTAACAGTTAAGAAACCTATTATACAACAGAATTATATATTGTGTTGCTCTGTGCAGCCCTTGATTCTTATGTTTGTTTTTCAGTTGTCTGCCCTAGCAGAGCAGGTCCACAACTGCTGGGCAGCCAAGGAGCCTGAAGACTACACGTGCTATGATCTGGTAGCATTACAACATATATTATGTGGTTTCAATCGCACCATAATTGAGAAGATACATCCTAGTGCATACAGGTAAAACTGATTTTTCCATAACAGAATAACAGTATTAAACTTTTAAAAATTTGCTCAACACAAGACAAGGGACAACATGTATATGAGGGGGTGCTCATAAGTCCTTAGCCTGACCAGGAAGGAAACGAGCTACAGTGACCAAACTCGGGATTTATTCAACATACTCCCCACGAAGCACAATACACTCCTTAGCCCATTGTTCTAACTTATGCAAGCCACTCAAAAACATTTCAGAAGGTTGTCCGTCCAACCAGGTCTCCACGGCAGCAATGACCTCCACGTCGGATGAAAAATGGCGATCTTTCTATTGTTTTTTCAGTCCAAGGAACAGGTGGTAGTCCGACGGGGCCAGATCCGGAAAATAGGGTGGGTGATCAAGATACTGGAAGCCCAGGTAGGCCAGTTTCTTCTGGGTTGCAAGTGCCCGGTGAGCCGGGGCATTGTCGTGCAAGAACAAGACTCCCTTGGTGACCTTCCCCCGGCGTTTTTTCTTCAAAATGTCCGTCAGTGGCGCTAGCAGAGATGAGTAATACTCCGCATTGATAGTTTGACCCTTTGGAAGATAAGCAATGAGGAGAATGCTGTCTTGATCCCAAAAAATGGAGGCGAGAAATTTTCCAGCGGATATTTGCACTCGTATATTTTGGGGGGCGGGGTGAGCCGTTATATCGCCACTCCATTGATTGTTGCTTTGTCTCCGGGTCATAGTGATATAACCAGGTTTCGTCCATGGTTAGCAATCGCGATGCTACAGGAAATCATTTGGATCGCGCCGGCCGAAAAAATTCCAAATTTGCTCAGAAAACTGGCGCCGTTGACGTGTTTGATCCACGTTCAGGCATTTCGGGACCCACTTCGCGGAGAGCTTCCGTATGTCCAAATCTTCATGATCGATGGACCCAACCCACCCGCTCACGTGAGATGCCCAGTTGCTCAGCTACTGATTTAGCCGAAATCCGGCGGTCTTCCAAGATTAGCTCGTGAATTTGATCGATAATCTGAGGGGTGGTCACTGTTTTGGGTCGTCCAGGACGAGGCGCATCACAGGTGGAAAAATCACCACGTCTAAATTGGGCCACCCAGTTTTTGACGGTGGCATACGATGATGCATGTTCCCGTAATGTTTCTATCAGCATGGCGTGAATTTCCTTCGGCGCCTTGCCTTGCAGGGGGGAGGGGGGGGACTTGATGACAGCTCGCGTCTCCATTTTGTTGAAATCACGCGCGTCGCCTGACATGCTTCCTTTCAACCTCTGTAACAAGAAAAAACTTGCAATTCGGCACATGAACAGACCCCCTTTCCAAAGACACTATTGATTCCCTCCTACGACATCAGGAAGTAGGTCGGGCTAAGGGCTTATCAGAACCCCCTCATATTTTCATTACTTTTGGAGTACTATTTTGATATGAGGTTTGTGTATAGCTCAGCATACACCCAACATGTAATTCAGGTGTCACCATGTGAACTCCAACACAACTTCAGCAAATGTAACTGTGGTTTTGATGTTTTTCATTGTAATTGTTTATAATGTCAAACCATATTTTTGCACCACACATCATCCTTAAACTTCTGTTCAGAGAATTGTAATCTAACCAAAAAATATCACTACATAGGACACTCATATGCTGCCTGTAACAAACACAGATATTGTAGGTACCTTCCTTTGCACAGAAGAAACAATATATGGTACCATGTATCTTAACATGCTAGAAATTTAAGTTCTTCCATATTTTCACATGCTAAAATAACCCACCAAATTGGTGTACACTCATATTTCAATAGTGCTGTGCAGCAATCACAGAACCAAACAGGTGGCTGCCAGGAAAGATTTATTGGCTTTCACATTCACTACATTTGAGTCAGCAAATTTTCCTTTTTAGGATTAGCTTACAGGACACGCTGTATTCCTAGACAGTGGTGTCAGTATAACAGTTATCAGAAGCTATTGCTTAAGTACATACAGGATCTGAATTACAGGCTGGATGTAAGTTGAGCCATAAACAGAGTCCATTTCTTTCCCCACAACCATGTAAATTTCACATGTTATATTCATACAGCGTGGGTATGAAATTCTCTAGACACAGCAATTGTTGCTTGAATATCAAGACCATTCATATGACTTAACACCAGGATAATGCTGCAGCCAGTTTACATCAGATGAACGGAACCAGAAGGCAAATCTAAAAACAGATGACAAAATACCATAACTGCATTGAGGAGCCACAGATGAACACACAAAATGAAAGTGCAAGTTACTTTCTCAGTTTGGAAAGTAACCTAAAAAAAGAAGTGGTGAATATTGGAGATACAAACTGACAGTTCAAGTCCAAGCAGTGTGATCTGCTCATTATGCTGTGTAAAACAATACTGATATTTGCGAAGCGGGATATGGATGATACTGCTGCCAATCAGTGCGCAGGCATAGAAAACTGCTAATCTCTTGCTAGACCAAGAAATTCCACTCTTGTTATGGTTCTCAATGGTTGATCAGTTTGTTCACAAGTAAGACAATGTAAATCAATCCACATCATTACTCTACATTTTTCTAATAACCATTTTAATGTCTACCTTTGACCTAAGTCTCCAAGAATGTTCCTTTCCTTCCCTCTTCCAAGCAAAATTTATTTTATTTTTATTATCCTTACCCATGCTACATATCTGATTCTCTTTGAGTTAACCCCTCTAATAATGTTCTGTGCACAGTACAATAACACAGCACTGTCTCCATCACTGCCATCATCACAAGCCAACAAATAAGTGTTTTTGAAGCACTATATGGGAATTAAAATATGATTGTGTTTTCCAAAAATGGATGTTGCATTTGTATTTTGTGTTGCTCATACCGTGCATATTCTTAATATCAAGATATGTTTGTATGCATGCTCCATACACCATACAAATGGCTGTGAGCTTGTACTTGAAGTGGCTCACTATCACAAAGTTTTAATATTACAGCATTGTAATTTTATGCTTGTCAACTTTAGGCATTTTAGAATTCTAATATTTTTAATCATTCCAGTGAGGGCGATGCAGTACCTAGACCAGCATGTTGGATTTGCATTCCTTTATTCTAAAAGACTCTCTGAGAACGGCATCATGGTGCCAAAACATGTAGGAGTTTGATACTTTTTATGACTTGAATTGTATAAAGTGCATGTATTGGTTGATACATTGATTTTTTATTTACATATTGCATACTGACATCACTGAGAAATAATGTTCTTCTATTTTTGTTCAATTATTTACAAGCACACAATGTCGGTGAGGTTTACCAACATTGCTATAGGTAATAATGTGGGTGTGCTCTACTATGTGGTGGAGTTAAAATTTTGCAAGATTTTATAAGCAACAATTAGCATGTTTGAAAGTTCAACTCAGATGACTGGAAAAGCATAAAAACATGTACAGAGAAATTTTTTGGTCATCTATAAGGAACTTCCCACTGTAAACGCCCTCATGTTTAGGAATGAAAACTAGGTGATTCATTATGACAAGAGAGCAGCTCACTCTTCATAAAACATTATCTAACCAAGATTGGTATCACTGTATTTCCTGGAACTCCAGATCAAACCCTTCCTAATCACTGCTTTTCCCAAGAATTAGTAGGAAAATAGGTAATACATGATAAAACAGTGCCAGGTAAATATGTCCAGGAAGATATCTGCACTGTAATGGCCGGTAGGTGGTAGTGAAGAGAACTGCTCTGAAGGCCATGCACAGTGAGATGAACACATAATGACTGACGGTAAGCTAACAAACACAATAATTCATGAAATTTTGATTCTGCCTTATACTTCTTTGATAGCAAAGCTTCCAAATCTCTGGGAGGACTGAAATTCTGCCCCCTGGACATACTGCAAGGACTGGCTACTTTAGCAATGGACAGTGAAGCATTTGGTAACACAGACCTTTGGACACCAGCACAGGTAAAGACAATGGAATAGAGCCATCTGTACCTGATAACTTAGAATGCTCCAGCTATCTTACTGTATACATTGTGCCATAATTACAGTTGGCTGTATGTAGTGCATCAGAGCAGTTACAACAATTAAATCACTGGCATCATCTCCTGGAACACTTCAAGTTTACCATCATGTATGGCAGTTCACTTCTCAGCTGTTTCAGAATTGCTAGTGCTCAGAGTGTAAAATATAATCACATTTAGAAAAACCAGAATGTGTTCACTAGTTGCATTAATCAAAACCTCTGACTACAATTAGGCACCAGTCTGACTGTAGTCACAGGTTTTCATTTTTTGAAGATCTGTTAGCTGCATATAACATTAGGTTTCTATGATTTGTAGCGTAGAGGCACCTCAACATAACAAATTCTTTTACATTTTTTTATGAAATGTAAAAAATTAATCATTTATCGGTTCTGGGGTCAAAATTCCAAATACTACCCAGGACAGAAAAGTTTTAAATTTAATGTACTGTAGAATGAACTTAAGCAGTATGGTGCATGAAGGCTAGTGCTGAAGGGTTAGAGAATAGAACTTTCTTTGCCTCTAATGGCATAATGTCCATACCAAAAATGACTAAATCAGTTAAACTCTTCAGAAGTTAAGTTGACACACATGCACACACACACACACACACACAAACACACACACGTGTTGGGGATAGTGTAGTCAGTATAGAGACACACACACAGCCTCAGACTTGAATCTTGGTGGGGGTAGGATTTTCCAGACCCATCCAGAATGGCCCCAAGGCCCGCCCAGCTTCCTGTAGAATGGGTACTGGGTTTCTCTCCTGGGTGGAAAGAGGCCAGGGCATGGTGCTGACCACCCATCCGCTTCTAGCATCGAGGGTGAGTATGCATATTGCTATACCTCTACCTCTCATCAGTAGCTGCTTGGCATGTTTCAGGACACAAACACACACACACACTCTCATAAGCAGGCTAAAACAGCAGAATTTTTGCCACAAATATAAGTATTAATTTGTGCCCACGTAAATTTACCGTCTATGATTGATTACTTGAGGCTTGGAAGATATTTAAGGAGTGTAGATAGTGTTGGTTGGGACTCCTACCTGGCAAGACATCACTGGTCGGCACCTGTTATCTGCACATAAACACCATCTATGCACTAAAGAAATATCCTTTCAAGTGTCCCAGTGACCAGTGTATTTGGGACTGGCATTTTCATTGAGTTATAATACATTCAAACAGGCACTGACCTCATACCCCAGGTACCTTTTCCCTATTTATCCTGCTTCCTCACCCTGCAAATTTATAGTTATCAGTCCTAGAACATACAATCTATAATTACATTTCACATCTGTGGTAAGAAATAAGAAGTATGGACAAGCCAAATAAGAAGAATTAACCCTTTAAACACCAAGTTAAATCCCATCTGCCATCTGCTGGCATTATTAGAAGCTCATCCTATTCTCCACATTAGCAGGATAAGGGTTAATGGAATGGTTCAGCCCTGCAGATATGAAAGTCTGGTTTTAGATATGATCCTCAGCCAGTTTCTTCTGGCTCCCATTTTTTCAACATATTTCCAGTTGAATCCAATATAGTGTTACACTCCCTCTTGTGCGGGTTTTTAAAAAAGTAGTTCTCCAAGAAATTTCCATCCAAACTATATGCATAAACATGAAACATACAATACAAAAGAAGTGGCATAGCTCATTATGAAACAGCTGGCATGTACAATTTGCAGGTGAATGCTGTAGGCTGTGTGCTCGGAGGACTGAGTGCATCTTCCATTGCCTCAATTCCTGCCAAATCACTTGAATACTTGACGCCCGATGCTGTTCGCTGTATACCTCCACATCTCATTAAGGTGAAGGTTTGAAATTAGTTTCTATGTTTCAGATGCCCTCTTATTGGTGTGTCTGGAATCACAACTGAGTGGTTAATTCTTCTACTTTGTATTTTGGACATTCTGTACTCGAATCCTAGTCCAGGCAAATTATCCTTAGTGATATCTTTTGTAGTTTTTTTATCAGACCCTGATGTGTTTTAAAATATGTCAAATCTTTTATTATCAATACTTCATACAATCATGCTTTTATGCAAAATATAGTATAACCCATTTAGTTCAGTGTTGTTAAATATCCCACAAAAACAACAATATATAAAATTATAATGTTACTTGTTGAGTAAGGATCTCTCCCTTAAAGTGAAGATCACTGTTTGAGGTTACTGGTAACAAGACTAAGAAACAAGAGCAAGTAAGAAACAGGTGAACAAGGGTAATGCCATATTAATGGTTTGTTTTCAAAAACTCTAGATACAGAGTAAAGTCATATATGTAAGTCATCCCTTTGTACGCCATAAAGGCATTTGGGGGAATAAATGTACATCTCCACTCATTCCTAAACTCTACATTATGAGGGGTGGTCACTTCCACACCCTGGCTACTTTACCTTCGGGGAAGAACCCCTGATAACCATCAAGCAGAAAGCCAAGTGTGCTACAGAGCTGGTCTGTGCCTCTTCTGCAAATGAAAATAAAATCCCTCAGACTTCCAGTCTGTAGCCTTCTTGATATAGAGACTGTGCTTGTTTAACAGTGTTCTCAAGAGCTAAGATTGTTTCTTGTCACATGATAAGACAGTTAGACGATAATGAGTAGGACAGGATACGGAAGGCAGCAGTTGCATAATTTAAGGTACTATCCCAACCAAAGACAGAAGAAGAAGGTGAAACAACTCAGTTAGGGAACCAGCCTGTGAACAGAGATTGGACCTCTTGAAAAAGAAGCATGAGTGATGCGCACAGCGACTATATAAGTCTGTTCTAGAAAATTAATATCTGTATGACAATAAAAATTATGCAGGATGGAGAAGAGTAGTCTGAAAGTTCTGACCATCACCAATCATATTTAGGTGTGATCCCCTTGTTAATTTTAAACACATCAAAATGACATTCAATTTTGTTCCAAACATTGGACATTTTCAGCTTCAGATAATAAAGTAAAGCTCTCCTCAGGCACACTGTAGAAGGATATGGGGGACTTGAAGCTTAGTTCCAGTCACCCTTAACCTTGGTGCTGGATGATTAAGTGCTCTGCTTCATGTCCTGGCCACTTTACTCTCTGGTAAAAGAGTCCCCACTACCCACTGAATAGTAGGCTGCATGGGCCCCAGAGTAAAGATAAAAATCTCTTTGCCCCCATCAGGAATCATACCACAATTCCTCAGTCTTCCAGTTCAAAACCTACTCCCTGTACTAAATACATAATCTCTGCTCCCACACATTTAATTAATACAAACCCTCGTTTTCTTAAATAAAATTTTACATATACAGAGATCAATATACTGTTGCGCTTGAGAGTACAACTGTATCTATATACATAACAAGTTTCTGCAAAACGTTCATATCTATTTACATGGTGTCACATCCCAAAAGACCCATAATATTCATCTTCATTGGTGTTACATATAAGCCAAAATGTACTAACGCTCCTTGATTGTATACTATTAGAAATCTATACCACATGTCATCTAACAGTTTTGGTGATGAAGTGTGTTGCTCAGCCAGTAAAGTGACTATGCTACAGAGTGAATTACAAAAGGGATCTGGGTTTAACATCCAGTGGGGAAAGAGAGAGGGTCTGCTTCCCAGGGGGATAAATCAACTGAGGCAGAGCACAAACCACTCACTCCACTTTGCACTAAAGGCTATGAAAGACTCAATGTGTACCTCCACAAGGCCAAGATTCATAATGGACTGAAATGGCAATCATTTACATTTTGATTATTTTATTACAGTCAATGTCAGCAGCCCAGAGAGAAAAACTACCTTCATCTGCCACCAGTTATTTTAGTAAGGAGCAATGGGCAGCACTAAACTCATATGTAAATACAATTAACTGTAACCCTGGCAGCTCGGATCATCACTGCAGCAATTCCCCAAGTAAGTTTATGCTGTACTTATAACTTTGGATGGGGATGCCCACTGATAAAGACTGTAATTAAAGCTTAATAATTCAAATTATTTGCTAGTCCAAGATGAGTGCAAAATGAGGATGGCCTGGATAGATCTATGAATGTATTTGATAATAATATCTCCCACTGCCCTGATTGTTTTCTGCATAGACATCAAACAGTAAATTTGAACATGAGGCATCAGTGATATATCCTACGGGATAAAATAACCAACTAACTCCATGGAGCACTGTCCTTCTTGAGAAGCGAAGAGTAACTCAGGTGGAATTCCTCAATTTTATGAAACCTGGAGGTTCATTACAATGTTTAAAATAACCTACCTCTTGTTCCTATCTTTAGCCAAACGAATTCACACCAGGCCCTGTCATCACATTTAAGATACTTTTTAATATTATCCTGCCATCTCTGCCTAAGTCCTCAACGTTGTCTCCTTCCTTAACACTTTCCAATCAAAACCTGGTACACACTGTGCTTATACCCATGTGTGCACATGCCCAACCAATCCCATTTTCCTTTATTTGATCAAACAAATAATATTTGTTGAAGAATACAAACCATGAAGCTCATCATTATGTAATTTCCTCCAGCCTCCAGTTAACCTACTCAATATAATGCCAAAAAATCTTTCCCAGCACCATGTTCTTAAAAACCCTCAGCCGGTGAACCTCCTGTAATGTGTAAGGACAAATAAAACAACAGGCACAACTTGGGTTCTGTATAATTTAATCTTCATTTTTCTAGGTTGCAAATGGTAGGACAAATATTCTAGACCACATAGTACGAGGCAATCCTCAGATTTAAACAGCTCCTAATTTTTTCAAGCATGCAGCTTTCATTTGTTATTGTCATTTCCAAGCATTTACACTGGACCACATTTTTGGAAGACTCATTAACTACCTTCATATTGTGATTCTGCCCAGGATTCTGTATCTGAGACAGGAACATATTTTTATTTTTCTAAATATTTAGTTGCTTCATGTTTCAGCAGTCACAATTAAACTGAATTCAAAGCCACTAAACACTAAGCAAGCTTTCTTTTCAAGTCCAGTACAGTACACAAATGGTTTGTAATAACATAAAATAAGTACATGGACCACATGCTACTCCTGGAATCAAGCTACAAAGTTCATTTAAACTTACATTTACAATCACTTTGTTAGCAAGATGTGGCAGTAGAAGAGTTACTACACCTACTAGAGCATATACCATTTGCAATGCAGCTGGCTGTATGGTTTACGTATGATGAATGTTGTGCTCATTTTGGATGTGACACAACATAGTTCTTTTTGGCTGTCACTACCCATCAGAGTGGAGAGGATCAGTCAGTTCTGGGGCTCAAAAACTGTCCAATCTCACTCCTGCTGACTTCTACCCCTGGGATAGTCAGATAGGCATCAGAATGTACTGAAAAGAGTCGACACATAGGACAAGTATTGAAGTTTGACAGAAGGGGATGTGACAACAACGTAACACATAGCTAGGACTTTATAACCGATTTTTTTAAACAATGTCACAAGTAAGTTGTTATTATGTTGTAAACTGATACATCTAACAAATAAGTACATAAGTTGCCTCATTTGCTTTCCAAATGCTCCCCATTCTCACTGACTACTAGTTGTGGCCACATATACATATACAAGAACTTGATGGCTTCATTCTAGGAACACAGCATGGTCCTTATATTTATTGCATGTAATACAGAATCACTCTGATGAAGGGAATTCTAAAAATAAATAAACTTTACTGCCAGCTTCTGTTAAAGTACATACTGTCTGTCCTCATTCTGTATTTGATTTCCTGTTTTCCCTCTTGGTTATTGATTTTTCTTGGAGGAGGGAAGGGGGAGGTCCAGATCTCAATGATGACACAATTTTCTGTATTTCAGGTCCAATCCAGCCATCACAAATCTTGATCATCATAACTATAGTAAAATTTCAGTGGATAGATATTTTCTAATGCATGTCAGATCAAGGAATACATAAGCAGATACAGCATCTGCTCTTTGAAAGAGACACATTTTAATAACATGTATTAAGAATGTAGTTCATAATGGTCTATGATGCAAGATTAAAGGTTCTCAGAGATTGATGATGAAAACTAATGACTTCAGGGATATGACACTGTCAGATAATCGTATTCTGCTTCCCTGAAAACTGAGGCAGCAACATGGTGTCATGTTCCAGAAAACTTCTTAATTTAAAATTTATAGTAAAATAAATTGTGAAAGAAAGATAGTAAAACATTTTGCCATATTACGTCATGCTTATTTGGGTTGGAAGTGTGTGTGTAATACAATTACAATAGAAACCCTCCCACATTAATCATCATTCAGTCAGATTATTCCATAAATGAGTAAATATAAGTTTTGTAAATCATAGCTTAAATGAATGTCAACCAACATGTGTGGTTCCCATGCTCTTGGACAGGGTTTTATCTTAGAGAATTATGATGGGTAAGAAACAGCCACTGTATCCACAACTGAAAGAATTATGGTTTGGTTAGCATTTAAATTAAACTCTGCCTTCCAAGAAACATGTGCTGTCTTGAACTCTTCAACCCAATCATGGAACCACTGGATTCTGCAGAATACAGTTTGATAGTTGCTGGTTAACACTAAAATAAAGACTTTTATTAAATTATTTATCACTATACAAACCAAAAGAATCAAGGACTAAGTCCCTCTTGAGTCCCTGACAGGTGCTGTGAAAGTCAATCTAGGAAAATGTACAATGCTGCACGGTGTACACTTCCACTTAACATGACTGCAGAATCAGGGTTTGTCATGTATTATGCAACTACAGAGTCCGTTACTCTGTTCACAAGAGAAGCCCTACAGTGGAAACAAATTTTTGTATGGTTATGTTTCGTTATACATGTTTAAAATTACCCTAAATAAAAAAGTAGGAAAGACTCAGTACATCACAACATATTCTATATCGATGGGTAGCATTAGATCACACAAAGTTAATTCATATACAATGACAATTTTATGTGTTCCTTTCTTAAAAATCCTACATGCTATGGAATTTATTTGATTCAGAATCAGTAACTCAAAATCTATAAAAGCACCACAAATCATTCAGGAAAGAAAAGATAATTACAGTTTCTTGTCAAATGACTATAATTAATGAAAGAAATTGATATATTTTACAAATATTCTCCACTTACTCCTATTGTTGGTATTATATTCACAAAGAACAATTTGACTTATCTAAATCTGCCATTCGATTATGCAATCTTACTTGATACTTGCCAGCAAAAACATTTATCCAGGAATTGGCACGCCATGAGTGATTTTGCATGTTTGAATGCATTAGACTAATTTACTAGCCCCATATTTTGACAGATGTAGTGAAATTAATTTTCGAAAAAATTACATCTATAAACTAACATATTAGAAGATGAACTGAAAGTACTCTATGACACAGTATGAGAAATGAAATATTAATTTAATCATCTACTCCTTTCCACTATTGGACATATCACTAATCCTTGGGTCTGACAGCTCTATGGTCAATTTCTGTCAGTTCATCACCTTTAAAATTTCATTCAATTACTTTTTATCCTTCACATTCAACAATATGGGACAATACAGAGGTTAGCTGTTAATGTTTTGAAAAATCACTCACAGACAGCCAACAAGGGGTGGTCCCCCTGTTGGGTTTGGCAAGGTGCTAACAAATCCTTACCATAAAAACATAGCATATTGTAAACCATTTCACAAAGCGTTGGACTTCGACTAAACCTCTGGAACAATGTAAGCACTGGAAAATGGGCATGAGTTTCAGCATTAGGAACAGGAGGAGACCATATATGTCAGTATCAAGACAATGGTCACAGAATTAGCAAGGTATAGATTAGATTTATTGGAAGTATGAGGTTAATGGGACACCGCAGGCTCTGATTGAGCAGTGGATTATAATTCTCTCTATGGGAAGGGAATTATTGGGACAAGATTTATTTTACATCAGAGAATTGTATCAGTGGTTGAGGGTATACGTTCTTAGTGACAGGATGTCACGTATAGTGCTGGGTAGTCGATGGTGCAATATTGTTGTTCTGAATGCACATGCAACAACTGACAGTAAAAGTGATGACTTGACAGCAGGTTCTATGAGCAATTATTACACATATTCGGTAACTTTTCTAAGACACATGAAAATTATGTTAGGAGATTTTAATGCAGAGTTAGAGAGATAAAATATTTTCAAACCAACAACTGGGAATGAAAGTAGTAATGAAAATAGTGTCAGATTTGTAAACTTTGCCACATTAAAAATTTAGTTGTTAAGAGCATAATGTTACCATAATAAAACATTCACAAATAAACATTCATGTCTGTTAATGGGAAGACAGATTGATCATGTACTGACAGAAAGCAGATGGCACTCAAGTCTGATTTTTTAGGGGAGCTAACTGTAATAATGATCACTGTCTAGTGGTAGCAAGAGTTAGGAAGAGAATACCATGGAAGTAAATTAGCAGGAAATAAGTTTGATGTGGAGAGACTGAATCTCAATAAGCTAAATGAGGAGGACATTTGGGGACAGTATCAGCTTAAAATCTCAAAATGGTTTGCAGCTGCAGAGAACTTAGATGATAGCAAAGATACATACAGGGCTTAGGAAAATATTAGAGAAAATATTCAAATTTCAGCTAAAGACAGTCTAGATCAGTATGAATACATGAAGCATAAACCACTCTTTGACAAATAATGTTCAGCATTTGCAGTTCACAGGAAGCAGGCCAAACTGCAGTAGTTACAGGATCCAAAACAAATATAAATAATCTGAACAGTGTAAGATGTGAAGCTAGTAAATATTTCAGGAACAAAAAGGAATATCTGAAAGGTAAAATTAATTAACTTGATACAAATAGTAAGAACAAGAATATTAGAGACTTGTATAGTGACATCATTGAATTTAATAAGGGTTACCAGCCTAGAACTAATTTAGTAAAGGATGAGACAGGTGATCTGCTCGTAGACACCCAGTGTTTTTAGTAGGAGGGGGGGGGGGGCATTATTCTGAGTTATTGCATGTACTTGGAGTTAGTGATGTTTGGCAGACTGACTGCATACAGCAGAGCCACTAGCACCTGAGCCCCATGTCTTCAAGTCTGAGATGGCTATTGAAAAGCTAAAAAGGTATAAATCACCAGGTATTGATCCAAATCTCTCAGAACTGATTCAAGCAAATCAACTAAATTAACTCCCATTCAGGTGAATGATGACAATTATTATGATCACAGAAACTAACAATTCCCAAAAGAAATCTGTTGCGTGGACTTGTGCCTTATTGATTTTATCTAGAAAATTTGTTTATTCAAAAGATTGAAGACATTTACTCATACAAATAGGCATTATAGGAACAAAAATTTTCACTAAAACCGTCCCGTGTATTGTGTACTCCCGCAATCTGCATTAAATCTCAGCGGGTGAACTTGACCTCTAACATTTGTTTCATTCTGATGAGTACGCACGACTTGGCACGACAAACTATGCATCCAACGTGACCTCTGCCTGTACGCAGAAATACATATACACAATTTCAGTAAGCAGTGTTCTAAAAACAAGTTACAGAATATCTGTAAAGCGAAAATATTCTGGCGCATTCACGTAACGTATTCGTAACCTTTGCAACTATAGGTAAAGTAACGTAAAGTTATCCCCGTCCACACTAAGAAAGCGTATAAGTAAGGGTAAAGGTACAGCTTCAATTATTCCTAACCATGGAACTAAGTGTGTGTGAGTAGTCAACTTCACGTGCCAACCGGATTACCCACCCAAACTACTCACTGAATAAGAGGCCGGGTGGGCTGCAGAGCCCCCCCCCCCCCGGACATTTTCTGGAGAAAACTCTTTCCTTTGCCAGGAATCCTACCCCAGCCCGACTAGCCCGTAGCCTAGTCACAACGCTGACCACACCAAATGATACTATCTCGGCTCCTTTATAACCTTACGAATACTGACAAACATGGTAACAAATGTAACAGTAATAATGACAAACTGGCGACCTTGGTAGCCATAGCAACAACGAGAACGTTGGTAACAAAGGTAACAGTAGAAGAACTGGTAACCTTGGCAACCATAAGAATTACAGCAGCACTTTTAACCTTGGTAACAATAATATTAATGTTGATACTTGTAACAAAATTAGTCACGAAGGTACGCAGAAATTCACGTAAAATGCCCATTATATTTTCCACCATTTGAACCAAAACTGGAATCCATAACCTTTAGTAAAATTCCACAATATACAACTTAATGAAAATTCATTTGGTGGGAGTCCAGTTGTTCCATGATAAACCTAATAGATGCTTTCTGCAAATGCATTGCATAAGTGAACAATAGCAGCACTCTGTTTCACCAGCGCTTAATGTGGTCAATCCAAACTATAACATGGGGCATACCTTACAAAAACCAGCCCACTCACCAGCCAGTTCCCATGCCCGATATTGCAGAGTGTTCGTTCTTTTGAGTCACCCGCAGTCTCCTCTCCCCACCCCGTCTTTTTCTCGCAGTAACACAGTGCAACAGCTCACAGTTCCAGCACTGCTATGCGTTCTTTACAGCGTTTCTAATGACAAGAATGATAAGCAGGGAACTATGGCCTCTTCGTACGCCAAACCCGAACCCTCCAGATTTTTTCTTGTGGGTCACATTAAAGGATAACATTCCCTCCTTTCAAGACGATCTGGCATAAAACATTCAGGATGTACTGTTTGCAAGTCCACCAGCAGAACTTCCTCACGCAATGAACGAGTTTGTTAGATGTGACGCTTGTATGCGAGGTGAAGGAAAACATTTCCAGCACCTTCTTGAAATATGATCAGTAAGAAATCTAAAATGTGTCACGGCAAATTCGAGTACTGGCAAACGCTGCGGTGCCTGTTGTCACGTGTAACGTTGAGAGAAGTATAATGGGAATTGTCAGATAAAATAATATCTCAACATAATAAACTGCAATCATTACACGTCTAAAAATAATTCAGGCGCTGACTTTATTTAGGGAGAAGAAAGAAACCACAACTTTAGAACAAAACTACTTCACAAAATATGTTACCTAATTTCAAAGTTACTATTCATAAAAATATCGGTAGTGCAACTTAACATAACTGATTTAGTCTCTACAATAGAAGAAGTTTATTTTTATTGGGAAGCAGGATTGGGACTCTTCTGGAAGAAGCCATAGGCCGGTTTGTCTCTAAAAAGAACTGAGTTAAAATAATTACTAAACATACATCAAATGTATGTAGTGAAAGAAAATGTTAGTAAATAAAGTCAATGGATAGTCCGGCAACGACATATATTGTATAGAATGCGAGCAGCTACATGTTTCGACTATACTAATAGCTACAAGTATTAAATCAAAAAAACCTAACAGGCCTAAAACAAAAACTTGGAAAACGACCCGTCATATGAAACAACTAAATTATTCGCACAAAAATCAAACCAATTTATCACTTTACCTTATGTATTCAACATTAGCAATTCCTCCATGCTAATTCAGAATTTAAACGATGTCCTTATCCATTCCAACACATGATTAGCCTCCCTGGATATAAACAACATGTACACTAGTATCCCAATGCAAGAACTCAGACACTATAAAGACAGTACTCTTGAAATTAATGGGCTTGATAAAACGATAAGACGTGAACTGTTGACCTTACATGCTATAAAAAATCAAAAAAAGATTTTTTCCTACAGTAACAAGATACACCAACAATATTAAAGAAAAACTCTCTGGCTTCTTTCTGTGAGACTTGCCAGTGGTTAAAATTTCCCCTGAATGGGTTATGGGCCCAGAGCAGGATAAGTCCAGTGGTAGGATCGCTTCCTTTAGCCTCTGGAGCGGCATGTTTAGAGGGATGGCATTTCCTCCATTCCTGGTGAAACAGTTACGCCACTGTGACTCGGTCATCATTTCCTCGTTTGTGACAATAGGGTATACCACGAGAAGGTGAGGATGACTTTTGAGTAGAATAGGCTATAGTATTACGCATCACTACCTTTGAAGAGACTTCTGGATACATGAGACAGGAACGGGTCAACAAGTGGCCCAACTCCATGAAATATATATTATGATAATGATATAAAATTTCATA